>RRZT010935105.1_pt1 | contig 23226 bp, 13 predicted proteins | sample 2165551 | NCBI WGS metagenome assembly RRZT01 (sample SAMN10456910, study PRJNA506462) | wastewater metagenome | biome: wastewater; feature: sludge; material: wastewater sludge; isolation source: wastewater sludge with Escherichia coli K12::gfp cells carrying plasmid... | place: USA: Moscow, Idaho... | reverse complement strand
CAGCGCTTCGATCATGGCCGTCAGGTGGAAACCGCCGACAGCTGGCTGAAATCGCGCAATACGTGGGAATTCGAACGCCCCGAGGTCGCCTATGAGATCGGCTTCGGCGGCTGGATCGAGGGCGACGGCCCGAGGAAAATCTGGCACCCCGCCGAAAGCGTGATCGCCGCCGCCTATGACACGCCGGTCGTCGGCTGGCGCGGGCGTTGGGCCAATACGCTGCGGCTGTGGTCGGGCAAGCCCACCCATGACTTCGATCTGGAACGCTTCAACCGGGGCGAATATGTGGCAGCGGGCGCGGCCGAATCGCTAGCGCGCACGATCAGCCGGGTCCTCTATCCCGACGATTCGACCGAGGCCGGGAAAGAGCTGCGCCTGAAGCAGGAATATTTCTTCACCGCCGCATCGGTGCGCGACATCATGCGCCGCTTTGCATCCGAAGGTGATCCCATCGCCAAACTGCCGGAACGCGTGGCGATTCAGATGAACGACACCCACCCCTCGATCGCCGGGGCGGAGCTGGTGCGGGTGCTGATCGACGATTTCGGCCAGACCTTCGACGACGCCGCCGACATGGCGGTGCGGGTGCTGAACTATACCAACCACACCCTGCTGCCCGAGGCGCTGGAAGCCTGGTCCGAGGGCCTGTTCCGCAAGATCCTGCCGCGCCACATGGATCTGATCGAGCGCATCGACGACCATCACAAGCGCCGCAACCCCTCGCGCCCGTGGGAACTGTCGGCCATCCATCACGGTCAGGTCCATATGGGCACGCTGGCCTTCATGCAGTCGGGCCATGTGAACGGCGTGTCGGCGCTGCATACCGAGTTGATGAAGGAAACCGTCTTCCACGACCTGAACCAGCTGCATCCGGGCCGCATCGTCAATGTGACCAACGGCGTGACCCCGCGCCGCTGGCTGTATTCCGCGAACCCGGCGCTGTCGGGGCTGATCACCGAGACCTTGGGCAATGAGGAATGGGTCGACCATCTGGACCAGCTGAAGAAGCTGGAACCCCATGTGGCCGACAAGGGCTGGCTGGACCGCTATGCGGCGGCCAAGCGCGACAACAAGGTGCAGCTGGCGAACTGGCTGGGCGAGGTGCTGGACATCACGCCCGACCCCGATGCGCTGTATGACGTGCAAGTCAAGCGCATCCACGAATACAAGCGCCAGCTGCTGAACCTGCTGGAAACCATCGCCTATTGGGACGATATCCGGCAGAACCCCACCGCCGACTGGCAGCCGCGCGTCAAGATCTTCGCCGGCAAGGCCGCCCCCGGCTATGCCGTCGCCAAGGAGATCATTCACCTGATCAACGACGTGGCGCAGGTGGTGAACAATGACCCGCTGATGAAGGGCCGTCTGCTGGTCGCCTATCCGGCCAATTACAACGTCTCGATGGCGGTGCGGCTGATCCCGGCGGCGGATCTGTCCGAACAGATCTCGACCGCGGGCAAGGAAGCCTCGGGCACCGGCAACATGAAGCTGTCGATGAACGGCGCGCTGACCATCGGCACGCTCGATGGCGCCAATGTCGAAATCCGGCAGGAAGTCGGCCCCGAAAACTTCTTCCTGTTCGGCATGACCACCGAGGAAGTCGAGGCCCGCCGCCAGATCCCCGACCATGCCCGTCAGGCCATCGCGGCCTCGCCCTCGCTGTCGCGCGCGATCAGTCTGATCGCCACCGGCACTTTCGGCGGCGACCCGTCGCGGTACGGTCGGATCGTCGACATCCTGACCAATTGGGACACTTATCTGGTCTGTTCCGATTTCGCAGATTACCAATCGACTCAACGCCGTATTGATGCCTCATATGGGGATAAGGCGGAATGGAATCGCATGGCCGCGCTGAACACGGCGCGCATGGGCTGGTTCTCGTCCGACCGTTCGATTCGTGACTACATGGAACGAGTTTGGAAGATGGGGGAGCAAGATGGCCGCAAACAAGGACGGGCACAGCAAGGGGCAGGACAATCTCGAACCAAGGCCCCGGTTTGAACTGAGGCTGCCGCCGGAACGCATCCGCGCCCTGATCGAGGGGCGCGATGCCGATCCCTTCGCGATCCTGGGTCCGCACCCGGTCGCGGGCGGCTGGCGGGTCGTGGCGCTGGATTTCGGCGCCACCGAGATGTCCATCGCCACCATCGAGGGCGTCTTCCCGATGTCCCCGGTCGAGGGCGCGCCGGGCCTGTTCGCGGGCTATCTGCCCGAGCCGATGCCTTACCTGTTGCGCGGCAGCAATGACGAGCGCGAATGGGAATATGAGGACCCCTACCGCTTCGGGCCGGTGCTGGGCCAGATCGACGAATATCTGATCGGCGAAGGCACCCACCATCAGCTGTGGAAGGCGCTTGGCGCCCATGTCATCCGCCACCAAGGCGTGCGCGGCACGCATTTCGCGGTCTGGGCCCCCAATGCCCGCCGCGTCGCGGTGCTGGGCGATTTCAACACCTGGGACGGCCGCCGCCACGGGATGCGCCGGCGCGGATCGACCGGTGTGTGGGAGATTTTCATCCCCAATATCGGCGACGGCGCCCCCTATAAATTCGCCATCACCGGCCCCCATGGCGAGCCGCTGCCCGAAAAGGCCGACCCGCTCGGCTTCGGCGCAGAACATCCGCCGGCCACGGCCTCGGTGGTGCGCAAGATCGACGATTACAGCTGGGACGACGCCCGCTGGATGGACCGCCGCGCCGCCGCGCAGAACATCACCGCGCCGATTTCCATCTACGAGGTCCATCTGGGCAGCTGGCGCCGCGTCGCTGAAGACGACAACCGTCCGCTGTCGTATCTGGAACATGCGCGCGAGCTGATCCCCTATGTGGTCGAGATGGGCTTTACCCATCTGGAACTGATGCCGGTGTCGGAATACCCTTTCGACGGGTCTTGGGGTTATCAGCCGGTCGGGCTGTATGCGCCGACCATCCGCTTTGGCACGCCCGACGAATTCCGCGCCCTGATCGAGGCCGCGCATGACGCCGGTATCGGTGTGCTGCTGGACTGGGTGCCGGGGCATTTCCCGTCCGATGCGCATGGTCTGGCCCAGTTCGACGGCACCGCGCTGTACGAACATGCCGATCCGCGCGAGGGCTTCCATCAGGACTGGAACACCCTGATCTATAACTACGGCCGGCGCGAGGTGTCGAACTTCCTGACCGCCAACGCCTTGTATTGGCTGGAGGAATATCACATCGACGGGCTGCGCGTGGATGCCGTCGCCTCCATGCTGTACCGCGACTATTCCCGCAAGGATGGCGAGTGGGTGCCGAACATCCACGGCGGCCGTGAAAATCTGGAAGCCATCGACTTCCTGCGCGGCGTCAACACCGTGGCTTACGGCGAGGTCCCCGGCATCATGACCGTGGCCGAGGAATCGACCGCTTTCCCCGGCGTCTCGCGCCCGGTGGATACCGGCGGCCTGGGCTTTGGCTTCAAGTGGAACATGGGCTGGATGAACGACACGCTGGACTATATCCAGCGCGAGCCGATCCACCGGGCGCATCACCACAATCAGCTGACCTTCGGGCTGGTCTATGCGTTTTCCGAAAACTTCATCCTGCCGATCAGCCATGACGAGGTGGTCCACGGCAAAGGCTCGATGATTGAAAAGATGCCGGGCGATGTCTGGCAGAAATTCGCCAACCTGCGGGCCTATTACGGCTTCATGTGGACCCATCCGGGCAAGAAGCTTCTGTTCATGGGCTGCGAGTTTGGCCAGTGGAAGGAATGGAACCACAACGCCTCGCTGGATTGGCACCTGCTGGACGATCCGCGCCATAAGGGTCTGCAAACGCTGATCCGTGATCTGAACCACCTGTACCGCGAGCTGCCCGCGCTGCACCGGCGCGACAACTCGCCCGAGGGCTTCGGCTGGATCGAAGGCGGGGCTGCATCGGAATCCATCGTGGCCTTCGCGCGCTATGGCGACGAAGGCGATGCGCCGGTCGTGGTCGTTTGCAACTTCACGCCGGTGCCGCGCCATGGCTGGCGCGCAGGCCTGCCGCGCGACGGCAAGTGGAAGCTGCGCCTGAACAGCGACGCGGGCACCTATGGCGGTTCGGGCATGGAAGCCCCCGCCGTTCTCACCGCGGATGGCGATGAATGGCAGGGCTATGACCAGTCCGCCATGATCGACCTGCCACCGCTTTCCGTCCTCGTCTACGAGGCCGTTTAATCAGTTTCTTTGTGGGGGAGGAGACCCATGACCTTGCACCGTCCCAACCGCCTGTCGTCCCGCGCCATGGCTTACGTTTTGGCAGGCGGCCGCGGAAGCCGCTTGAAAGAGCTGACTGACCGCCGCGCGAAACCTGCCGTCTATTTCGGCGGCAAGTCCCGCATCATCGACTTTGCGCTGTCAAACGCGCTGAACTCTGGCATCCGCAAGATGGCGGTGGCCACCCAATACAAGGCCCACAGCCTGATCCGCCACCTGAACCGGGGCTGGTCCTTCTTCCGGTCGGAACGGAACGAATTCCTGGACATCCTGCCTGCCTCGCAGCAGATGGACGAGGAAAACTGGTATCGCGGCACCGCCGATGCCGTGGCCCAGAACATCGCCATCATCGACAGCTATCACATTGATTACATCATCATTCTGGCCGGTGATCACATCTACAAGATGGATTACGAGATCATGCTGCAACAGCATGTGGATAGCGGCGCGGATGTGACCATCGGCTGCCTGACCGTGCCGCGCGAAGAAGCCTCGGCCTTCGGGGTCATGGATGTGGATGCGGATGGGCGGATCATCTCGTTCCTGGAAAAACCGGCCGATCCGCCGGGGATGCCGGACGATCCGAACTCGACGCTGGCGTCGATGGGGATCTATGTCTTCGACTGGAAATTCCTGCGCGAGCTGCTGGTAAAGGATGCCGCCGACCCGAATTCCAGCCATGATTTCGGCAATGACATCATCCCCGAGATCGTGAAGAACGGCAAAGCCGTGGCGCATCGCTTCACCGAAAGCTGCGTCCGCTCCTCGCCCGAGGCGCCGGCCTATTGGCGCGATGTGGGCACGATTGACGCCTTCTGGAAGGCCAATATCGACCTGACCGATTTCTCGCCCGAGCTGGACCTGTATGACCGCGACTGGCCGATCTGGACGTATGGCGAGATCGTGCCGCCCGCCAAATTCATCCACGATGATGAAGACCGGCGCGGCCATGCCGTCAGCTCGATGGTGTCGGGGGGCTGCATCATTTCGGGGTCCGAGGTGCGCAACTCGCTGCTGTTCACCGGGGTGCAGGCCAACAGCTATTCGACGCTGAAATCGGTGGTGGCGCTGCCTTACGTCAATATCGGGCGGCACGCGCAGCTGAGCAATGTGGTCATCGACCGCGGGGTCGAGATCCCCGAGGGGCTGGTCGTGGGCGAGGATCCGGTCCTGGACGGAAAATGGTTCCGCGTCACCGATAGCGGCGTCACCCTGATCACCCTGGACATGCTGAACCGGAGGGCATTGTCGCTATGACCGAGGAACCGGCGAAACCCGCGAAAGCTGAAAAACCCGCCAAGGCCGCTGCCAAACCGGCAGCGACCAAGGCGCGGGCTGCGAAAAGCACCACGGCAGGCCCCAAGGCAGCGGCGAAAGCCCCTGCCCGCAAGGCCGCCGCGCAGGCGGCGCCGCCGGAACCTCTGGCGCATCGGGGCGACGTTCTGTCCGTCGCCTCGGAATGTGCGCCGCTGATCAAGACCGGGGGGCTGGCCGATGTGGTCGGCGCCCTGCCCGGCGCCATGGCGCCCCTTGGCTGGCGGCTGCGCACGCTGATCCCGGCCTATCGCGGGTTGGCCCAGAAGCTGGAAAACCCGGTCGAGGTCTGGTCCAGCCCCGACCTTTACGGCGGCGAAGGCCGGGTGCTGGCGGGGACCGTGGACGGGCTGGACCTGTTGCTGCTGGACGCGCCCCATCTGTTTGACCGCGCCGGCGGCCCCTATCACGACGAGGCCGGGGCCGATTGGGCCGACAATCCGCGCCGCTTCGCCGCGCTCAGCTGGGTGGCGTCAAAGATTGCGCTGGATGGGCTGTCAGACGGCTGGATCCCGACGGTGCTGCACGCCCATGACTGGCAGGCGGGCTTTGCGCCGATCTGGGTGCATGGCGCCGTGCCCTCGGCGATCACCATCCACAACATTGCGTTTCAGGGCATCGCCCCGGCTGCCGCGATCGAGGAATTGCGCCTGCCGCATTCCTGGTTCAACCCCGGCGGCTTTGAATATTGGGGCCAGATCAGCGCCTTGAAGGCCGGTCTGGTGGCGGCGGATGCGGTCACCACCGTCTCGCCGACCTATGCACAGGAACTGACCACCCCCGCCTTCGGCTTCGGGTTGGAAGGGGTGATCCGGGGCCGCGCGGGCGCGCTGTCGGGGATCCTGAACGGCGTCGATACCGCCGTGTGGAACCCGGCCACCGATCCGCTGATCGCGGCGAATTACAGCGCCGAGGATCTTTCGGGCAAGGCGGTGGACGCCGCCGCCCTGCGCGAGGAATTCGGCCTTGATCCCGATGGCGGGCCTTTGTGCATCGTCGTCAGCCGCCTGACCCGCCAGAAGGGGCTGGACCTGCTGCTGGCCGCCCTGCCCGCGCTGATCGCGGGCGGTGGACAGCTGGCGGTGCTGGGCACCGGCGAAAACGACCTGCAGGACGGTTTCCTGCGCGCCGCCGCCAGCCATCCGGGCCGCGTCGGCGTGCGCATCGGCTATGACGAGGCGCTGTCGCATCGCATGTTTGCGGGCGCTGATGTGGTGCTGGTGCCCTCGCGCTTTGAACCCAGCGGGCTGACGCAGATGTACGGCTTGGCCTACGGCACGCTGCCCTTGGTGGCGCGCACCGGGGGCCTGGCGGATTCGGTGATCGACGCCAATCTGGCCGCCGAACGCGTCGGCGTGGCCAACGGTTTCCAGTTCGCCCCCGTCACCGCCCAGGAGCTGGTCCGGGCCATCCGCAAGATGTGCGCCCTTTACGCGCAGCCCGATATCTGGCAGCGCATGATCCAGAGCGCGATGAGCCACCCGGTCGGGTGGGACGCCTCGGCCCGCGAATACGCGGCGCTTTACGACAGGCTAAGCGGACGCTGACGAGACCCTATGCAAGACCAGACCTATACGATCACCGCCGGCAATGCCGACCGGCTGGGCGCGACCCCCATGCTGGGGGGCGTGAACTTCGCCGTCTTTTCCGCCCATGCCGAGAAAATCGAGGTCTGCCTGTTTTCCGATGATGGCGTCCACGAGATCGCGCGCCTGACCCTGCCCGACCGGCTGGGCGATATCTGGAACGGCTTCGTGCCCGGCCCGCGACCGGGCCAGCTGTATGGCCTGCGCGCCCATGGCCCGTACGAGCCGCAGCAGGGCCACCGTTTCAACCCGGCCAAGCTGCTGATCGACCCCTATGCGCGCCGCCTGTCGGGCAAGCTGATCCAAAGCGATGTGCTGCTGGGTTACGAAGGTCACAAGGCGCAGGTCGATATGTCGCTCGACGACCGCGACTCGGCCCCGTTCATGCCCAAATGCGTGGTGACCGAGGACATGCCCGCCCTGCCGCGCGGCCGCCGCGTCGCCCGCGATCAGGTGGTCGTCTACGAGGCCCACCCGAAGGGCCTGACCGCCGCCCATCCCGGCGTGCCGCTGGAACAGCGCGGCCGCTTTCAGGGTCTGGCCAGCGATGCGGTGATCCAGCATCTGACCGGCCTCGGCATCACCACGCTGGAACTTCTGCCCGTGCAGGCCCACGCGAACGAGGCCTTCCTGCTGCGCAAGGGTCTGACGAATTACTGGGGCTATAACACGCTGGCTTTCTTCGCGCCCGAACCCGGTTACATGACCCACGGCGATCCGGCCGAGTTCCGCGATATGGTCACCCGCCTGCATGATGCGGGCATCGAGGTGATCCTCGACGTGGTCTATAACCACACCGCCGAGGGAAATGAGCTGGGGCCGACGCTGTCGTTCCGGGGCCTCGACAATGCCAGCTATTACCGGCTGACGGCGGATAATCCGCGCTATTACGTCAACGATACCGGCACCGGGAACACCGTCGATTGCGCGCATCCGATGGTGCTGCGGATGATCCTCGATTCGCTGCGCTACTGGGTCGAACAGATGGGGGTGGACGGGTTCCGCTTTGATCTGGCGACCGTGCTGGGGCGCGAACCGGCGGGCTTTGCCCGCGATGGCCGCTTCCTGTCGGCGCTGCGCCAGGACCCGATCCTCGCCAATGTCCGCCTGATCGCCGAGCCGTGGGACATCGGCCCCGGCGGCTATCAGCTGGGCGGTTTCCCGGCGCCGTTTCTGGAATGGAACGACCGCTTCCGCGACGGCACCCGCCGCTTCTGGCGGGGCGAGGGCAATATTGCTGAACTCGCTGAGCGCATCACCGGCTCGGCCCCGATCTTCGATCATTCGGGCCGCGCGCCGCAGGCCACGGTGAATTTCATCACCGCGCATGACGGTTTCACGCTGGCCGATGTGACCAGCTATAACCAGAAGCACAATCTGGCCAATCACGAGGGCAACCGAGACGGCCATAACGAGAATTACTCGGACAATCTGGGCGTCGAAGGCCCGACCGACGATCCCGCGATCAACGCTGCCCGCGCGCGTCGCCGCCGCAATCTGCTGGCCACGCTGATGCTGTCGCAAGGCACGCCGATGCTGCTGGCGGGGGACGAGATTGCAAACAGTCAGGACGGCAACAACAACGCCTATTGTCAGGACAACCCCACCGGCTGGATCGGCTGGGACGCGCCCGACCAGCCGCTGTCGGATTTCACCGCCCGCCTGATCGCGCTGCGCCACGCCCATCCGGTCCTGCACCAGCGCCGCTTCCTGCATTCGCTGCCCATCCCCGAAGGCGGACGCGATCTGGTCTGGCATCTGCCCAATGGCGCGGAACCCACGCCCGAGGATTGGCAGAACCCCGGCCTGCGCGCGCTGGCGCTGGAAATCCGCATGTGCGCCAATTCGCCCGAACGCGCCATCGACGCCACCGACGCGGCCTTCATCGCCGTGAATGGCACGCCCGAGGGCACAGACATGATCCTGCCGCCCCTGCCTGCGGGGCGTTGGGTCCGGGTTCTCGACACCGCCCTGCCGTTGACGCAGGATCAACCGGAAACCGGCCCGGCGGCACAGGTCGCCGCCGATTCCATCGCCGTGTTCATGCCAGAGGGAGACCGCGCATGAAGATCATCACCGTCCCCACCACCCCGATCGAGGGGCAGAAGCCCGGCACCTCGGGCCTGCGCAAGAAGACCCGCGTCTTCATGCAGCGCCACTATCTGGAAAACTTCGTCCAGTCGATCATCGACGCCATTGGCGGCGTCGACGGCAAGACGCTGATCATCGGCGGCGATGGCCGCTTCTTCAACGACCGCGCCGCACAGGTGATCCTGCGTATGTGCGCGGCGCAAGGGGCGAAGAAGGTCATCATCGGCACGAACGCGATCCTGTCCACGCCCGCCGCATCGAACCTGATCCGGGTGCGCGGCGCCGATGGCGGCTTCATCATGTCCGCAAGCCACAATCCCGGCGGCGAGGACGAAGATTTCGGCCTGAAATTCAACGGCGGCAATGGCGGCCCCGCGCCCGAATCCGTCACCGACCGGATCTTCGCCCGCACCAAGGAACTGACCGAATACCGCATCGCGGAATCGCAGGACATCGACCTGTCGAAGCCCGGCACCGCCCAGCTTGGCGACATGGAAATCGAGGTGGTCGATCCGGTCACCGACTATGCCGCGCTGATGGAAACCCTGTTCGACTTCGACGCCATTCGCGCGATGCTGGCCGCAGGCTTCACCCTGCGCTTTGACGCCATGCACGCCGTCACCGGCCCCTACGCGACCGAGATCCTGGAGCGCCGTCTGGGCGCCGCCCCCGGCAGCGTCGTCAATGCGGCGCCCCTGCCTGATTTCGGCGGCGGCCATCCCGATCCGAACCCGGTCTGGGCCGCCGACCTGATGGAGCTGATGATGGGCCCGACCTCGCCCGATTTCGGCGCGGCCTCGGATGGCGACGGCGACCGTAACATGATCGTCGGGCGCGGGGCTTACATCACCCCCTCGGACAGCCTGGCCGTGCTGGCGGCGAATGCGCAGCTGGCGCCCGGCTATGCGCGCGGGCTGGCGGGTGTGGCGCGGTCGATGCCCACATCGCGCGCCGCCGATCTGGTGGCCCAAAAGGCCGGGATCGGCAGCTATGAAACCCCGACCGGCTGGAAATTCTTCGGCAACCTGCTGGATGCCGGCAAGGCGACCCTGTGCGGCGAGGAATCCGCCGGCACCGGATCGGACCATGTCCGCGAGAAGGATGGGCTTTGGGCCGTGCTGCTGTGGCTGAACATTCTGGCCGCCCGCAAGCAATCGGTGGCCGAGATCATGCAGGCGCATTGGGCCGAATACGGGCGCAACTACTACTCGCGCCACGATTACGAAGCCGTGCCGACCGACCGGGCCAATGCGCTGGTGGACCGCCTGCGCGGGCTGCTGCCCAGCCTTGCGGGCCAAAGCTTCGCCGGACTGACCGTCGAAAGCGCCGATGATTTCGCCTATCTGGATCCGGTCGACGGCTCGACCTCGGCCAATCAGGGGATCCGCATCGCCTTCACCGATGGCTCGCGTATCGTGATGCGGCTGTCGGGGACGGGGACCGAAGGGGCGACGCTGCGGGTCTATCTGGAACGTTATCAGCCCGCGGATGGGTCGCTGAACCTGCCGGTCGAGGAAGCCCTCGCCCCGGTCGTGCAGGCCGCCGAAGACATCGCCCATATCCGCGAATATACCGGCCGCGACAAGCCCGACGTGACCACCTGAAACAGGCGGCGTGCGGTCCTGGAACCCGCGCGCCCGCTGCCTGAAATTCAGGCAAGGCGAACCGCAACTGCTGCCTGCGCGATCATTTCGGATCGCGCGGCACCCGATCCCCGTCCCCGCCTTGACCCCGCCGCCGCCGCGCCGCACCCCCAAAGGGAACAGGCAGCAATCGGGCGGCGATATGTCCTCCTATCCCCTTACCATCGTCATCGTTGACAGCGACCCCGAACGCGCACGCACCATTTGTGACGGGCTGGCCGCGACCCCGGACGCGAAACACGCCATTGTGCCGCCCGGCCCCGGCCTTGCCCGCCGGATCGCAGCGCTCCATCCCGATCTGGTGCTGATCGACGCCGACAACGCCTCGCGCGATGAGATGGAGGAGCTGACCCTCGCCTCTGGCCCGATGGACCGGCCGGTGGCGGTTTTCGTGAACCAGTCCGACAGCGCCCTGACCCGCGCCATGGTCGAAGCGGGCGTGGCCGCCTATGTCGTCGATGGGTTGACCCCTGCCCGCGTGGGGCCGGTCGTCGATGCCGCCATCGCGCGCTTCAACATGCTGCACCGGATGCGCACCGAGCTGGACGCCACCCGCACCGCATTGGAAGACCGCAAGATCATCGACCGCGCCAAGGGCATCGTCATGCGCGCACGCGGCATCCCCGAGGAACAGGCCTATGCCCTGATGCGCCGCAACGCGATGGAAAAGGGCCGCAAGATCGCCGAGATCGCCCGCGCCATCGTCACCGCCGCCGAGGTGCTGAAATGACCGATGAGATCGACCTGGGCTTCGTGCCGCTGCTGGACTCGGCGCCCTTGATCATCGCCGCGCGCATGGGCTTCGCGGCCGAGGAACGCCTGCATCTGCATCTGCACCCCGCCCGCAGCTGGTCGCTGCTGCGAGATATGCTGTCCAGCGGCCATATCGCCGCCGCCCAGATGCTGTCTGCGGTCCCCATCGCCGGGCGGTTGGGTCTGGGCGGGGCAGCGGCCGATTTCGAGGCCCCGCTGGTGCTGTCCCTTGGCGGCCAGATCATCGGTGTGTCGAACGACCTGGCCGCTGCCATGCGCGACGCAGGCCATGGCCGCGACTTTCACGACGCCATTGCCACCCGCACCGCGCTGCGCCGGGCGCGGCCTTCCGGGATCCGCTTCGGGGTGCCGTTCCCCTTCTCGATGCACACGGAATTGCTGCATCTGTGGCTGGGTGGCCGGTCGGGCCTGCACACCGTCACCGTCCCCCCGGCCCGTATGGCCGAGGCGCTGATCTCGGGCGAGATCGAGGCCTTCTGTGTGGGCGAGCCCTGGGGGTCCTTCGCCGTCGAATGCGGCGCGGCCGAACTGATCCTGCCCGGCACCGCGATCTGGACCGCCGCGCCTGAAAAAGTGCTGGCCATGCGCCGGGGCTGGGCCGAGACCCATCCCGATCTGGCTGGGCGACTGCTGCGTGCGGTCTGGCGGGCCTGCCGTTGGTTGGCGCAGCCGGACAGCCGGGCGGCGGCCTCGGATCTGCTGGCCAGCAGCGACGCGCTGAACGTCGACCCCGAGATGATCGAGCGCGCCTTGTCTGGCCATCTGTTGCTGTCGCAAAGGGGGGCCAGCGTCGACAGTCCCGGTTTCGTCAATTTCCATGACGGCGCGGCGAATTTCCCCTGGCGGTCGCAAGCGGCCTGGTTGGGTTGGCATATCGGGCAGCGCCATGGGCTGGACGGTCAGCGCGCCGCGATGCAGGCGGCCAGCTGCTGGCGCCCCGACCTGTTCCGCCAGCATCTGGGCGCGGATGCGGTGCTGCCTGCAGCCTCGGCCAAGGTCGAGGGTGCAAATCCCGCCCCCGTCACCGCCGGTGCGAATCGCGGAACGGTGGTTTTGGGGGCCAGTTCGTTCTTCGACGGCCGCATTTTTGATCTTTCTGCACCTGCGTGATGAAATTCCGGGCACGACGCTGCATCGCAGCATGAAATCGCCCCGCCACACATGACAGAGGCCCTAACTGGGCGCAGTCTGAACCTCAGGAACAACGGTGTTCCGCACTTCCTCCCCCCCGCCCGAACGACCGGGCATCACGGCAAAGCCGCCGAACCCCCGCCGCGCTCCTCCCCCCAATTCGCGGCAGGTGTTTCGGCGGCTTTTTCATATCTCAAGGACCGATCATGACCCGTTTCGCCCTGATCCTTCTGGCCAGCACGGCCCTGACCAGCCCGGCATGGGCCGAGACGCTGGATGTCGAAAAGCCGGACCTGACGCTTGGCTTCATCAAGCTGACCGATATGGCCCCGCTGGCCATCGCCTATGAAAAGCAGTTCTTTGAAGACGAGGGCCTGTTCGTCACGCTGGAACCGCAGGCGAATTGGAAGGTGCTGCTGGATCGGGTGATCTCGGGCGAGCTGGACGGGGCGCATATGCTGGCGGGCCAGCCCTTGGCCGCGACCATCGGCTATGGCACGCAGGCCCATATCGTGACGCCGCTGTCGATGGATCTGAACGGCAACGCGATCACCGTCAGCAATGCGGTCTGGGCCGTGATGAAACCGGGCCTGCCCACCGGCGCGGATGGCAAACCTGCCCATCCGATCAGCGCCCGCGCCCTGAAACCCGCGATCGAGGCGCAGGCGGCGGCGGGCCGCAGCTTTAATCTGGGCATGGTCTTTCCCGTCTCGACCCATAATTACGAATTGCGGTACTGGCTGGCGGCGGGCGGCATCCATCCCGGCTTCTACACGCCCGGCGATGCGACCGGGCAGGCAGGCGCGGATGTGCTGATTTCCGTGACTCCGCCCCCGCAAATGCCGTCCACGATGGAACTGGGCACCATTGACGGCTATTCCGTGGGCGAGCCGTGGAACCAGCAAGCCGTTGTCAAAGGCATCGGCGTGCCGATCATCACCGATGATCAGATTTTCGCGCAGAACCCCGAAAAGGTCTTCGGCCTGACCGCCGAATTTGCCGATGAAAACCCGCAAACCGTGCTGGCGTTGACCAAGGCGCTGATCCGCGCCGCCGTCTGGCTGGATGCCGATAATGGTGCCAACCGCGCCGAGGCGGCGGAAATCCTGTCGCGCCCCGAATATGTCGGCGCCGATGCCAAGGTCATCGCCAATTCCATGACCGGGCATTTTGAATTCGAGGCGGGCGACATCCGCCCCGCCCCCGATTTCAACATCTTCTTCCGTGAAAACGCCACTTACCCCTTCTATTCCGACGCCATCTGGACGCTGACCCAGATGCGCCGTTGGGGCCAGATCGCGGATGCCAAGCCCGACGCCTGGTATCTGGACACCGCCAAAAGCGTCTATAAGCCAGACATTTACCTGCAAGCCGCCAAGCTGCTGGTTGAAGACGGGCATGCGGCGCAGGCCGATTTCCCCTGGGCCAGCGACGGGTTCAAACCCGCCACCGATGCCTTCATCGACGGCATCAGCTTTGATGCGCATACCCCCAACGACTACCTGCAAAGCCTGCCCATCGGGCTGAAAGCGGATGAGACCGCCACCACCGCCGGCGTGCAGGGATAAGGGGGCCGCCATGACCGCAATCGACCCCAGCCAGCTTGCCCGCGACGACCGCCGCACGCGCCGCCTGACCCGGATCACCCGCGCCGAGGGCTGGTTCCGCATCCTTGGCCTGCCCTTCATGGCCCCGCTTCTGCGCGCCATCGTAGGCGACAACCCGCGCGGACAGCTGAAGATCCTGTGGCGCACCCTGATCGTGCCGATCCTGTCGGTGCTGTGTTTTCTGGCGCTGTGGGCGGTGCTGGCGCCGAAGGTGCAGACCTCGTTGGGGAAGGTGCCCGGCCCCGCGCAGGTCTGGCAGCAAGCGCAGGCGCTGCATGCCGATGCGTTGCGCGAAGGGGAAAAGCGCGACGCCTTTTATGCCCGTCAGGACGCCCGCAACGCCAAATTGCTGGCCGAGGGCAAGCCCGATCAGGTCGCCCATCGCGCCTATACCGGGCGGCCGACCTTTTACAGCCAGATCTGGACCTCGATCAAAACCGTCTTCGCGGGGTTTCTGATCGGCACGCTGATCGCGGTGCCCTTGGGGATCGCGGCGGGGTTGTCGCCGACGCTGAACGCCGCGATCAATCCGCTGGTGCAGATCTTCAAGCCGGTCAGCCCGCTGGCATGGCTGCCCATTGTCACCATGGTCGTGTCCGCCTTGGCCAGCGAACAGGGCGCGCTGCCGCGCAGCTTCATCATCTCGGCCATCACGGTGACGCTGTGTTCGCTGTGGCCGACGCTGATCAACACCTCGCTTGGGGTGGCCTCTATCGACCGCGATCTGGTCAATGTGGGCCGCGTCCTGAAGCTGTCGCCGATGACCAAGGTGCGCCGGTTGGTGCTGCCTTCGGCGCTGCCGTTGATCTTCACCGGGTTGCGGCTGTCGCTGGGTGTGGGCTGGATGGTGCTGATCGCGGCGGAAATGCTGGCCCAGAACCCCGGCCTTGGCAAATTCGTCTGGGATGAGTTCCAGAACGGGTCTTCCGACAGCCTCGCCCGGATCATGGTCGCCGTGCTGACCATCGGCATCATCGGCTTCCTGCTGGACCGGATGATGTTCGCGATCCAGCAAATGATCACCTTTTCGGACAAGAGGTAAGCCATGCCCGCCCTGCAATTGACCAATCTGCACAAGTCTTACGGCGACCATACGGTCCTGCGCGGGATCGACCTGTCAGTGAAAGACGGCGAATTCGTGGCCATTCTGGGCTTTTCCGGCAGCGGCAAGACCACGCTGATCAACCTGATGGCCGGATTGGACGCGCCCACCGCTGGCACCATCACCTTCCGCGGCAAGCCCGTCACCGGGCCCGGACCGGAACGCGGCGTGGTCTTCCAAAGCTATTCGCTGATGCCGTGGCTGACTGTGGCCGACAATATCGCGCTTGCCATCCGCGCCGCCTGCCCCAAGCTGACCCGTGCCGAGGTCAGCGCCCGTGTCGCCAAATACACCGCAATGGTCGGCCTTGGCCACGCCGCCAGCCGCCGCCCGGCGGAACTGTCCGGCGGCATGCGCCAGCGCGTCGGCATCGCCCGCGCGCTTGCCATGGACCCCGATCTTCTGCTGCTGGACGAACCGCTGTCGGCGCTTGACGCCCTGACCCGCGCCAATCTGGCCGATGAGATCGAAGCGATCTGGCAGGCCGACCGCAAGACCGTGGTGCTGATCACCAATGACGTGGATGAAGCCATTGTGCTGGCCGACCGGATCCTGTGCCTGGACCCCGATGGCACCATCGGCGCCGAATTCACCGTCGCCCTGCCCCGCCCGCGCGACCGCGCGGCGATGAACCACGATCCCGCCTTCAAGGCGCTGCGGGCGGCGGTCACCGGCCATCTGATCGCCGCGGGCGCGCAGGCCAGCGTGGAACAGCGCCGCAGCCTGCCCAACGTGACGCCGCTGCACGCGCTGCCCCGCGCCTATGCCAAGGCGGCGGCGGCCCGCGCGGATGAGCGTTACTTGCAGTTTTCCCAGCTGCACAAGATCTATCCCACGCCCAAAGGCCCGCTGACGGTGGTGCAAGACGTGAACCTGACCCTGAAAAAGGGCGAATTCGTTAGCCTGATCGGCCATTCCGGTTGCGGGAAATCCACCGTGCTGACGATGGCGGCAGGTCTGAACCCGATCAGCAAGGGCGCGATCATCCTTGATGGCAGCCATGTGCAGGGCGCCGATCCCGAACGCGCCGTGGTCTTCCAGTCGCCCAGCCTGTTTCCGTGGCTGACCGCGCGCGAAAACGTGGCCATCGGCGTGGACCGCGTTTACCCCACCGCCAGCCGGGCCGAACGGCAGGACGTCGTGGAATATTACCTTGAACGCGTGGGTCTGGGCGACGCGATGCACAAGCCCGCATCCGCGATGTCGAACGGCATGCGCCAGCGCGTCGGCATCGCCCGCGCCTTCGCACTGTCACCGAAACTGCTGCTGCTGGATGAACCCTTCGGCATGCTGGACAGCCTGACCCGGTGGGAACTGCAGGAAGTCCTGATGGAGGTCTGGGACCGGACCAAGGTCACCGCCGTCTGCGTCACCCATGACGTGGACGAGGCGATCCTGCTGGCCGACCGCGTGGTGATGATGACCAACGGCCCACAGGCCACCATCGGCAAGATCACGCAGGTCGATCTGCCCCGCCCGCGCACCCGCAAGGCGCTGCTGTCGCACCCCGATTACTACGCCTACCGCGAGGAGATCATCGGTTTCCTTGAAGACTACGAACACGGTCACAAGAAGGAGGCCGCATGATGGAAAAGCTGGTCGTCATTGGCGCGGGCATGGCCTCGGGCCGGATGCTGGAGGCGCTGTCGGATGCAGGCGCGCCCTTCGACATCACCCTTTTCAACGCCGAACCGCGCGGGAATTACAACCGCATCATGCTGTCGCCGGTGCTGTCGGGCGAAAAAACCTATGCCGAGATCGTCACCCATGACGAGGACTGGTATTCGGCGCGCGGTATCACCACGCGCTTCGGCGAGCATGTCGTGGGCATCGACCGCGCCCGCAAGGTGGTGATCGGCCAGCAGGGCGAGGTGCCTTACGACAAGCTGGTCATCGCCACCGGATCGGCCCCCTTCATGATCCCGGTTGCGGGTCGCGATCTGCCCGGCGTCATCGCTTACCGCGATCTGGACGACACCAACACCATGATCGCGGCGGCCCGGCCGGGCGCCGAGGCCGTGGTGATCGGCGGCGGCCTTCTGGGCCTGGAGGCCGCCGCCGGCCTTCAGATGCGCGGCATGAAGGTCACCGTGATCCACCTGATGGGCCATCTGATGGAACGCCAGCTGGACGCCTCCGCCGGCTACTTGCTGCAACGCGCGCTGGAGGCGCGCGGCATCACCGTCCATTGCAAGGGCGCCACCAAGGCGATCATGGGCAAGGATCGGGTCGAGGCCGTGCTGCTGGAAGACGGCACCGTCTACGGCGCCGATCTGGTGGTGATGGCGGTGGGCATCCGCCCCGAAACACGCCTGGCCGTGGATGCCGGGATCGAGGTCGAGCGCGGCATCACCGTCGATGACCAGATGCGGACCAGCGACCCTTCGATCTTCGCGCTTGGCGAATGCGTCGAGCATCACCAGCAGCTGTTCGGGCTGGTCGCCCCGCTGTACGATCAGGCCAAGGTGCTGGCCGCGACCCTGATGGCCGAGGACGCGGCCTTCCAGCCGGTCCAGACCGCGACCAAGCTGAAAGTGACCGGCTGCGACCTGTTCAGCGCCGGCGACTTCGCCGATGGGCCGGGGCGCGAGGATATCGTTTTCCGCGATCCCGGACGCGGCATCTACAAGCGGCTGGTGCTGGAAGGGGACCGGCTGGTCGGCGCAGTCATGTATGGCGACACCAATGATGGCAGCTGGTTCTTCGGGTTGATCAAGGATCGGACCGACATCAGCGCCCTGCGCGAGACGCTGATCTTCGGCCCGGCCTTTCAGGGCGGGACCCCCGTGGACCCTATGGCGGCCGTTGCAGCATTGCCGCCTGACGCAGAAATCTGCGGCTGCAACGGCGTCTGCAAAGGCAAGATCGTGGAAGCGGTGCTGGCCGGGGCCGATACGCTGGACAAGCTGCGTGCCACCACCAAGGCCTCGGCGTCCTGCGGCACCTGCACGGGACTCGTGCAGCAGGTCATGGCCCTGACCCTCGGGGCCGAGGTGCAGGCCGCCGATTGCATCTGCGGCTGCACCGATCTCAGCCACGAAGACTTGCGCCGGCTGATCAAGGCGCGTGGGCTGAAATCCATGGCCGCCGTCATGCAGGAATGCGGCTGGACCACGCCCGATGGCTGCGCGAAATGCCGCCCGGCGCTGAACTATTACCTGCTGGCCGACTGGCCGCTGGATTACCGCGACGATCGCCAAGCGCGCTTCGTGAACGAACGCAACCACGCCAATATCCAGAAAGACGGCACCTATTCGGTGGTCCCGCGCATGTGGGGCGGCGTCACCACGCCTGCCGAGCTGCGCGCCATCGCCGACGCGGCCGAGAAATATGACGTCCCCATGGTCAAGGTGACCGGCGGTCAGCGCATCGACCTGTTGGGCGTGAAGAAGGAAGACCTGCCCGAGATCTGGGCCGATCTGAACGCCGCCGGCATGGTCTCGGGCCATGCCTATTCCAAGGGGCTGCGCACGGTCAAAACCTGCGTCGGCAAGGAGTTCTGCCGAATCGGCACGCAGGATTCGACCGGCCTCGGCATCCGGCTGGAAAAGCTGATGTGGGGGTCCTGGACGCCGCACAAGGTCAAGCTGGGCGTCTCCGGCTGCCCGCGCAACTGCGCCGAGGCGACCTGCAAGGATATCGGCGTGATCTGCGTCGACTCGGGCTTTCAGGTCAGCGTCGCCGGCGCCGCGGGGATGGAGGTCAAAGAGACCGAGCTGCTGGCCACCCTGCCCACCGAAGACGAGGCGGTCGAGGTCATTCTGGCCTTCACCCAGCTGTATCGCGAACAGGCCCGTTACCTGGATCGGGCATGGAAATGGGTGGCGAAGGTCGGGCTTGATTGGGTCAAGGCGCAAGTGGTGGATGATCTGGAAAACCGCCGGGCGCTGGCTGAGCGGTTCGAGATCAGCCAATCCGTCTATCGCAAGGACCCTTGGGCCGAACATGCCAAACCCGGCTCGCGCGACGAATTCTCGCCGCTGGCCGATATGCGACTGGAGGCCGCAGAATGACCAACTGGATCGACATCGCCGCACTCGCGGACATCCCTGCGCAAGGCGCGCGCCTGATCCGCACCCGCACCGGTTGCGTGGCGCTGTTTCGCACCCATGACGACCGCGTCTTCGCGCTGGATGACCGCTGCCCGCACAAGGGCGGTCCACTGTCGGAAGGCATCGTCGCGGGTCATACCGTCACCTGCCCGCTGCATTCCTGGGTGTTCGATCTGAACACCGGGCAGGCATTGGGCGCCGACGAAGGCACCGTCGCCACCTACCCCGCCCGCGTCGAGAACGGCCGTGTTCTGGTCGGCTCCGAGATCATCGCGCGACGCCCCGCCGTCGTCCCGGCCGCGTAGCCCGCGATGAAAGACACCGCCCCCCAGCCGATCCGCACCACCTGCCCTTATTGCGGCGTCGGCTGCGGGGTGCTGGTCACGCCCGGCCCCGAGGGTGTGACCGTCACCGGCGACCCCGATCACCCGGCGAATTTCGGACGCCTCTGTTCCAAGGGCAGCGCGCTTGCCGAAACGCTGGGGGCGCAAGGCCGCTTGCTGACCCCGCAGATCGGCGGCAGGACGGCCAGCTGGGACCGCGCGCTGGATCTGATCGCGGCCCGGTTCAGTCGCGCAATTGCCGAACATGGCCCCGATTCAGTGGCGATCTACGGGTCCGGCCAGATGCTGACCGAAGATTATTACGCTGCCAACAAGCTGATGAAGGGCTTCATCGGCAGCGCCAATATCGACACGAATTCAAGGCTTTGCATGGCCTCATCGGTCGCGGGCCATGCGCGCGCCTTCGGATCGGACACCGTGCCGGGCCTGTATGAGGATTTTGAGCTGGCCGATCTGGTGGTGCTGGTCGGCTCCAACCTCGCCTGGTGTCATCCGGTCTTGTATCAACGCCTGCTGGCCGCGAAAGAGGCCCGGCCCGAGATGCGCGTCGTGGTCATCGACCCGCGCCGCACCGCCACCTGCGATATGGCCGACCTGCACCTGCCCATCACCCCCGGCAGCGACGCCGCCTTGTGGAACGCCCTGCTGGTCCAGATCGACGCGCACGGCCTTGCACATTGGCAGGACCGCGTCGCTGGCTATGCCGAGGCGCTGGCGGCGGCCCGCGCGGGCAGCCTGGATTGCGGCAGCGACCTGACCACCTTCATCGAGATGTGGTGCAGCACCGAGCGCGTGGTCACCGTCTATTCGCAGGGCATCAACCAGTCGGACAGTGGCACCGACAAGGTCAACGCGATCCTGAACTGCCACCTTGCCACGGGCCGTATCGGACGCCCCGGCATGGGGCCGTTTTCGGTCACCGGCCAACCCAACGCCATGGGCGGGCGCGAGGTCGGCGGGCTGGCCAATATGTTGACCTGCCACCTGTCGCTGGATGACGCCGCCCATCGCGCTGCCGTCCAGCATTTCTGGGACAGCCCGCGCCTCGCCAGCCGTCCCGGACTGAAAGCGGTCGAGATCTTCGACGCCGCCCTCAACGGCCGCATCAAGGCGCTGTGGGTCATGTGCACCAACCCGACCATCTCCATGCCCGATGCCGACCGCGCCGCCCGCGCGCTGGAGCGGTGCGATTTCGTTGTGGCCTCGGATATGGTGGCCACCGGCACCACCGCCCGCGCGCAAGTGGTCCTGCCCGCCGCCCCTTGGGGCGAGCGCACCGGCCATGTCACCAACTCCGAACGCCGGATCAGCCGGCAACAGGCCTTCCTGCCTCCGATGGGTCTGGCCCGCGCCGATTGGCAGGCCATTGCGGGCGTTGCCCAACGGATGGGGTTTTCGGGCTTCGACTGGCCCGACGCGGACGCGGTTTTTGCCGAGTTCAAGGCTCTGTCGGGCGTGGCGGGGGCGCTCGGGTCGGATTTCGACATCTCGGGGATGGCGGGCGAGGCGCCCGCGCTGTGGGGCAACCGCCCCGATGGCCGGTTTTTCGGCGACGGGGTGTTTCACACCCCGGACGGGCGCGGGCGCATGATCGCGGTGACGCCGCGCCGGGCCACGCCGGTGATGCGCCTGAACACCGGGCGCATCCGGGACCAGTGGCACACGATGACCCGGACTGGCCGGTCGCCGCGCCTGAATGCCCATATCGCCGAGCCCTTTGTCGAGGTTCACCCCAAAGACGCCGCACGGCTGGGGCTGGAACCCGCCGGCCTCACGGCAGTCGAAAATCGCCATGGCCGCGCCATTCTGCGCGTCCTGATCACCGATCGGACCCCGCCGGGGCAGGTCTTCGCGCCGATCCACTGGACCGAGGAAAATGCCCCCTCGGGCCGGATCGGGGCGCTGGTGCCGTCCATCGCTGATCCGGTTTCGGGCCAACCGGCGCTGAAGGATGCCGAGGTGACGCTGACCCCCTTTCACGCGGCATGGTTCGGGTTTGCCGCCAGCACCCGGCCCTTCACGCCCGCTTGCGCCTATTGGGCCACCGCCCCCTTCGCGGGTGGCCTGCGCGCCGAACTGGCCGATATAACCCCGCCCGACGACTGGGAGGCCTATGCCCGCGATCTGTTCGGACTGCCGGACGCCGAGGCTGCCATTCTGACCGACCACGCGCGCGGACTGGTCCGGCTGTCCCTGTCCCAAGACGGCATCCTCAGGGCGGCACTGTTCTGCGCGGCCCAGCCGGTGGCACTGTCGCGCAAGGCCGTTTGCGACATGATCGGCCAGCCCGCGCCCGCAATTCTGACCGGCCAACCGCCCGTTGGCCGCGCCGATCCCGGCCCCACGGTCTGCGCCTGCCTCAGCGTTGGGCGCAACACCATCTGCGACGCCATCCGCGACCGCCGCTGCGGTGACCTGGATAGCATCGGGCGAGAGCTGGGTGCGGGCACCAGCTGCGGCTCCTGCAAACCCGAGTTGCGCGCCCTGCTTACGGCCATGCTGCAGCCCGCACTCACGCCCTGAAGCGGAAAGCGGACCTGACGCCGCGAGATGGGGTTCCCGTTCAGGCACCGCTGGATCCGCCCCGGGATTTGTCTGTCAGTGGCCGACCGCAGGCACCCGCATGCTGGGACCGACGACCACACCGGCCTTCGCGTCGAAGCGCGGATCATCACCGCCGTATCGCCGCATGAGGCCCCCATCCCCAGCATGCCCTGCCGCCACGCGCCTGAGAAAGCGCCACCCGCACAAGCTGCCCGCCCCACATGCGCCACCGCCATCCCTGAAAACCGCAGCCCCTTTCCCGAGGCAGCAAAATCTGGCAATCCCGCCGCATCTTTACGATCAGGAGAGCCCGCCGATGAACCCCGATATCGTGACCACACTTGCCGGGTATATCTGGGCGCTCGACTACGGCTCGGTTCTGGTTTTCGCGCTGACGGGCGCGCTTGTGGCCAGCCGCCAGCAATTGGACATCACCGGCTTCATCTTCATGGCGGCGCTGACCGCTGTCGGCGGCGGGACCGTCCGCGATCTGGTGCTGGGGCGCGATCCGGTGTCCTGGGTCGAACGGCCGGGCTTGGTCCTGACCGCCGCCGCCGCCGCCTTCATCGTCTATTGGACGGCCCCCTTCCTCGAAAGCCGCTATCGCTGGTTGCTATGGCTGGATGCGATTGCGCTTGGCGTGGCGGTGCCTGCTGGGGTCGGGGTGGCGCTGGCGACGGGTTACGGGCCGATCATCGTGGTCATTGCGGGCATCATCACCGGCTGCATGGGCGGATTGATCCGCGACGTGGTCGGCAACGAGGTGCCGCTGATCCTGAAGGGATCAGAGCTGTATCTGACCGCAGCCTTCGGGGGCGCGTT
>RRZT012906612.1_pt1 | contig 23230 bp, 25 predicted proteins | sample 2165551 | NCBI WGS metagenome assembly RRZT01 (sample SAMN10456910, study PRJNA506462) | wastewater metagenome | biome: wastewater; feature: sludge; material: wastewater sludge; isolation source: wastewater sludge with Escherichia coli K12::gfp cells carrying plasmid... | place: USA: Moscow, Idaho... | reverse complement strand
TGCCGCGACGCCGGCGCGCTGAGCGGGCCGCTGGTGGTGTCGATGCGTCCGATTCCGGCCGCACTGGTGTCGGACGCCGTGCGCATCACCTCGCGCTACCCGGCCGTCCACGGGGCGCCCGTCCACGTCGGGGACCCGGGCGCGATCGGCATCGCCGACCTGGGGCGTCCGGATTTCGGCGACCCGGTGGAGGTGCGGCCAGGAGAGGTGCCCGTGTTCTGGGCGTGCGGGGTGACGCCTCAGGCGATGGTGATGGAGGCCCGGCCCGAGATCGCGATCTGCCACGCGCCGGGCCACATGCTGATCACCGACGCCCGCGACAGCCGCTACGTGGTGCCCTGACCCTCAGGACGCCAACCGCGCGCGCACCTTCGCCGCGATCTCCTTGCCGTCGGCGCGGCCCGCGGCCGCGGCGCTGACCGCCTTGATGATCTGGCCCATCTGCTTCATGCCGGGTGCCTCACCCAGGGACGCGGTGGCCTCGGCCACCGCGGCGTCCACGAGGGCGTCCAGCTCGGAGTCGGGCATCGCTGCCGGCAGGTAGGCCGACAGGAACTCGGCCTCGGCGGACTCCTTCGCGGCCAGCTCGGGGCGGTTTCCCTGCGTGTAGGCGTCGGCGGAATCCTTGCGCTTGTTCACCTCACGCTTGAGCACGGCCTGCTCCTCGGCGTCGGTCAGCTCGCGCGCGGTCTTGCCGGCGACCTCCTCGTACTGGATCGCCACCAGCGCCATGCGGATGTTGCTCTTCGCCACCTCGTCGCGGGCCTTCATCGCCTGCACGAGGTCGGCCTTGAGGCGGGTCTTGATGGCGGCCATGTCACTCCTGTTTCGTTGTCGTCGGGCTCGCCTATCATCGCACGCGTGTCAGCACGCCTCTTCACCTGCATCCTGCCGCCGCCCGAGGTGGTGGAAGACCTCGACGAGTTCGTGGCGCCGCGCCGGCTCGAGCCGCTGCGCTGGACCCACCCCGACACCTGGCATCTGACAACGTCCTTCATGGGTCGGGTCGCGGAGCGCGACCTCGAGGCCCTGGACGCCGAGCTGGCGCTCGCGGCGTCCGCCACGGCCCCGTTCGACATCCGGCTCGCGGGTGCGGGCTGCTTCTCATCGGTCGAGCGGACGCGGCAGTTGTGGCTCGGCGTCCAGGACGGCGCCGACGAGCTGGCTGCGCTCGCCACCCGGGCGCGAAACGCGGCCGTGCGGGCCGGCGTCGAGGTGGAGGGCGGACGCTACGTGCCGCATCTCACCGTGGCCCGGGCGAACAGGCCGGTGGAGGGCACGAAGTGGCTGCGGGTGCTGGACGCGTGGCCGGGCCGCAGCTGGACGGTCACCGAGCTCGCGCTGATCGAGTCACACATGAACGAGCCGGGCAACCGCTATCAGGTGATCACCCGTCTCCCACTTGTCGGAGGACAGCGCTACCCTGCAGGCGAAACGAAAGGGACGCCATGACGCATCATCTCGACACGCTCACCGTGCACGCGGGGCAGGAGCAGCCCGACCCGGCCACGAACGCCCGCGCGGTGCCGATCCACCAGACGACGTCCTTCGTGTTCAACGACACCGAGCACGCCGCCGACCTGTTCGCGCTGCGCAAGCCGGGCTACATCTACACCCGCATCACCAACCCCACCCAAGGCACCCTGGAGGAGCGGGTCAACGCCCTCGAAGGGGGTGTGGGGGCCCTCGCCACGGCGTCCGGTGCTGCTGCCGTGACGTACGCCGTGCTGACGCTCGCCGGTGCGGGCGACAACATCGTGGCGTCCTCGGCGCTGTACGGCGGCACGTACGCGTTGTTCGCCCACACGCTGCCGCAGTTCGGCGTCGAGACCCGGTTCGTCGACCCGAGCAAGCCCGAAAAGCTGGCGCAGCACGTCGACGAGCGCACGAAGCTGGTGTTCGGCGAGACCCTCGCCAACCCGGCGCTCAGCGTGTTCGACATCGAGGCGTGGGCCGAGGCGGCGCACGCGCTGGGCCTGCCGCTGGTGGTCGACAACACCGCCGCCACGCCGGTGTTGTGCCGAGTGTTCGACCACGGCGCCGACATCGCCGTGCACGCGGCCACGAAGTACTTCGGCGGCAACGGCACGACGATGGGCGGCGTGATCGTCGACTCGGGCCGCTTCGACTGGACGGCCAACGCCGACCGGTTCCTGTCGCTCACCGGCCCCGACCACGCCTACCACGAGACGGTCTGGACCGACGTCGCAGGGCCGGCCGCCTTCATCATCCGCGCCCGCACCGTGCTGCTGCGTAACACCGGTGCGGCGATCTCGCCGATGAACGCCTGGCTGCTCCTGCTGGGCATGGAGACCCTGTCGCTGCGCATGGAGCGGCACTGCAGCAACGCGATGGCGGTGGCGCGCCACCTGGAGTCCCATCCGGCGGTCGCCTGGGTGAACTACCCGGGCCTGGAGTCGTCGCCGAGCCACGAGGTGGCCAACCGGGTCCTTGACGGACGCGGCTACGGCGGCCTGGTCTCGTTCGGGCTGAAGTCGGGCCGCGAGGGCGGCTCGACGTTCGTCGAGGCGCTGCAGCTGTTCAGCCATCTGGCGAACATCGGCGACTCGAAGTCGCTGGTCATCCACAACGCGACGACGACCCACAGCCAGCTCACCGACGACGAGCTCAAGGCCGCCGGCGTCCCGCCCGAGATGGTGCGCCTGTCGATCGGCATCGAGCACATCGACGACATCATCGCCGACCTCGACCAGGCGCTGGGGCAGGCTTGAGCGTCGCACCCGAGCAGGGGAGTGTGGGTCTCGTCGAAACGGCGACGGCCCGCCTGTTCACCCCCGACACCCCGCTGCGGCTCGCGAGCGGGGGCGTGCTCACCGAGGTCGACGTGGCCTACGAGACGTACGGCACCCTGTCGCCGCGGGCCGACAACGCCGTCATGGTGTGCCACGCCCTGACCGGTGACGCGCACGCGGCCGGCTGGCACGAGGGCGCGCGGCGTCCGGGCTGGTGGGACAACCTGATCGGTCCCGGCAAGCCGCTCGACACCAACCGCTTCTTCGTCGTGTCGGCCAACCTGCTGGGCGGCTGCCAGGGCACCACGGGGCCGGCGTCCACCGATCCGGCGACGGGGGAGCCGTACGGTCTCGACTTCCCGCTGCTCGACGTCGCCGACTTCGTCGCGGTGCACCGGGCGCTGCTGGCGCACCTCGGCGTCCGACGGTTGCTGGTGGCCATCGGGGGCTCCCTGGGCGGGATGCAGGTGCTGCAGTGGGCGGTCGAGTCGCCCGACGACGTGGCCCACGCGATCGTCATCGCGGCGTCCAGTCGGCTGACGGCCCAGAACATCGCGTTCTCGGCCGTCGCGCGCCGCGCGATCATGGACGACAAGGAGTTCCACGGCGGTCGGTACGCCGCCGAGGGCGCCACCCCCCGCATCGGCCTGTCGATCGCCCGCATGATGGCCCACATCACCTACCTCTCGGAGGAGGCGTTCTCAGAGAAGTTCGGCCGTAAGTACCAGGGCGACCCGGCGCGCGGCTTCGGCATCGACTTCGCGGTCGAGAGCTACCTGGACCACCAGGGCCAGACGTTCCTCGAACGGTTCGACGCCCTGTCGTACCTGTACCTGTCGCGGGTGATGGACTACTTCGACCCGTTCGCGCGCCCCGACTGGGCCGACAAGCTGAAGCGTCACCCGGTGAAGAGCCTGGTGATGTCGTTCGATTCCGACTGGCGCTTCTCGACCGAGCACAGCCGTCGCATCGTCAGGCACCTGGAGGGCGCCGGGCTGCCGGTCACGTTCCGCGAGATCGCCTCACCGTGGGGGCACGACTCGTTCCTGCTCGAGGTGCCGGGCTATCACGACACGCTGCGGGCGTTCCTCGACCGGGCGTTGGAGGAGGGGTTGTGAGGAGTCTGCGTCCCGATCTGGCGCTCGTCGCACGCCAGGTGCCGTTCAACTCGCGCGTGCTCGATCTCGGCTGCGGCAGCGGTGACCTGCTCGCCCATCTGATGCGTGAACGCCGCTGCTCCGGCACCGGCGTCGAGCGTGATCCCGGCCGGGTGCTGGAAGCGATCCGGCGCGGCGTCCCGGTGATCGAGCTCGACCTCGACGAGCAGATGAACCAGTTCGCCGACAAGTCCTACGACGTGGTGGTGCTGTCGCGCACGATTCAGGCCATCCAGTGGCCCGAGCAGGCGCTCCGGCACATGGCCCGCATCGGGAGTCGCTTGATCGTGTCGGTGCCCAACTTCGGCTGGTGGGGTCATCGGCTGCGCCTGCTGAGCGGCCGCATGCCGATGTCGAAGGAACTGCCGTACCAGTGGTACGACACGCCCAACATCCGCATGACGACATTGGCCGATCTCGAGGACCTGTTCGCGCGTCTCGACATCCTCGTGGAGCGCCGGTTCACGTACTCGCAGCGCGGCGTCCGGCTGCACATGCACGGACGGGCCGCGAACATCCTTGCCGGAGCGGCCGTCTACGTGTTGCGGCCGTCAGGACGCCTCGTGGGCCACCATCATGGCGGCGGTGATGCGCTCGGCGCTTGAGCCGAGGCCGAGCTGTGCGGTGAGCCGCGCGAAGGCGTCCGGGTTCTGGGGCGTCGCGGGCAGTGTCAGGTCGAGGTCGGGCAGCGGCACGTCGCGTGCCGCTGCCACCACCTGCCCGGCCGGGCCGAGGTAGCCCATCGCGGATGCCAACGCCCGCGTCACCGCGGGCGTGAGGGTGGACGCCGCCGCGACGATGCCCTCCAGGTCGCCGTGGCGGGCCAGCAGCGACGCGGCAGTCTTCTCACCGATGCCCTTCACGCCGGGCAGCCCGTCGGACGCGTCTCCGCGCAGCACCGCGAAGTCGACGTAGCTGCCGCCGGTGACTCCGTACTTCGTGGCCAGCCAGGCGTCGTCGACGCGTTCGTGGAGCCGGACGCCGCGCGCCACGTACAGCACCCGGACGCCTGCGTCGTCATCGACCAACTGGAACAGGTCGCGATCGCCGGTCACGACGTCGACAGGGCCCGAGGCTCGGGAGGTGAGGGTGGCGAGCACGTCGTCGGCCTCGTACCCGTCGGCGCCGATGATCGGGATGCCGAGAGAGCTCAACACCTCGACGATGAGGGGCACCTGCGAGGTGAGGGCGGCCGGCACCTCCTCGACGTCGCCGTAAGCCACCCGGTGCGCCTTGTAGGTCGGTACGAGGTCGACCCGCCACTGAGGACGCCACGAGTTGTCCCAGCAACACGCCACCTGGTCCGGCCGGTAGTCGCTGATGAAACGGGCCAGGAAGTCGAGCAGCCCGCGCACCGCGTTGATTGGACGCCCGTCAGGCGTCGTCATCGAGTCGGGCAGTCCGAAGAACGCGCGAAAGTACAACGAGGCGGTGTCGAACAGCAGCGTGCGGCCGGGCATGCGCCCATGCTCGCACACCGGGCCCATCCCGCGACATCTGCCGTCGAACGGCCCGTACGGCGGCAATCGACGTGCAAGAATCCGCCCATGGAGAGCAACGACGCGAAGATTCTCTCGCTTCTGGCGCGAGACGGGCGGATGTCCTACACCGACCTCGGACGCGCCACAGGGCTCTCGACATCGGCCGCCCAGCAGCGTGTCCGCCGGCTCGAGCAGCGCGGCGTCATCTCCGGCTACCGGGCCGTCATCAACCCCGAGGCGGTCGGTCGGATGCTCACCGCGTTCGTGTCGCTGCGCTCGGTCGACCCGATGAACGACAACGAGGTGCCGCAGCGCCTCGCGTCGATCGATGAGGTCGTGTCGTGCTACACCGTCGCCGGCGAGGCGAGCCACGTCCTCATCGTGCAGGCCGAGACGCCGGTGCACCTGGAGCAGGTGATCAACAGCATCCGCACGATGGCCGGGGTCTCCACCACGACCCAGGTGGTGCTGTCGGTGCCCTACGCCGACCGACCCCCGGTCTGAGCGAGGCGTCCCAGCAGCAACGCCTCGGCGACGCAGGCGGCTCGGAAGTCGCCCAGATGCAGTGACTCGTCGATAGCGTGCATCCGTGAGTCGGGGTCACAGACGCCCGTCACCAGCACCGTCGACCCGGGGAACCTGCCCAGGAACTCGGCCACCATCGGGATCGACCCGCCCTGGCCCATGAACACCGGCTCGACGCCCCAGGCTTGGGTGAACGCCCCGAACGCGGCGTCCGCGGCTGGCCCCTCGAACGGGATGACGCTGCCGCGCCCGGTGCCCTCGGTCCCGAACGTCACGGTGGCTCCGAACGGCACGTGGCTGGTGAGGTGGGTCTTGAGGGCGGCCAGCGCGGCGTCCGGATCCTGGCCGGGCGCCAAGCGCACGCTCACCTCCGCGCGGGCGCTTGGAATGAGCGTGTTGGACGCCTTGGCGACCGGCGTGGCGTCCAGGCCGATCACGGCGACGGCGGGCTTGGTCCAGAGGCGGTCGACGACCGGGCCGCGCCCGACGAGCCGGACGCCGTCCAGCACCCCGGTTTCGTCCCGCAGCCGGGCCTCGGGGTAGTCGAGCTGGGCCGCCGACCCGGCGTCCAGACCCGCGATCGCGACCTCACCGTCGTCGTCGTGCAGCGTGCCGAGCAGCTTGCACAGCGTGGTCAGCGCGTCCGGTACGACGCCGCCGTACTGGCCCGAGTGCAGGGCGTGATCGAGCGTCGACACCTCGACCACCACCGAGGCGAGGCCGCGCAGCGACGTCGTGAACGCCGGACGCCCCACCGCCCAGTTACCCGAGTCGGTGATCACGAACACGTCGGACGCGATGGCGTCCCGGGTGCGCGTCGAGCGTCGCGCCGAGGGTGGGGGAGCCCGACTCCTCCTCGCCCTCCACGAACACCGTCACGCCCGCCGGCGGACGCCCACCCCAAGCCCGCAGCGCCGCCAGGTGCACCGCCACGCCCGCCTTGTCGTCGCAGACGCCGCGCCCGAAGAGCCGGTCGCCGCGCGGCGTGACCGTGAACGGGTCGGTCGCCCACAGCTCGACATCGCCGGTCGGCTGGACGTCGTGGTGGGCGTACAGACAGACGCGGGGGGCGTCCGTGGGGCCGTCGAAGCGGGCGATGACGGCCGGCTGCCCGCCGTCCTCGCTGACGACCTCGACCTCGGCCCCCAGCTCGCTGAACAGCTCGGCGACCGCGGACGCCGACGCCGCGACGTCGGCGCGTCGAGCGGGGTCGGCACTGATCGAGGGGATGGCGACGAGACGGGTCAGGTCGGCCAGGACGCCGGGCAGCTCGGCCTCGACGGCCGCGACGATGTCGTTCATGACTCCTGCCTACGGCACCGGGCGCGGCCGATGCAACCTGTCGGGGCGGCTAGCATGCACGGCGTGACCGACGCACCCCACAACCCTCCGCCGCGTTGCCCCGTGCTGCTCCCGTTCGCTCTCGGCTCGGGCCTGCTGCTCTCGCTGGCCGTGGCGCCGTACGGGCTGTGGCCCCTGGCGTTCGTCGCGGTGGCCGGGCTCGCGGTCGTGGTGCGGTTGGCGTCGGGATATCGGGCCGCGGCGTGGCTCGGACTCGCGTTCGGTGTCGGTTACGCCGGAGTGTCGCTGCTGTGGCAGACGATGATCCGCACCGAGTCCTATCTCGGCCTGACCCTGGTGGTGGCGCTGTTCAGCGCCGCGCTGGCCCCCATGCTGCGCCGGGTCCGCACCGTGCCGTTCGAACCGGTCTGGTCGGCGTGCTGCTGGACGCTGACCGAGCTCGTGCTGCAGTACTGGCCGTTCGGCGGTTTCCAGTGGCTCCGGCTCGGCTACACGATGGTCGACTCGCCGCTGGCCGGCTTCTACCCGTTCACCGGCGCCGCCTCGGTCACCTTCTTCGTCGCCCTGATCGGGCATCTGCTGGCCCGGGCCGTCCTGAACCGCACGGGCCGCGACGCGCTCGTCGCGGCGGCCGCGACGATTGGCGTCCTGTTGGCGGGGTGGGCCGGCACACGCTGGTCGCCGGACGCCGCGTCCACCGGCACCGTACCCGTCGGCTACGTCCAGGGCGGGGCGCCGGGCGGCGGCATCTACGGGCTGGGCCCGGCGCGCAGCATCGCGTACGCGCACGCCTCCGAGACGCGCAACCTGATGGGCCGCGTCCGGGCAGGCGAACTGCCGAAGCCCGCGTTCATCGCGTGGCCCGAGAACTCCACCGACGTCGACCCCTTCCTCGACGCTGAAACCAACAGCATCGTGCGGGCCGCGGTAGCTGCCGCCGACCTGCCGATCCTTGTCGGCGGCATCACGCAGGGTCCCCATGACGGCGAGCGGCAGACCGTCGCGCTGTGGTGGACCACCGACAACCAGGTGCCGGTGCGCTACATCAAGCGCAACATCGTGCCGTTCGGTGAGTGGATCCCGCTGCGGGAGCTGCTGCTGCCGCTGATCCCGGTGCTGCAGTACGTCGGCGACCAGTCGGTGCCGGGCACGGCGCCGGGCGCCCTTCCGGCCACGCTGGGCAACGGGGAGAAGCTCACCCTCGGGGTCGCCATCTGCTACGAGGTGATCTACGCCTCGACGCTGTACGAGGCGGTCGACGCCGGCGCCGAGGTGATGATCGTGCAGTCCAGCAACGCGATGTACCAGGGCAGCCCCCAGATCGAGCAGCAGTGGGCGATCACGCGCGTCCGGGCCGCCGAGATGCGCCGGCAGATCCTCGTCGTGACCACGTCGGGCATCTCGGGGCTGATCGGACCTCAGGGGCAGGTGGTCGAGCGTCTCGAACAGCACCGCGGGGCGTCCGACGTGGTCGAGCTCGACCGCACCCGCGTCCGGACGCCGGTGATGGACGGCGGCTGGCTGTTCGAGTGGTTCACGGCCGGCCTGGCGCTAATCGCGGTCTCACTGGCGTTCATTCGCCGGCGTTCCTGGACCGATGCGCCACAATGGAGCGAGGCCGGCCCCTCGGCCACGAGAGAAGGAAGTGCCGCATGACGACGTCCCGGCCGCCGCTGGGCACCGTTTTGGTGATCATCCCGACGTACAACGAGATCGACAACATCGACATGATCACCGCACGGCTGCGCGCCTCGGTGCCTGACGCCCACATCCTCGTGGTCGACGACAACTCACCCGACGGCACCGGAGGCCGCGCCGACGAACTGGCTGCGCTCGACGACCACATTCACGTGCTGCACCGCACCGGCAAGGAGGGCCTCGGCGCCGCCTACCTGGCCGGCTTCCGCTGGGGCCTCGACCGCGACTACGGCGTCCTGGTCGAGTTCGACGCCGACGGCTCACACCAGCCCGAGCAGCTCCCGGCCGTGCTGCGGGCGCTCGAGAGCGCCGACATGGTGAAGGGGTCGCGCTGGGTGAAGGGCGGCAGCGTCGTGAACTGGCCGCTGTCGCGCCAGCTCCTGTCGCGCGGCGGCGGTCTGTACACCCGCCTGATGCTGGGCCTGTCGATCAAGGACATCACCGGCGGCTTCAACGCCTTCCGTGCCGACACGCTGCGCGAGATCATCACCGAGCCGATCGACAAGCACGGCTACGGCATCCAGCGCGACCTCACCTGGCACGCGCACCGCCACGGCAAGAAGATCGTCGAGGTGCCCATCGAATTTCGCGAGCGCGAGTACGGCGACTCCAAGATGTCGGGCGACGTGGTCGTCGAGGCGATGAAGTCGACCACCCGGCTCGGCCTCGCCCATCGCGGACGCCAACTGCGACAGCTCGCCGACAAGGCCGGACGCGCCGTGCGCTCCGGCGTCGAGAAGGTGAAGAAGGCACGCCGATGAGGAAGTCGACCTGGGTGCTGCTCGGCGTTCTCGCGCTGGCCGTCGCCGAGATCTGGCTGCTGGTGTGGGTCGGCGACACGATCGGCCTGCTGTGGCTGCTCGCCATCCTCGCTGGCGTCGCGCTGATCGGCACCTGGTTGTGGCGTCGCGAAGGCGCCCGGGTCTGGCTGCAACTGCGTGAGGCGGGCGACGACCCACAACAGGTCGGACGCCGCCTCTCGGACGCCGCCCTCGTCACTGTCGGCGGGTTGATGCTGATGCTGCCGGGGTTCATCACCGACGTGGTCGGTCTGTTCTTCCTGCTGCCGTTCACCCGTCCGCTGGCGCGCCGCGGGCTCGCGGCGCTGCTGTCGGGGATGACCCGCCGCGTCCGCGATCAGGCAGACCTGATGGACGCCCGCCTGCGGCCCGATTCCGTGGTGCCCGGGCGCGTCGAGGACGCGCCCGAGCCGCCACGGCGTCCCAACGATGAGGACGTGGTGATCAAGGGCGAGATCGAGCCCTGATCAGTTCTCGCCGCGCAGCTCACGGAGCCGCTCGGCGAGGATGTCTTCGAGCTCGGGAATCGAACGCCGCTCACGCAGCATGTCCCAGTGCGTTCGCACGTGCTTCTCTTCCTTCGGTTCGCTCGTCACGCCGTCGGCGCGCTTGCTGACCGCGCCGCAGCGCGGGCACTCCCATTCGGTGGGCACATCGGCCTCGGCCGAGAACGTGATTGCGAACTCGTGCTCGTTGGGGCAGACGAAGCCGATGTCTTGGCGCGCGGCCAACTCGACCCCGGCGCCGTCGGCCAGACTGCGAGAACCCAAACCGCTTCCCTTGAGTGACTTTCCTGCCATGGGACCCCTCCTTCGACATCGGTGCAACGCGCACCTCGTCGCTGATGTTCCCCTCCCACGGTACGGCGTGGGGCAACCTTCAGTCGACGCGGTGGCCGTCGGCCCGCACGGGGATCATCACGAGCAGCCCGGCGATCAGCACCACGACGATGCCGAGGATGCCCCAGTACTGAGTGTTGGCCTTGCCGCTGAGCTGCGCGCCGAGGGCGATCGCGACGCCGAACAGCGCCGGGGACAGGAACGACACGACGCGTCCGGTGGTGGCGTACAGGCCGAACACCTCGCCCGACCTGCCCTCGGGGATGATGCGGGCCAGGAACGAACGCGAGGCCGACTGGGCGGGCCCGACGAACACGGTGAGCAGCAGCCCCAGCGTCCAGAACACGGCCTTGCCGCCGTCGTGGAAGAAGAAGATGCCCAGGCCGAGCACCGACAGCGCGACCAGCGACATCATGATCACAGCCTTGGGCCCGAGCCGGTCGTCGAGGAAGCCGAACGCCATGGTCGACAACCCGGCGATCACGTTGGCGGCGGCGCCGAACATGATCACCTCCGAGCCGCTGAACCCGAACGTGCCGGTGGCGATGATGGCGCCGAAGGTGAAGACGCCGTTCAGGCCGTCGCGAAAGAGCGCGGACGCCCCCAGGAACGCGAGCGTGTGTGGGCTGGTGCGCCGCAGGCGCACGATGGACGCCCACAGCAGCTTGTAGGACGCCACGACACCGACCCGCGGCGGGGCCGGCACCGGGCGGTCGTGGAGCGCGCGGAAGGTCGGGATCGAGAACAGCAGGATCCACAGGCCGCAGGCGATCATCGAGACCCTGATGTCGAGGGCATCGGTGCCGGTGACGCCGAACAGGCCGACCGGGGGAGCGATGAAGGCGAAGTTGAGGGCCAGCAGCACGACGATGCCGCCGAGATAGCCGAGCCCCCACCCGAATCCGGAGACCCGGCCCACGTCGGCGGGGGTGGCGACCTCGTCGATCAGCGAGTAGTAGTTCACGTTGGCGATCTCGGCGACGATCGACCCGACGCCGAGGATGCCGAGCCCGAGCCACAGGTAGCCCGGGTCGGGGCGCACGAAGAACAGGGACGCCGACAATGCGGCCAGAACCCAGGTCAGGATGCTCAGGTTGCGGACGGTCCGGCCGGTTCGGTCGGAGTTCTGGCCGAGCACCGGTGCGATCAGCGCCACGATGACGCCCGCGATCGTCGTCGAGAGCGACAGCGACTGCGACGTGCTGTTGGTGTCGCCGAACGCGCTCGACGTGATGTAGACGGCGAACACAAACGTGGTGATGACGGTCTGGAACGGCTGTGTCGCCCAGTCCCACAGCGCCCAGGCGACGACCTGGCGGCGTGACGTGGCGCCCCGCGACCCGAGAGCCCCGGCGGGGCGGGCCTCGGTCACGGCGTCCCCTCCCACAGGTCGCGTTCGATGAGCACGTCGCGCAGCGTGGTGAGTTCGTCGGTGATGATGCCGTCGACGCCCATGTCGATCAGCCGCTCCATCTCGGCGCGCTCGTTGATCGTCCAGACGTGGACGACGCGGCCGATGTTGTGGGCCGCCTTGAGCATGCCGGGTGAAACGACGGTCAGCTGGTCCTTCCAGGTCGTCGGCGGCACCTGGAACGCCTGGCCGATGGGGCGCACCATGGTGCGCAGCCCGCGCGTGAACGCGTAGACGGCCGTGCCGACGGCGCTGACGGTGGTGGGGACGCGGCGTCCGACCCGGCGCCGGAACTCGCGGATCGTCGTGACCTGGAAGGAGGCGACACACACGCGGTCCCAGGCGTTGTGGGATTCGAGGGCCGCGATCAGCGGCTCGATGGCGTTGTGCGACTTGATGTCGATGTTGACCCGTACGTCGGGCAGCGAGTCGAACAGCTCCTCGACGGTTGCGATGGGTTCGACGCCGCTGATGCGGGCGGTCTGGATGTCTGACCACTGCTGGTCGCTGATGCGGCCGTGCATGTTGGTCACGCGGTCGAGGCAACCGTCATGAAAGGCCAGCAGCACGCCGTCGGCGGTGGCATGGACGTCGGTTTCGAGGTAGCGGTAGCCGAGTTCGACGGCGCTGTGGAACGCGCTGAGCGTGTTCTCGAGGTTGACGCCGTCGACCGACAGACGCCCTCCGCGGTGCGCCATGGCTGCGAAGGGCGTGCGGAAGAAGGCATACTCACTGGCTCGCACGGGGACACAGTAGGGTGCCGCGCCGCGTCAGGCCATCCCCCGGGCATGGGACTGTTCGCGGCAACAGGGTGCAGAATGGGTGAACGTGACCACCATCCTGTCAATCCAGTCGAGCGTCGCCTACGGACACGTGGGCAACAGCGCCGCCACCTTCCCTCTCATGCGCGTCGGAACCGAGGTGTGGCCGGTGCTCACGGTCCACTTCTCGAACAACACCTCCTACCCGGGCAAGAAGGGGCCGCTGCTGCGTCCCGAGGACGTGCACGATGTCGTCGAGGGCATCGACGACCTGGGTGTGCTCAACCGGGTGGACGCCGTGCTGACCGGCTACCAGGGTGCCCCGGCGATGGGGGCCGAGATCCTGCGCGTGGTGGAGCTGGTCAAGCAGCGCAACCCGCAGGCCATCTACTGCTGCGACCCGGTGATGGGCGATGTCGGACGCGGCATGTACGTGCTGCCCGGCATCCCCGAGTTCGTGCGCGACCACGTCGTGGCCAGCGCCGACATCATGACGCCCAACCACTTCGAGCTGAACTTCCTCACCGGACGCGAGGCCACCACGCTGGCCGAGGTCGTGGACGCCGCCCACGCCCTCCGTGAGGCCGGCCCCGACATCGTGCTGGTGACGTCGGTCGACGTCGAGGGCGCCGACGCTGACACGGTGATGATGGTGGCCGTCTCGGGCGAGGGCGCCTGGTCGGTGACCACCCCGCTGCTCGGCCGCACCTTCACCGGCTCGGGCGACCTGACCGCCGCCATGTTCCTGGCGTCGCTGTTGGCGTCCGGTTCTGTCGCGGACGCCGTGGGCCACACCGCCGACATCGTCTACTCGGTGCTGGAGAAGACCACGTCCCTCGATCAGCGCGAACTGGCGCTCGTGGCTGCGCAGGACGACCTGGTGGAGCCCCGGTTCCACTTCGAGGTGACGCAGATCAGCTGAGTCGAGCCGGGATTGCCTGGACGACGTGCCGGGTGGCCATGCCGGGGGCTGGTGCTGGGTTGGGCCGTGCCGGGCGCTGGGTTCGCGGCGGCGTCCGGGCTTGCGGCACCTCGTGTTCGTTGCTGCCGGTGGTGAGTTCCTGCGGCCGGTCGTGGCTGTTGCTGCCGGTGGTGAGTTCCTGCTGCCGGTCGTGGCTGTTGCTGCCGGTCGTGGCTGTTGCTGTCCGTCGTGAGTTCCCGCTGCCGCTCGTTCTCCACGCCGGTCCTGCTGAGTCAGCATCGAGCACGAGAAGCAGCGGGAAGTCACGAACGGCAGCGAGAACTGCCTCACCTCCAGCAACAGCGGCAACGGGAACGCGATAGGCGAGGCGGTAACGCAGGAAGGGCAGCGAAAACTCGCGACGGGCAGCGAGACCTCGCGACGGGCAGCTGAAACTCACTTGCGGCAGCGCGAACTCACGACGGGCAGCGGGAAGTCCCGAGCGGCAGCAAGAACGTCCGCACAAACAGCGACAAGAACTCACACAGCGAACTCTCCGGCGACACCCTGCTGACGCGCTGCACAGGAGCTGCCCCCCGAGACGCCACGCAGGATCTGTCACCCCGAGACGCTGCACAAGGATCTGTCACCCCGAGACGCTGCACAAGGATCTGTCACCCCGAGACGCTGCCCAGAACCCTGTCGGTCGAACAGGCCACGATCGATCAGTCGAAGAAGACGTCGATCTTCGCGCCGAGGGCGTTCAAGCGATTCGGCAGGTCCTCGTACCCGCGGTTGATCACGTACACGTCGCGCAGCACGCTTGTGCCACGGGCCGCGAGTGCCGCGAGCAGCAGGCACACGGCCGGGCGCAGCGCCGGGGGACAGAACATTTCCTGGGCGCGCCACCGGGTCGGGCCACGCACGATCAGGCGGTGCGGGTCGAGCAGCTGCGTGGACGCCCCGAGCTTGCTCAGGTCGACGAGATGGATCGCCCGGTTCTCGTACACCCAGTCGTGGATCAGGGTCTCGCCCTCGGCGGCCGCCGCAATCACCGCGAAGAACGGCAGGTTGTCGATGTTGAGTCCGGGGAACGGCATCGGGTGGATCTTGTCGGACGCCGCTTTCAGCGTGCTCGGCCGCACCGTGATGTCGACGAGCCGCGTCGAGCCGTTCTCGGCGAAGTACTCCTCTGACAGGTCGAACTGCAGCCCCATGTCGTGCAGGATCGCCAGCTCGATCTCGAGGAACTCGATGGGGGAGCGCTCGATCGTCAGCGTCGAATTGGTGACGACCGCGGCCGTGATGAGGCTCATCGCCTCGATCGGGTCCTCCGACGGGGCGAACTCGACGTTCTGGCGGATGTCGGCGACGCCGTGCACGTGCAGGGTCGTCGAGCCGATGCCGTCGATGCGAACGCCGAGCTTCTGCAGGAAGAAGCACAGGTCCTGCACCATGTAGTTCGGCGACGCGTTGCGGATGATCGTCTCGCCCTCGTACCGGGCGGCCGCCATCAGCACGTTCTCGGTGACGGTGTCGCCGCGCTCGGTCAGCGTGATCGAACGCACACCGTCGGGACGCTCGTCGACGTGGGCGCGGTAGTGGCCCTCGGTGGCCTTCACCTGCAGTCCGAAGTGGTTCAGCGCCTGCATGTGCGGCGTGACGGTGCGGGCACCCAGGTTGCAACCGCCCGCGTACGGCAGCTCGAACTCGGGCAGCATGTGCAGCAGCGGACCGAGGAACATGATGATGCTGCGTGTCCGGCGTGCCGCGTCGGCGTCCATACCGTCCATGTCGAGAATCTCGGGCCTGATCAGCTCCAGCTCGGACTTGTCGTCCGACCACGTCACCTTGACGCCGATGCTCGACAGCACCTCGATGAGCCGGTTGACCTCCTCGATCTGGGCGACGCCCCTGAGCACCGTGCGGCCCTGATTGAGAAGGGACGCGCACAGGAGGGCGACCGCCGCGTTCTTCGACGAACGCACCTTGATCGAGCCGCTCAGGGTGGAGGGCCCGGCGATGCGCAGGTGCATCGTCTTCGCCTTCGGCACGAGGTGCGGGTCGTCGAGAGCGGACGCCAATCGTGCCATGTTGTCGAGGTCCAGGGGAGCGGTGCCGTCCTCGATGGCGTTGAGGTCGCTGACCTCGATGCCAAGCGACTTGGCGACCTGTTCCTGGGTGAGGCGTCGTTGCTTGCGCGCGTCCCTGACGAGACCGCCGATGCTGCTGGGAGTGATGTCTACCACGGCGGGAGCATAGCTCACGGGCCACCGGCACAGGGGTGCGCGGGTGCTCTAGAGTGAGTCGCATGAGCGCACACTTTGACGTCGTCGTCCTCGGTGCCGGACCCGGCGGCTACGTGGCCGCCATCCGTGCCAGCCAGCTTGGTCTGAAGACCGCCATCATCGAGAAGGAGTACTGGGGCGGTGTCTGTCTGAACGTCGGCTGCATCCCCACCAAGTCGCTCCTCCGCAACGCCGAACTGGCGCACATCGTGACCAAGGAGGCCAAGACCTTCGGCATCAACGGTGACATCAGCGTCGACTACGGCCCCGCGTTCAAGCGCAGCCGCAGCGTGTCCGACCGCATGGTCAAGGGCATCCACTTCCTGATGAAGAAGAACAAGATCCAGGAGTTCTCGGGCTGGGGCACGTTCAAGGACGCCAAGACCATCGAGGTCGCCAAGGACGACGGCTCGACCGAGTCGGTCACCTTCGACAACTGCATCATCGCGGCCGGCGCCACCACGAAGCTGCTGCGCGGCACGACGACCAGCGAGAACGTGATCACCTACAAGGAACAGATCCTCGCCGACGCGCTGCCGAAGTCGATCATCATCGGCGGGTCGGGCGCCATCGGCACCGAGTTCGCGTACGTGCTGAACAGCTACGGTGTCGACGTCACGATCGTCGAGTTCCTCGACCGGATGGTTCCCAACGAGGACCCCGAGGTGTCGGCCGAACTCGCCAAGGCGTACAAGAAGCTCGGCATCAAGGTGCTCACCAGCACCGCGGTGAAGACGGTGGAGGACACCGGCTCGGGCGTCAAGGTCACCGTCGAGCCCGCCAAGGTCGGCGAGGCGAAGGTGCTTGAGGCCGACAAGATGCTGCAGGCGATGGGTTTCGCGCCGCGCATCGAGGGCTACGGGCTCGAGAACACCGGCGTCGCCGTGTCCGACCGGGGCGTCATCGAGATCGACGACTTCATGCGCACCAACGTCGCCGGCATCTACGCGATCGGCGACTGCACCGGCAAGCTGATGCTGGCCCACACCGCCGAGGCCCAGGGCGTGGTGGCCGCAGAGACCATCGCCGGGGCCGAGACCATGCCGATCAACTACGACATGATTCCCCGCGCCACCTACTGCCAGCCGCAGATCGCATCGTTCGGTTACACCGAGGCCCAAGCCAAGGAGCGCGGCTACGACGTCAAGGTCGGCAAGTTCCCGTTCTCGGCCAACGGCAAGGCGTGGGGTCTGGGTGACGCTGTCGGTTTCGTGAAGGTCGTGGCCGACGCCAAATACAACGAGATCCTCGGCGCCCACATGATCGGGCCCGACGTGACCGAGCTGCTGCCCGAACTGGTGCTCGCGCAGATGTGGGACCTGACGGCCGAAGAGGTCGGACGCTCCATCCACGCCCACCCGACGCTGTCGGAGGCCATCAAGGAGGCCGTCGAGGGTGTCGCCGGCCACATGATCAACTTCTGAGAGGGACGCCGTGATCACCACCGTCTGCAACGTTCACGTCACCGACGACGGCATCGACGCCTTCCGCGAGGCGTCCCTGGCGAACGCCGAGGCCAGCCGCCAGGAGCCGGGCATCACCCGTTTCGACCTGCTGCAGCAGTCCGACGACCCGACCCGGTTCATGCTCTACGAGGTGTACGTCGACGAGGCCGCCACGCTGGCGCACCAGGAGACCGAGCTCTACACGGTGTGGCGCGAGACCGTCGCCGACCTGATGGCCACCCCGCGCAAGACCGACAAGTTCGAGCACTGACGTTCACCACCCGGACCCGGCCGCCGCACGTTCGACGGCTGGGTTAGGGTCGGGGACATGAGCGCCAACCTGCTTGTCACCCGAACGATCGCAGCCGCGGCGTCCGCTGTGTTGCTCTTCTCGGGCTGCGCGGGCAGCCCGGCGAGGACGCCGTTGCCGACCGCACCCGCGGCGTCCACAGCGGGCACCGTGGCCGAGCGCAACGGACTCGCCGGGCTGTCCGGCGAGCAGATCGTCGATCGGCTCGACCGCACCAATACCGACCGCGACACCGGGCTCGGTGTGTCGGTCCGTTACGACGAGCTGATCCTCAAGGACGCGGCCGGCGAAGAGAGCGTTCCGCTGCAGCGCGGCGAGTTCTACCTGTCGCTGGCCCCGTACGTCGGGCAGACCCACGAGTGCTTCTACCACCACCTGCAGAGCTGCCAGGGCGAACTCGTGAACGCCGAGGTGAAGGTGAAGCTGGTCGACGACGCCGGCGAGGTGCTGGTCGACCAGACCGCCAAGACGTACGAGAACGGATTCGTCGGCTTCTGGCTGCCCCGCAACATCAAGGGCACGCTGACGGTCACAGCCAACGGAAAGACGGCCACCCAGCAGGTCGCCACCGGACCCGACAGCCCCACCTGCCTGACGACGGTGAAGCTGTCGTAGCGCGCAGCTGCTCACCACTCCCAGTTGTGGGCGACATCGAGCACCACCCGGCTGCCGGTGCCCGGTCCGTTCAGCACGGTGACGCGCATCGGCAGGCGTGCGCGGACGCCGACCGCGAACACGGTCTCACCTTCGAACGACTCCACGAACCGGACCTGGCGCAGCGTCCGGTAGCCCGAGACGTCGACGACGCGGGTGCGGTCGCGTGGCACGAAGGTGGCGCGTCCACGGCCGTCGGATGCGGGAGCGCGCACCACCACGAGAAGATCCGCGCCGCCGGAGACGGGGAATCCCGCCCCTGAGCTTCCCTCCACGACGGGCACGTAGCTGACGTAGTGGCCGGTGGCCCGCCCGGACACGTCGATCACGAGTCGGTCGAAGCAGGCGTGCTGCCCGGACCTCACGTTGGTGACACTGCCTGTTCCGGTGCGGACGGAGGCCTTGGTGAGCGATCCCCAGGTGTTGGCGCAGACGACGGCGTCCGCGGGTTGGGCAGCCGTGGTGACGGCGGCGGCGGTGAGCGTCAGAGCGGCGATGACAGCCGCGAATCGATGTCGCACGGTTCTTCCCCCTTCAGTGGCCGGCCGTCCCCCCGGCGGCCGAGCATCTTCCGACGATAGGGCTGCGCGACAGGCTGTCGCTAGCCGGGTGTGGGCTCCATCAGCGACTTCTTCGCCGCGAGGCGCTCCTCATGATCGGCGGTTGAGAGCATCCTGAGCCCCACGCGTGCCGGGGCTGAGAGGCGCTGGCGCCACCCTTGCCAACTCTTGGCAACCTGCGCGGCTACCATGCGGCCCATGGACGACTCCGTTCGCATGAGCCCCGACACCCTGCTGGTTTCCGGCGGACGCCCCCCGCGTGCGCCGGGCGCGCCGGTGAGCCCCGGCGTCGAACTGACCAGCACGTTCGTGCTGCCGGGCGATTTCGTGCCGGGCGTGCCGGTGTACGGCCGCGACTCCAACGCGACGTGGCAGGCGTTCGAATCGGTCGTCGGCGCGCTCGAGGGTGCGCCCGAGGGCGCGACCGCGTTCGCGTCCGGGATGGCGGCCGGGCAGGCGATCTTCTCGCTGATGCCGCGCGGCACCCGGCTCGTGATGGGCAGCACCACCTACAACGCGATGCTGCAGTCGGCGCGCGACAAGGCGGACGCCGGCCACCTCGACCTCGTGCTGGTCGACGTGTCGGACACGGACGCGGTGCGCGGCGTCCTGCCCGGAGCCGACTGGCTGCTGCTCGAGTCGCCGACGAACCCGCTGCTGCAGGTCGCCGACGTGCCGGCGCTGTGCGCGGCGGCCCGGGACGCCGGCGTCCGGGTCGCGGTCGACAACACGTTCGCGACGCCGCTGCTGCAGAACCCGCTGCTGGACGGCGCCGACGTCGTGATGCACTCGGCCACCAAGTACCTGTCGGGTCACTCCGACGTCCTCCTCGGGGTGGTGATCGCCCGCGACCCCGACCTGGTCACCGCCGTCCGGAGACACCGGACGTTCGGCGGCGGCGTCCCCGGCCCGATGGAGGCCTGGTTGGCGCTGCGCGGGTTGCGCACGCTCGGCGTCCGGTTCGAGCGGCAGCAGGCGAACGCCGCGAGCATCGCGGCGCGGTTGGCGTCCCACCCCGGGGTGGCGTGGGTCCGCTACCCGGGCCTGCCCGACGACCCGGGATATGCCGTCGCCAAGGCGACGATGCGCGGTTTCGGCGCCATGATCGCGTTCGAGCCCGTCGGGGGCGTGGACGCCGCGACCGCCATCACCCACGCCGTGCAGCTGTGGGTGCCGGCCACCAGCCTCGGCGGAGTGGAGTCGCTGATCGAGCGGCGCCGACGCATCCCGACCGAGCCCGGCACCGTGCCGGAGTCGCTGCTGCGGTTGTCGGTGGGCATCGAGGACGCCGACGACCTGTGGGCCGACCTGTCGGCCGCTCTGGACGCCGCTACCCGCTGAGGAGCGAGCTCAGAGCTCGCTGATCGGCATCGGCCCGGCCAGCACGTTGCGCCGGATGTACAGACGCCGGTGCTCGTCAGGCTCGACGCGCCACCGCACGAGCGACAGCCTGTCGTCGATCAGCTCCAACGCCGTGATGTGCGACGGGAACACGCACGACCCGGTGTTGAAGTAGGGCAGGTCGCCCGGTCGCGGGAACCGCTCGCGGTGGGTGTGGCCGCACACCAGCGGCGTCCGGTTGAGCTTGATCCACTTGCGGTAGTTGCGTTCGACCTTGTGGCGCTTGAAGCTGTTGCGCACCGGGCTCGACGGGCTCTGGATGCCGAGGGCGTGCAGCCACCGCCAGAACAGCCGGAACGTCAGCCGCGTCATGCGCCAGTTCTGGTCGTTCGGGAAGTCGCCCTGGTGGCCGTGCACCGTGAGCACCTCTTCACCGGTGCCCCGGTGCCGCAGCAGGACGGCCTCATGCACGACGAGGTCGGGCAGGAACGGCTCCCACGCTCCCGTGACGGGGTGTGGGGCCTCGTCGAAGCCCTTGCGCACCGTCTCGGGGTCGCGCAGCACCATGTCGTGGTTGCCGAACATGCGCAGGTAGCGGCCGTCCTCGTGGAAACGCTTGATGTGGTCGAAGACGTCCCGGTGCGCCTTGATGACGTGGTGGAGCTTGAACTCCCACAGTTCGTCGTTGTCGCCAGCCTCGACCAGGGTGAAGTTCTCGGCGTCGTAGTGCTCGAGCGCGGCCAGGAAGATGTTCTTGTTCTTCATGAACTCGTCCGACAGGCTGCCGTCGCCGCGGTGGGAGTCCGACAGCCAGACGAACTTCGAGGTTGCGTCGAACTCGATGATGTGGGCGTCCTCGTAGGCGCCCGAGAGACGGTCCTTCGTCTTCATCCGGTGCGCTCCGCAGCAGGGGTGCCGACGGTGGTGGTGGCCATGATGGCTCCTGTCCTCGTTCCACTGTGATTCCATCGGCCGGACGCCGACGCGTCAAGGCCCCCGCGCCGTTGGCGACGGGGGCCTTGACAGGGTACTTGCTGCGTCAGCCGAACTTCACCGAGTCGCGCTCCATGCGCTTGGTGGCGCGGCGCCGGCGTCCGGACGCCGAGATCAGATGATCGAGCGAGAACCGGCCGGCGCCGGTGAAGAACAGCGGCAGGGCGAGCGCCACGTACAGCAGAGCGGACTCACCCGACAGCCCGCCGGTGCGCGGATCGATGATCGGAGCTGTGGGCACGATGTACAGGGCGTAGATCGACGCCATCATGGCCGCCAGCGCCAGGGCGGAGAGCCGGGTGAACAGGCCGACGGCGATCAGGACCGGCAGCACGAGCTGCCCGGCCACGATCAGGAAGCCGAACACGTCGGGCGCGATGCGGCCGAAGGCGTGCTCGCGCAGACCGTCGACGAAACCCGCGTAGCCGGTGGCCTTCTTGATGCCGTGCAGCACCATGATGAGCGTCGACAGCCGCAGGATCAGCAGGCCGACGTCGGTGGTCGCCTTGTTGGCCATGCGGGCCATCTGCAGGTCGTACAGCAGGCCGCGGCGTCCGTCGTCGACCTGCGTGGCCGGGGTGGTCGGAGTGGAGGCGGCATCCGACGCGTACACCCGCGTGTCGTTGCCGGAGTGGCCCGGGTAGGCGTAGGTGGTCGAGTCGGCCGCGTTCGAGGGCCGGTGGACGCGGGTCTCATCGGCGGCGAAGTACTGGGTCTGTCCGTCGCTGTCGCGGGAAAAATCGGGGGAGCGGTAGTCGCCGTCGCCCGCGTGGGCGTCCCTACGGCGGTCCTGCTCGGGCTGGTCGGCGGTCATGCCCGTCCTCCTGATCGTGTCGGTGCTCACACCCTAATCAGGGCCCAATTCGAGAGCAATGAGGCGCGCACGGCTCAGTTCGGCGGGTTGTCGAGCAGATCCTGTGACGGCACAAAGTAGAGCGACCCGGTCGTCGCGACCGAGAAGTCGAGAATGCGGTCGTGGTTGCCGGGCGGGTCGCCGATGAACATGTTGCGCAGCATCTGTTCGGTCACCGCGGGCGTCCGGGCGTAGCCGATGAAGTACGTGCCGAACTCGGCGTCCCGGATGGTGCCGAAGGGAAGGTTGTCTCGCAGGATCTGCTGCTGGGCTCCGTCGGCGTCGGTGATCGTGTTGAGCGCGACGTGGGAGTTGCTGGGCTTGGCGGCGTCCGACATCTCGACGTCGTCGACCTTGCTGCGACCGATGACGCGCTCCTGCTCCTCGACGCTGAGGGCGTCCCAGCCGACCATGTCGTGCAGGTACTTCTGCACGATCACGTAGCTGCCGCCCGCGTAGTCGGGGTCGTCGTCACCGATCGTGACAGCTTGTTGCGCCTTCGCACCCTCGGGGTTCTCGGTGCCGTCGACGAAGCCGAGCAGGTCGCGCTCGTCGAAGAACTTGAAGCCGTGCACCTCGTCGACGATCGTCGCCGACCCGGCCAGGCGTCGGGTGATCAGCCGCGCGAGCTCGAAGCACAGGTCGACGCGGGAGGCGCGCAGGTGGATCAGCAGGTCGCCGGGCGTCGACACCGCCGTGTGCGTCGCGCCCTTGATCTCCTCGAACGTGTGCAGGCCCTTCGGGCGGCCCGCGGTGTAGAGCCGGTCCCACAGACCGGCCCCGATGCCGATCACGCAGATCAGCCCGTCGTCGGGCGCGCGGAACGACACCGACCGGGTGAGGCCCGACACGTCGGGCAGCAGGTCGCGCACGGCGTCCTCGGCGCCGGGGTTCACCGTCAGTACGAGAAACATTCCTGCCTTGGCCGGGGGAGCCACCACCTGCTGCGTCGCCACTGTCATCACCTCTCGATCGTTCGCGTCCGCGTCCATCATGGCCGACACCTCGGCCTGAGCTATTTCTGCACGGCCAGGACGCCGTGGATGATCAGCTCGACCCCGATGGCGAGGATCAGGAAGCCGAGAATGCGGGTGAGCGCGCCGATGCCGGTGGGTCCGAGCTTGTCGACCAGCGGCGTCCCCAGCGCCAGCACGGCCG
>RRZT011837362.1_pt1 | contig 23256 bp, 18 predicted proteins | sample 2165551 | NCBI WGS metagenome assembly RRZT01 (sample SAMN10456910, study PRJNA506462) | wastewater metagenome | biome: wastewater; feature: sludge; material: wastewater sludge; isolation source: wastewater sludge with Escherichia coli K12::gfp cells carrying plasmid... | place: USA: Moscow, Idaho... | reverse complement strand
GCATATGCCCCGCCTGTGGCGTGAGCAGATAGCTTTCGTACCAGCGCACACCGCTGCCGATCAGCGCCATGCCCACCGCTGCCCAGGCCAGCCATGTGCCCATGCGCTGGGCGACGTTGCCCTGCCCAGATGCCGCACCGCCCGCTTGCCCCGGTGCAGGCTTGGCGGCGGCCACGCGCGCACCCATCCCGAGCCAGTGGCACAGGGTGGCCATCAGCACCAGCACCCCCATCCAAAGCAGAGCCGATTGGCTGGAGAGCAGATATTTCAACCCGAACGATTGGCCCGCCCGCTGCACATCACCCCGATACAGCGCCACCGCTGCGCCCACGCCCAACGCTACTACAGGCATGAGCCGCGCCAGCGGGCGCCAGAACCAGCCCAGTGCAATGCACGCGGGCACGGCGGCCAACAGCAGGGCTTGCTCGTAGCCATCCATGGCGGCGTGCAAGCGCCACCAAACCAACCCGCCCGCCAGCAATACCAGCGCGGCAAACAGGCTATCGAACGCGTTGCGGTGCCACCACGGCTGGCGCTGCGCCTGCACCGCAATGGTTTGCAACACCTGCCCGGCCGGAGCGGCGCCATCGGCAGGTGCGCCCGAACGCAACGGGCGCATGGCGTGTACGGGTGTGTGTTCAACGGATGATGTTGTCATCTTGACCTTTCTGCAACAGGCTGGCCGCCAAGCGGGCAAATTCCTGCGCACTGTCATGGTTGCGGCGGGCGCACGAATAGGCCAGCAGCGCCTGCGCTGCATCGCCGGATGGCGCATCGGCCTGTGCTTGCACGTCTGATTGTGTCGGCACCAGCCAGATCCACAGCCGCCGCTCGCGCACATACAACATGGCCAGCACACCCAGCACCAGCAAGGTGCTGCCTACGTACACCGCCCATTTGCCCGGCGTGCGCGCCACCTGCAATACGCTGGCCTGTACCTGCTGAAAGTCTTGCAGCATGAACCACACCGGCTCCGGGTACAGGGGCGCATCGCTCAGGGCGATCACAAGCTGGCTCATGAACAACTGATTGCGCGACTGCGCCATATCCAGCGGCGGCAAACCCGCCTGCTGACGCGCGTGTTGCAGCAATTGCAGCAGGCTGCCATTGAGCATGCGCAGCACGGCGCCCGCCAACTGTTCCTGCTGATCGAGCGGCGCCTGGCTTTCTACCAGCGCGGCCACGCCCGCCAGGCCAAAGCTACGGGCAGCGGCGCTGTGTGGGTCGCGCCGAGCTTGCGGCCATTGCGCAGCATCGCCGGCAAAGCGATCCAGCACGCGCTGGGCCGATTGCGCCAATTGCCGCGCCAGTTCGGCATCGCCCGCCGGGGCGATCTGCGCCGCATAGCGTTGCGCGGCTTGCTGGCGTTGCTGCGGCTGGAGCAAGGCGGTGCGCAGCCGGCGAAATTCGTCCAGCCCGCCATCGGCATCAGCCGGCACGCGCAGATAGCGCCAGTTTTGCGTGGCCTGTTCGCGCACGCCAAACAGGTATTGCGGCACGCTTTCGGCGGGGCTGCCAATTTGCACTGGCCGCATGTAGTTGTGAAATTCCGTGGCCTGCCCCGCCGCATCGCGCAGCTTGTAGCCAAAACTTGGGCCAATGTCTTGCCAGGCCTGCTGCGCCTGCGCGTCGTGCGCCATGCCTGTTGGCTGACGCAGCAACTGCATCAGGCGGCTGGCAGCACTTTGGCTGGTGGCGCTGGGGCTGTTTGCAGCATCAGCCTTATCCGCATCATTCGCCTCATTCGTTGTTTGCGGGGCCGTGGCGCTTGCCGCCTCCATGGCCTCTACCTGCATCACTTGCAGGCTGTCGATTTCCAGCGTGCGTGGTTGCTCACCATCCTCCAACTGGATGTGGCCGCCCACCTGGCCCTGCACCACCCAAGGGCTGGCATCGGCAGACATGGGCACAGCGCGCAGCGTCAGGCGGGAGCCGCCATCCTCAAACCCGCTTTGGTACAGCGTCACGCCGCGGTGGTGCAGCGGCCGGTTCACCTCGATGCGCGCGGGCAGCATGGCACCGCCAGGCTTGTCGTGCAGCACCACATCACTGGCAAACATACGGGGCGTGCCGTTGGGGTAATGTTCAACATGAAAGCGCAGCAGCTCGACGGCAAAGGGCAAGTCCTGTATCACCACGCCGTTTTGCACGGCAACAATGGCCGCATCGTTGCGGCGGCCTTCGGCCACCGTCAAATGGCCGCGAAAACCCGGCGTATCCGGCCCCAGCCGATGCTGCGCGGGTACTTGCGCCACCCGCCCCGCGCCCTGATACGGCGTTTTGCCCTGCACCGCCATTTGCGCCCGCAGCAGCCAGTTGCTATCCATCAGGCCGCCCAGGCAAATCAGCACCACCGCGCCGTGCCCGGCCAGATAACCGATGCGATTCAACCGCCCCTTGCGCGCGGCCACCATCCAGCCGCTGCCCTGCGCCAGCGCGCGCTCTTGCAGCCGCACCTGCCAGCCCTGATTGGCCAACTGCTGCCCCAGCGTTTGCGCGGCCGCCTGAGCCGTATGCGGCAACACCGCCCGCCGCTTGAAACCCAGCGCCTGCAAGGCAGGCACGGCAACATCTTCTTTGCAGTTGCGCCAGTCGCGCACAATGGCCGGCACGTGGCGCGCCATGCAGGCACTGGTGCTGGCGACCAGAAAAGCCAGCATCAGGATGTACCACGTGCTTTGGTAAACATGGAAAAAACCCAGCGCCTCGAACACATCCGCCCAAAACGCGCCATACAACCCCGCATACACGCTGTAGGGCTGCTGCTGGGGCAGCAGCGTGCCGATGACCGAAGCCACTGCAATCACCAGCAACAAGGCGATGGCAAAGCGCATGGAGGTCAACAGCCGCCACGCCGCCCACAGCAGGCGCGCGCCCAACGCACCCAGGCGGCGCTGCGAAACATCAGGGGGGGCGGCTTTGCTCATGATGCGGCCGATCGTACCAGCGGGCGCGCCATTCGCCAATGCGTGGGACTTTTTCTGCAGAAGCCTGCCGCTTTCGGTTGCGCGCATGCCATGCCACAGCCATGCGTCCCTGATTACGCCCGCTTACCTTGCCCGCCGGCACCGCATGGCAATTCTTGCCTACCAGCAGCCGATACACCCTATCATTGCCTTACCCGCCGCCTGCATTTGCATCTGCATGGGCGGTATTGACTTACTCGATTGTTTGCATGACTGCTCACGCTACCGACGAAAAAACCCGCGCCCTGCGGCGCATGAAAGGCGTCGCCCTGGCCGCGCTGCTGCTGGCGCTGGCACTGCTGGCGTGCAGCATCTACATGGGGCGGGAAGGCTGGTGGGGCTGGATCGGCGCCTTTGCCGAGGCCGCCACCGTGGGCGCGCTGGCAGACTGGTTTGCCGTGACGGCGCTGTTTCGGCATCCGTTGGGCGTGCCGATTCCGCACACCGCCATCATCCCGCGCAACCGCCAGCGCTTGGCCAATGCCCTGGCGCAATTCGTGCACGACAAATTTCTCGACAAAGAAGTGCTGCTGCAACGCATGGCCGCCTACAACCTGGCGCACAAGCTGGGCGAGTTTCTGGCTCGCCCGGCCAATCTGCAACGGCTGACGCAACAGTTGCGGGAATGGCTGGCCACCACCGTGGCCGCATTCGATAGCCCCGAGCTGGAAAAAGAGCTGCTGGCCTTTGTGCGCAAACAGTTGCAGCAATGGGACGCCGCTCCTACCGCCGCGCAATTGATGCAGTTGCTCACGCTGGGCAATCACCACCAGCGCGCGCTCAACGCCACGCTGGAAAAAGTCTCCGAATGGATCGGCACGCCCGCCATTCGCCAATTGCTGGCCGAGCGCATGGTGGCCATGGCGCGCCGCGAATATCCCAAGCTGGTGTGGATGACCGACAAGCTCGACTACACCGAAGACCTGGCCGCCAGACTGGCCGAGCAACTGGCGCAATCGCTGATCGACGAATTGCAAACCGTGCTGGCCACGCCCGAGCACCCGTTGCGCCAGCACTACGCCGCAGAAGTGGCTAACTGGCTGCAACGCCTGCAAACCGACCCCGCCTTGCAGCAACAAGTGCAGCAGTTCAAAGACCAGCTGATCGCGCACCCTGCTTTGCACGATTACGTGCAGCGTATCTGGCAACATGGCCGCCAGTGGCTGCAACAAGATTTGCGCAGCGAGCAATCGGTGCTGGCGGCCTGGTTCATGCGCTACGCCGCCGCCCTGGGCGAGCGCCTGCAACACAACCCGGCCTGGCAAAACGCCCTCAACAGCCAGTTGCAGGTGGTGGCCTGGCATCTGGCGGATCACCTGCGCGTACTGGCGCCCGAACACATCCGCCGCACCATGCAAAGTTGGGACGATGAAGACCTGGTGCGCGAAATCGAACGCCACGTAGGCCGCGACCTGCAATTCATCCGCCTCAATGGCACGGTCATCGGCGGATTGATCGGTGTGCTGATCTACGCCATCACGCACCTCAGGTTCTAGCCATCGTTTCTGCTCTGCTTTAACCGCAGAAACGATGAGCACAAGCAACATATCGCACAATCCACGGGCATCCGAGGCTTGACAGCTCCTTTCCATCCACTAAAATACTGTTTAAACACACAGTATGTTGATTTAACCAGTTTCTTTCCTTCCTTGCTGCACGGAGAATTTTCATGAGCAACATCACCGACCAGGCCGAAAAAACCAAAGCCCTGCAAGCCGCGCTGGCGCAGATCGAAAAACAGTTCGGCAAAGGCTCCATCATGCGCCTGGGCGAAGGCGAAGCCGTGCAGGACATTCAAACCGTCAGCACCGGCTCGCTCGGTCTGGATGTGGCGCTGGGCGTAGGCGGCCTGCCGCGCGGCCGCGTGATCGAAATTTACGGCCCCGAGTCATCGGGCAAAACCACGCTCACCCTGCAAGTGATTGCCGAAATGCAAAAAATAGGCGGCACCTGCGCCTTTGTCGATGCCGAGCATGCGCTGGATCCGCAGTACGCGCAAAAGCTGGGCGTCAACCTCAACGAGCTGCTCATCAGCCAGCCCGACACCGGCGAGCAGGCGCTTGAAATTGTCGATAGCCTGGTGCGCAGCGGCGCGGTCGATCTGATCGTGGTCGATTCGGTCGCCGCACTCACCCCGCGCGCCGAAATCGAAGGCGACATGGGCGACAGCCTGCCCGGCCTGCAAGCCCGCCTCATGAGCCAGGCCCTGCGCAAGCTCACCGCCACCATCAAAAAAACCAACTGCATGGTCATCTTCATCAACCAGATTCGCATGAAGATCGGCGTCATGTTCGGCAGCCCCGAAACCACCACCGGCGGCAATGCGCTCAAGTTCTATGCGTCGGTGCGCATCGACATCCGCCGCATCGGCGGCATCAAGAAAGGCGACGAAGTCATCGGCAACGAAACCAAGGTCAAAGTCGTCAAGAACAAAGTTGCACCTCCGTTCAAAGACGCCACCTTTGACATTCTGTACGGTGAAGGCATCAGCCGCTTGGGCGAAATCATCGACATGGGCGTGCAGGCCAAAATCGTGGACAAGGCAGGCGCCTGGTATTCGTACAACGGCGAAAAAATCGGCCAGGGCCGCGACAACACCCGCGAGTTTCTGCGCGAAAACCCCGACTTGGCCTACGAGATCGAAAACCGCATCCGCGAGCACCTGGGCATCGCCTTGCTCGCAGCCCCGGCCCCTGCTGCCACGGCAGCAGAAGACAAGGCGTAAGCACCGCCATGCCCAATTAGCTTGGTCGGATCGATCGGTAAAAAACAGGCAGCCGTGCGGTAACTGCTACAACGACGCGGCTGCCTCTGAACCAAACCCCATTGCCGTATTCAGTGTCGGTTGCGCCGATTGAACCCGTTGAGCCATCTGACTGCCTCTCGCGCCATGGTTACCCCTTCCGCCACCACCCTCAAGGACAAAGCCCTGCAACTGCTGGCTCTGCGCGACTATTCGCGCGCAGAGTTGCAGGCCAAGCTGCTGCGCTGGCTGCGCACGCAAACGGTCAAACAAGCGGCAAAACAGGCCACACAAACGGCAGGCGGCACGCACATACACGCCCAGGCACGCGAACACGCTCGGGGACAGCCTGATGTGGATGCCGACAACGCGGGCTACTACCTGCCCGAAGACACCGATGACCTGAACGAGCACGCACCCTCATCCGATGCAGAGGCCGGCGAAAACCATGCTTCGGAACTGGCACAGCAACACAAGCAGATTGCCGCCGTGCTGGACGAATTGCAGACCCAAGGCTGGCTCGACGACCGCCGCGCGGCCGAAGCCCTGTTGCACCAGCGCAGCGCTCGCCTGGGGCACATTCGCCTGCGCCAGGTGTTGCAGCAAAAAGGCATCGATGCCGATATCAGCCAGGAGCTGCTGCACGCAGCCGCCCAGACCGAATCAGAACGGGCGCACGCCCTGTGGCAAAAAAAATTCGGCACGCTGCCCACTACGCCCGCCGAGCGCGCCCGCCAGATGCGTTTTTTGGCCAGCCGCGGCTTCAGCGCTGCTATCATCCAGCGCATCATGCGGCACGCGCCTGACGACGACTTTGCCTGACAGCGCTGCGGGCTCTGCACCCTACGGTGCCGCGCCCTTGCCCTGTACGGATTTATTGATTTCCGCCTTGCCTGAAGCCCCCTGTTTATGAGCCTTGCTCTGGTATCCAGCCGCGCCCTTCTTGGGCTGGATGCGCCTGCCGTCACGGTCGAGGTGCATCTGGCCAATGGCCTGCCCAGCTTCACGCTGGTGGGGCTGGCCGACACCGAGGTAAAAGAAGCACGCGAGCGCGTGCGCAGCGCCATCCAAAACAGCGGACTGGAGTTTCCGAGCAATAAGCGCATCACGGTCAATCTGGCGCCTGCCGACCTGCCCAAAGACTCTGGCCGTTTCGATCTGCCGATTGCGCTGGGCATTCTGGCCGCCAGCGGCCAAATCGCCACCGCGGCTTTGCAGCAGCATGTGTTTGCCGGTGAGCTGTCGCTCTCGGGCGAGTTACGGCCGGTGCGAGGCGCGCTGGCCATGGCCGCCGCCCTGCAACAGCAAGGCCACGATGCCCCTTTGGTGCTGCCGCCAGAAAGCGCGCAAGAAGCCGCCTTGGTACCCGGCGCGCGCGTGTACCAGGCCAACAGCCTGCTGGATGTGGTGCGCCATTTTGCGCTGGCGGGCATTGACGCCACTTCGGCAGCGGCGAGCGACCACGCCCTGCCGCTGGTGCAACCTGCTGCGCGCCTGCCCGAGCCGCAATACTCCGATTTGGCCGATGTGAAAGGGCAAGCCGCCGCTCGACGCGCGCTTGAGATCTGCGCTGCGGGCGGGCACAGCCTGCTCATGGTGGGGCCGCCGGGCTCTGGTAAGTCCATGCTGGCACAGCGTTTTGCGGGCTTGCTGCCCCCCATGCAAACCCACGAGGCTTTGGCCAGCGCCGCCATTGCCAGCCTGGCAGGCAAATTCCATGTAGACGACTGGGGTCGACGCCCCTTTGCCGCCCCGCACCATTCGGCCAGTGCCGTGGCACTGGTTGGCGGCGGCTCACCGCCCCGCCCGGGCGAAATCAGCCTGGCGCACGAAGGTGTGCTATTTCTCGACGAGCTGCCCGAGTTTCCGCGTCCCGCGCTCGAAGCCTTGCGCGAACCGCTGGAAAACGGACGCATCCACATTTCGCGCGCGGCGCAGCAGGCGATTTTCCCGGCGCGTTTTCAACTGATTGCCGCCATGAACCCCTGCCCCTGCGGCTACCTGGGCAGCCGCGTGCGCACCTGCCGCTGCACGCCCGATCAGGTCAGCCGCTACCAGGGCAAGCTCAGCGGCCCCTTGCTGGATCGCATCGATCTGCACATCGAAGTGCCCGCCCTGCCGCCGGATGAACTGATGCACGCCGCCCCCGGCGAAAGCAGCGCCACCGTGCGTGCACGGGTGCAAACCGCCCGCACGCAGGCCATTACCCGCCAGCAATGCCCCAATGCCGCCCTGCAAGGGCAGGCGCTGGAAGCTGCCGTGCAACTGCCGGACGATGCCGCCCGCTTTTTGCAGGCCGCCGCCGTACAGCTTGGCTGGAGCGCCCGCGCCATGCACCGCATTTTGCGCGTGGCGCGCACCATTGCCGATCTGGCTGCAAGCCCCCGCGTGGAAACCGCGCACGTGGCCGAGGCCATTCAAATGCGCCGCGGCTTAAGCGCCGTGCAACCATGATGACAGCGCCCTCCACAACCACCACGACGACTGCGCATTCAGAGCAGTCCGACCCTTCGCTCGCTCCTCTGCCAACATCGGCCAGCGCCATCGTGCTCGATGCCGTCACCGTGCGCTACCAGGGCGCACAGGCCATTTGCCAGCAGTCCGCCCGTTTTGCCACCGGGCAAAGCTGGGCCATCGTGGGCGCCAACGGAGCAGGCAAAAGCACTCTGCTCAAGGCCGCCATGCGGCTGGTGCGTTGCGAAAGCGGCAGCGTGCACTGGCAGCAGCTGCGGCGACAAGACATTGCCTACCTGCCGCAGCAGGCAGGCATCGATCGCAACCTGCCCGTGCTGGTGCAAGACCTGGTGGCCCTGGGCCTGTGGCACGAACTGCGCTGGTGGCGCCGCCTGCGCCGCGAACAATGGGCGCGCGTGCATGCCGCGTTGCAGCAGGTGGGCATGCTCGCGCTGGCACGGCAACCCATCGCTGCGCTTTCCAGCGGGCAATTTCAGCGCGTGCTGTTTGCGCGCATGCTGGTGCAAAACGCGCGCATGCTGCTGCTGGACGAACCCTTCAACGCCGTGGACGCCGCCACCACGGCCGAGCTTTTGCAGGTGCTGCAGCAATGCGCCCGCAAAGGCGCGGGCATTGTGGCTGTAGTGCACGATATGGAGCAGGCGCACAACCATTTCGACCATATCTTGCGGCTGGAAAATCCCGCGCATGCGGCAGCTGCCAGTCACACACACGCACGGCCCGCCACCCATCAGCCGCAACCCGACCATCCGGGTCAAGCCCCCATGTACAACACGGATCGGAGGGGCTAGCCATGTTGTGGGATCTGCTGTGCCAACCTTTTGTCGAATTCGATTTCATGCGCCACGCCCTGCTGGGCATCGTCTGCCTGGCCTTGGGCACGGCGCCTTTGGGTGTGCTGCTGCAACTGCGCCGCATGAGTTTGATGGGCGACGCCATCGGCCACGCCGTGCTGCCCGGCGTGGTACTGGGCTATCTGCTGGCCGGGCAAAACATCTGGGTCATGGGCGCAGGCGGGTTGCTGGCCGGCTTGGCCATGGCGCTGGGCGTGGGTCTGGCCAGCAGGCAATCGCCCGTGCGCGAAGAATCGCACCTGGCCGCTTTTTACCTGACTTGCCTGGCGCTGGGCGTAGCCGCCGTGAGCCGCTACGGCAGCCAGACCGATTTGCTGCATCTGCTGTTTGGCTCGGTGCTGGCCATTGACGAATCCACCCTCACCCTGCTGGGCGGCGTGGCTGGCATCACCTTGCTGCTGTTGAGTGTGTTTCGCCACACCTTTTTGGCACAAGCCATCGACCCGGTTTTTTTCGCCGCACGCGGCGGGCGCAGCACCCTGTGGCACATTGTTTTTCTGATGCTGGTGGTGCTGAATCTGGTGGCGGGCTTTCAGGCCATGGGCACCCTCATGGTGGTAGGGCTGATGATGCTTCCGGCCATCATTGCGCGGCTGTGGGCACGCACCTTGGCGGGCACCATCGGGCTGGCACTGGCGCTGTCGTTGGCCTGCGGCTATGGCGGCCTGCTGTTGTCTTACCACGCCGAGCTGCCATCGGGGCCAGCCATCATTCTGCTGTGCGCCGCGGCCTACGCCTTTTCGTTGCTGTGCGGCAGGCAAGGCGGCTGGCTGGTGCGCACGTGCCACCATGTGGATGTGGATGGCTGAACAGGCTCCACGCCCGTTGTTCCCCTGCCTGCCTCCCCGATACCGGCTCCAAACCATCGCCGGCGGTCGGGTTGTTGTTTGGCTCCATCCGCATGCGTGTGTCAGAATGACCGCGTCATGAGCAGTGCAACAACAGTGGAGCGGTATGCCTGAAACGCACGACAAGGATCTGATTTTCAGGGCACAGGGGTTGACCAAGGTGTATCGCATGGGCGATGTCGAGGTGCATGCCCTGCGCGGCATCGATCTGGAATTGCGCGCGGGCGAATTTGTCGTCATGCTGGGGCCGTCTGGCAGCGGCAAATCGACCTTGCTGAACATTCTGGGCGGGCTGGACGTGCCCAGCGCCGGGCAGATGTGGTACCACGGCGAAGACCTGACCAACGCCGGCGACGCCCGCCTCACGCGCTTTCGCCGCGACAACGTGGGCTTTGTCTTTCAGTTCTATAACCTCATTCCCAGCCTCACCGCGCGCGAAAATGTTTCCATCGTGACCGACATCGCTCCCCAACCCATGGCGCCCGAGCAGGCGCTGGAACTGGTGGGCCTGGGCGAGCGGCTGGATCACTTTCCGGCCCAGCTATCGGGGGGCGAGCAGCAGCGCGTCGCCATTGCGCGCGCCATTGCCAAGCGCCCCGTCGTCATGTTGTGTGATGAACCCACCGGCGCGCTCGACTCCAGCACCGGCGTGCGCGTGCTGGAAGCGCTGGAGCGCGTCAATACCGAGTTGGGCACCACCACCATCATCATCACCCACAACGCCGACATCGCCCGCATGGCGCAACGCGTGCTGTGGATGCAAGATGGCCGCATCGTGTGCGAACAGCGCAATGCCGAGCGCCTACCCGCCCGCGAGTTGCGCTGGTAAAGGAGCAAGGCCCGGCGATGCGAGCACTGCACATCAAAGCCCTGCGCGACCTGTGGCTGATGCGTGGGCAGGCGTTGGCCATTGCGCTGGTGATTGCCTCGGGCATTGCCATGTTGGTGATGTCTCAGGCCACGATCGATTCGCTGCGCAGCACCTCAACCCGGTTATATCAACAATACCGCTTCTCCGACGTGTGGTCGAGCCTCAAGCGTGCGCCCAACAGCGTAGCCAATCGCCTGCGCGAAATTCCCGGTGTGGGCGAGGCAGAAACGCGCATCGCTGCCGGCGCCAAGGTCGAAGTGCCGGGTTTTGACGAATCGGTGGTGGCCTCGGTGCTGTCGCTGCCCAATGGCGGGCAGCCTCAGCAAAACCGACTGTACCTGCGCACCGGCCGCATGCTGCTGCCCGATGCGGCGGGCGAAATTCTGGTCAGTGACGCCTTTGCCGACGCACACCGCCTCGCCCCCGGCCACAAGCTGTATCTCACCATCAATGGGCGGGCGCAGTGGTTCACCATCGTGGGCATTGCCACCTCGCCAGAATTTTTGAATCAGGTCAACCCCAGTTCGGGCCTGCCCGATTACAAGCGCTTCGTCATCGTGTGGATGCCGCATCAGGCGCTGCAAGCCGCCATGAATATGGATGGCGCGTTCAACCAGGTCACGCTCAAGCTGGCGGCAAACGCCAACGAGCGTAGCGTGATCGACGCGCTGGATGCCGCCTTGGCGCGCTATGGCGGGCTCGGTGCCATTGGCCGCATCAACCAGCCTTCTTACCGCGCCTTGCACGACGAGCTGCAGCAACTGGGCACCATGGCGCGCTTGTTCCCCACCATCTTTCTGGGTGTGGCTGCGTTTTTGCTCAATGTGGTGTTCAAGCGGCTGATCGGCATGCAGCGCGACCAAATCGCCATTCTCAAAGCCTTTGGCTACAACACGCACCAGGTGGCCCTGCACTACGGCCTGATCGCAACGCTGATCTGCCTTTTAGGCACCCTGCTGGGCGTGGGAATGGGTATGTGGATGGGCACGCATCTCACGGAACTCTACAAGGAACATTTTCGCCTGCCCGTGCTGCATTTTTCGATCAACCTGTCGGTGGTGTTTCTGGGCGCGGGCGTGAGTCTGCTGGCGGCGCTGGCAGGCGCCGGCTATTCGGTTTATGCCGCAGCGGGCGAACCTGTGGCGCAGGCCATGCGCGCCCCTGCGCCCGATCGCTTTCGCCACACGCTGGCCGAGCGCATCGGCATTTGGCGCTGGCTGTCGCAGCCCACACGCATCATCTTGCGACAGCTGGAGCGCAAGCCCGGCAAGGCACTGTTTTCGGTCGTCGGACTGGCACTGGCGGGCGGCATCGTCATCATGGCGGCGTTTCAAACCAGCGCCATCACCTACATGATCGATATTGAATACCGCCTGTCGCGCCACTACGATATCTCTGCGACGCTGATCGACATCCAGCCCGAACGCGCCCTGCACGAATTGCGCGCCCTGCCCGGCGTGCACCGGGTGGAAGGTTCGCGCAGCGTGCCCGTGCGGCTATACAGCGAAAACCGCCGCAAGCTCACCGCCATCCATGGCCTACCCACCGACAGCACTTTGCACCGCCTGACCAACACCCGGCTCCAGCATGTGCCCCTGCCGGCGAACGGGCTGGTACTCAACGGCTATCTGGCCGAGCAACTGCAAGTGGGCGTGGGCGACCGGATCTGGGTCGAAGTGGTAGAAGGCCGCAGGCAGATGCTGCACCTGCCCATCACGCAACTGGTACACACCTATCTGGGCATCGACGCTTACATGGATCTGGATGCGCTCAACCGCACGCTGGGCGATGGCCACGTCATCAACAACGTGGTGCTCACGGCAGACAGCCAATCCCATGCCGCTGTGCGGCGCGAGCTGGATCGACGCCCTTACGTGGCCAGCTCCGAATCGCGCCTGGCAGCAATCCGCTCTTTTTTTGAAACGATTGCCAAAACCAGCAACATCTTCACCTGGATCGCCGTGCTGATGGGCACGGTCGTCAATTTCGGCGTGGTGTACAACTCGGCGCGCATTGCCTTGGCCGAGCGCGCCCGCGAACTGGCCAGCCTGCGCATTCTGGGTTTTACGCAAGGCGAGGTCAGCTACATTCTGCTGGGCGAACAGGCCTTGCTGGTGCTGCTGTCGATTCCGCTGGGCTTTGTGGCGGGCAACGGCTTGGCGCTGTTTTTTGCCAACGGCATGCGCTCAGACTTTTATCGCATTCCGGTAGCCTTGCCGCCCTCGGCCTACGCATTTTCCGCACTGGTTACCATTCTGAGCGCCATCGTCTCGGGTCTGGCCGTTTACTGGCGCATTCGCCAGCTGGATTTGATCGGCGTTCTCAAAACACGTGAGTAAAGCATGCAAGCAAAACTGCCCCCACGCAAAACGTTCATGATTCTGGCCGCCGCGCTCTTGCTCGGCGGCATCACCTGGCTGGCCATGCGCAGCCCCACCCAGCTGGCCAGCATCGGCACGGTCACGCGCGGGCCGCTGGAAGTGGTGCTGCAAGAAGAAGGCAAAACGCGCATCAAGCAGCGCTACGTGATTACCGCGCCCGTGGCCGGAACCGTGCGGCGCATTGCCCTGCAACCGGGCGATGCGGTGCAGGCGGGCCAAACACTGGCCGAAATCGACGCCGCCGCCAGCTCTTTGCTTGACCCGCGCGCACGCAGCCAGGCGCAAGCCGATGTGCGCAGTGCCCAGGCCCAGCTGGAAGCCGCCCGCAAACGCAGCAGCGCTGCCCAGGCCAGCCAGCGCCTGGCGCAGGCCGATTGGCAGCGCGCCCAATCGCTGCACCCCAGCGGCGCCATCTCGAAACAGGAGCTGGACCAAGCCCGAACACGTCACGATGCCGCGCAGGCCGAATGGGGCGTTGCCCGTGCAGACGAGCAAGCCGCCAGCGCCCGCCTGGCCGCAGCACGCGCCTTGTTGCAAGAAGAAGGGCGCGCCGCAGAGGGCACCGACAACACAGGCAAGGTGTTGTCGGTCACGGCGCCCGCGGCCGGTCGCATCCTCAAGCGGCCAATCGAAAGCAGCATGCCCGTTGCCATGGGGCAAACCTTGATGGAAGTGGGCGACCCCAGCCAACTGGAAATCGAAGTCGAAGTGCTCTCGGGCGATGCCGTGCGCTTGGCCGCTAGCATGCCCGCACGCATCTCGCGCTGGGGCGGAGAAGGCGCGCTGCAAGCCAAGGTCGCGCGGGTCGAGCCGGGCGGCTTTACCAAAGTGTCTGCCCTGGGGGTGGAAGAGCAGCGCACCCGCGTCATTCTGGATCTGGAATCGCCGCAGCAGCAATGGGCGGCGCTGGGAGATGGCTATCGGGTCGAGGTGGAATTCATCGTGCAACGCGCCGATGACGTGCTGCAAGTGCCGGCCAATGCCCTGTTTCGCCTGGGCGACGGCTGGGCCGCTTACCGCCTGGTCAATGGCAAGGCGCAACGCACGCCGGTGCAAATCGGCATGCGCTCGGCGCTGGCGGCTGAAGTCAAAAGCGGGCTGGAGCAAGACCAATCCGTCATCATCCAGCCCGATGAACGCATTGGCGACGGCACGCGCATACAGACCAGCGATACGGGTTCTTGACAGGGTTTTCTGAGCAGCGCCTGGCAACCCACACCAGCCCTTGCGACATCGCTCAGGCGCGAGCTCCACATAACCCAATGGCTCTACTGCCGACAGGGTTTCACCCCCCTGATCGGCGGCGCTTGTGTCATACTTTTGGCCCGTTTGTTAGAGCCTGCTCAACCGTTTTCAGGCATTCTCATCAGGTACATCGCATGCAAAACCGACTCTCATTCTTCTTCAAAACCTTCGTTCTGGCGGGTCTGCTCAGCTTGGGCAGCGCTTGGGCCAACACGCCCCTGCCGGTAGTCACCAGCTTCAGCATCCTGGCCGACGTGGCCCAAAAAATCGGCGGTGAGCGCGTGGCCGTGCAAGCCCTGGTTGCGGCCGATACCGATTCCCACAGCTACCAAATGACCCCTGCCGACGTGCGCAAAATCCGCGCCGCCAAACTGTTGCTGGTCAATGGCCTGGGGCTGGAAAGCGCTCCTCTGCAACGCGCCATGCGCAACAGCAAAATCCCGATGGCCGTTGCCACCAAGGGCATTGCGGCGCTGAGCAACGCAGATGATCACGACCACGATCATGACCACAAACACGCGCATGGTCATGCACACGGCGAACAGGATCCGCACGTCTGGCAAGACCCCGTGCGCATGCAAAGCTATGCCCGCAACATTGCTGACGCCCTGATTGCGGCCGACCCCGCAGGCCGCGCCCATTACGAGCAGCGCCTGGCGGCCTACCAGCGCGAATTGCAGCAGCTGCATAGCTGGGCTGAGCAGCAGTTTGCAGCGGTTCCGGCTGCGCAGCGCAAGGTGCTGACCGCGCACGATGCCTTTGCCTATCTGGGCGCGCGCTACCACGTGACATTTATTGCGCCGCTGGGCACCAACAGCGACAGCCAGCCCTCGGCCCGTGCCGTGGCACTCATCATCCAGCAGATTCGCAAAGAAAATGTACGCGCTGTTTTTCTGGAAAACGTGAAAGACGCGCGCCTGCTGCAACAAATCGCCCGCGAGACCGGCGTGCCCGTGCAGCAACAGGCTTTGTACTCCGACGCTTTGAGCGGTGCGCAAGGCCCGGCACCCACCTATCTGCAACTGATGCGCCACAACATCGGTGCGCTGGCACAGGCGCTGCGCCAAAACGCTGCCGCCCGCTGATCGGCTCAGCGGCCCGTAAAAAAACCGCCGTTGGCGCTCTGCGCAGCGGCGGTTTTTTGCTGGCCTGCTTTGTTGGCCTGTTTGTTTGCCCGTTTGGTTTGTATCGGTTGTGTTGTGGACTGCCTTTTGTTGGTCAAGCGCGTGGCACCAGCTGCATGGCCTGCGGCGCAAAGCCGTGATTGACCGGGCCATAGCCGTGGCCTGTTTGCACCTCTGCGCCGGCCTGCAAGGCTGCGCGCACATAGGCGCGCGCCAATTGCACGGCTTGCGGCAAATTCTTGCCCAAAGCCAGAAACGCCGCAATGGCCGACGACAGGGTGCAGCCCGTGCCATGGGTGTTGCGGGTGTGGATTTTTTGGTCGGCAAACACATGCTCGCTGCCATCGGCCAGCACCAAGATGTCGCTAATGGTATCGCCCGGCAAATGCCCGCCTTTGACCAGCACCGCCCCTGCGCCCGTGCGCAGCAACTGATGCGCCGCCGCGCGCATGTCTTCGGGTGATTCCACGCTCTGCCCCGTCAGGAAACGGGCTTCGTCCAGATTGGGCGTCATCAGGCTGCACAAGGGCGCCAACTCTGCCAGCATGACGGCGGCCGCGCTGTCTTCCATCAACACGCTGCCTGCCGTGGCCACCACCACGGGGTCCAGCACCACATGGCGCACGCCGTACTGGCGCAGGCTGGCTGCCACGGCGCGCATGCTCTCGGCGTTGAAGACCATGCCGATCTTGATGGCGTCGCACCCCACATCGCTCATGACGGCATCGATCTGCGCCTGCAAGATGTCTGGCGCGGTGGGCGCAATAGCCTGTACGCCCGTGGTGTTTTGCGCCGTGATGGCCGTAATGGCCGTCATGCCGTAGCAGCCCAGTGCGGCAAAGGTTTTGAGGTCGGCCTGAATCCCAGCGCCGCCGCTGCTGTCAGAGCCAGCAATACTCAACAGACGGGGATAGGTCAAACGCTCAGGTGCTTGTTGCATCACGCTTCTCCACAAAAAAATCAGCCACACGGTGGCCGCACCACCCAACAGGGTTGCCATCAAAAATGAGGCAGGCTGCCCTCCGGCTTTGGTCTGTGCCGGCAAGCACGCATGCCAGTCGCCATCGGGGAAACTTTCCGGAACGATCGTTTCACGCCAAACGCCCACTATTTCATCCAAGGGCAATATGGATGTATGATTTTAGAAGTTTCTCTCACACCTCGGAGGTCAACCATGGAACGCTTTACCATTTCTCTGGAAGAAAGTCTGGCGCAGCAATTCGACCAACTGGTGGTGCAAGCCGGCTACCAGAACCGCTCGGAAGCGGTGCGCGACCTGTTGCGCCAAAAGCTGACTGAAGTCAATCTGCAAAACGACCAGGCCGAATTCTGCGTCGCCAGCCTGTCTTACGTGTTCAACCACCACGGGCGTGATCTGGCCGAGCGCCTGATGCAGCTCCAGCACGAGTACCACGACATTGTGGTGGTGACCACACACGTGCACCTCGACCACGACAACTGCCTGGAAACCGCACTGTTGCGCGGCCCCACCGCCAAGGTGCGCCGTTTTGGCGAAAGCATCATGGCCGAGCGCGGCGTGCGCCACGGGCAAATCAATATCGTGCCGGTGGATATGGAAGAGCACCACGACCACGGCCATGAGAACTCCCATCCGCATGGGCCATCGGCAGGCCATATGCACGTGATTCCCGAGAACTGAGCGTCAATCAAGCCCGTTCAGCGTATGGCGGTTCCTGCACGCCATGCGCTGCTTCTTGAACTGATACGCTTAGAGTGGGGAATTGATACGCAAACCTTGCTGACAGGCCTCTGCGTCTGTTATCAGCGAGCGTCTGTCACAGGCGCTCTTGCTTTTTATGCCATCCCCCTACAATTGCTCATCCGCAGCAAGCGCATGACACTGCTTCAGTGTTCAACGCAAAACGACAACAACTGTTGCTCAAAATCCTTGAAACATTCGGCAACAGCCCCATATGGGCTGAGTAAGTGCTTGCTGCCTGATGCTCGTTGATACGCTTGTGGCAGGCTGCAACAAGCTGTTTGTATAGTGGCCTATCAGCAAACGGGCAAGATATATCTTCATGCTTGCCCGCTTTGTTGTTGGCTGGACTTTTTAACACCCTGCTTCCTGGACTGTTCCATGAACCAAGAAAACGCTTCGAATCCCGAATCCGACATGGTCGATACCGACCCTTCCACTTCTCAATCTGAAATACAACCCGAAGCCCCTGCCGCCACCGACATGCAAGCGCTGCAAGCCCAAATCCAGCAACTCAATGACGACTACCTGCGCGCCCAGGCTGATATGCAAAACACCCGCCGCCGCGCCGAAGAAGATGTGGCCAAGGCGCGCAAATTCGGCATCGAAGGCTTTGCCGAGCACCTGTTGCCCGTGATCGACAGCCTCGAAGCGGCCCTTCATGTCGAAAGTGCCACGGCCGAGCAACTGCGCGAAGGCAGCGAAGCCACGTTGCGCCAACTGCTCTCGGCACTGGAGCGCAACAAGGTGCTGCCTATTGCCCCGGCGCAAGGCGAGCGCTTCGACCCCAATGTGCATCAGGCCATCAGCGTCGTGCCTGCGCCCGAAGGCACTGATCTGCCGCCCAACAGCGTCGTGACCGTGCTGCAAAAAGGCTATCTGATTGCCGATCGCGTACTGCGCCCGGCGCTGGTGGCAGTTACGGCCGCCTGAGGCTGCCCTGCGCTTTTTCAAGCGCACGGGCACGGCTTGAGCCATCAGAGCCCTTGAAATTCGAAAAAACCGCCTTATTTCAACACCAAATCAACCAATTTGCGGAGTAAACAAACATGGGAAAAATCATCGGTATTGACCTGGGAACCACCAATTCCTGCGTAGCGGTCATGGAAGGCCAAAGCGCCAAGGTCATCGAAAACAGCGAAGGCGCGCGCACCACGCCCTCCATTGTGGCCTATCAAGAAGACGGTGAAGTGCTGGTGGGCGCCTCGGCCAAACGCCAGGCTGTTACCAACCCCAAAAATACGCTGTACGCCATCAAGCGCCTGACTGGGCGCAAGTTTGACGAAAAAGAAGTACAAAAAGACATCGACCTGATGCCTTACCAGATCGTCAAGGCCGACAACGGCGATGCCTGGGTCGAAGTACGCGGCCAGAAAATGGCGCCGCCACAGATCAGCGCCGAGACTCTGCGCAAAATGAAAAAAACCGCCGAAGATTACCTCGGCGAGCCTGTGACCGAAGCGGTCATCACCGTTCCGGCCTACTTCAACGACAGCCAGCGCCAGGCCACCAAAGATGCGGGCCGTATCGCTGGCCTCGAAGTGAAACGCATCATCAACGAACCCACCGCTGCCGCGCTGGCCTTTGGCCTAGACAAGCAGGAAAAAGGCGACCGCAAAATCGCCGTGTACGACCTGGGCGGCGGCACTTTTGACGTATCCATCATCGAGATTGCCGATGTGGATGGCGAAAAACAGTTCGAGGTGCTTTCCACCAACGGCGACACCTTCCTGGGCGGTGAAGACTTTGACCAGCGCATCATCGACTACGTGATCACCGAGTTCAAAAAAGAACAAGGCGTTGATCTGAAAAACGACGTGCTGGCGCTGCAACGCCTGAAAGAAGCTGCCGAAAAAGCCAAGATCGAGCTGTCCAGCGGCCAGTCCACCGACATCAACCTGCCCTACATCACGGCCGATGCATCCGGCCCCAAACACCTCAACATCAAGCTGACCCGCGCCAAGCTCGAAGCACTGGTAGAAGATCTGGTTGAGCGCAGCATCGAGCCTTGCAAAGTGGCCATCAAGGACGCAGGCATCAGCGTGAGCGACATCTCCGACGTCATCCTCGTTGGCGGCCAAACCCGCATGCCCAAGGTGCAGGACAAGGTCAAGGAATTCTTTGGCAAAGAGCCGCGCAAAGACATCAACCCCGATGAAGCGGTGGCCGTAGGCGCCGCCATTCAGGGCCAGGTGTTGAGCGGCGACCGCAAAGACGTGCTGCTGCTGGACGTAACCCCACTGTCGCTCGGTATCGAGACGATGGGCAACGTCATGACCAAGATGATCACCAAGAACACCACGATTCCGACCAAGTTTGCCCAAACCTTCTCGACTGCAGAAGACAACCAACCGGCAGTGACCATCAAGGTGTACCAGGGCGAGCGTGAAGTGACTGCGGGCAACAAACTGCTGGGCGAATTCAACCTCGAAGGCATTGCCCCCGCTCCGCGCGGCGTGCCCCAGATTGAAGTCACCTTCGACATCGACGCCAATGGCATTTTGCACGTCAGCGCCAAAGACAAAGGCACCGGCAAGGAAAACAAAATCACCATCAAGGCCAACTCCGGCCTGAGCGAAGACGAAATCCAGAAGATGGTGAAAGACGCCGAGTTGAACGCTGCCGAAGACCACAAGAAAGTGGAACTGGTGCAGGCACGCAACCAAGCTGACTCTCTGGCGCACAGCGTGAAAAAATCGCTGACCGAGCATGGCGACAAGCTGGATGCGGCCGAGAAAGAAAAAATCGAAGCCGCTATCAAGGAAGTGGAAGAAGCCATCAAAGGCGACGACAAAGCCGCCATTGAAGCCAAAACCAATGCCCTGATGGAAGCCAGCCAGAAGCTGGGCGAAAAAGTCTATGCCCAGCAGCAGGCGGCTGAAGGCGCAGCAGGCGCAAGCGCTGCCGACAGCGACCGCCCGAACGATCCGGACGTGGTCGATGCCGAAGTGAAGGAAGTCAAGAAAGACTAAGCCTGCTTCATCCTTGAGCCTTCGCGCCCTGCTTCGCTTTTTGCGGACAAGGGCGCGCGGCTTTTTCAGAAACAGAATTGGCATTGACCCCAAACAGCACGGCACACACGCTCCAGGCTGCCTTGCGCCCCCATCGCCTCATCTTCCATGCTCGCTGATCCCTCTACGGCCACCATCGCTGCGCGAACACCACCCTTTGCATGCAAAGCGTTCGAGCAGCTGACCGTGCACGAACTGCAGGCCATTCACATCCTGCGCCAGCAAGTATTCGTGGTGGAGCAAAACTGTGCCTACCAAGATGCCGATGAATGGGACGCGGTGAGCTGGCATCTGTTTGCACTGGACGAAAAAGGGCACGCGCTGGCCACCTGCCGGCTGATACCGGCAGGCCAACGGTATGCCGAAGCGGCCATTGGCCGGGTGGCCAATGCGCCCGGCGTGCGAGGCCGCGGCATGGGGCGCGCCCTGATGCAGGAAGCCCTGCAGCAACTGGCACAGCGCAGCCCCGGGCCGGTGCGCATCTCGGCGCAACAGTATCTGCAAGGTTTTTACGAAAATCTGGGGTTTGCCGCCACCAGCGCCGTCTATCTCGAAGACGGTATTCCCCATTTGGACATGCTGAAGAAATGAGAGCCTCTTTATGAGCAAGCGCGATTACTACGAAGTGCTGGGTGTGCCACGCAACGCCGGCGACGATGAAATCAAAAAGGCCTACCGCAAGCTGGCCATGAAGTATCACCCTGACCGCAATCAGGGCGATGCCGCCAAAGAGGCAGAGACCAAGTTCAAAGAGGTGAAAGAAGCCTACGAAATCTTGAGCGACAGCCAAAAACGCACGGCCTACGACCAATACGGCCATGCCGGAGTGGACCCCAATATGGGTGGAGGTGGATTTTCGGGCGGCTTTGGCGGCTTTGAAAACTTCAGCGATATTTTTGGCGACATCTTCGGCCAGATGCGCGGCGGGCGCGGTGGCGGACGCCAGGTACACCGTGGCAACGACCTGAGCTATGCCCTGGACATTACGCTGGAAGAAGCCGCCGGCGGCAAAGATGCGCAAATTCGCGTGCCCAGTTGGGACGACTGCAAAACTTGCAGCGGCACAGGCGCCAAGCCTGGCACCAGCGCCACCACCTGCGACACCTGCCATGGCCAAGGCGTGGTGCAAATGCGCCAGGGCTTTTTCAGCGTGCAGCAAACCTGCCCGCGTTGTCACGGCAGCGGCAAATACATTCCCGAACCGTGCAGCAGTTGCCACGGTCAGGGCAAAATCAAGCAGCAAAAAACGCTCGAGATCAAGATCCCGCAAGGCATCGACGACGGCATGCGCATTCGCAGCACCGGCAATGGCGAACCCAGCCCCAATGGCGGCCCGCCGGGTGATCTGTACATCGAGATTCGCATCCGCAAGCACGATGTGTTCGAGCGCGATGGCGATGATCTGCACTGCGTGGTACCCATCTCCATGACCCGCGCCGCACTGGGCGGCGATATCGAGGTGCCAACCCTGCTGCAAGGCAAGGCTGTCATCACTCTGCCAGAAGGCACGCAGCACGGCAAACAGTTCCGTCTGCGTGGCAAAGGCATCAAGGGTGTGCGTTCGTCCAGCGCGGGCGATCTGTATTGCCACATTCAGGTAGAAACGCCCGTGAAGCTCACCGAGCACCAGAAAAAACTGCTCAAGCAATTAGATGAATCGCTGGAAAAAGGCGGCAAGAAACACAGCCCGAGCGAAAAATCGTGGTTCGATCGCGCCAAAGACTTTTTCACCTGATGCTGCGCGCCAGTTGTGGCACAGGCCGATGGCTTGCCCGTCGGTCGAGACGATAATAAGCGGAGTGCGCCACACACGGCACACTCCGTTTTTTCATGGGCGGGCTCGAGCGCTGAAGCCGTGTCATCATGCTGCTCCCTGCATGCATTCTTTGACACTTTGCACGCGAAACAACATCCGCCCTGACGCTGCCACCCTTTTGATGCCCCTCGCCACCCAACGCCATGCCCAAAAAACCCTCTGCCCCACGCCATTCGTTGGACTCCGTTGGCGATATCTTGCTGCCCGGCCAATCCATCGAGCTACTCAAAGAATTGCACATCCTCACGCGCGACGGGCGGCTCAACCAGGACACGCGCCGCAAACTCAAACAGGTGCACCACCTGTTCGGTTTCATCAAGCCCTTGCTGCAAGACCTGGAAGCCGCGCAGCCACAGGGCTCGGCTGGCATCACCCTGGCCGACCACGGCGCGGGCAAGTCGTATCTGGGCTTTATCCTGTACGACCTGTTTTTTCGCGAGCGCAGCCAAGGCACGATTTACGGCATCGAAACCCGCCAGGAATTGGTCGATCGCTCAGCCGCATTGGCGCAGCGGCTGGGCTTTGCGCGCATGCGTTTTCTGGCACTCAGCTCCGAAGCATCTGCCCACACGGCTGACCTGCCCCAGCAAATGGATGTCGTGACCGCCCTGCACGCCTGCGACACCGCCACCGACGATGCCATTGCCTTTGGCCTGCACAAACAGGCGCGGCACATGGTACTGGTGCCCTGCTGCCAGGCCGAAGCGGCTGCTCACTTGCGCCAATCCAAAGCGTTGCAGCTGGCACGCACCCCGCTGGCCGAACTGTGGCGGCACCCGCTGCACACCCGCGAAATGGGCAGCCAGATCACCAATGTCATGCGCTGCCTGTATCTGGAATCGCAAGGCTACCGCGTCACGGTCACCGAACTGGTCGGCTGGGAACACAGCCTGAAAAACGAGCTGATTCTCGCCAGCTACAACGGCCAGAAAAAACGCAGCGCCGCCCAACGCATGCAGGCGCTGGCCGAATCCTTCGGGCTGGAAAGCTGGCTGCAACAACGCTTTCCGCGTCTGTTGCTGGCGGCCTGATACAGCCCCGCCAGATAGCAACAAAAAGAAAGGGGCTGTCCTAGATCTTCAGATGATTTAGGATGGCAAAATGCATGTAAGGCATTGCAAGTTAAGAGAAAAACAACAAGACCGACTGGCCGAATTCTTTGTTGCAGGCGTGACGGCTCGCGCCGCTGCCGATTTGCTCGG
>RRZT010123137.1_pt1 | contig 23267 bp, 21 predicted proteins | sample 2165551 | NCBI WGS metagenome assembly RRZT01 (sample SAMN10456910, study PRJNA506462) | wastewater metagenome | biome: wastewater; feature: sludge; material: wastewater sludge; isolation source: wastewater sludge with Escherichia coli K12::gfp cells carrying plasmid... | place: USA: Moscow, Idaho... | reverse complement strand
GGCTTTTGTGTTTTTTGAATTATCGCTGGAGGAGCCAATGGTTCCCGTAATTGCTCTGGTGGGCCGACCGAATGTCGGCAAATCGACGTTGTTTAACCGCCTGACTAGATCCCGCGATGCGATTGTAGGCGACATTCCTGGCTTGACCCGTGACCGTCAATATGGCGAAGCGAAGTGGCAGGAGCGCAGTTATATTTTGATCGACACCGGTGGTATTACCGGTGACGAAGAAGGTATCGATGCAAAAATGGCCGAACAATCGCTACTGGCGATTGAAGAAGCGGATGTGGTGCTGTTTTTAGTGGATGCGCGTGATGGTCTGTGTCCGGCTGACCAAATGATTGGCGAACATCTGCGCAAGCGTAATAAAACCACCTTGGTGGTGGTCAATAAGGTCGATCACCTTGACGAAAATATTGCTTTAGCTGAGTTCAGTCCTTTGGCTTTAGGCCGTTCTGTAGGTATTGCCGCTGCGCATGGCCGTGGTATTACCCAGATGCTGGAATTAAGCCTCGGTGACTTCCCTAAAGATGATGTGGCGGATGAAGTTGATCTGGACAGTATTGTCGAAGGTGAAGACCTGAAGCGTATTCCAGGGCCTGATACGAAAGACGGTATTAAAATTGCCATTATTGGCCGTCCTAACGTCGGTAAATCGACGCTGGTCAACCGCATGCTTGGTGAGCAACGGGTGGTGGTGTATGACCAGCCGGGCACTACGCGCGACAGTATCTATATTCCGTTTGAGCGTGATGATGAAAAGTACACCTTGATTGATACAGCCGGTGTGCGTCGTCGCGGTAAGATTTCTGAAGAAGTCGAAAAATTCTCAGTGGTGAAAACCCTACAGGCGATTAAAGACGCCAACGTAGTGATCTTTGTGATGGATGCGCGCGAAGGTGTAGTGGATCACGATCTGAACTTATTAGGCTTTGCCTTAGAGTCCGGGCGCGCCATTGTGATCGCGTTGAATAAGTGGGATGGCATGCAGCCAAGTGAGCGCGAGTATGCGAAAAAAGAGTTGGAACGTCGGCTGTATTTCGTTGATTTTGCGGATATCCACTTTATTTCAGCGTTACATGGTACCGGCGTTGGCCATCTGTATAAATCTGTGCAGGCAGCCTTTACCTCGGCCATTACCCGCTGGCCAACCAACCGCTTAACTCAGATTCTTGAAGATGCAGTGCGTGAGCACCAGCCACCCATGGTTGCAGGGCATCGAATTAAGTTACGTTATGCGCACTTAGGGGGCGCTAACCCTCCGCTGATTATCATTCACGGTAACCAAGTTGAAGCTGTTCCTAAAAGTTATGTGCGCTATTTAGAAAACACTTATCGACGTGTCTTGAAATTGGTGGGTACACCCATTCGCATTGAGTTTAAAGGCGGCTCAAACCCCTTTGAAGGCAAGAAAAACAAGCTCAGTGAGCGTCAAGTGAATAAAAAACGTCGCTTGATGGCCAATAAAAAAGAACGGGATGCGCGCAAAAAGAGAAAATAAGAGATGCCCTCAGGCATTGCTGCCAATGCCTGAGGTCTGCTGTGACAGCTGTTAAGGAGTTGCGTGATGCTACTGCAAAGTAAATTACCGCAGGTTGGTTTAACTATTTTTACCCAGATGTCGCAGTTAGCCAATGTGCACAATGCGTTAAATCTATCGCAAGGTTTTCCTGACTTTGATGCCTCTGAGGCCCTCAAAGAGGCGCTGCAACGTCAGGTGCAAGCAGGGCAAAATCAGTATGCAGCCATGACTGGTGTGCCTGCTTTGCGTGAGCAGGTGGCCAGTAAAATTGCGCGCTTATATCGCAACCCAGTCAGTGCTGAGCATGAGGTCACTATTACGCCTGGTGCGACTCAAGCCTTGTTTTGCGCGATTCAAACTTTGGTGCGTGCAGGCGATGAGGTGATCGTATTTGATCCGTGCTACGACAGCTATGAGCCAGCGGTGACCTTAGCGGGTGGCCGTTGCGTGCATATTGCCCTTAATGGCGATGACTTTTCTGTTGATTGGCAGAAATTTGCTGATGCGCTATCGGATAAAACGCGTTTAGTGATTATCAACAGTCCACATAATCCAAGCGGAGCTTTACTCAGTCATGCCGATTTAAATCAACTGGCGCAGTTGATTCGTGAGCGTGATATTTATTTGCTCAGTGATGAAGTGTACGAACACCTCGTCTTTGATGGCTTGTCACATAATAGTATTTTGGCTCATGAAGAACTCTATCAACGGGCTTGTGTGGTCAGCTCTTTTGGCAAAACCTTCCATGTCACCGGTTGGAAAACGGGCTACATGGTGGCGCCGGCACAACTGACTGCAGAACTGCGTAAGGTGCATCAATATGTTAGTTTTTGTGCTGTCACACCGATGCAGCATGCCTTAGCCGATTTTATGCAGGCACAACCGCAATACGTTGATCAGTTACCAGAGTTTTATCAGCATAAGCGTGACCAACTATGTCAGGCTTTACAGGGCTCACGCTTTAGCTTTACGCCCAGTGCCAGCACCTATTTTCAATTATTAGATTACCGGCAGATTCGTGATGATCTGCGCGATGTTGAGATGGCGCACTGGTTGACCGTTGAACATGGTGTGGCTTGTATCCCCTTATCTGTTTTCTATCAGCAGCCACCCCAGGATCAGTTTTTATTACGGGTGTGTTTTGCTAAACGTGAGGAGACTTTGACACTGGCTGGAGAACGATTATGCGCGATTTAAGTGCCTTACCCGATTTGCGCTTAGCGCTGCTGCAAGGGCCACTGGTTTGGCATGATGTGTCAGCAAACCTAGATTATTTCGAGGGCTTACTGGCTGATCTTGAAAGGGTAGATCTCGTCTTACTGCCGGAAATGTTTAATACCGGTTTCAGCATGGATTCTGCAACGCTATCTGAGCCGCAAATGGGGATTACGACACAATGGTTGCTCGAACAAGCACAGCGCTTGAATGCAGTGGTGTGTGGCAGTTTAATTATAAAAGTAGCAGAAGGCGATTACCGCAATCGCTTGCTCTGGGCGCGTCCTGATGGCAGTTTGGCCTATTACGATAAGCGTCATTTATTTCGTATGGCGGGTGAGCATCAGCACTTTACTGCAGGTGAAAAACAACTGCAGGTTGAGCTGAAAGGATGGCGCATTCGTCCGTTGATTTGTTATGACTTACGTTTTCCGGTCTGGAGTCGTGACGCAGAAAACACGGATTTATTATTTTATTTGGCGAGTTGGCCTGCGGCGCGGCGCATGGCATGGAATCGTCTCTTGCCAGCTCGCGCGATTGAGAATCTCTGCTATGTGGCGGCTGTTAATCGCACAGGCACCGATCAGCATGGCTATGCCTACAGTGGCGATAGCCAAGTGCTCGATTTTATGGGCGAGACCCTGCTAAATGCCGGTGATCAAAACGGCGCTTTTTATGTGACCTTGCAGGCTAAGAAACTGGCTGAGTTTAAACAGCGTTTTCCTGCGTATTTAGATGCTGACCGTTTTCACTGGTAATGGCCGCAAACCAGTTTCGCAGCACTGTGTTAGGCCGCCTGATAGGCTTAAACAATGGGTTTTAGTCATGGGCAACACAGGCTTTAAATTGTTTTGTTAAATTTATTAAGCAGTTAGCTTAGGAATGATATTAGTTTTGCCATTATCTTTGTTAATATAGATACAGATCATGGAACACTAAGGTTGTTTTCTGTTCCAACTCATCGAATGGTTTGTTAAGTTACAGATAGTTTGAGTTAAATGTTAAGAGTGTGGTGTGATGTTGCGTTGTTGGTCTTGCGCAAATATCACCTGTGTAGGGTTGTGAAGCCCTTTTTTATTGGTCATAGGAGTCAACGTATCTCATGGATATCGGTTTGCGTGAATGGTTAGTGGTTATCGGTATTATTGTTATCGCTGCTGTTTTGTTCGACGGCTGGCGGCGCATGAACGGCAACCGCAATACCTTAAAGTTTCGACTTGATCGCAACCTAGCTGATTTACCTGAAGAAGATAATCCAGAAATTCTTGGCCCTGTGCGTGTTGTTAAAAAACAAGAGCCCTCAATTGATCTTGAGCATGCCGATGAAATTGATTTTAGCTTGCATGCCGATAACGACCGTATCAGCTTAAAAAGTCATGAAGCCGTGCAGGGTGCTTTAAAATTAGATGATCCGCAAGAGCCAACTTTGCTCAATCAGTTTGATGAGGCTGATGAAGAGCATGCTGCTGAAGTGGAAGATGAAGGCGCCGACTATGAAGAAATTCTAATTATCCATGTCGTTGCGCGTAATGAAGAAGGTTTTAAAGGGCCGGCCTTACTTCAAAGTATTTTAGAAAGCGGTTTGCGTTTCGGCGCGATGGATATTTTCCACCGCCACGAAAGCATGACCGGTAATGGCGATAAATTATTTTCTATGGCTAATGCGCTCAATCCAGGCACGTTTGATTTGGATGATATGGATTTGTTTAGCACCCGCGCGGTGTGTTTCTTTATTGGTTTACCTGGGCCGCGAAATCCTAGACAGGCATTTGATTTGATGATTGCTGCCGCACGCAAGCTGGCTAAAGAATTGGACGGTGACCTCAAAGACGACCATCGCAGCGTCTTGACCGCACAGACCATTGAACATTATCGTCAACGTATTGCTGATTTCGAGCGTCAGAAATTAACAAAAAAAGCATAATTTTATCAATCTGATCATTGGAAAGGGCAGCTACGGCTGCTCTTTTTATTTGGATATCCGTTATGAGTTTACAGCACACTATTGCGACACGCATTGCTCAGTTGCGTCAGATTATTACGCAGCATGATTATAGTTACTATGTTTTAGATGCGCCGACTGTCCCAGACAGTGAATACGATCGTTTATTTGCACAGTTGCGTGAACTTGAACAGCAGTATCCTGAGTTAATCACCAGCGACTCACCAACCCAGCGCGTCTCTGGTCAAGCATCAGCCGCCTTTACTCAGGTGCAACATCAGGTGCCGATGTTGAGCTTGGGTAACGCTTTCGCTGAAGCGCAGGTGTTGGAGTTTGCTCAGCGTGCAGAGCAAGCGCTGGGAGCAGATCAATCACACAATGACTTGTTTTCGCCCACTGTGACTGTGCAGTATTGTTGTGAGCCTAAGCTGGATGGCCTAGCGGTCAGTATCACTTATGAGCAAGGTGTCTTAGTGCGTGCAGCGACTCGCGGTGATGGCCAGACGGGTGAAGATATCACGGCCAATGTGCGCACCATACGCAATGTGCCATTAAAGCTACAAGGCGAAGACTGGCCTGAGTTTTTAGAAGTGCGCGGTGAGGTGTATATGCCCAAAGCGGGCTTTGAAGCGCTGAATCAGCGTGCGCTGGCCGCCGGTCAAAAACCTTTTGCTAATCCGCGTAATGCGGCGGCGGGTAGCTTGCGTCAGTTGGATGCAAAAATAACCGCCAGCCGGCCGCTTGAGTTTTGCTGCTATGGTAGCAGCACAGAGGGTTTGGCTGATCGACACAGTAGTACGCTGCAGCGTTTGCAGGGTTGGGGCATTATGATCAGCCCAGAGATGCAAGTGGTGGAAAACATTCAAGGTTGTTTGGCTTACTATGCGCAGATTGGTCAGCGCCGTGCGCAATTACCTTACGATATTGATGGTGTAGTGTTTAAAGTCGATGCCCTTGAACAGCAACGTAGCTTAGGTTTTCGTGCACGTGAGCCGCGCTGGGCGTTGGCGTATAAGTTTGCTGCACAAGAAGAAATGACCGAACTGCTTGATGTTGAATTTCAAGTAGGACGCACCGGTGCTGTCACTCCAGTGGCGCGCCTTAAGCCTGTCCATGTTGGCGGCGTCATGGTGGCCAATGCTACGTTGCACAATATGGATGAAGTGGCACGCTTAGGCGTCATGATTGGCGATCGTGTGATTGTTCGGCGTGCCGGTGATGTTATTCCACAAATCACCCAAGTGGTGCTGGAGCGCCGTCCGCATGATGCTCGTCCAGTGTCAACACCCAGTCATTGTCCAGTGTGCGGTTCGAAGGTTGCGCGCACTCAGTTAGTGCGTCGCAGTAAAAATAAGCAGGTGGTCAGTGAGGGTGCAGTCTGGCGCTGCATGGGTCGTTTAAGCTGTCAAGCGCAGCTGCAGCAAGCCTTGATTCACTTTGTTGCCCGGCGCGCCATGGATATTGATGGCTTGGGTGAGAAGATTATTGAGCAGTTGGTGGCAAAGAAGCTGGTTGCTTCTCCCGCAGACTTATACCGCCTGACTTATGAGCAAGTGCTGGCGCTGGACGGCTTTGCCGATCTGTCAGCGCGCAATTTATTGAACGCTATTGCTGGCAGTAAACGGCCGTCTTTAGCGCGTCTTATTTTTGCGCTGGGCATTCCCGATGTTGGAGAGGAAACCGCTAAAGTGCTCGCGCGCGCTTTAGGCTCTTTACAGCGTTTACAGCAGGCTTATCCTGAAACCTTACTTTGGTTGCCGGAGATTGGTACAGAGGTTGCTCACGAGATTGCCAGTTTCTTTGCTGACAGTCATAACCAAATGGTGCTGACTCAGTTAGCTGAGCTGGACGTACAAGCAGTGGATGAAGGGCAGCCTGCTGTTGAGTTTCAAGCCTGTACAACCTTCGCCGGTTTTATTGAGCAGTTTCAGATTACCGGGGTGGCGCGCACTAACGCGCAGCGTTTAGCTGATCACTTTAAAACGCTTGAAGCCTTGTTTGCTGCAGATTGGCTGGATTTAAGCAGTATTGCTCGCCTATCGAAAAATACTGCGCAAGCGGTGCAAGACTTTATTAAACAAGATGCTCAGCGTCAGCGTGCCTTACAGCTAGAGCAGCAGTTAATTGATTTTGGTATGCACTGGAGCTGTCAGCGCGAGCACGTACAGGCCGCGCCATTGGCAGGCCAAACTTGGGTGCTCACTGGCGGCTTAGAGCAGTTAACACGCGAGCAAGCAAAAGCACGTTTGGAGTTGCTGGGCGCTAAAGTTGCAGGCTCTGTTTCCGCAAAAACCGATTGTGTTGTTGCCGGTAGCAGTGCTGGCTCAAAATTAACGCGCGCACAAGAGCTTGGTGTGGCGGTTTTAGATGAAACTGAATTTTTAGCACGGTTAGCGGATCTTGAAAGTCAGTAACGACTAGTCATTTTTCGACTGTTTAGACTTTTGTTTAATGGCGTAGTTTGGGATTTGCGTTATTCTACAATTCGTCTACCTCCTGCGAGAAGACAGATTCATGCGTAAAACATTCCTCCCCCGGGATGTTTATTTAGACGGTCAATATGACCGTCTTTTTTTTGCGTAAAATGTATCAAATTACGTTTTTTACTTTAATTTCCCAGATTGCCAGCGCTTTAGCCTAATAGCCCAATCAGCAAATGAGCGGCTTGCCTGTTTTTAATCAAGTGATTGCTTACGCGCTGGGTGCTGATACAAATAAAAGGTGTATGCTAAATCCTCATAGCTTAGAGTTGGAGGGTGATATGAGTGAGCAGATCCAAGTGCAGCATAATCGCGATACGTACTGTTTTTCAGCCGTGGTAGAAGGGTATAAATCCGTGTTGGAATACCGTGTTGTGGATGCAAAAACGCTAGATTTTTGTCATACCTTTGTACCCGATGAGTTGCGTGGCAAAGGAGTCGCTGCGGTGTTAGCTAAAGCAGCGTTGGCCTACGCTAAAGAGCAAGGCTGCACTGTGATTCCAAGTTGCTCTTATATCGCCACCTATTTGCAACGCCATCCACAATAATGCCGCGAAGCAGTGCATCATTTAGAAGTAAAAACGCCCAGTGTGAACTGGGCGTTGTGTGTGCTGGCTAAGGTGACTTAGCTGCGTTGACGTTTAGGCAGTACATCCTTGAGTTTGGCATGCATGCTGCGAATGCTTTTTTCAGTGGTATCCCAGTCAATGCAGGCATCGGTAATAGAAACACCATACTGAAGTTGACTCAAGTCTTCACAAATTGACTGATTGCCCCAGCCCAAATGACTTTCGATCATTAAACTGCTGATCGATTGATTGCCATCGACAATTTGATTGGTAATGTTTTCTAATACCAGCGGCTGTAAAGCAGGATCTTTATTGGAGTTGGCATGACTGCAGTCGATCATAATGTTGGCTGCTATTTTAGCTTTTTTCAGCTCTTGCTCACACAAGGCAACACTGACTGAGTCGTAGTTGGGCTTGCCGTTACCACCACGTAGCACCACATGGCCGTAGCGATTGCCTTTGGTGGTGACAATAGAAACACCACCTTTTTGGTTGATGCCTAAGAAACGATGGGGGCTGGAAACCGACTGTAGCGCGTTAATAGCAACAGTCAGGCCACCGTCAGTACCATTCTTAAAGCCGACCGCCGATGATAGGCCAGAAGCCATTTCACGGTGGGTTTGCGACTCAGTGGTGCGTGCGCCAATGGCTGACCAGCTGATTAAATCTTGTAGGTACTGTGGTGAAATTGGATCAAGTGCTTCCGTTGCTGTCGGTAGGCCTTTTTCAGCCAGATCTAACAGTAATTGACGGCCAATGTGCAGACCATCTTCAATTTTAAACGAGTCGTCCAGGTACGGATCGTTGATTAAGCCTTTCCAGCCTACGGTAGTACGGGGTTTTTCAAAGTAGACACGCATGACTAAAAATAGCGTGTCTGAGACTTCCTCGGCTAAGGCTTTTAAGCGATCGGCGTATTCATGAGCTGCTTTGACATCATGAATTGAGCAAGGACCGATCACAATAAATAAGCGGTGATCCTTACCGTCTAAAATATCACGCACCACTTGGCGGCCGTGGGAGACGGTTTGCTGTGCTTTGGCGCTCAGCGGTATTTTCTTTTTGAGTTGTTCTGGAGTGATTAGTGTCACGTTAGAAGCAATATTCAAATCATCGATTGGTAAATCAGCCATCGTCGTATTTATCTCACTCGCAGATCAGGAAAAGTAAAAGGCTAAAGCATCCAGCTTAGCCCGTTGAATAACTAAAAATGCAGTAAACCATACCGTTTTATCGGCATGAACGAAAGTCTCTACTGCTTCTAGTATACGCCAGATTGCTTGACTATAGCGGATTTACGGCGGATAAAGCGGGGGAAGCTGATCATCATTATTGTGTTTTTTGGCTTGTTGAGCAAAAGAGAGTTGGCTAATGGCTAACCATAAGTTTTTACCTTGCCAGTCACTGTCGCTCTCACTATAGAGAGCGCTATTTAAATCATCGAGTGCGAGGCTCAGCGTTTCATCGCGAGCGGCCATATCCGCCAGTGATTCTGGGTGCTGGCGAGCCCAAGCGTCGAGCGCTTGGCGAGTGGCCACAGGGTCGTTGGCTAAGCAGGCTTTTTTCAAGTCATCTTGTAAGCTGCGTGGACTTGGGCCACTGCTTGTAGCAATAACGACTGCAGGTTGATGTCGCGCACGCCACCACAAGGCAAAACCACAGAGGCTGAGTAGGCTCAATAACAGGCTTAAGCCTTGCCAGATCCGCAGTTGTACAATGCTGACGGGATCGTTGTTGATAGTACCAGGCAGTGCGCTGTTGTTGATCAGTGTCGGGTTGCCTAAAGCCGCTTTAACTTTGAGGGCTTGGGCGGGTAACTCAGCATATTCTAATTGGTCAGTGACAGTATTCCACCAGGGTAGCCTGATCGGGGTTAAATTGATTATTCCCGCGCCTTCAAAGACAAAGGCTTGGCGCTCTTCACGGCGACTGAGCACACCACCGTCTTCATAACGGTGACTGAGCGAAGGTTGATCAACATACACCTTAAAAGTACTGGAAGCCGGAGCAGTGATGGCTGGTAGCTGGGAATAGGTCAGCCCTTCTGCCTGAAGACTGATCGTGCGCGTCAGTGCAGAGCCGACCAGCAAGCCCTCCTCGAGTGCGGGTGTCCATTGCTGCTCTAGGGTGACTTTTCGTGCTGGCAACCACGTGGCCTGCTCTGGGTAGCTGTCAGGAATGGCTTTAACCTGTAAAGGTACGCGTGCGGATTTGACTTCAATACGTTGGCCGGGCTGAGCGCTAAAAGGGGTCAGTGATTGTGGATCATGGCCGGCTAAGGTGGCAGAAAAAGTCAGTGCTGGAATGTCTAATAAGCCACTTTGCTGGGGAAATATTGAGTAGCGTACTTCAATCACACCATGGCGCACGCCGTTAATATGCTGTTCAAAAGTGCGCGGTTTACCTAGCGTTTCAACTCGCGCATTGTCGAGCATGAGTGGCGTTAAGTTACCGTCTGAAAATAATGGAATGGCATGGTAAATGCGTAGAGTCAGCACCGCTTGTGCTTGAATGTAGACCTGTTCTTGATCCAGTTGCGTGTCGATATACACCGGCGCAAGTTGTGGCTGCAAAGCCGCAGGAGTGTCACGAATATGCAAGTTAATCGGTGCACTTTGCAACGTACCGAGGCTTAAAGGTGGGATGACCAAAAAACCGCTTTGCTTGGGCAATAAGGTAAGAATCCACTGGTTAACAGGACGGGCTTGGCCGGCTATAGTGCTAAAGCGATTGACCTGTTTGCTGGCTAATAACTGAAAAAGGGGCTTCAGAGGTGTTAAGTCGGGTGCTGCAAAATAGCGGGTATCATCCGACTCCAAGGTTAATTCAAGGCTTTCACCTGCATTTAACTGAGTGCGATCAACTGAGGCGGTAAAGGATGCGGCGCAGGCCGCTGTGCTTGTCAAAATGAGCAGCCAGAACGCATGTATAAAGGTTTTTTGCGGGCTCATTGCTGTGTCTCCTGACGCTGCTGTTCATACCAGAATTTACGCTTTAATAGCTCACTGGGGTCATCTGGGATTTGTTCTAACCAGCTCTCTAAGTCGACAGTTGGTGGGCCGGATTGCTCTAGGCTTGTGGCCCGTGCTGTATCGCTTGCTTGCTTGGCTTGAGTTGAATTGAGCGGCGTAGCGGGTACAGGGCTCGTGGCTTGCTCGGAGATCTTGTGGCCAGTGTGGGGCGTTTCTACAGCAGTGCTTGCTGGGATGCTGCTGTCGCTGAGGTCACTGGATGACGAGGCTGTCACAGTTTCACTGTCATGGGCTGAGCGGGCTGTCTCTGCTGGCTTGGCCGTTTTGCTGCGCTGTAGTACTTCGCTAACGACATCATAATTGTATTGTGCCGCAAGCATCTCTGGCGCACGTTCGAGTGCTTGTTGATAGGCGGCAAGCGCTGCAGTTAAGTTGCCGGCTAAAGCGAGTGCATTGCCACGGTTATAATGTGCCTCGGCGCTATCGAGCAGAGCAAAGCTGTCGGCGGCTCGCTGATAGTCTTCGGCAAGATACCAAGCGCTGGCTCGCCAAGCAGGGTCATTAAAGCGCTGTGCAGCTAGGGCAGGTTGTTTTTGCTGCAGCAGTTTCTGGCCTTGCTGATCTGGGCGCAGCCATAGATCGTCAAATTCAAATGCATAGGTTGGTGACGGCAGTATTGGTAGCAATGCCAGTATCATGATCAAGATACTGCCGCGCCGCGCAAAACAAGCGGTTATGAGTAAGAGTGGCAAAATCAACCAATAGCCTTGATCGTGCGAGGTGCTGTTTTGGTTGGCTAATGACCTGCGCTGCAGACTGCTGGGAGTGCTGAGTAAACCCAGTTGCTGCAGATCTTCGCCGTTGCTACTGAGTGTTGCATAAGGGCTTGCCGTGTGTTTGCTGAGTAATTGCAATGAGGTGGCATTAAGGCGACTGATTAAAATGGCACCGGCGGCGTCAGTGAGGAAATCACCGTGCTCAGAGCTACGCATGGGCGCACCAGCCGCCGTCCCAACACCAAGGAGATGCAGTTGGATGCGCTGATTTTTCAGGGCTTGCTCAATTGCTAGTTGTTCGTTGACTGTGACGCCGTTGCTGATCAGCAGAATATGCCCTTGGCCTTGTGCTCCTTGCTGGAGTAAATCGATGGCGCGTTGTACTGCTAGGTCGGCTCGTTGCCCAGCAGCAGGCATCAGATCGGGGTGCATGGCTTTCAATAGGTTTGTACTGGTCAGTAAATCATTGCTCAGTGGTACTAAAGTGTGTGCGCTGCCGGCATACACGACTAAGGCGGTGGTTGCGTCATCGCGACTCTCGAGAAGGCTGAGTACTTTGTGACGAATCTGCTGTAGGCGACTGGGCGCAAGGTCATTGGCTAAAACATCCGGGGTTAATTGAATCGCTATGACTAACGCCGGCTGCTGTAACTTTTTTGTTGCTGTTTCTTCGAGCACGAGCCAGCTTGGGCCCAGCAACGCCAGCCAAGCACACAGCCAGGCGAGCGCTAAGGCTAAGATGCTCCATTTGCTCTTGTGTACTCTGTGTTGTTTAAGCAAAACAGCATGAAAATCGGCGGGCAAAATGTGACGCCAGTCTTTACTGTGTTGACGTGCGCGGTGCATAGCCCAGAGTAAATAGATGGCAAGCGGTGCGGCAAGCAGCCAATATAAACGGCTCCATGCGGGCCAATAATCAAGCAGAGAAAGCATCAGTGGGTTTCCTCTAGGTGTGGCTTGTATTGATAAGCATGGTAAACCCGTTGTGCGACCAGAAGCATGCTGAGCAGCCAAGCTAAAGCTAAAGGCCAGTGGTACAGCGGCTTGCTCAAGCGTTGCGGTTTGTGCAATTGCGCTGCAGGTTCAAGACGGTTTAACGCCTTATGGATGTCTATTAAGTCGGCAGTTTGACTGGCTTGAAAATAGCGGCCTGAACTGATTTGGGCAATGTCCTGCAAACCCTGCTCGTCTAAATCTAAGCTAGAGGTGTCGTGCAAACTATTGGCTGCTTCGGCTTGCAGTTGATGGCCAATGCCAACAGTGTAAATCTTGATTTGATAACGCGCGGCTAATTCTGCAGCCGCCATTGGAGACATCACACCGCTGGTATTAGCACCGTCCGTAATCAGTAACAGGACGCGGTGCTGGGCGGGGCGCATGCGCAGACGTTTAATGGCTAAACCTATGGCATCACCCATTGAAGTATTTGCTCCAGCAATGCCTGCTTGGGCTTCATTGAGCCAGGTTCGCACACTGTGGTGATCGTAGGTCAGCGGAGCTTGCAGATAGGCTTGGCTACCAAACAAAATCAAACCTAAACGGTCACCGTGACGCTCACTTATAAAAGTGTTGAGTAGCTGTTTGACAAAGTCCATCCGCGAGATACTTTGTCCTTGTAACTCCATATCGCTGTACAGCATAGAGCTAGAAACGTCGACAGCAATCAGTAAATCGCGACCGGTGGTGGGCTGCTCTAATAGCTCGCCTTGCAGCTGCGGACGGGCGCCAGCAGACAACAGCAGTAGCCACATCAGTACATAGATCGAGGTGTGGCTGCGCCAAGCAGGTGTAGAGGATTGTTGCGTCATCGCCAAGGCCTGCACATCGTTAAAAAAAGGCACGCTAAGTTCGACCTCAGTTTTACTGGCTGCAGGTAACCAGCGGCGCAGCAGCCATGGCAAAGGCAGCAGGATAAATATCCATGGCCAGGCGAATTCAAACATGTTTACGAATCCAGATCTCGATGGCTTGTTGCAATTGTACAATGGCTTTGTCGTCCAGCCGGCAATCCGGCTGATAACTACCGTTCACTAAAATCATCCAGCGCGTTAAACCTGCTGCAGGGCAGCGACTGTCTAAAAAAGCTAACCACTCACGACCGCTTAATGTATGGCTGGCATATTCTGGATAGCGTACCGCACACAGACGTTTCAGTAATTGATTAAGTTGCTGTAACCAAGGGCCGGCTTGCTCTCCATCAAAAGGTTTGGGGAGCGCGTGCAATTGTTGTAAAGCACTTTCGCGTAATGGATCAAGAGCTAGAGTAGCGGGTGCTTTTTGGCCTTGTAAACGTCGATGCTTAACGTAGCGCCATAGCACAATAGCGATCAGCAGTGTTGCCGCAAGTAACCACCAACCGGGCGCCGGTGGCCACCATTTGATTGGCTCAGGTAAAACAATGGGTTGTAATTGTTCAGGAGTGATCATGGTGCACCGGTAAAGCTAACTTGGCCAGCAATTGAAAGGGCCTGTAATTGTTGCAATACAGGCGTTGCGGTGGATAAAGGCAATAAGGGTGCGCCCAGTTGCTTGGCGAGGTTTTGCCAAGCGTTTTGTTGTGCTTGTCCGCGCAGACGCCATTGCTCGCGCAGTGTTTTTGCTCGGCTGTCGAGGGTGATACTGCGCTCACCCATGCGAAAAGAAGCCTGTGCTAAAGCGGGCAGATGATGCTCAAGCGGATCACTGAGTGGAACTAAAATTAATTCTGCATGTGCATTGAGGCGTCGCAGTAAATGCTCATTGTCTTCATCGAGATGGCGTTCGTTACAAATTAAAATGATTAAACTGCCGGGGCGTGTCATGCGCCGGGCTTGCTGCAAGGCTGCTAGAAGCGGATTAGCAGTCTCACTGAGCATCGGTTCTTGTAGTGTTTGATTGGCCGTAGCAATCGCTTGCAGCAGCTGTAGCACACTGTGCTTGTTGCGGTGTGCGGGAATGTGCTGTAGCTGTGTGTCGCTAAACACTAACCCGCCGACGCGGTCATTGTGTTGTAAACCGGCCCAAGCAAACAGGCTGGCGATTTGCGCTGCTAACACTGACTTAAAACAACCCGTGCTGGCAAAAAATAAGTGGGCACTTTGCTCAACAAGAATAAAGATCGGTCGTTCACGTTCTTCATGAAAAACTTTGGTATGCACTTCGCCTGTGCGGGCAGTGACACGCCAGTCAATACTGCGAGCATCATCACCCGATTGGTAGGCGCGCACTTGGTCAAAATCCATACCGCGACCGCGCAAACGTGATTGATGTAGGCCGAGCAAAGGGCTGCGCTGCAAGGGGCTGCTAAAAAGTGCAATTTTGTGCAAGTAATGACGCGTAGCCAGCAGATCTTGCAGGCTAATATGAGTACGTCCTTGCACGTCCATTAAGCAACCGCGACAACATCAAGCAAACGCTGCAACACTTGGTCTTGATCAATACCGGCAGCTTCTGCTTCAAAAGACAAAATAATACGATGGCGCAAGGTATCGAAAAGCACCGCTTGAATGTCTTTAGGGCTGACGAAATTACGACCCGCCAGCCAAGCATGCGCGCGAGCACAACGGTCGATAGCAATTGAGCCGCGTGGGCTGGCGCCAAAACGAATCCACTTGGCTAGGTCACTGTCGTATTTGCTAGGACTGCGAGTGGCAATCACCAACTGCACCAAATACTCTTCCATCGCATCGGCCATGTATAGATTTAGAATTTCTTCGCGAGCGGCGAAAATGGTACTTTGATCAAGTTGTTGAGGCGGTTTTTGTTCGCCATGTAAGGCAATGCCACGCGCTTGTTGAAGAATTTTGCGTTCAATGTGAGCGTCAGGAAAACCGATTTTTACATGCATTAAAAAACGATCAAACTGCGCCTCTGGTAGAGGGTAAGTGCCTTCTTGTTCAATTGGATTTTGTGTGGCCATAACCAAAAACAAGTCGGTCAGTGGATAGGTGCTATTACCGATGCTGACTTGATGCTCAGCCATGGCTTCTAACAGTGCTGATTGTACTTTGGCGGGGGCGCGATTGATTTCGTCAGCAAGAATCAAATTATGAAAAATAGGGCCGTGCTGAAATTCAAAATTAGCATTTTCTGGTCGATAAATATCAGTGCCGGTAATATCTGAAGGCAATAAATCAGGAGTGAATTGAATACGCTGAAAGCTGGCCTCTAGGCCGTCAGCCAAGTATTTAATTGCTTTGGTTTTTGCCAGCCCCGGAGCGCCTTCAACCAGTAAATGGCCATCGGCTAAAAGAGCAATCAGCAAGCGATCAATCAGGCGTTCTTGGCCTAAAATCTGGCTGGTTAAATAGTTGCGTAACGCGAGTAAGGCTTCATGAGGTGACATAACAGGCCTGTTCAATGCAAGGTGCTAAGGCGCAGTGTAAAGCATCTGTGTGGTCGATGGATATGTTGTCACAGCTGACTGATGAGTCGATCACACACGGCTTCAGAAAGGGGCAGGGCAGGTGAAATCCAAGCGCTGCTTAGAGTCTGGATGGGTGAAACTGAGTGCACTGGCATGCAAGCATAAGCGTGGCGCGGCGTGTAACGCTTGTGCATGAGCATAAAGACCGTCACCAAGCAGTGGGTGGCCAATCGCTAGCATGTGCACGCGTAACTGATGAGAACGGCCAGTGTAAGGGGTGAGTTCGACCCGAGTGGATTGCTCGCCACGTTCGAGTACACGCCAGTATGTTAAAGCATGCTTGCCTTGCTCATGGTCGACCACATGGCGCGGCTTAGTCGGTGGATCATAGCGCAGCGGTAATTCAATTTTCCCTTGATCGTCAGTAGGCTGACCCCAGCACAGTGCAGTATAGAGCTTATCCACTTCACGATCATGAAACTGGCGTGACAGTTCGCGGTGAGTGTCTGCATCACGAGCGAGGATAATCAGCCCTGAAGTTTCCCAATCTAAACGGTGCACAATACGTGCATCAGGGTAGCCGTTATCTTGTAGCCGGGTTACCAAACAATCCTTATTGTCGTCCGCCCGTCCTGGTACTGAGAGCAGCAAGGTGGGCTTGTTGACCACTAATACATAAGGGTCTTGGTAAATGATGGCAATATTGGACAGCGGCATAAATAACCTTATAAATACATTTGGCGGCTCGTAGGCCGCCAAATGCTGATTGCGTCGCGATACTAAATTAGCGATCTGGCAGAGTGATGTTTAACTCAAGAATCGAGCAGCTGCCTTGGTTTTCTAGCGCAACTTGCACTTGATCTTGATCGATATTGACGTATTTACGAATCACTTCAACCAATTCTTTTTGCAAGGCCGGTAAGTAATCGGGCTCGTCACGTTGACCGCGTTCGTGCGCCACAATAATTTGTAGGCGCTCTTTAGCAATCGATGCGGTAGGGGCTTTTTTACGGGATCTCAGAAAGTCTAAAATGCTCACTCTTTACCTCCGAACATGCGTTGGAGGAAACCTTTTTTCTGCACTTCGAGAAAACGGTGTGGCACCTCTTTACCCAATAAACGATCAACAGCATCACTGTAGGCTTGGCCAGCATCGCTTTCTTCATCCAAAATCACCGGTACACCTTGGTTTGAGGCTTTGAGTACTGCTTGTGATTCGGGTATGACTCCAATCATTTCGATTGATAAAATTTCTTCAACGTCTTCAACGCTGAGCATTTCACCGCGCGCAACACGCTCTGGGCTGTAACGGGTCAATAATAAATGTTCGCTGACAGGTTCGCGGCCTTCTTCGGCGCGTTTAGATTTGCTCGAGAGCAAACCAAGCATACGGTCAGAGTCGCGGACTGAAGACACTTCTGGGTTGGTCACTACGATCGCCGCATCGGCTAGGTACATAGCCAAGTGTGCGCCTTTTTCGATTCCGGCAGGGGAATCACAAATGACATATTCAAACTGTTCAGCCAGCTCAGTAATGATTTTTTCCACGCCTTCTAAGGTGAGCGCATCTTTGTCGCGCGTCTGGCTAGCAGCAAGAATGTAGAGGTTTTCAATGCGCTTATCTTTAATAAGGGCCTGATTAAGCGTGGCTTCGCCATTGATCACGTTAACAAAGTCATAGACCACTCGGCGCTCGCAGCCCATGATTAAGTCAAGGTTACGCAAGCCGACGTCAAAATCGACAATAACAGTACGGTGTCCTCGTAACGCGAGGCCAGTGCCAATTGCAGCGCTGGTAGTGGTTTTACCAACGCCGCCTTTACCTGATGTAACAACAAGAATCTTAGACAAGCGGATCACCTTATGAAGAGAGTAAAGGGTGGTTGATGGGCTGATTATAAAGTGTTCATCACTACAAAGGTATAGATCAGAGCTCAGAGATCTGTAACTGTTCCTCATTTAAATAGGTTTGCGTAGCTTTTCCCCATGCTGGGTCGCGGCGCAAGTCTTCAGCGACCTTATATTGCCCAGCGATTGAGAGTAATTCAGCGCCCAATTGCTGGCAAAAAATGCGTGCCTCACGGTTACCATTTATTCCCGCTAAAGCGCGGCCACGTAAAGGGCCGTAAACATGAATGTTGCCATCGGCTAACAATTCGGCGCCGGCGCTGACGGCCGCCATAACAATTAAATCGCAGTTTTTGGCGTAAATCTGCTGACCGCTGCGTACCGGATGGGTAATAACTCTGGCCGGTATTAGGCTTGGTTCGACTGGTGCTTGCGCCGCTGGCGCGATGGCTAATGGGCGTTCGCGTGCATCACTGGGTGGAATCACCGTAATGTTTAAGGCTTGAGCGGCGGCTAAATCTGCCGGTCGGTCACTGCGGATGGCCATGGTGCTTAAGCCATGTGCACGGCAGATGGCTACGAGCTGTTCAAGATCCAAAGGCTCGCCATCGTCAGTGCATTTGTCTAAGGCTAAAATAATCGGTGCATTTTGGAAAAACTGCGGTGCCTGCTCAACTTTTTCTGTCAGTTGTATGGCTAAAGCATCCAGATTATTGGACGAAAGCTCAAGAATGGTTAAGGCCAACATGCTGCCTTTCAGTTGAAAGACCGGTGCTGTCTCAAGAAGATCTGCTTGGTTCATCGGTGACTCTATGAAATGTAAAGATTAAAAGGTTTATAACGCTAAGCATGGCAGGCTGCAAATCAATAAGCCATGTAGAATACGATTTTTTATGCTGTTTGGTATGTATATATGAAACATTCTGGGTTTTCGCTGAGCTTTCTCCATCCGCGGTACTGGTTGTTATGGTGCGGGCTTGGCTTGCTGTGGTTGATCACGCAGCTGCCTTATAAGGTATTACTTTGGCTGGGGCGTGTATTAGGCGCTTTGATGTTGCGCGTGGCTGTAAGCCGTCGCCGCATTGTTAGGCGTAATCTTGAATTATGTTTTCCAAAACTCACGGGCAGTGAACGTGACGAGTTGCTACGTAAAAATTTCGCTTCAATGGGTATCGCCTTTTTTGAAATGGCCATGAGTTGGTGGTGGCCAAAGAAACGTTTAAGCAAACTATTGCACGTCGAAGGCTTAGAGCATTTGCAAGCCGCACAAGCGCAAAACCAAGGGGTTATCTTAATGGCAATTCATTTTACCACTTTGGAAATTGGTGCAGCGTTAGTAGGTCAACGACATACCATTGATGGCATGTATCGAGCGCATAAAAACCCAGTGTTTGACTATGTGCAGCGCCGCGGTCGTGAGCGTCATAACGCTGATGCGCATGCTATTGAGCGCGAGGATGTGCGCGGTATGCTTAAAGTGTTGCGTCAAGGGCGGGCGATTTGGTACGCACCAGACCAAGACTATGGTCCAAAACAGAGCATTTTTGTGCCGTTGTTTGGTGTGCCAGCTGCTACAGTAACCGCTACCAGCAAGTTTGCTAAGCTGGGCCGCGCACTGGTGATTCCGATGACACAAATACGCTTAGCTAATGGTTGTGGTTATTTGATCAAGATCGAAGCACCGCTGCAGGATTTTCCTGGTGAAACTGACGAGCAAGATTGTTTGCGGATTAATCAGTGGATTGAGCGTGCGATTATGCTCCAGCCTGAACAGTATTTGTGGGCACATCGGCGTTTCAAAACCCGACCTGAAGGTGAGGCGAAGCTGTATTGAACACAGAGGAACACAATCCAGCGCCGCCGCTGGTCAATGGCAAGAAAGATAACGCGGTGACGGGCTTGATATTATCAGGTGGCGGTGCGCGTGCGGCTTATCAAGTGGGTGTGTTGGCGGCCATTGCTGACTTGCTGCCTGAGTCAGCGGAAAATCCTTTTGAAGTGATTGTTGGTACCTCAGCTGGCGCAATTAATGCGGTCAGTTTGGCCTGTGGTGCTTTGGACTTTCAGCAAGCCATCCGTAAGTTAACCAGCGTTTGGCAGAGTTTTCGCACTGAATTGGTGTATCGCACTGACTGGTGGGGCGTGCTTCGTCAAGCAGGACGTTTTATTGGCCAGCACCTGCTCGGCTTAGGGCGTGGGCTTGCGCCTGTGGCATTGCTAGATAACTCGCCGTTGCGTGACTTATTATTGAAAGAATTAGACTTTTCTGGAATCAATCTTGCAGTGGCGCGGCGTAAGTTACGCGCTGTGGCGATCACTGCATTTGCTTATCAGTCAGGGCAAGCGGTGACTTTCTATCAAGGGCGCGGCAATATTGATCCTTGGATGCGTCATCGGCGTCATGGTTTGCCGGCGCGTTTACGTATTGAGCATTTGATGGCCAGTTCGGCCATTCCTTTGTTATTTCCACCGGTACGTTTGAATAATGAGTACTTTGGTGATGGTGCTGTACGTCAGGCGGCACCGATCAGTCCGGCATTGCATTTAGGTGCTGATAAAGTCTTAGTGATTGGGGTGCGCAGTCAAACGCAAGAAGAGCAAATCATCCCCATGACAGCGCGTCCACCCAGTCTTGCGCAAATTGGTGGGCACTTACTCAACAGCACCTTTATTGATAATTTAGAATCGGATCTTGAGCTACTTGGGCGTCTCAATATGCTTGGGCAAATGCTGCCGCAAAGCCAGCGTAAAAAACACCTAGGGCTTGCTCCGGTGGATGTTTTAGTGATTTCTCCAAGCAAGAAAATTGACGAAATTGCCGCTCGCCATCGTCATCAATTGCCAGCGTCATTGCGTTTGTTCTTACGAGGGCCAGGAGCAACCCGCGCCAACGGTGGTGGTGTATTGAGTTATTTACTCTTTGAGCGCAGTTATTGTAATGAACTCATTGAGTTAGGCTATCAAGATGCGATGAGTAAAAAAGAGCAACTCAGCGCCTTTTTAGGTATTAGCCCGTCTGCCGCTCAGTAGTGTTGTATCAGCTGTCATCCGCGTTGCGCTGCTTGCTGGCACTGGCCATCTGGGCTGTGCGGCAGTTCAAGTAGATTGAGCTTTGTAGCCATTGTTGGTCAGGGTACCAAGAAAACATAAACTGGCCACCTTTGAGCTTATCAACCACAGTGCGAGCAATTTCTGGACGTACAGCCGGGCAGCCTTGGCTGCGACCAATCCGCCCTTGTGTCTTAATCCAAGCTGGATTGACGTAGTCAGCAGGGTGAATGACGATGGCACGCTCACGGGCACGGTCATTAATGCCAGGCTCTAGACCGTCCATGCGTAAGGAGTAACCGTGCTTACCTTGATAGCTCTCAGCGGTGCGAAATAAGCCAATGCTTGATTGGTGGCTGCCATTGGTATTGGAAAAACGGGTGGCAAAATTATCACCAGAACGGTTGCCGTGAGCGACAAAATCATGCAAAACCAATTGTTTGCTTTGCAAGTCAAAAATCCACAAACGTTTGTCGCTGGAGGGTAAAGAAAAATCAATGACTGCCAAACGTTGCGCGGGTTCTGCACCATGGCTGAGTGCACACTGCATGGCACTTAAGGCGGTTTTGAGCACCTGGCTGTTCAGGTTGGGTGCCGATTGTTTAAGCGCATGAGCGAGTTGCTGTGGATAAGTGGTGGCATTAACAGTAAAAGCGCAGAAACTCGATATAACAGCGAATAATGATTTAAATAAAAAACAACGAAGCATACAAATACTCTCAGTACAGCACAGTATGTGCTTTTAGAAGTTAGCGGTTTGTTCGAGTTAACGCAGAGCATCTTGGCATGTGTTGTTTTTATAATTGTGATACAACAGTTGCTGTGTGCGTCTTACTCTGTTGAAAGCGGTGATGCATCTTATAACAGCTCTCTAAATGGATCCAAACCCTTGTTTAAAAAACACCCATGGTTCGCTTTAACAATGGCGATGACTTACAGTTGTTTAGTTTTCGCGCAACCGAGCAACAGTGCACAAACACTGGCTGAAACGCTAGATGCTTGGCCACAAGCTTGCGCGGCATCGACCACCTACCGTTTATCGGAACAGTCGATTCAACAGCTTAAAGCACTCTATCAAACAGTTAACTATGTGCCGATGTGGCAAGATGCCGCCCAACGCCAGCAGCTATTTGAATTGATTAACGATACTCAATATGACGGTTTAAAGCCGCAGATGTATCAATTGCAACATTTGGCCGCGTTGCAGCAGCCTGTGTCTGAGCAGCAACACATGTGTAATGAACTGCTGGTCAGTCATGGTTATTTACAAGTATTAACGCATTTGCGCGATGGTATTTTGGACTCGCAGCAGGTCGAGCCGTATTGGCTGGAAGCCGCTGCGATGCACACACCCACAGTCCCGATAGTTGAGGTGGCTGCAACGGGGCTCAATCATTTAGCGCAGGTGTTTGCTGATGTGCGGCCGCAGCACAGTGCTTATCAAAAGTTACGTGAGATATTAAAAAGCAGCTATTTATTAACCCAAGCCGACTGGGGCGAAGTCGCCGTACAAGGTAAGTCGCTACGCGTGGGTATGCTCGATCCGCGAGTACCGGGCTTGCGTCAGCGTTTACAGTTGGCCGGCTATATTAAAGACAGTCCTGAGGATGCGCTGACCCCGGTAGAGAATGTCACAGGTGATAGCGTCGCGGTTGATTCGTTGTTGTATACGGATGAGCTATCGGCTGCGGTTAAAGCGTTTCAGCAAGATCATTATTTAGAAGATGATGGCATTGTTGGTCCAGCAACCTTGCGTGAAATGAATATCAGCCCTGAGCAGCGCTTGCTACAGGTGCGCGCCAACCTGGAACGACTGCGTTGGCTTGATCAGTTGCTTGAGCCAACCATGCTGGTGGTGGATATTGCTGGCGCGCGCTTATTGTATTTTCGCGATGGCGATATCGTTTGGCGTACACGGACTCAAGTGGGTACGGTCAAGCGTCAAACGCCTTTGTTAAAGTCGCGCATTACCCATCTCACTATTAATCCTACTTGGACAGTGCCGCCGACAATCTTGCGTGAAGATAAGTTGCCCGCCATTCGCCGAGATTTGGGCTATTTGGCCCGTAGCAATATGAGTGTGCTGGATTATCAAGGTAATGTGCTGGATCCAGCCAGCATTAACTGGCATGCACCCTCAGGCATTATGTTGCGTCAAGGCCCAGGACCAAGCAATGCGTTGGGCTTGGTAGCGATTCGCTTTGCCAATCCTTTTAGTGTGTATTTGCACGATACCCCCAGTCAGCATCTATTTGGGCGCGCCACACGTACGGTCAGTTCTGGCTGTGTTCGAGTTGAAGAAGCGCAAAAGCTGGTTGATCAGCTGTTGTTTGATGCCTCAGAGCAAGAACTTGAGCGTATTGCGTTGATTAAGGCCAGTGGCAAAACCCGTAACGTCAATTTACCCAAGCCGATTCCAGTGCTGTTGGCGTATTGGACCGTGGAAGTGGATATAGACAATCGTTTACGTTTTCGTAGTGACAGCTACGGTCATGATCAGAACATCATTAGAGCGTTACAGGCTGTACAACGTTAGGGCGCTTTGCCTAT
>RRZT012542715.1_pt1 | contig 23268 bp, 20 predicted proteins | sample 2165551 | NCBI WGS metagenome assembly RRZT01 (sample SAMN10456910, study PRJNA506462) | wastewater metagenome | biome: wastewater; feature: sludge; material: wastewater sludge; isolation source: wastewater sludge with Escherichia coli K12::gfp cells carrying plasmid... | place: USA: Moscow, Idaho... | reverse complement strand
CGGATAAAAAAACCCGCTGCCCAGGCAGCGGGTTTTTTCATGGCTGGCCGCTCGGAGGGCGCAAGCCCCCGGACCGGCACGCGGCCCCTCAGGCGTAGGGGTGGCGCAGCACGATGGTCTCGACGCGGTCCGGGCCGGTGGAGACGATGTCGATCGGCGCACCGACCAGCTCTTCCACGCGCTTGATGTAGGCGCGGGCGTTGGCCGGCAGCTCGTCGAGGGACTTGGCGCCGACGGTGGACTCGCTCCAGCCGGGCATTTCCTCGTAGACCGGCACCAGGCCGACGTAGCTGTCGGCGTCGGTCGGCGCATCGCTCATCAGCTCGCCGGCGGCGTTCTGGTAAGCCACGCACAGTTTGACGGTTTCCAGGCCGTCGAGGACGTCGAGCTTGGTCAGGCACAGACCGGAGATCGAGTTGATCTCGATGGCGCGACGCAGGATCACTGCATCGAACCAGCCGCAGCGACGGGCACGACCGGTGGTGGAGCCGAACTCGTGGCCCTTCTCGGCCAGGCGCGCGCCGACCTCGTCGAACAGCTCGGTGGGGAACGGACCGGAGCCGACGCGGGTGGTGTAGGCCTTGGTGATGCCGAGGATGTAGTCCAGGTACAGCGGACCGACGCCGGAGCCGGTGGCCACGCCGCCGGCGGTGGTGCTGGAGCTGGTCACGTAGGGGTAGGTGCCGTGGTCGACGTCGAGCAGCGAGCCCTGGGCGCCTTCGAACATGATGCAGGCGCCGGCCTTGCGCAGCTCGTGCAGGCGCGCGGTGACGTCGAGCACCATCGGCTTGAGGATCTCGGCGTAGGCCAGGGCATCGTCCAGGGTCTTCTGGTAGTCGACCGGGTCGACCTTGTAGAAGTGCTCCAGCACGAAGTTGTGGTAGGTCAGCAGCTCCTTGAGCTTGGCGGCGAAGCGCTCGGGATTGAACAGGTCGCCGACGCGCAGGCCGCGACGGGCCACCTTGTCCTCGTAGGCCGGGCCGATGCCGCGACCGGTGGTGCCGATCTTGCCTTCGGAGCGGGCTGCCTCGCGCGCCTGGTCGAGGGCCACGTGGTACGGCAAGATCAGGGTGCAGGCCGGGCTGATGCGCAGGCGCTCGCGCACCGGCACGCCCTTCTCCTCCAGCTTGGTGATTTCCTTGAGCAGCGCGTCCGGCGCCACCACCACACCGTTGCCGATCAGGCACTGCACGTTGTCGCGCAGGATGCCGGACGGAATCAGGTGCAGCACGGTCTTCTCGCCATCGATCACCAGGGTGTGACCGGCATTGTGACCGCCCTGGTAGCGCACCACGGCGGCCGCCTGGTCGGTCAGCAGGTCGACGATCTTGCCCTTGCCCTCATCACCCCACTGGGTGCCCAGGACCACGACATTCTTACCCATAACTCTTGTCCCCTCGTGAAAGGTCGGAACCGGCTTGGCGCCGGCGAAAGTACTCAGGAGGCCAGCGGCGAAACTTGCCAGCCACCCTCCCGCAAACACAATTCGCTGTCGCAGCCGGCCACGCGGGCATCGGCCACATCCTGCCCGGGCAGGGCCTGCACCACCCGGCGGCCGCTGCGGCGCAGCTCCAGCACGGCCTGCCACAGACGCGCATCGTCGCTCTGCGGCGCCCAGATGCCGGCGCTCGGCTCGGCCTGGATGGCCTGCCCCAGATCGACCAGGGTCTTCAGATCGGTGGAGAAGCCGGTGGCCGGCCGCGCACGCCCGAAGTCGGCGCCGATGTCGTCGTAGCGACCGCCCTGGGCGATGGCCTGGCCGACGCCCGGCACGAAGGCGGCGAACACCACCCCGGTGTGATAGTGGTAACCGCGCAGCTCGCCGAGATCGAAGTACAGCGGCAGCTGCGGATAGCGTGCCGCCAGTTGGGCGGCCTGGGTCTCCAGCTCGGCCAGCGCGGCCAGCACCTCGGCCGGTGCCGCCGCCAGACGCTGGCGGGCGACGGCCAGCACTTCGCGACCGCCGCACAGTTCGGCCAGGGCGCGCAGCATGGCGGCCAGCTCGGACGGCAACGCCGCGGTCAGCTCGGCTACCTCGTCGATGGCCTTGCGCTGCAGGGCGTCGAACAGCTGCTGCTCGGCTTCGCCGGACAGGCCGGCGGCCCGTGCCAGACCGCGATAGATGCCGACATGACCGAGGTCCATGTGGACGTCGGCGACTCCGGCCAGCGCCAGCACTTCGAGCATCAGGCCGATCACTTCGCTGTCGCTGGCGCTGCTGGCATCGCCATACAGCTCGGCGCCGATCTGGATCGGGCTGCGCGAGGTGGACAGCGCGCGCGGCCGGGCGTGCAGGACGCTGCCGGCATAGCACAGGCGGCTCGGCCCTTCCTGGCGGTGGGTGTGGGCGTCGAGGCGCGCCACCTGCGGCGTGATGTCGGCCCTGAAGCCCATCTGCCGTCCGGACAGCGGATCGGTGACCTTGAAGGTGCGCAGTTCGAGATCCTGGCCGGCGCCGGTGAGCAGCGACTCCAGGTATTCGACGTGCGGCGTGATGACCAGTTCATAACCCCAGTTGCGGAACAGATCCAGCACCTGACGGCGAGCCGCCTCGATGCGAGCCGCCTCTGCCGGCAGCACTTCCTCGATTCCGTCCGGCAGCAGCCAGCGGTCCAGCGTTGCCATATTGCCCCTCCCCTTTCAGCCGGGCGATGTGTTCAACGGAGCCAGTAGAGCAGCCCCGTTCCCAGCAGCATGCTACCCAGTCCGACCAGACGCAGCTGGCGATCTTCCAGCCGGGCCAGACTGACGACAGCCTCGCGCCAGCGTCGCGGACAGAGGAACGGCATGATGCCTTCCAGCACCAGCAGCAGACACAGCGCGATTCCGAGTTCTTGCCACATGGTTCCCGCAGACGCAAAAAAGCCGGGAAATCCCGGCTGCCGCATGATAACACGTTTTCCCGGTCATGGCCCCGACGGCTGCAGGACAGCCGTCGGGGCACGCCGTCAGGGCTTGGCCTTTTCCAGGTAGCGGAAGAAGTCGCCCTTGGGGTCCAGCACCATCACGTCGCGCTTGCCGGCGAAACTCTCGCGGTAGGCCTGCAGGCTGCGGTGGAAGGCGTAGAACTCCGGGTCCTGGCCATAGGCCTTGGCGTAGATCGCCGCCGCCTGGGCATCGCCCTGGCCGCGTAGTTCCTCGGACTCGCGATAGGCCTCGGCGAGCAGCACGCGGCGCTGACGGTCGGCGTCGGCACGGATGCCCTCGGCCAGTTCGCGGCCCTTGGCACGATGCTCGCGCGCCTCGCGCTCGCGCTCGGTGCTCATCCGCTCAAACACGCTGCGGTTGACTTCGCGCGGCAGGTCAATGGCCTTGACCCGCACGTCGAGCACTTCGATGCCCAGCTCGCGACGGGCCATGCGATCCAGCGACTGGGTGATGTCAGCCATCAGCGCATCGCGCTCGCCGGACACCACTTCGTGCAGGGTGCGCTTGCCGAACTGGTCGCGCAGACCGGCCTCCAGACGCCGCGACAGGCGCTCGTCGGCGATCTGCTTGGCGCCCGAAGTGGCGGTGTAGAAGCGCTCGGCATCGGCAACCCGCCACTTGGCATAGGAGTCGACCATCACCGCCTTCTTCTCCAAGGTCAGGAAGCGCTGGGTCGGCGTGTCCAGAGTCAGCAGGCGGGCATCGAACTTGCGCACCTGGTTGACGTAGGGAATCTTCACATGCAGCCCCGGCTGCACATCGGCCTCGACGATCCGGCCGAACTGCAGCAGCACGGCCTTTTCGGTCTGCAGGACGATGTAGAAACAGTTCCAGCCCACCAGTGCCAGCACGGCAGCGGCAATCAGGGCGATCAGCGACTTGTTGCTGCTCATCAGCGGCCCTCCCTCGAACGCAGATCACGCTGCAGATCGCTCGTCGCACGCGGCGCCGGCTCGGCCGCACCGGCCTGCACGCTCGGCGCCAGCGGCGCAGCGGCCGGCGCGCGGTTGTCGATCATCTTGTCCAGCGGCAGATAGAGCAGGTTGTTCTGCCCCTGATCGCCGGTGACCAGCACCTTGTTGGTGTTGCCCAACAGATCCTGCATGGTTTCCAGATACAGGCGCTCGCGGGTCACCTCCGGCGCCTTGCGGTATTCGGCCAGCAGGCGGGTGAAGCGGTCGGTCTCGCCCTGGGCGCGCGCCACCACTTCCTCGCGATAGCCGTTGGCATCCTCGACGATGCGCTGGGCCTGGCCACGCGCCTCCGGGATCACGCCGTTGGCGTAGGCCTCGGCCTGGTTCTTCTCGCGCTGCTCGTCCTCGCGGGCCCGGATCACGTCGTCGAAGGCTTCCTGCACCTCGCGCGGCGCGGCGGCGCTCTGGATGTTCACCTGGGTCACAGTAATGCCGGTCTTGTAGGTGTCGAGGAACCGCTGCAGACGCTCGCGTACGTCGATGGCCATCTGCTCGCGGCCCTCGGTCAGCACCTGATCCATGGAGGTCGAGCCGACCACGTGGCGCAGGGCGCTGTCGGTGGCGTGCTGCAGGCTGATTTCCGGCTGGTCGACGTTGAGCACGAACTCCTGCAGGTTGCTCACCCGGTACTGCACGGTCAGCGGCACCTCGATGATGTTCTCGTCCTCGGTGAGCATCTGCCCCTGCTTGCTGTAGGCGCGCTCGCGGGTGACGTTCTCCTGGAACTTGCGATCGATCGGCGGCAGGTAGATGTTCAGGCCCGGCCCGACAGTCTCGTAGTACTTGCCGAAGCGCAGGATCACCGCTTGCTCCTGCTCGTCGACCACGTAGACGGCGTTGTACAGCCAGAGCGCGGCCAGTCCGGCGAAGACCACGGCCAGCAGGCCGATCCCGCCGCCCTTGCCAGTGCCGCTGCCGCCTTCGTCGCCGCCACGCCGCTTGCGTCCGCCGAACAGCCCGTTGAGGTTGTCCTGCAGCTTGCGCAAGGCTTCGTCAAGATCCGGTGGCCCCTGCCGGTCGCCGCCACGGCGGCCGCCCCAGGGATCCTTGTCGTTCGAGTTGCCACCCGGCTCATTCCAGGCCATAGCGTTCTCCCCACTGGTCACGCGTAGATGCGCGCATGGCGCACATCGGTGAATGCTACCCAAAGCCCCCGAGCAACGGTAAAACCGCCGCGCAGTGCTTTATTGCAAAGTATGTTGCGCCAGGAACTCGTCCGGCTGCCAGCCTTCGCGACTGGCCAGGCGATTGAGTTCCACGCGCGGCAGGCGCACCGTCAACAGGGTGGCGCCTTCCTCGTCGTGAGCCTCCTGCTGCACCGCACCCAGCGCGAAGAACTGCGCGCGCATCCGGCCCAGTCGCTGCGGCAGACGCAGGGTGCCGCAGAACAGATCGTCGCCGAGCAGTTCGCTGAGCGCCTGACGCAGCAGGTCGAGCCCCACCCCTTCGCGGGCCGACAACCAGACCCGCACCGGACGCCCGCTGTCGTCGCGCTGGATCTGCGGCGCCACGCCGGGCAACAGGTCGAGCTTGTTGTATACCTCGAGAGTCGGCAGCTCGTCGGCGCCGATTTCCTTGAGCACCGAATACACCTGCTCGATCTGCAGGTCGCGCTCCGGCTCGTGGGCATCGATCACGTGCAGCAGCAGGTCGGCGTTGCTCGACTCTTCCAGGGTGGCGCGAAACGCCTCCACCAGCTTGTGCGGCAGATGACGGATGAAGCCTACGGTATCGGCGAGGATCACCGGACCGACGTCGTCGAAGTCGAGACGGCGCAGGGTCGGGTCGAGGGTTGCGAACAACTGGTTGGCGGCATAGACGTCCGCCTCGGTGAGTGCGTTGAACAGCGTCGACTTGCCGGCGTTGGTGTAGCCGACCAGCGACACCACCGGCACCTCGGCGCGCTTGCGCCCGCGCCGGGCCAGCTCGCGCTGGCTGCGAACCTTCTCCAGGCGCTGCTTGATCTGGCGGATACGCACCCGCAACAGACGGCGGTCGGTTTCCAGCTGGGTCTCGCCCGGGCCGCGCAGACCGATACCGCCCTTCTGCCGTTCCAGGTGGGTCCAGCCGCGGATCAGCCGCGTGCTCATGTGTTCGAGCTGGGCCAGTTCGACCTGCAGCTTGCCCTCGTGAGTTCGCGCGCGCTGGGCGAAGATATCGAGGATCAGCCCGGTACGGTCGAGCACCCGGCACTCGAAGGCCTTTTCCAGGTTGCGTTCCTGGCTGGGCGTGAGGGTATGGTTGAAGATGACCAGCTCGATGCCGTCGGCATGGACCCGTTCGCGGATCTCGTCGACCTTGCCGCTGCCGATCAGAAAGCGGGCGGTCGGCTGATGCCGGGGGACGTTGACGAAGGCAACGACCTCGGCACCCGCCGAACGGGCCAGTTCGAGGAACTCCTCGGGATCTTCACGCGCCTCGGGCGCCTGGCCCTCCAGGTGAATCAGGAGAGCACGCTCGCCGCCACCGGGGCGTTCGAAGAACAAGACTGGCGGCTCCGCTTATTCGCTGTCCGACTCGCCGGTTTCGCTGCTGGGCAGACGCACCGGACGACTCGGAACCACGGTGGAGATGGCGTGCTTGTAGACCATCTGGCTGACGGTGTTCTTCAGCAGGATGACGAACTGGTCGAACGACTCGATCTGACCCTGCAGCTTGATACCGTTGACCAGATAGATGGAAACCGGGACACGTTCCTTACGCAGGGTATTGAGGTAAGGGTCTTGTAGCGAATGCCCTTTTGACATTTTCCACACTCCTTCAGGGGATAATTGGTTTTATTGATTCGAATTCGATCAGTAAAGGCTTGCTGCTGCGCTTCCCCAGAGGATAGCCGGCGGCGGGCCGAAACTGTGTGACTAAGTGGAGATCGCTCGCAGGTATTTCAAGGCCTGCGCCGGATTGTCGCCGGCCAGACTGTCGAGCCAGTGGACCTGCGACCAGCTGCGCAGCCAGGTGAACTGCCGCTTGGCCAGTTGACGGGTGGCGATGATGCCGCGCTCGACCATTTCCGCCCGGTCGCTGCGCCCTTCGAGAAAGTCCCACGCCTGGCGGTAGCCCACCGAGCGGATCGACGGCAGACCGGCGTGCAGATCGCCTCGCGCATACAAGGCTTCGACTTCGGCGATGAAGCCTTGTTCCAGCATGCCGTGAAAGCGCCGGGCGATCCGCTCGTGCAGCACCTGACGCTGTGCCGGAGCGATCGCCAAGTGCGCGACAGTATAAGGCAAAGCCCGCTGTTGCGGCGCAGCATCCTGCTGATTTTGCAGCTGCTGGCGGCGGCGATGCTCGCTCATGTTCAGGCCGCTGACCCGGTACACCTCCAGGGCGCGCACCAGCCGTTGCGGGTCGTTGGGATGGATGCGCGCCGCCGACTCGGGATCGACCCGCGCCAGCTCGGCATGCAGCGCGGCGAGGCCCTCGGCGGCCGCCTGCGCCTCCAGCTGCGCGCGCACCGCCGGGTCGGCCGAAGGCATGTCGGCCAGGCCCTCGAGCAGCGCCTTGAAGTACAACATGGTGCCGCCGACCAGCAGCGGAATGCGTCCGGCGGCGCTGATCTCGGCCATCGCCGCCAGGGCGTCGTGGCGGAACTCGGCGGCCGAGTAGCTCTCGGCCGGATCGCGGATGTCGATCAGCCGGTGCGGGAACGCCTCGAGCAGTTCGCGCGGCGGCTTGGCGGTGCCGATGTCCATGCCGCGGTAGACCAGCGCCGAGTCGACGCTGACGATCTCGCAGGGCAGCAGGCGGGCCAGTTCGATGGCCAGGTCGGTCTTGCCCGAGGCGGTCGGACCCATGAGGAAGATGGCGGGAGGCAGCGCAGGCATCGGCACACTCGGTCGGTGATCGGGAGAAAGGCGCGGCGCTCAGCGTCCGCGCAGGAACAGCTTGTCCAGCTCGTCCATGCCCAGCTGGGTCCAGGTCGGCCGGCCGTGGTTGCACTGGCCGCTGCGCTCGGTGTGTTCCATGTCGCGCAGCAGGGCGTTCATCTCCGGCAGGCTCAGGCGGCGATTGGCGCGCACCGCACCGTGGCAGGCCATGGTCGCCAGCAGCTCGTTGAGGTGCGCCTGGATACGGTCGCTGGTGCCGTATTCGAGCAGATCGCCGAGCACGTCGCGCACCAGCTGGCCGGCCTGCGCCTGCTTGAGCAGGGCCGGCGTCTGGCGGATCGCCAGGGTTTCCGGGCCAAGGCGCTGCAGCTCGAAGCCGAGACGGGCGAACCACTCGGCATGCTCCTCGGCGCAGTCGGCCTCGCGCTGGCTGAGGGCGATGGACTCGGGCATCAGCAGCGGCTGGCCGCGCAGTCCCTCGCTGGCCATGGCGCTCTTCAGGCGCTCGTAGGTGATCCGCTCGTGAGCCGCGTGCATGTCCACCAGCACCAGGCCCTGGGCGTTTTCGGCGAGGATGTACACGCCCTTGAGCTGCGCCAGCGCATAGCCCAGCGGCGGCACATCGCCCTGCTCGGCGGGCAACGGCGCCGCCGTGGCCAGCGGGGCGAAGAACTCGCGGTAGGCGCCCTGCAGCTCGGCCTGCGGCTGCCCGCCGGGGAGCGGCGCAGGGCGATAGCCGCCGCCTACGCTGCGCGTCTGAGCGCCGGCCGGCGGCTGCCAGCCGGGGGACGCAGGCAGCGCGGCCGGCACATGCTCGGCCAGCGCCATCTCGTTCTGCCCGGCGAACTCGCCGGCCGCCAGCCCGCCGGGCGCCGGCGCGCTGCGCGGCGTGGCCGCCGCGACCGCCAACTGGTCGTCCGGGCGCACGTCGGCCAGCGCCCGGTGCAGGCTGCCGTAGAGGAAGTCGTGAACCATCCGGCTGTCGCGGAAGCGCACCTCGTGCTTGGTCGGATGGACGTTGACGTCCACCGTCGCCGGGTCGATCTCCAGGAACAGCACGAAGGCCGGGTGGCGGCCGTTGTACAGCACGTCGCGGTAGGCCTGGCGTACCGCGTGGGCGACCAGCTTGTCGCGCACGGTGCGACCGTTGACGTAGAAGTACTGCAGGTCGGCCTGGCTGCGCGAGAAGGTCGGCATGCCGACCCAGCCCCACAGGCGCAGGCCGCCGCGCTCGATGTCCAGCGGCAGCGCCTGCTCCAGGAAGGCCGGCCCGCAGACGCTGGCCACCCGCCGCGCCTGGCCGTGCTGGTCGCCGGCCGGATGCAGGCCGAGCACGCCCTTGCCGTTGTGACGCAGGTGGAAGCCGACCTCGAAGTGGGTCAGCGCCAGGCGCTTGACCACCTCCTGCAGGTGATCGAACTCGGTCTTCTCGGCGCGCAGGAACTTGCGCCGCGCCGGGGTGTTGAAGAACAGGTCGCGCACCTCGACCGTAGTGCCGTCGGGGTGCGCCGCCGGCTGCACGCTGGGCAGCATGTCGCGCCCCTCGGCCTCGACCTGCCAGGCCTGTGCCGCGCCGCGCCGCCGCGAGGTGAGGGTCAGACGCGCCACCGAGCTGATCGAGGCCAGCGCCTCGCCGCGAGAGCCCAGGCTCAGCACCCGCTCCAGATCCTCCAGTTCGCGGATCTTGCTGGTGGCGTGGCGGGCCAGCGCCAGCGGCAGATCGTCGGCCTCGATGCCGGCGCCGTCGTCGCGCACCCGCAGCAGCTTGATGCCGCCCTGCTCGACCTCGATGTCGATGCGCCGCGCGCCGGCATCCAGGCTGTTCTCCAGCAGTTCCTTGGCCACAGAGGCCGGCCGCTCGACCACCTCGCCGGCGGCGATCTGGTTGGCCAGGCGCGGCGTCAGCAACTGGATGCGCAGGGCGTCGCTCATGGCTGCGCCGCCAGGGCCTGCGCCGGAATGGTCAGCAACTGGCCGGCCTTGAGGCTGTCGCTGCCCAGGCGATTGGCGCGGCGCAGTTCGGGCAGGCCGACCTGATAGCGCTGGGCGATGAGGGCCAGGCTTTCGCCGGGTGCCACCACGTGCTCGCGTGCGCCGATGCTGATCTTGCCCTGGTCGCGCAGCCAGGCGATGTAGGTACCCGGCGGCGGATTCTCGTGGAAGAACTGCCGCACCCCGGTATGGATCGAGCGCGCCAGCGCCTGCTGGTGGCTCTTGGTGGCCAGCTTCTTCGACTCGCCAGGGTTGGAGATGAACCCGGTTTCCACCAGGATCGACGGAATGTCCGGCGACTTCAGCACCATGAAGCCGGCCTGCTCGACCCGCCGCTTGTGCAGCGGGGTGATCCGCCCCATGTTGCTCAGCACCTTCTGGCCGACGTCCAGGCTGGAGGACAGCGTGGCGGTCATCGACAGGTCGAGCAGCACGCTGGCCAGGATGCGGTCCTTGTTGTCCAGACTGACGCTGCCGGCGCCGCCGATCAGGTCCGAGCGGTTCTCGCGGTCGGCCAGCCAGCGCGCGGTTTCCGAGGTGGCGCCGCGGTCGGAAAGGGCGAACACCGAGGCGCCGAAGGCTGCCGCGCGCGGTGCGGCGTCGGCATGCACCGAGATGAACAGGTCGGCGCCCTTGCTGCGGGCGATCGCAGGGCGCCGTCCCAGCGGAATGAAGTAGTCGCCGGTGCGCACCAGCTCCGCGCGGAAACCGCGCTCGCGGTCGATGACCTGCTTGAGCTCGCGGGAGATCGCCAGCACCACATCCTTCTCGCGCTCGCCATTGGGGCCCAGCGCACCGGGGTCCTTGCCGCCGTGGCCGGCGTCGATGGCGATGACGATGTCGCGCTTGCCCTTGGGCGCCGGCGGCAGGGCCGCAGTGCTCGCCGGCGCGACCGGCGGACGAGCCGGCGGCGCGACGGCCGGCGGCGCAGCGGGTGCCGGCTTTGCCGTGCCGGCCAGCGCCGGGCTGACCGGTGCCGGCGGGGCGGCGGGCGCCGGGGCCTTGCCGGCGGCCTGGTCGAACAGGTCGACCACCAGGCGGTGGCCGTACTGCTGGTTGGGCGCCAGGGTGAAGCTCTTGGGCAGCACGGCGCCGGCCATGTCGAGGACGATGCGCAGCTGTCCCGGCGCGCGTTCGGCGACCCGCAGACCGCGGATCGGCGTCTGCGCGGTGGCCAGACGATCCAGCGCGCTGGTCATCTTCGCGCCGTCGACGTCGATGACGATGCGCTCCGGCGCACTCAGGGTGAACACGTTGTGCTGCACCGGGCCGCTGAGGTCGAACACCAGACGGGTGTTGTCCGCCGCACGCCACAGGCGCACGCTGCGGATCTCGCTGGCCGCCGCGGCCAGCTCGCCGAGCAGCAGGCAGCACAGACCGACGCCCAGGCCGAACCAGCCGCGCAGCCCCCTCTTGTTCCCGACCATCAGCGCATGTCCCCCGCCCGCAGCGCCGCGCACCACGCCTCGCCACGCGCACCGCGCGGCTGCAGGCGCAGGCAGCGGCCTTCGCCCTGCACGTCGATGGTCACCTCCAGATCGGCGGGCGGCAGCACGCCGGCGCCGCGCTCGGGCCACTCGATCAGACACAGGGCGTCACTGTCGAAATAGTCGCGGATGCCGAAGAATTCCAGCTCCTCCGGATCGGCCAGGCGGTAAAGGTCGAAGTGGTAGACGCGCTTCTCGCCCAGCTCGTAAGGCTCGACCAGGGTGAAGGTCGGGCTTTTCACCGCGCCGGCATGGCCGAGGCCGCGCAGCAGGCCGCGCGACAGGGTGGTCTTGCCCATCCCCAGGTCGCCATGCAGACAGATCACGCCGACGCCTGCGGTCACCTCGGCCAGGCGCGCGCCCAGGGCGAGCATGGCGGCTTCGTCGGCGGCATACAGGGTCAGTTCAGGCACGGACTGTGCTCCTCCAGCAAATGTCGAATGTCCTCAATCAGGTCGGCCGCGGCCAGGCCGCGCCCCGCGCCGCCCAGCCGCTCGCCGGCACGCGCATGCAGCCAGACGCCCAGGCGCGCCGCCGCCTCCGGCTCCAGCCCCTGGGCCAGCAAGGCGCCGAGCAGCCCGGCCAGCACATCGCCGAGGCCCGCGCCGGCCATCGCCGGATGGCCGTGATCGCACAGGTGCAGCGTGCCGTCCGCACTGGCGACCAGGCTGCCGAGCCCCTTGAGCACCACCACCGCATTCAGGCGCCGTGCCAGTTCCAGCGCCGCCGCCGCCCGGTCGGCCTGCACCTCGGCGGTGCTGCAGCCGAGCAGGCGCGCCGCTTCGCCGGGATGCGGAGTGGCCAGCCAGCGCCCGCGCGGGGCGGCGAGCGCCCCGGCGGCCAGCAGGTTGAGCGCATCGGCGTCCCAGACCTGCGGCTTGTCCAGCGCCCCCAGCCCGCCGAGCAGGCTGCGCGCCCAGGCGCCCTGGCCGCAGCCGGGGCCGAGCACCAGCACGTCGGCAGTCGCGGCCAGCTCCTGAATCTGGTTGGCCGAGCGCACGCCGCGCGCCATCACTTCCGGGCGCCGCGCCAGCGCGGCCGCCACATGTTCCTCGCGGGTCGCCAAGCTGACCAGCCCGGCCCCGCCGCGCAGGGCGCTTTCCGCCGCCAGCAGCGCCGCGCCGCCGAACCCCGTGTCGCCGCCGACCACCAGCGCATGGCCGAGCTGGCCCTTGTGGACGTTGCGCGGCCGCGCCGCCAGCGTCGGCAGGCGCTCGCCGGCCAGCCGCCAGGCCGCCGGCGGTTCGCCGGCCGGCAGCGGCGCGGCGCCCTGCAGGTCGGCGAACCGCAGCGCACCGCAACGATCCGGGCCGTCCAGGCTGAACAGGCCGAGCTTGAGACCGACGAAGGTCACCGTCAGTTCGGCGCGCACCGCCTCGCCGAGCACCCGTCCGCTGTCGGCGCAAACCCCGGAGGGGATATCCACCGCCAGCACCGGCAGGCCGCTGGCGTTGATCAGGCGGATCGCCTGGGCGAAGGGTTCGCGCACCGGGCCGCTCAAGCCGGTGCCGAGCAGCGCATCGACCAGCACTCCGGACAGCGGCGCGCACTCGCTCCACGGCTCGATGAGCACCCCGCCGGCTCGCGCCTCGGCATGGGCGCGGGCGGCATCGCCGGCCAGCTGCGCCGGATCGCCGACCGCCAGCACCCGCACCCGCCAGCCGGCGCGCTGCGCCAGCAGGGCGATCAGGTAGCCGTCGCCGGCGTTGTTGCCGCGTCCGGCCAGCACGCACAGCTCGCCGGCCTGCGGCCAGCGCCGGCGCAGCGCACGCCAGGCGGCCTGGGCGGCGCGCTGCATCAGCTCGAAACCGGGCGTGCCGGCGGCGATCAGGCGGGCATCCAGGGCGCGCACCTGAGCGGCGCGATAAAGGGCAAGGGGCAGGCGATCCGGAGAGGCGGGCATGGAATCATTCGGCAGCGGGGTCAGGCATAATTATACCCCCCCAGCCCCCGAGCACCGCCAGCCATGCCGACCAGTGAAATCGACCTCGCCGCCCTCGCCCGCACCGTCAAGGACTGGGGCCGCGAGCTGGGCTTCCAGCAGGTCGGCATCGCCGGGATCGAACTGGGCGAGCACGAGGCGCACCTGCATCGCTGGCTGGCCGCCGGCCATCACGGCGAGATGGACTACATGGCCGCCCACGGCGACAAGCGCTCGCGTCCGGCCGAACTGGTGCCCGGCACCCTGCGGGTGATCTCCCTGCGCATGGACTACCTGCCCGGCGACACCCGCATGACCGAGGTGCTGGCCCGCCCGGAGAAGGCCTATCTGTCGCGCTACGCGCTGGGCCGCGACTACCACAAGCTGATCCGCAAGCGCCTGCAGCAACTGGCAGAACGCATCCAGGCCCGGATCGGCCCGTTCGGCTACCGCGCCTTCGTCGACAGCGCGCCGGTGCTGGAGAAGGCCCTGGCCAGCCAGGCCGGCCTCGGCTGGATCGGCAAGAACACCCTGCTGATCAACAAGCAGGCCGGCAGCTGGTTCTTCCTCGGCGAGCTGTACGTCGACCTGCCGCTGCCGGTCGACGCCCCGCACGCGAGCGAGCACTGCGGGCGCTGCCAAGCCTGCCTGGATATCTGCCCGACCGCCGCCTTCGTCGGCCCCTACCAGCTGGATGCGCGGCGCTGCATCTCTTACCTGACCATCGAACTCAAGGGCAGCATCCCGGTCGAACTGCGCCCGCTGATCGGCAACCGGGTGTTCGGCTGCGACGACTGCCAGCTGGTCTGCCCGTGGAACCGCTTCGCCCGCCCCACCCGCCAGGGCGACTTCCAGCCGCGCCACGGCCTGGACAACGCCGAACTGGCCAGCCTGCTGCGCTGGAGCGAGGAGGAGTTTCTCGCCCGCACCGAGGGCTCGCCGCTGCGCCGCGCCGGCTACGAGCGCTGGCTGCGTAATCTGGCGGTCGGCCTGGGCAATGCGCCGACCAGCATCGCGGTGCTCGAAGCACTCGCACTGCGCCGCGAGCACCCCTCGGCGCTGGTGCGCGAGCATGTCGAGTGGGCGCTGGCCCGCCATCGCGACCCCGCCCGCCCCGACACGGCACTCAGCACTTGAACAGGTGTTCGCGGTAGTACTTCAGCTCGGCGATGGAGTCGCGGATGTCGTCCAGCGCCAGGTGGCTGCTGTCCTTGGTGAAACCGTCCTTGACCGCCGGCGCCCAGCGCGCGGCCAGTTCCTTGATGGTCGAGACGTCCAGGTTGCGGTAGTGGAAGAAGGCTTCCAGACGCGGCATGTAGCGCACCAGGAAACGCCGGTCCTGGCCGATGCTGTTGCCGCACATCGGCGAGCTGCGCTCCGGCACCCACTGGCGCAGGAACTCCAGGGTGCGCGCCTCGGCCTCGGCGGTGTCGATGCGACTCTCGCGCACCCGCTGGGTCAGCCCGCTCTTGCCGTGCTGCTCGATGCACCAGGGGTTCATGCCGTCGAGCACCGCATCGCTCTGGTGCACCACCAGGCTCGGCCCCTCGGCCAGCACGTTGAGCTGGGCGTCGGTAACGATGGTGGCGATCTCCAGGATCACGTCGCTGTCGGGCTCCAGGCCGGTCATTTCCAGGTCGATCCAGATCAGGTTCTGCGGGTTCTGCATGGCGGGCTCCTCGATGAATGCGCCCATTCTAGCAGTCGCACCGCATGCTAGACTCGCCGCCGAAATTCACCTACGGACGCATCATGGCCAAACGCCAACTGAGCCGCCGGCAGAGCTGGCGCATCGAGAAGATCCAGGAAGAGCGCGCCGCCCGCGCGGCCAAGCGCGAGTCGCGCGCCGTGGAGGAGCTGGAAGGTGGCGATCTCGGCCCCGAACAGCACGGCCTGGTGATCGCCCACTTCGGCGTGCAGGTGGAAGTCGAGGCGCTGGAAGGCGAGCTGGCCGGCCAGGTCTGCCGCTGCCACCTGCGCGCCAACCTGCCGGCGCTGGTCACCGGCGACCGGGTGGTGTGGCGCGCCGGCAACCAGGGCATCGGCGTGATCGTCGCCCAGCTGCAGCGCAGCTCCGAGCTGTGCCGCCCGGACATGCGCGGCGTGCTCAAGCCGGTGGCGGCCAACGTCGACCAGATCGTCATCGTCTTCGCCCCGCTGCCCGAACCGCACGCCAACCTGATCGATCGCTACCTGATCGCCGCCGATCACGCCGGCATCCGTCCGCTACTACTGATGAACAAAGCCGACCTGGTCGACGAGGGCAACGCGGCGAAACTGGATGCCCTGCTCGACGTCTACCGCGCCCTCGACTATCCGCTGCTGGAAGTCTCGGCGCACAACGGCAACGCCATGGACGATCTGCGCGCGGCGCTGGACGGCCGGGTCAGTGTGTTCGTCGGCCAGTCCGGGGTCGGCAAGTCGTCGCTGGTCAACGCCCTGCTGCCGGGCGTCGACCTGCGCGTCGGCGCGCTGTCCGAGCTGACCGGCAAGGGCACCCACACCACCACCACCGCGCGGCTGTTCCACTTCCCCGGCGGCGGCGAACTGATCGACTCGCCCGGCATCCGCGAATTCAGCCTCGGCCACGTCACCCGCGCCGACGTCGAGGACGGCTTCGTCGAGTTCCGCGACCTCATCGGCCGCTGCCGCTTCCGCGACTGCAAGCACGACCGCGAACCGGGCTGCGCGCTGCTCAACGCCCTGGAAGAAGGCCGCATCCACCCGCAGCGCCTGGCCAGCTACCGGCATATCCTGGCGAGCCTGCCGGAGCCGGAATACTGAGTGCGGCGCAGGCGGGACCACGACAGCGCCCGCCCCCCCCTACGAACCGGGGCATTTTCAGTACACTCCCCGCTTTCCCCTTGCCATCGGAGCCCGCCATGTCCGTCTTCGCCGACCTGCCGCTGCTGCTAGAGCCCAGCGAACTGGCCAGCCGCCTCGACGCGCCGGAACTGATCCTCGTCGACCTGAGCCCCGCAGCCCGCTACGCCGAAGGGCACATTCCGGGCGCGTGCCATGTCGACAGCAAGCGCACCCAGCTCGGCCAGCCGCCGGCCCCCGGCCTGCTGCCGAACTGGGACGACTTCCAGGCGCTGCTCGGCGAGCTGGGCCACCGCGCCGACGCCGTCTACGTGCTCTACGACGACGAGGGCGGCCCCTGGGCCGGACGCTTCGGCTGGCTGCTCGACCTGATCGGCCATCGCCGCTGGCACCACCTCGACGGCGGCCTGCAGGCCTGGCTGGCCGAGGGCCGCGAGCTGTCCCGCGAGGTGCCGGCCGCGGTCGGCGGCCCGGTTTCGGTGCAGCCGTGCGCCGACGTACTGGCCAGCCGCGAGTACCTGCTCGAACACCTGCACGATGCCCGGCTGCTGATCTGGGACGCCCGCTCGCCCGCCGAATACGCCGGCGAGAAGGTACTGGCGGCGAAAGGCGGACACATCCCCGGCGCCGTCAACCTGGAATGGACCGACTGCCTGGACCGGCAGCGCGCCCTGCGCCTGCGCGAGGACCTCGCCGAGCTGCTCGCCGCGCGCGGCATCACGGCCGAGCGGGAAATCGTCACCCACTGCCAGACCCATCGCCGCTCCGGCCTCACCTACCTGGCGATGCGCGCGCTCGGCTACCCGCACATCAAGGCCTACGCCGGCTCCTGGTCGGAGTGGGGCAACCATCCCGACACCCCGGTGGAACGCTAAGGACACGCCATGAACATCCAAGAACGCCTGTTTCTCGCCGGCCAGTACCTGCTGCCGCACCACGCCCTGTCGCGACTGATCGGCTGCGCCGCCGAGTGCCGTGCCGAGTGGTTCAAGAACCCGCTGATCAGCTGGTTCGTCAAACGCTACCAGGTCGACATGAGCGAGGCGGTGATCGGCAATCCCCACGCCTACGAACACTTCAACGCCTTCTTCACCCGCGCCCTGCGTGACGGCGCGCGGCCGCTGGACGCCAGCCCCGGCGCCATCCTCTGCCCCGCCGACGGCGCGATCAGCCAGCTCGGAGCGATCGAGCACGGCCGCATCTTCCAGGCCAAGGGCCACAGCTTCAGCGTGCTGGAGCTGCTCGGCGGCGACGCCGAGATGGCCGCGCCGTTCATGGGCGGGCAGTTCGCCACCGTCTACCTGTCGCCCAAGGACTACCACCGCGTGCACATGCCGCTGGCCGGCACCCTGCGCGAGATGGTCTACGTGCCGGGCAAGCTGTTCTCGGTCAACGGCTTCACCGCCGAGAACGTCCCCGAGCTGTTCGCCCGCAACGAGCGGGTGGTCTGCCTGTTCGACACCGAGCGCGGGCCGATGGCGGTGGTGCTGGTCGGCGCGATGATCGTCGCCAGCGTGGAAACCGTGTGGGCCGGCCTGGTCACCCCGCCCAAGCGCGCGCTCAAGCACTTCCGCTACGGCGCGGCGGCGCAGCAGCCGATCCACCTGGACAAGGGCGCCGAACTCGGCCGCTTCAAGCTCGGCTCCACCGCCATCGTGCTGTTCGGCCCCGAGCAGGTGCGCTGGGCCGAAGGCCTGGCCGCCGGCAGCGCGGTGCGCATGGGCCAGCAACTGGCCGAACCGCTCGCCTGATCGCCGCCACCCTGCGTCCGCACGAGCGGTACGGACGCAGGGGCGGAACTCCATCACAAGTTCGCGCACCACCGCGTCCAGCCTTTGACCCTGCCCGGCAGCGGCCGCTAGATTCTCTGCGTTCATCCGCCCTACCCCGCACTTCTTCCTGCGCCGCCCACGGTACGCGACAGCCCCGCGCGGCGCCTCCGAACGGGTTCCACGATGCCGACCGAGAACGACACCATCCGCCTGCTGCTCCTCCAGGACTCGCAGAACGAAGCCGAGCGCCTGGCCAGCCTGTTCCGCAATGCCGGACACGCCACCCGCAGCCAGCGCGCCGACAGCCCCGAGAGCCTGCAGGAGGCCCTGCAGCAGCCCTGGGACCTGCTGATCGCCGCGCCGCACAACGAACGCTTGGAACTGCGCGCGGCGCTCGACGCCATCCACGCGCAAGGTATCGACCTGCCCTGCCTGCAACTGGTCGACAACCCCAGCGCAGTCCTCGCCGCCCTGCAGCGCGGCGCCGACGACGGCATCCCGCGCAGCGCCGACACCCACCTGCTGCTGGCCGCCCGCCGCGAGCTGCGCAGCCTGCGCGCGCGCCGCGCCGCACGGCAGGCCGAGCGGACCCTGGAGGAAGCCGAGAAGCGCTGCCAGCTGCTGCTCGACAGCTCGGTCAACGCCATCGCCTACGTCCACGACGGCATGCACATCCACGTCAACCCGGCGTATGCCGAGCTGTTCGGCTATGCCGACGGCGACGACGTCGCCTGCCTGCCGGTGATCGACCTGATCGAGAGCGAGGCGGACAGCGAGCTGCGCGACCTGCTCAAGAACCACCAGCAGCGCGATGGTCAGACCGAGCTGCACGGCCACGGCCGGCGCGCCGACGGCAGCCGCTTCGCCGCGCGCCTGCTGCTGTCGGCGGCGCGCTTCGAGGGCGAGCCCTGCCTGCAGCTGATCGTGCATGCCGGCAGCGACAACGCCGAACTGGAGGAGCGCCTGCGCGAGGCCAGCAGCCTCGATCCGGTCACCGGCCTGTACAACCGTACCCACCTGCTCGACCTGCTGGAGCGCCAGTGTGCCGCCGCCCAGGGTGGCAGCCTGGCCCTGCTGCGCATCGACCACTACGCGCAGCTGCTCGGCGACATCGGCCTGGCCGACATCGACCAGTTGCGCGCCGCCTGCGCGGCGCTGCTGCGCGAGCGCCTCGGCGCCGAGACGCCCCTCGGCCGGATCGCCGACGACACCTTCGCCGCCCTGCTGCCCGACCCTGCTCAGGCCGAGGCGCTGCTCGGCGCCCTGCTCGCGCAGGCCGCAGGCAATCTGTTCGAGGTCGGTGCGCGCAGCGTGCAGCTCACCCTGAGCATCGGCGTCGCGCCCCTCGAACGCGGCGACGCGCAGGTCGCCCAGCGCGTCCTGCAGCGCGCCCACCGCTGCTGCGAGCAGGTCGGCGACGGCAACGGCATCAAGCTGTTCGACCCGGCCGAGGAACTGGCCGCCGCCGCCAGCCGCGGCGACCGCCAAGCGATCCTCCAGCAGGCGCTGGACGGCAACGCCTTCGAGCTGCTGTTCCAGCCGGTGGTCAGCCTGCATGGCGACGCCCACGAGCACTATCAGGCCAGCCTGCAGCTGCGCGACGCCGCGGGCGCCGTGCTGCCGCTGGCCGAGCTGCTCGCCGCCGCCGGCGACGGCCCGCTGCCGCTGCGCGTCGAGCGCTGGCTGCTGCTGCAGGCCATGCGCCAGCTCGCCGCCCGCCGCGAACGAGCGGCGCAGACCCGCCTGTTCGTCGACCTCGGCGCCGCCAGCCTGCTCGACGGCGAGCTGTGCAACTGGCTCGGCAAGGCGCTGGGCGCCGCGCGCCTGCCGGGCTCCACGCTGATCCTGCAGTTCGACGAGGCCGAGGCCGGTCGCCACCTCAAGCAGCTGCGCCAGCTGGCCGAGGGCCTCGCCGCGCTCGGCTGCGGCCTGGCGCTGAGCGGCTTCGGCCGGCACGCCAACGCGCTGGGCAGCCTGCCGCACCTGCCGGTGGCCTTCGTGCGCCTGGCCCCCGAGCTGCTCGACGGCCTCGACGAGGAAGCGCGCCGCGCCGCGCTCGGCGAACTGATCGCCGGCCTGCGCAGCCAGCACAAGCACATTGTCGCGCCCGGCATCGACAGCGCCGGCATGCTCACCAGCCTGTGGCAGACCGGCATCCATTACGTGCAGGGCCCCTACCTGCAGGCCCCGGGGCCGCGCATGGACTACGACTTCGAGGCCGGCCAGGCCTGACACGAAAACGACGAGGGCGCCCACCGGCGCCCTCGCTGCATGACTGTGCTGCGCGCGCCTTACTCGTGACCCTCGCGGTCGCGGTAGCCGAGCAGGTAGAGGATGCCGTCGAGGCCGAGGGTGGAGATCGCCTGCTTGGCCGACTGCTTGACCAGCGGCTTGGCGCGGAACGCCACGCCCAGGCCGGCGATGGCCAGCATCGGCAGGTCGTTGGCGCCGTCGCCGACGGCGATGGTCTGCTCCAAGCGCAGCCCCTCCTGCTCGGTGAGCTGGCGCAGCAGGTCGGCCTTGCGCTGGGCGTCGACGATCGGCTCCACAGCCACGCCGGTGACCTTGCCGTCGACGATCTCCAGCTCGTTGGCGAACACGTAGTCGATGCCGAGCTGCTGCTGCAGCTGGCGGGCGAAGTAGGTGAAGCCGCCGGAGAGGATCGCGGTCTTGTAGCCCAGGCGCTTGAGTTCGGCGAACAGCGTCTCGGCGCCCTCGGTCAGGCGCAGAGAGGCGCCGATGTCTTCCAGCACCTCCTCGGAGAGGCCCTTGAGCAGCGCCAGGCGCTCCTTGAAGCTGGCGCGGAAATCCAGCTCGCCGCGCATCGCCCGCTCGGTGATCTCGGCGACCTGCTCGCCGACCCCGGCGGCCTTGGCCAGCTCGTCGATCACCTCGGCCTCGATCAGCGTCGAGTCCATGTCGAACACCGCCAGACGGCGGTTGCGGCGGAACACGCTGTCGCGCTGGAAGGCGATGTCGACGTTGAGTTCCTGGGCGACGCTGAGGAACTCGGCGCGCAGCGCCGCCGGGTCGGCCGGCTCGCCGCGCACCGAGAACTCGATGCAGCCCTTGCCCAGCTCGGCCGGCGTGTCCAGCGGCATGCGCCCGGACAGGCGGTCGATGTGGTCGATGTTCAGCCCGTACTGGGCGGTGATCGAGCTGACCCGCTGCAACTGCTCGGCGGTGCCCTTGCGGGTCAGCAGGGTGACGATGTGGCGCGGCTTGCCCTGGCCGCCGACCCACTGCTGGTAGTCGGCCTCGGACACCGGGGTGAAGCGCACCTGCTGGTCCAGCTCGTAGGCGGTGAACAGCACGTCCTTGAGCACCGAGGAGGCCTGCGCGGTGGGCGGGATCTCCACCAGGATGCCGAAGGACAGGGTGTCGTGGATCACCGCCTGGCCGATATCGAGGATCTGCGCGCCGCCCTGGGCCAGCACCCCGGTGATGGCGGCGGTCAGCCCCGGGCGATCTTCCCCGGTAATGTTGATCAGGACGATTTCACGCACGGCGCACCCCCGCAAGGCAGAAAAGTCCGGCATTCTACCCGCAATCCAACCCGTCTGGCAGCGCGCTTTGCCGGCGCCTCGGCGCCACGGCTATACTCGCCGTCCTTCATTTTCTAGCCGAGTCCCCCACTCGTGAGCCGGCCCGTGCCAGTCAAGCCCGACAACTTCTTCGTTCTGCTGCTCAACGCCCTGCGCAACCGCCGGGTGCCCATCGCCCTGCGCATCGTCAGCCACAGCCTGATCCTGCTGGCACTGGCCATGCTGGTCTTCGTCTGGATCATGGGCCTGCAGCTGCGCCAGGCCACCGCGCAGCAGGCCAGCGCCGTGGGCCAGAGCCTGCAGCAGCAGGCCGTCGCCTCGGCCACCGAGCTGATGGTGGCCAACGACCTGCTCAGTCTCAACGTGATGCTCGACAAGCTGGTGCAGAACCCGCTGGTCTCCTACGCGGCGATCTACGCCAGCGACAAGCGCCTGATCGCCGAGGCCGGCCAGCGCCCGCAGGGCAGCCTGCCGCCGCTGGCCGACAACCAGAGCACCTTCAGCGCGCCGATCCCCCGCGAGGTGGCGGCCGCCCAGCTGTACCTGAGCCTGGACATGCAGCAGTTCCGCCAGCCGATGACCCTCAGCCTGCAGAACATGGGGCTGCTGGCGGCGATCGTCCTCGCCCTCGCCCTCGCCCTCAGCCTGCGCCTGGGCAGCCGCCTGAGCCTGCCGCTGCTGCAGCTGCGCCTGTGGCTGCGCGACCCGGTGGATGTCGCTCCGGCCATCGAGCGCCAGGACGAGATCGGCGACCTGGCCCGCCAGCTGCAGGCCCGCCTGGGCCCGGAGATTCCCGAGCCGGCCGAGATCGACCCGCTCGCCGAGGGCGACGACGAGCTGTTCGCCGCCCTGGAGGATGTCCTGGAAGAACGCCCGCCGCGCAAGCCGGCACCCGCGGCGGCGCCAGCCCCGGCCGCCGCACCGCCACGAGCCGCCGCCAGGGCGCCGCGCGGGCCGATCGAGCCTGACTTCGACCTGGACTTCGCTCTCGACCTCGACAGCGAAAGCCCGCCGCTCGCGGCCAAGGCGCGTCCCGCCGCAGCCGCCAAGCCGGCAGCCGCGGCGGTCGAGCGTCCTGGCGCCCGCCTGGCCGGCGACGACTTCGACCTGGATGCCGACGACCTCGGCCTGGATCTCGACTTCGCCGAACTGGCCGCCCCCCTGCCGCTGCCGGTGGTGCACAGCGCCGTGCTGTCGATCCAGCTCGGCGCCCAGGAAGAGCTGCACCGCCTGCCGCGCCCGCGCCTGCTCGAACTGCTGCAGCGCTACCGCGACTGTCTGGCGCAGGCCAGCCGCCTGTATCACGGCCAGCTCCACAACCTCAACGACGGCGGCAGCCTGCTGCTGTTCCACAGCGACCAGCCGGGCGAGCCCTACCTGACCCGCGCGCTGTGCTGCGGCGAGCTGCTGCGCGCGCTCGGCCACGCCCTGCAGGTGGAGATCGCCGACAGCGGCCTGACCCTGCACCTGCAGCTCGGCCTCAGCCACGGCGACGACCTGCACGGCCTCGACCCGGCACAGCTGCTGCAACAGCCCGTCTGCCGCAGCGCCATCGAGCTGGGCGGCCACAGCCGCAACCTGCTGCTGCTCGACCGCGACCTCAGCCTCGACCCGCAGGTGCGCAGCCAGGCACGCATCCGCGCTATCGCCGCGCCGAGCGGCGCCAGCTGCGTCGAACGCCTGCAGGAGCCCCTGCCGGCACGTCTTGAGCAACACCTGGGACAGATGCTGCGCCCACACTGAACGTCCCGGTGCAGCAGGCGCCGGTCGGACGCAGATACGCAAACGCCGTTTCCCGGTCAAGGAAACGGCGTTTTGCATGGTGCAGATACCAGCGCGTGCAGCGAGCGCCCCGCGCCTGCCGGCTCAGAAGCGATACACCTCGCCCGCGCCCGCCGCAGGGGACACCACCGGGATGCGCGGCTCGGCGCTCGGCGGCGCGCTGCGCCGCGGCTGCGGTCGCGGACGGGCAGGCGTCGCGGCCGGCGCGGCGGCGCTG
>RRZT010725090.1_pt1 | contig 23269 bp, 18 predicted proteins | sample 2165551 | NCBI WGS metagenome assembly RRZT01 (sample SAMN10456910, study PRJNA506462) | wastewater metagenome | biome: wastewater; feature: sludge; material: wastewater sludge; isolation source: wastewater sludge with Escherichia coli K12::gfp cells carrying plasmid... | place: USA: Moscow, Idaho... | reverse complement strand
ATATTTTTTGTTGGAATAGCCTCTATAAAAATCTTTCCATATTTTTTCTTATAAAGTCTCGCATCTAATATAGTTATGACTCCTTTATCTTCCTTACTTCTAATAAGCCTTCCTATACCTTGTTTAAACTTAATAATAGATTCAGGAATTTGATAATCCATAAAGGGATTTTTTTCTTCTTTTTCCATATTCTCTATTATGGCTTCTACTATAGGATTACTAGGCACTTTAAAAGGTAATTTTACAAGAACTACGGAACTTAGTTTGTCTCCTTGTACGTCTACACCTTCCCAGAAACTATCTGTTCCAAAAAGTATAGGTCTGTTTGCTGTTTTATACATATTTATAAGCTGATTTCTTGGAGCCATACCTTGTATAAATAGGTCAAATCCCAAGTCTTCCAATTGGTCTCTTATGAGATAATAGGTGTAATTAAGTTGTTGGTAAGAAGTAAAAAGTAAAAAAGTATTTCCATTACTTTTTTTAATTATACCAATAAGAAAATCTCCAATGTCGTCAAGGAAATTTCTGTCATTTGGTAAAAGTATATCTGTCGGTATATACACTTTCATTTGCTTATCATAGTTAAATGGTGAATGTATAGCTTTTTCATAAACCACTTCTGAAAGTCCTATAGACTTCTTAAAATAATCAAATTCATCATTTATTGCTATAGTTGCTGATGTAAAAACTATATGGTCTAAATTTGTGTATAAAACCTCATCTAACTCTTTATGAATTTTTAGAGGTGTTGCTACAAGTTTAATGTTATTTTTCTTTGGATTTCCACTAAGCCAAAATATGAAGTTATCATCTGCAAAATCCAGAATAAATCTAAAATTCATAAAGAAATTATCTATTCTGTCTACGTATTTTTCAAAATCTCTTACAGCTCCCCCTTCGTCATCATAATCTTTCGCCTCTTTTATGATTTTACGAACTTCTTTGATATAGCCTATATAAGCTGTGAAAAGTTCTTCCTGACGAGGTTTAAGTTCTTTTTGCCAAAGTAAATTATTTTCAAGCTCTTGTGGACGAAGCCTTACATTAACACTTACTCCTTCATTACAATAAACATCAAGGACTTTCACAAAATAATCCATAGTTCTATCAAATAAAATACTGTGTTTTATAAGTATTTCTTCATCTATCCTTTTATTAAAATCAGCAAGTTTTTTGCTATTCTTTTCTGAATTTTTTAGAAAATTCCTAAATATTTGTAAAGCTCCCATTTTTTTGGAACTTCCTCTTGTTACTCTGTAAATATTATTCATTGCCTTTGTAAAGGCATATCTTGAAACTTCATAGGAAAAATAATCCCTTGCTACCTTTTCTATATTATGAGCTTCATCAAAAACTACCATATCATAATTTGGGAAAATACTAAATTCATTCTCAAATCCTACTTCTTTTCTTATGGCTAAATCAGCAAAGTATAAATGATGATTTGATATTAGTACATCAGCCTTTAGTTTTTCTTCTCTTGATTTTAGGAAAAAACACATTTCTCTGTGTGGACAAGTGTTTGGAGAGCAAATATCTGCTTCGCTGCCAAAATATTCCCAAACCACATTATCTACGTCAAAGGGTAATTCTGCTTTATCTCCACTTTTAGTTGTATCTATCCATTTTACAACTGTTTCCAGTTGAAATTTTTGACTTTCTCCCAACTCGCTTGTATCTACAAGTTCCCCTCTTTGAAGTTGGTCATTTTTCTTGTGGCAAGCATAATTTCCTCTACCCTTTAATAGCGCATAGGTAAAATCATGTTGCAATACTTTTTTTACTAAGGGAATATCCTTTGAAAGCAATTGTTCTTGCAGGTTTATTGTATTTGTTGAAATAATAACTTTTTTTTCGTTTACTTTAGCCCATTCAATAGCAGGAATTAAATAAGCAAGAGTTTTCCCTGTTCCTGTTCCTGCTTCGATTACCACTTTTTTGGCGTCATTAATACCCTTTTCTATAAATTTTGCCATTTCATATTGCTCATGTCTATATTCAAAAGCTTCAAATTGCTTGGCAAGAAGTCCTTTTTCTTCAAAATAAGGCCCTATGTCTATAGGTTTTATTTCCTCTATTTTCAATTCTACAATTACGTATATGTCATCTACATTATTATTTACAATAAAAGAAGCTCCCTTTTTTTTCTGGGAGTAGAGGGCTGCTATTTCCACATCTGCATCTGATGGATAGAGATATCCACTAGGATGATTGTGAATTATAACTTCTTCTTTTTTCATGTGTCTAAGGATTGCAGGTACAGAATGTTCATTGCCACGGGCTAGGACTTCGTATTCAGTAACAATAAAGTTTTCATCAGGTATACCTCTGAAAAATACTTCATTTCCCCCTGCAAAGTCTATTTCTGTTTTCATTCTCTCTCTGCATTCTTTAGAGATTTTTTTATCTATATCCATTTTTTCCTCATTTTTGAATTGGATTTTTTTTAACTCAGGTATTACTAGGTAAACAAATTTAATTCTTTTGTTTTTATAGGGTTCGGGGCAAAGCCCCGTAATTTATCAACCAAGCGTCCACGCCAAACAGACTGTGTCACAATTATTTTTATTAGAAATTTCGCACTATATATAGTGCAATTTCTAACGAAAATACACTACATGTTGTGTTAAAATTTTGAAATTTTGAATTGTGACACAGCCTGAAAGGCATGAACGCTTGGTTATAGACTAAGTAGTTACTTTTTTATTCATTATATTATAGCATATATCTTTCCTTTGGAAAACGGAAAAGTTTTGGGGGATAAAAATCATCCCCTTTATCTCAACCTTTTTCAAACAAAACTTAAACCCTCCTTTTGAAATTCCTTTACGAGACTAGAATTTTATGATACAATATACTCGACTTGGTCCAAAGTCCGTGTTTTAGTTTACTTTCCCATTTTTACATTAGTCAAGAAATTAACTTGACGAAAACTGTACAAACAGTTATAATAAAGTATTAAGTAAAAATTACGGAGGTAGTAAAAGAATGGCACATTCAAAATCAGCTAAAAAAAGAGTAGAAGTTGCAGAAAGAAACAAATTAAGAAATCAAGCAGTTAAATCAAGAGTTAAAACTTTTGTTAAAAAAGTATTAACTGCTATTGAAACTAAAGAAGTTGAAACTGCAAAACAAGCTCTAGTATTAGCGCAAAAAGAATTAGATAAAGCAGTTAGCAAAGGAGTTTTAAACAAAAACTCAGTTTCTAGAAAAAAATCTAGATTAGCAGCTAAAATAAACGCTTTATAGGAAATCAAGGCTTAAAGGCCTTTTTTTCTTATATATAATTTTAATTTTAAAAAGAATTATTATTATTAGAAAATTTACTCAAAAGATATCCCTGCTATTAGAAATTTAATTAAAAGTTATTTAAATATAAGTACAGACTATCACACTTATAATGACTAAATTGTGAAAGAATTATGCTAAATAATTCAATGGAAAGTATATCTTATAAAAGAAACTTTTACAAAAACTTAGGTTTTGCTCAAAGAGATACTATAGCTAACTTTCTTTTGAAAATATAGTAATAATTAATTATAATAAAAGCTGACCAAAAGTCAGCTTTTATATTCTTTCAAGAGCTCTTCAAGCTCCTTTATCATTTCATCTCTAAGTTCTTTTGGCTCAACAATAACAGCATCTCTAAAAAATTGTCTAAAATAGAGCTTTGCGTTTTCATTACTTGCTTCAAAGATGTAAATATTTTTTTCTTTTTTTAATAATTTTGGTCTATAATTTGTTAGAGATTTTAATAGTTTTTCGCCATTTTCTGAAAGTTTTACTTTAATTTTATTACCATCTGCAAGAAAAGGGTCAAAGTTTTTTCTAATATTTTCTACATACTTTCTGTCTTTTCCTGGAATTTTCTCATTAAGAACTCCTATTATTTGTAGTTCCTTAAGTTTAAAATTTTTATATTCTTTAAGTTCTTCTACATAGGAAAAAAGAAAATTTTCGTCTCCCTGTTCGTCTCTTTTTATAAAAAAAGGCTCTACTGTATAAAGATTACCATCAAAACGTATTTTCATAGGATTTTTATTTTTTATAGCCTCCATTATAACTTTAACTATTTCTTCAAATATAAAAAGCTCTCTTTCATATTTATAATATGAAGTATATATTTTAAATAGTTCTCTAAAAAACTCAGCTTCTACTTCTATTTTATTCTCCATAAGGACATCATAATAGATTTCTTTATTATTTACATTTAGATCAAATTGCACCATCTTTGTGAGAGGTCTCCCTTGAGCAAGAAGGAGCATTTCGGTATCAATTTCTTTTTTAAACTTAAACTTATCCAAAATATAATTGCAAAGTTTATTATTATTTATACCAAAATCTTCCATATCATTTCTCATTATTCTGTATATGTCTTCATGTACTGTTACTCTTACCTTTTTCATATTCTTCCCCTAAACCCGTAATACTTCATTATACATTTTATATATATTAGTGTCAAGTTTTGCAAAACATAAAAAGCCGGTTTCCCGACTTTTCCCTACTATCCTACATTCTTATTCTACAATCAATAAATTCTACCTTGCTACTTCTACCATTCTACTTTATTACGTTTTTTGCTCTAGCTAATACTTCTTGACTAAGTACAATTCCAAGAGCTTTAGCCGTTTTTTCATTAATCAATAAATCTGTTTTTTCCAAAGTTTTGATTGCTATATTACTTGGTTTCTCACCTTTAAGGATTTTTACTGCTACTTCTCCAGTTTGATATCCAAGTTTATAGTAATCAATAGTTTCTGTTGCAAGAGCACCTTGATTTACTTGATCTTCTATACAACCAATAAGTGGAACTTTGTTTTCTAAAGCTTTTTCAACAACAAGTGGAGTTGCAGAAACAATTAAATTGTCTGTAGGTGTATACAAAACATCTACTTCTTTCAAAAGGCTGTCTAGCACTTGAGAAAGTTCATTAACTGCTGTTACTCCCTTAACTACTAATTCCAAACCATATTTCTGAGAAATTTCTTTTGCCTGTGCTACCTGCACTTCTGAGTTAAGTTCTGAAGTGTTATATACTATTCCTACCTTTTTACTTTGAGGCAAAAGTTCTTTTATTAAAGCAAATTGCTTATCAATTGGTGTTGCATCACTTGTTCCAGTTACATTCGTTTCCGATTTTTCAAGAGATTTAGCAAGTCCTGCTGCTATAGGGTCTGTTACTGCTGTTATGAGTATTGGTATATCTTTTGTGGCATTGTAACTAGCTTGAGCTGAGGGTGTTGCTATTGCAAGTATAAGGTCTTTGCTCCCACTCACAAAACCTTCGGCTATAGACTGCGCAACTGCCATGTCTCCTTGGGCATTTTGATATTCTATCTTTATATTCTCCCCTTCTGTATAGCCTCCGTCACTAAGAGCCTTCATAAAGCCTTCTCTAGAAGCATCAAGAGCCGGATGCTCCACTATTTGAGTTATTCCTATTGTTTGTATATTTTCTTTTTTACCACAGGCCATAATTGCCAAAACCATTATCATAATTGTTATTATCTTTTTCATATTATCCTCTCCTTCTTTTCATACAATAAGTTTATCAAATTTTGATAACGCTTATAAGATAACAGAAAAAAAGAAAGTTTTGTTCGGTTCATTTAAATTTCATCTAATAAAATCAAATGTTTAAATAAAAAATACCCTAACTTTTTGTAGGGTATCTCTTAACAAGTTTTATTTTTTTTTGTTAGAATTTTTACTTTTTAAATAGCTTTCTATATAATTTTTCCCTTCTACAGGAACTTTATCATGTACAGAGTATTTTTTCATAAGACTTTCCCAAGTACCATTTTTATAAAGTTTATCTAGTGCTTTATGTAGCTTCTCTTCCAAATTTTCATATTCTTTATAATTTTTATTAATTAATAAACCTATTTCAGTAATATAAAAGGGGTTTGTTGAATATGCAAATTTACTACTTTCTTCTGGGTACATTTCTTTTATAAGGGCTAGCCCTGCAAAGTCCACTAATACTATCATGTTATTTCTTCCTGTATACAGCTTTTTTATCAGAGCTCTAGTGTCGGGAGTTTCTTCAAAATTAAGTTTGTTTTCCTTTGCTACTCTTGGTATATTCCCTCCTGTTTGAGTTCCAATAAAATACTTATTCAAATCTTTATATTCTTTCCAAGAAAAATTTGGATATTTTTCTTTCATATAAAAAAGTACACTTACTACAATAGAAATAGGTACTTCTATATAATCTTTTCTCATATTTTTGTCAAGATGAGTAATTGAACCTAAGTAAATTTGACTATCTCCACTTTTCAAAAGTTGTAAAGCTCTATTTCTTGGATATTGTTTAACTTCTAAATCTATTCCAGCTTCTTTACATAGAACCTTTAATATTTCTATATTAAGTCCATCGTCTCCCAAATTAGTTTTGCCCTCTAGACCGGGATATATTGCTGAAACAACTTTTATATTTTTTGTATAAATTCCTATAGCCATAATCAAAAAAAGAACAATAAAGGAAATTTTTCTCATATTTTTTCTCCCTAAATAAAGTTTCATATTCTTTATTCAATAACTTTTCTATTATCCTTCTTTTATTAACTAAAATTATCAAAAAATCTTTTTAAATCTTCTACTCTATTCAGTATATAAGTAGCTCCTGCTTCCTGCAATTCTTCTCCTTCAGCAAAACCATATCTAACGCCAATGGAGTCAATTCCATTAGCTTTTGCTCCAATTATATCGTGCTCTCTATCTCCTATCATTATTATCTGTGATTTTTCTTCAACTATTTCTAAACTTTCCATTACATATTTGATTACATCAGCTTTCTTCGTTCTATTCCCGTCTAAAAGGCTTCCTCCTATGAAAGTAAAATAATCCTTTAAACCAAAGTGCTCAAGTATTTCAACAGCAAAAACTTCTGGCTTTGAAGTAGCTACAGCCAAAATATAATCCTTTCCCTTCAAAGTTTTCAAAAGCTCTTCTATCCCCTCATACACTATATTTTCAAACTTCCCTTTAGCTCTAAAATATTCTCTTTGAAGTTCTATAGCTTTTTTTGTTTCTTCTTCATCAAAATTATAGTACTTCATAAAACTATCTCTTAAAGGTGGCCCAATAAATTTTCTTAAACTTTTTAAATCAATATTTTCCATACCCATTTTTTCTAACCCATGAGCTATTGATTTTGTAATTCCTTCTTCTGGATCTGTTAGTGTCCCGTCCAAATCAAATAAAATATATTTATATCTTTTCACTATAACTCCTCCTTAATTTAAAAAAAAGAAGGCCTAGGCCTTCATAATTAGTCATCTGACATTACCATTTTTTTCATCTTAACTTTTCCACCGTTATACTCATTTCCAGAAGCTTTTAAAAGTCTGTAAATAACATCTTCTTTAAGTTGACCAGCAAGGATTGCAGGAGTTCTTTTTTTACTGTCTTTAACCTCCACATTTGCTCCATAATCAATAAGCATTTGAACTAAGTCAATATCACTTGTTCTCACAGCCAAATGCAAAGCAGTATCTCCCTCTTCATTTTCTACATCAATATCAGGTACATAGGAAAGCAAAATCTCCAAAAGCTCAAAATCCTCATTTTTTACAGCATAATGTAAAGGGGTATCTCCATCATCATTTACAGTCTCCAAATCAAAATTTGTAATCTCCTCTCTAATAGTGTCATAATCACTATTTTCGATTAATTCAAAAATTTCCATTCTCATCCTCCGAATTTTTATATAACGAGATAATTTCTCTTAAACAAATATAACCTCAAGTTAATAAAATTTCAAGTTTTTTTAACTTGTTATCACTTTTGTGATTTTATTATTTTTTCGAGAAAATGTCAATAAAAATTTTAGATTTTAAGCACTAATAAATCTATAAGAATAGCCTCTTCACCATAACCACTTTTTATTCTATACTCTGTTTCCAAAAGTTCTTTCAGCAAGGCCTTTAACTTTCGGTCATCAAAATTATTTAAATTTTCCATAGTTTTAAATACTCTATAAGGATGTTTCCCTACAAAATATCTTGTATTTTCATCAAACTTATTTTTAAATACATTATAGTTGTTAGTCTTTACTAGTTTTCCTTCTTTTACCAAAAGAGATAACTTCAAAAGTTCTTTTAGCTCTTGTCCTAGCCAGAATAAAAATAACTGAGAGTTTTTTTCTGTTTTTAAATAATCAAGGACATCTTTTTTATTGCCTTTTAAGAGTTTATCTACCTGTTCAAAAAGATTGTATTCTACATTAACTGAAATAAGTTTCCTAGCTTCAGAGATTGAAAATTCCTTGTCTATAAAGTAATTCTTAAGCTTTTCAATTTCATTTTTTAGTTTATTTACATTGTTCCCTATCATTTCAAATAAATTCAAAGCAGTTTTATTATCTACTTTAAGCTCAGTTATAATATATTCAATCATTTCCTTTGGATTTTTCTTAGCTTCCAAAGTTTCATAAATTTCTCCATAGGATTTTATTAACTCAGTGACTTTTTTGCTAAGCCCTTTTTCATCACACTCTATTGAAATAACTATTTCTTTATTAGATAAATCAAAATTCTTTAAAGCCTTAAATAATTCTTCTAATTTTTTTACATTTTCAGCTCTTTTTAGAAATAAAAGCTCTTTTCCACCAAATATTGAATTAGTAGAAGATTGACTAAGAAATAATTCATCTTCTCCTTGTAAGGCATCAAATATTTTTTCTTTAATACCGAGATTCTTTTCTTTTATTTCTTTTATAAGGGCTTCTACCTTCATTTCTCTGCTTTGGTCACCTATTACTACTCTTAACATCGTTTACCTCTCTAAATCAAAATTAATAAACCAAAGTTACACATCCCATCCATAGGCCGTGGTGTATGGATAGGATGGATGAAATACGGGGCCTAGCCCCGAAACCCACTGTAAGTCTTTCCTTTGTGTGCGTAACTTCAATAACAAGTGAAATTCCACCATATTTTAATAACAATAGGCAACTTTCGTTGCCTATTGTTTAGTTTTTTCTTCTTTTACCAAGTCTTTGATTGATTTATTAATAGCTCTTCTTTCTTTAGAAAATTCAGCTTTCTTAATAATATAATCATCTACTCTTTCTTCATAATCAGATTTCATATTTTCAATTATATCCACTATTTCTTCAATAGTCATATCACTTTGAATATATGACATTAGATTTTCTAATAAGTCTACTCTTTTTTGATTATCTCTTATTTTTGTGTCTACGTCTAACATTTCTCTTTTAATTTTGTTTTTTCTTCTCATATCTCTTACTATTTGTAATACATTGCTTCTACTCATTACTATCACCCCTATGGTTACTTTATTCTATTATAACACCTAAAAAATTTTTTTTCCACTTTTTTTAACTTTATTTAGGCCTTTATCAAGAGGTTCTAATTATTTTATAAATTTTGCTCTTTTTGTAAGCTCTTCACTTATTTTAAGACCTAAAGTATTTAAAACATTTTCATTAATTACTAAATCTGTTTCTTTTATAGTCTCAAAAGGTAAGTTTTCTATTTTAGCTCCCTCAAGATATTTTACTATCATATCAGCTGTTTGAACTCCTATTTTGTATTGACTAATTCCTTCAGTAGCTAAAGCTCCTTGGCTTACAAAATCTGTTACAGAACCTATTACAGCTTTATTTTTTTCATTTGCTTTCTTAACTATCACAGGGTAACTAGATGCAAGCATATTATCAACTGGAGTATAAATAAAATCTACTTGGTCTATTATAGCGTCCATTCCTTGTGCTATTTCATTTACATTAGTTATTCCTTTTGCTATTACTTCAAAACCTTCTTTTTTCCCAAGTTCTTTTACTTGATTTACTTGAGCTTCTGAATTTGCTTCTCCTATATTATACATGATTCCCACTTTCTCAAAAGTTCCCAACAAATCCTTTGCAAGCTTAATTTGCTTCTCGATTGGAGTAGCATCACTTGTTCCTGTTATATTAAGTCCTTCTAGTCCTGCTGCTACTGGGTCTGTAACTGCTGAATAAAATATTGGCTTTTCACTAGTAGCATTAAGGGCTGCTTGAGCCGAAGGTGTTGTAATTGCAATTATCAAGTCCTCATTTGTTGCAAATTCTTTGGCTATAAGTTGAGCATTTGGCATTTCTCCTTGAGCATTTTGGAAATTAAGTATTATTTTTTCACCGTCAACGTAGCCTTTTTCTGCAAGTCTATCTATTATACCTTTTCTTATTTCATCTAGAGAAGGATGCTCTACTATTTGAGTTATCCCTATCTTAATAGGTTTTGTACTTTCTTCTTTTTTCCCACAAGCTAATAAAAGCATCATTCCCATAACTAATAATAATAATTTTTTCATATTCTTTCTCCTTTTATTTTTAATTTGTATCTACTCAGGCATAATCAGATAAATAAATGGGGTTCGGGGCAAAGCCCCGTATTCCCTGTCCAAGCGTCTACGCCTTTGGCGTGGACGCTTTGCTGTACCTTGAGCAATTACTTTATTTTTTTAATTTTCCTAAAAAAAATGACCTGTCTTAGTAGACTAGGTCATTCTTAAATAATTTTATAAAAAAACCTGTTCTAAAAAGAGAACAGGTTGTCATTTATAATAAAATATAAGCTATAAAACTATGACAAAACCCAATCTACATGTTTAAATTGTTTTGAAGATTCGTTTTGCCACCACCATGTAAATTTGTTCATAATTTTACAACTCCTTTCATAATTTTTTCTTACAAGAATAATACAACTTTTAAAAAGCTTTGTCAACGATTTTTTTTCTTTAATCAAAAATCATCTGATAATTTCTATTTAGTTTTTCTTCTATTTGAGAAAAATTAAAAAATCTAGCTTCTCTTAGAAGCTCTTTCCCCTCTGAAAATACTAGTATTGCAGGTATAGTAAATATTGAAAAATATCCTTTTGCATCTTCATTTATATTTAAATCAATGTGAGTAAAAGTACTCTGAGGATATTTTTTGGCTAATTCTTCAAAATATGGTTTAGTAACACTACATACATTACATTCTTCTTTTGAAAGATATACAAAGGAAAATTTTCCTTCTTTTAGTTTTTCATAATTCATTTCTATCACTTCCTTTTTTAGTATTTAATATTTTAAACTCTCTCTTAAGAAAATAATAAGTCACAAAGGTAGAAAGAAAATCCGATATTGGATTTGCATACCAGATACCCATTTTCCCAAAAATCCTAGATAAAATAAGTATCATAGGAATAAGAAGCATAACTTTTCTAAAGAGATTCAGAAAAATTGCAACTCTACTTCTGTCTATGGCTTGAAAAAAATTAACTCCCAAAGTATGAAATCCAAGTAGAGGCGTCATAAGCATATAAATTAGTAACGCTTCTTTTACTTCAGCAATTAGTAAGTTATCTTTTGTAAAAACTCCAATTATCTTGTCTTGAAATAAAATTACTATTATAAGGGCAAAAGTCCCTATAATTGTAGAGGTCTGCAAAGATTTAAATATTGCTTCTTTCACTCTTTTATAATTAGTTGCTCCATAATTATATGAAATTATAGGTTGAGCCCCTTCATTTATTCCCATAACTACTATAAAAATCACTGTAGATATTGTATCTATTATTCCAAGAACAGCTACAGAACTACTTCCACCATAACTTATCAGAGATTTATTTACAACAAGTATCGTTACTGAAGTAGCAATTTTCCTAAGAAAAGGAGAAATTCCTATTCTCATAACTTCAGCTATCAGATTCCAATAGGGTTTTAGATTTTCAAATTTCAAAGTCAAATTTCTTTTTCTGCTGTAAGCAAAATGATAAATAACATAAATTGCTACAAATACATTAGAAAAAGCTGTTGCATAGGCGGCTCCTTTTATTCCTAATTTGAAGGTAAATATAAACAAAGGATCCAAAAAAATATTACCAAAAGCTCCTATAAGTCCTCCAATCATAGCTTTTTTAGGATTTCCTTCTGCTTGCATAAGACCCAACATTCCAAAGGGAAAAAGCAGGAAGAATAAGAAGTTTATAAGTATTTTTAAATAATCCCTGGCGAAAGCAAAAGTACTTTCATTTGCTCCCAAACCATATAAAATTTTATCCAAAAATAAATTACCGAAAAACATTAAAAAAATACTCATCAGAATAAAGATAAAAAATACATTTCCAAGTATTTTTTCAGCTTCATCTTTTTTCCCTTCACCAAGTTTTAAACCAATTTTTGCTGTAGCTCCTACTGAAACAAAGGCCGCTATACCTGCAACTATATTAAACAAAGGAAAAGTAAGTGATAACCCTGATAAAGCAAAGGTTCCTACCCCTCTACTTATAAAAATCCTATCAACTATATTGTATAAAGCAAATACAAGCCCACCAACTATACTAGGAAGGGAATATTTCCAAAGAAGCTTAGAAATATTAGTTTTTTCCAAATCTAAAATCATAAACCTTCCTCCTTCCTAAATAGTTTTTATAATAACTTTTCATAGGCTAATCTTTCATTTCCATCCTCTAAATAAATTACTCCACATTGTACATAAGCATTTTTAAGTAAAAAATTATGCATAGTTGTGTTCCCTCTATGAGTATCAACTTTTATACTCTTTATATTTCTACTTCTCAAATGCTCCTCTGTATATTTCATCAAAAGTGAAGCAGTTCCTGTTTTCCTATATTTCCCACCTACAGCCATTCTATGAATTACTCCATAATCTCCGTTACTTAGCCACTCTCCTTGATAAATCTTATCATAAGTAGGGTCTTTAGTAATTCCTATAAAAGTTATTCCCATTATTTCTTCTTCTTCCAAAACAAAAAAAGCCCTATTTTCAATATCACTAAGTATTGTTCCTTCATTTGGATAACCATTTTGCCACTGATTTATACCTAAAGTTTTTAAATAGTCTTTTGCTTCTTCAATTATTTCCATTATTTTATCCAAATCGCTCTTTTCTGCTAATCTAAAATTCATATCCTATTCCTCCTAAATCAAATATATCTCATTTTAACATCTTAAAAACCAAAAAACAACAGAAAAAGACAAACATTTCTGTTTGTCTTTTAGGGTAAAATCACATTTAGTTAATCAAGAGTTTTAACTACTATTTTTTGTCTTTCTTAGCTGGTTTAGTTCCTTCGGCTTTTTTAGCAGCATAAGCTTCTGCTCCATAGTAAGCTGCAAGGTATAACTCTTTTAATTCAGACATTAATGGGTATCTTGGGTTTGCTCCTGTACATTGATCATCAAAAGCATCCTCTACCATTTTGTCTACTTTAGCTAAAAATTCAGCTTCATTTATTCCATAATCTTTTATGCTCATAGGTATTCCTATTTTAGCTTTTAATCCATCTATAGCTGTTATAAGATTTACTAATTTTTCATCATCTGTTTTTCCACCAAGATTTAAGAAATCAGCTATTTTAGCATATCTTATTTTAGCATTTGGATATTTATATTGCGCAAATCCTGCCATTTTAACTGGTGCATCTGAACCATTAAATTTAATTACTTCATTAAGCATTAAAGCATTTGCAGTTCCGTGTGGTATATGGAAAGCTGCTCCAAGTTTATGAGCTAGAGAGTGGCATATTCCTAGGAAAGCATTTGAGAAGGCCATTCCAGCTATACAAGATGCATTAGCCATTTTTTCTTTAGCTTTAACTGCTTTTGCCCCACCATCTGCTGATTCAGGTAAATATTTAAATACTAATCTAATTGCTTCAAGAGCTAAAGGATTTGTAAATTCAGAAGCAAGTACTGAAGCATATGCTTCTACAGCATGAGTAAGTACATCTATTCCTGATGCTACTGTAAGCCCTCTAGGCATTGATAACATAAGTTGTGGATCAACTATAGCTACATCTGGAGTAAGTTCATAATCTGCTAATGGATATTTAACTCCTGTAGCATCATCAGTAATTACAGCAAATGGAGTAACTTCTGACCCTGTTCCAGCTGAAGTTGCAACAGCTATTAACTCAGCTTTTTCTCCCATAACTGGGAATTCAACTATTCTTTTTCTAATATCCATAAATGTCATTGCTAAATCTTCGAATTTAACTTCTGGATGTTCATACATTACCCACATAATTTTCGCAGCATCCATAGGTGATCCTCCACCAAGAGCTATGATAACATCTGGATTGTATGCTTTCATAAGTTCAGCACCTTTTCTTACAGTTGATAATGTCGGATCTGCTTGAACTTCAGAGAATATTCTGAAATCTACTCCAATTTCTTCTAAAACAGAAGTTACGTGATCTGTATATCCTAATGAAGCTAAAACTGAGTCAGTTACGATAACAGCTTTTTTCTTTTTACCTTGTAATTCTTGTAAAGCTATAGGTAATGAACCTGATTTAAAGTATATTTTTTCTGGTACTCTGAACCAAAGCATATTTTCCCTTCTTTCTGCAACAGTTTTAACGTTTAATAAATGTTTTACTCCAACGTTTTCTGATACTGCATTTCCTCCCCAAGATCCGCATCCTAATGTTAATGACGGAGCTAATTTGAAGTTGAATACGTCTCCTATAGCACCTTGTGCTGCAGGCATGTTTATAAGAGTTCTTCCTGTTCTCATTTGTCTTCCAAATTGGTGTATTTTTGTTCTTGCTAGAGTTTCATCTGCATATAATACCGATGTATGCCCTAATCCACCTAATTCAACTAATCTATCTGCTTTTGCAAGAGATTCTTCAAATGATTTAGTTTTGTACATAGCTAGTACTGGAGATAATTTTTCATGTGAGAATGGTTCTTCTAACTCTACTGATTCGACTTCTCCAATTAATACTTTTGTATTTACTGGAACTTTGATTCCTGCTAATTCAGCGATTTTACAAGCTGATTGTCCAACAATGTTAGCATTTAATCTTCCATCTATAACTATTGTGTTTCTTACTTTTTCTACTTCGTCACCTTTAAGGATGTAAGCTCCTCTTGCAGCAAACTCGTCTCTTACTTCATTATATATTGATTCTTCTACAAGTACTGCTTGTTCAGAAGCACATATAACTCCATTATCGAATGTTTTTGAAAGTAATACTGAGTTAACAGCCATTTTTATATGAGCAGTAGTATCGATAATTACAGGTGTGTTTCCAGCTCCAACTCCTATTGCAGGTACTCCTGATGAGTAAGCAGCTTTAACCATTCCTGGTCCACCAGTTGCAAGGATTATGTCTACTGATTTCATTAATACATTTGATAATTCTACAGAAGGTTCATCTATCCATCCAATAAGTCCTTTTGGAGCTCCAGCTTTTTCTGCAGCTTCTAAAACTATTTTAGCAGCTTCTATTGTACAGTTTTTAGCTCTTGGGTGTGGAGAGAATATGATTCCATTTCTTGTTTTAAGTGATATTAAAGCTTTGAAAGCAGCAGTAGATGTTGGGTTCGTTGTAGGAATTATTGCTCCAACTACTCCGATTGGCTCAGCATACTTAGTAATACCAAATGCCACATCTCTTTCTATTATTCCACAAGTTTTAGTATCTTTGTATTGGTTATATATGTACTCAGAAGCAAAATGGTTTTTAATAACCTTATCTTCTACTATACCCATACCAGTTTCTTCTACAGCCATTTTAGCTAAAGGAATTCTTGCATTGTTTAAAGCTAGGGCAGCATCTCTAAATATAACGTCCACTTGCTCTTGGCTAAATTTTGCAAATTCTCTTTGAGCAGCTTTGATGCTCTCAATCTTTGCTTTTAATTCTTCAACAGTTGTAACTCTTGACATCTTAAAACCTCCTATAAAATTTAAAATTTATGTGAAATAGTTATCTTGCTTCATTTTGAAAAAATAAAAACTACAGTTCTTTATTGGAAATGTGTGTGCTATTTCGAAAATTAACCTAAGTTTCTTTTTTCACTTTCTTTCTATGGATAAATAATATCAGAAAATACACAGCTTGTCAACAACTTTTTTTCACATTTGTTTTTTTCAATTTGTTCTGAAATTAATTATTTCATAATTTAAAACGGTACACTTGTGAAAGAATTTTCTTATTCTTTTGAAGAGCTAACTACCTTTATGTAAAGTATAGCATAACAGCAAATCAAAGTAAAGAATTCTTTATCAAAAAAGTAAACTTTTTAAATTGTATAATCTATATACTTATGAGCATATTGTTATTGCTTATACCTTTTATACCCTTTTAACTCTAACACTTCAGAAATAATTTCATATTCAATTCCACTTGAAGGAAAAATGATATAAGGAGGTAAACTGTCCCCCAAAGCTACTTTGATCTCTTTCGAAAAAAGAAAACTTACAAATAATAAATAATCTTCCTCATCTTCCATCACCTCTAAATCTATTTACTATAGATTTGGATGTTTTCCTTTTTATAGACAAGAAAAGAACTCCGCTCGTTCGTAGTACTTACTTCTTCCAAATTTATAATTTCCTAGTTAAGTATAAAAAATACTTCTTGCTTTAAATAGAAAAAATAAAAATTCTATTGAAAGAATTGAAAAGTATTGATATACTTAATTATATATTTTTTTATCCCCTCGTGCAAACGTGTGCATTAGTGGGAAAAAATGTTTTTTGTTTTAATACACTATTAAAAATTAAGGAGTTTAATATGCCAACTAAAACTATCGTAAAAAGAGCTCTTATTGTCTCGGAAGATACTATTTCTATAAATTTTTCTTCTGCTCACATAAACCAAGCTCAAATTGAAATAATTGACAAAGACTGTAATAAAATCGAAATCAAAGAAATAAAAAAAGAAGAAACTACACTTTACATTAAGGCTAATTTGGATATTAATTCTAGTCCGTATGAACTAAAATACGAGGATAAAGCAATAAAAATACAGTACTCTTATGAATTTATAGATAAAAATTTTTATTATACTAATGATGATTTAGGAGTAAATCTAAAAGATGATGGAACTGCAAGTTTAAAACTTTGGGCACCTCTTGCTAAAGACGTAAAAGTAATTATTTATGATAAAAATGACCAAGATTTAGTTATTGCTGATAATATACAAATGGTTTGTCATAAGGGAATTTGGACTGTAGATTTAGAAGAAAAAAATACGGGCTTAAAAAATCTAAATGCTTATTACTATAATTATAAAATTGATAATGAAGGAAAAGGAAATTATAAAATCGCCCTTGACCCCTATGCAAAATCTATGGCAACTTGGAATAATAAAAAATATTCCATTGGAAAAGCAGCAATAGTTAACCCTTCAAAATTGGGAACAGTTTTAAATTATGCAAATATGCCAAATTATAAAAAAAGGGAAGATGCAATAATTTATGAAGTTCATGTAAGGGATTTTACTATTGACCCTAGTATTGAAGGTGACTTAAGCCACAGATTCGGGACATTTAGAGCTTTAATTAATAAACTTCCTTATATTAAAGACTTAGGGGTAACGCATATTCAATTATTGCCTATAATGAGTTATTTTAATGTAGATGAAAATCATGGAAATAAAAGAGAAATGAATTGGTCAAGCCAACACAGTAACTACAATTGGGGTTATGACCCTCATAGTTATTTTTCTCTATCAGGTATGTATTCTGAAAATCCAAACAATCCCGAAAAAAGAATAGAAGAATTTAAGGAACTTGTAAATGAAATACATAAATTGGGCATGGCTGTAACTTTAGACGTAGTTTTTAATCATACAGCAAGTGTGCATATTTTTGAAGACCTTGTGCCTAATTATTATCACTTTATGGATGAAGAAGGAAATACAAAATCAAGTTTTGGTGGAGGAAGACTAGGAACTACTCACCTAATGGCGAGAAAAATTCTGGTAGATTCAATACTATATTTTACAAAGGAATTTAAAGTAGATGGATTTAGATTTGACATGATGGGAGACCATGATGCAGAAACAATTCAAATTGCCTATGACCAAGCAAAAAAAATTAATCCTAATATACTTATGATAGGAGAAGGTTGGAGAACTTTTACTGGAGACGACGGAGACAAAAGAATGCCTGCTGACCAAGACTGGATGCAACATACTGAAGCTTGTGGCGTTTTCTCAGACGAAATAAGAGACGAGCTCAAGTCTGGATATAATAGTGAAGGAGAGCCTAGATTTATAACAGGAGGGAAAAGAAATATAGGTCTTATCTTTGATAATATCATTGCAAAGCCTCATAATTTTGTATCAGACCAACCGGGAGATGTAGTTCAATATATAGAAGCCCATGATAACTTGACTCTCCATGATGTAATAGCTTACTCTATAAAAAAAGACCCTGAATTTTATGAAGAAGAAATACAAAAAAGAATAAGAATTGGAAATACCCTTGTTCTTACTTCTCAAGGAACAGCTTTTCTCCATGGAGGACAAGAATACGGTAGAAGCAAACAATGGAAAGGAAGTCATAAACCTTTGCATAAAGAAACCTTTATGACTGATGCACAAGGAAAGGCCTTTACTCACCCTTATTTTATTCATGATTCATATAACTCATCAGACATTATAAATATGTTTGACTGGGAAAAAGCCCTAAACTATGAAAAATTTAAAGACTCAGCTCTTACAAGAGACTATACAAAGGGGCTTATAGCTCTTCGTAAATCCACAGATGCTTTTAGGCTTCCAAGTTTTTCTCTAATTGAGAAAAATGTTTCTCTAGTCTATCCAGAAAGAGAAGTTGAAGACCTTATAATAGCTTACAAAACAAAAGCTACAGACAACACTGAATATTACGTATTTGTAAATGGCGATGAAGTTGAGAGAACTTTCTTTATAAAAGAAGATTTAGAAAACACTATTATAATAGCCGATGAAAAAGAAGTGACACTATCTGGGATTAAGAATCCTAAAGGTGTAAGCCTTGAAAAAGATAAAGTTAACTTAGCACCATTAACTGTAGTAATTTTGAAAAAATTAAAGTAAATACTCAGGTTACGTCCAAGGGTCTGCGCCTTTGGCGCAGACCCTTGGACGGGGAAATACGGGGCTTTGCCCCGAACCCCATAAAAACATAATCAAAGTCAAAAGAGAAGGGAGCTCACTCCCTTCACCCTGAAATTCAGTAAACCAAAATCGGAGGAACAATGAATATAGGCACAAGTATTTTAGGACAATATGAATTGGGAACAAATAGAGAATATCTTATTACCAATGGTTTAGGTAGCTTTTCTAGCGCCTCAATTAATGGGAATCATGCAAGACAATACCATGGTTTATTTATAAGCTCTCTTATTCCACCCCTTGATAGATTTATGCTTTTGCATAAGGCTGAAGAAGTCTTAAATAATAAAGATTTATCAGTATCAAAAGAAATAAAAGGGAATAAAACTTATATAAAAGATGGCTATACTGCCCTTAATAATTTTTCTTATGAAAATTTTCCAAAATGGACTTATCATCATGAAGGCGTTTATCTTGAAAAAGAACAATTTATGGTTTTTGAAAGAGAAATTCTAGGATTAAAATATAAAGTAAACACACTTTTGGAAGAAAAAAATCATTTAAAGGTTAACTTTTTCCTAAATTATAGAGACATACACAGAATGCTAAAACTTAACGAACATTATAATTATTCCTTCGAAATAAAGGATAATTTACTAAAAATAACCATTGAGGAACTTAAAAAAAGTTTCTACATAAAAACTAATGGGAAAATTGTAATAAATAAAGATACTTCAGAAAAAGAATATGATTTTGAAGGAAACTTAATAAAGACCTTTACAAAAGAAGCTCTTGCTTACGATATTGAGCTTGGGGAAAGAGGAGATAACAAACTAGATAGTTCTGTTAATAGTTTTTATGTAGAAAAAGATTTAATAAATAAAGAAGATTTATGGATACTTGTTATAAATGAAGAGTTTGAAATAGATAATTATAATTTTTATGATTTGTATGAAAAAGAAATTAAAAGAATTGAAGATATGAAAAATCTAGCTTCAAAAACAGATACTTTCATAAGAGACCTTGCTCAAGCTGGAGATACTTTTATCGTAAAAAGAAAAAGCACAAAGGAAAAAACTATTTTAGCTGGATATCCTTGGTTTGGAGATTGGGGAAGAGATACTATGATTGCTCTTCCAGGACTGACTCTTGCTAGCGGTAGATATGAAGATGCCAAATCAATATTAAAAACTTTCTCTAAATACGTGGATAAAGGTATGCTTCCAAATAAGTTTCCTGATTATGACGGAGAAGAACTTATGTACAATACTATAGACGCTTCTTTGTGGTATTTTTATGCTATACATAAATACCTTGAGTATACTAAAGACTTTAGCTTTGTAAAAGATGAATTACTGGCTTCAATGGAAGAAATACTAAAATTCCATGTAGAAGGAACAAGGTATGGTATTAGCCTTGATAATAATGACGGACTTTTGCAAGGAGGAGACAAAAAGACTCAGTTAACTTGGATGGATGTGAAATACAAAGGAGTGGCAATAACACCTCGTTATGGGAAAACAGTTGAGATAAATGCTCTTTGGTACAATGCTTTAAAAATTTATGAAAGCGTATGCACTAATGTAGATAAAGTTTACCCTGCTGAATACAAAGAAATTTATACAAAAATAGAAAAAAATTACTTAAAAACGTTTTGGAATCAAGAGGGAAAATACTTATACGACTATATAGCTGATGGGATAAAAAATAATGATGTAAGACCTAATCAAGTTTTTGCATTAAGTCTTCCTTATTCTCTTGTTCCAAATAAAGAAGCCAAAGAAATACTAAAAATAGTAATGAAAGAATTGTATACACCAAGAGGTATGAGAAGTTTATCTAAAAATAACGAAAAATATGTAGGAATTTATTATGGTTCCCTTTGTAGCAGAGACTCTTGCTATCATCAAGGTACAGTTTGGTCATGGCCTTTGGGACACTTTTTAGAAGCTCATTATAAAGTTTATAAGGATAAAGCCTTTACTGCCAAACTTATGGAAGGTATAAAAGAGCATTTTTATAATGACGGAGCTATAAAAAATATAAGCGAAATTTTTGACGGTAACGAGCCAAATAATCCTAGAGGTTGTTATGCTCAAGCATGGTCTGTTGGAGAAGTATTAAGAATATCAAAAGAAATTTTATCTACTCAGCCATAAATAGATAAATAGATTTAATTACTTTGTTCTTATGGGGTTCGGGGCAAAGCCCCGTAATTTCCCATTCAAGCGTTCACGCCGTCGGCGTGGACGCTTGGATGGAACCTGAGAAGATACAAAAAATTTTAGAATAGGAGATGAAAATGAAAAAATTATTTTTACTATCACTAAGCACTTTTATAATATTCAGTTGTAACCAAGCAAAAGAGGAAACAAAGGCTGATCCATTTAAAGCAATGCAAAAACAAACTCTAATGGAAAGTGGGCTTAATCCTATAGCATTAATTAAGACTAACGAATACATAGAAAAAAGCGAAAAGGAAACTTTATTTCTTTTTAAAGCACCTAAGGGAGCAAAAATAGATTTTTATATAAATAAAGAAGGAAAAAAGCCAAAAAAGAAAATAACTATAGAGAGCTATGAAGGTAATGGATTAACTTATGGGGAACTTGAACCTGGAGTAAGCTATAACTACAAAATTGTAATGACTTATGAGGGTAAAAAAATCGAATCACCTGTAGAAACTTTTACTAAAGAAAAAATGACTATGGTAACAGATAGACCAGAATGGGCTAGAAATGCACTATTCTATGAAGTGTTTGTAAGAAGCTTCTATGATGGAAACGGAGACGGTATTGGAGATTTCAAAGGTTTAAAAGAACAAATTCCTTACTTGAAAGAATTGGGAGTTAATGCCCTTTGGTTAATGCCTATAAACGAATCACCTAGTTATCATGGTTATGATGTAGTTGATTATAGAAGTATAGAAAAAGATTTTGGAACTATGGAAGACTTTAAGGCATTTTTGGCTGAAGCTAAGAAAAATGATATCAAAATAATAATGGATTTGGTACTTAATCATAGTTCAAGCCAAAATCCTTGGTTTATTGATGCTCTGAATAATGAAAACAGCCCATATAAAGATTATTATGTATGGGATGATGGATTTGAAGATAAAACTAAAGCAAGCGATATGGGAACTAAACCTTGGCATACAAAAGGGGACAAAACTTACTATGGAATATTCTGGAACGGAATGCCTGACTTAAACTATCGTAACCCTAAACTTCGTAATGAAGTTAAAGATATTACAAAATTCTGGTTAGATTTAGGAGTGGACGGATTTAGACTTGATGCAAGTAAATATATTGATTTAAACAGCGAAGTTACTCAACTTTGGTGGCATGATTTCAATTCTTATGTAAAATCCATAAATAAAGATGCTTTTATCGTTGGAGAAAACTGGGATACTTCAGTAAATTATGTTGCAAAATTCATAAAAAGCATGGATAGCTCTTTTAATTTCAACTTAAGAGATGTAATATTAGATGCAGCTAGAGGAAATGATGTAGATTTAGTAAAAACTATTGAAAAAAGAAACAGTATTTATGTTAATGAAAATCCTAATTTTATCGATACTATGTTTGTAGGAAACCATGATGTTAACAGGCTTTCAAACGAAGTATTAAATAGCCCAGAAAAGCAAAAATTAGCCCTTAACATACTTATGACTCTTCCGGGGACTCCATTTATCTATTATGGTGAAGAACTAGGACAAAGAGGAGTAAAACCAGACGAAGACATAAGAGAGGCTATGGACTGGTATAAAGATACTACTGGAAAAGGTTTAGCTGAAAATTATGTTAGAAAACATACCGAAGCTAATGATGGAATTTCTTATGAGGAGCAAAAAGGAGTTAAAGGTAGTCTTTTTGAACATACTAAAACTCTGATTTCTATAAGAAAAGCTCATCCATTTATAGTTAATGGAAAATACAAAGACCTTGGTCTTGGATTTAAACAAAATGGATATGAAATAACTGATGGCAAAGAAAAATTAACTGTAGTTCATAATAGCGCTACTAAAGAAATGCAGATTACTATTGATAATAAAAATTTTACAGTTCCGGCATATAGCTCTATAATTGTAAAAAACGGAGAAAATCTTTTAAAGTAAAAACTTTATTTTGTAAGATTCATAAATAGGATAATTTTCTATTGTCGTCAACTTAAGGGGAAATGGCAAAAGTTAAAAAGACCAAACCCCCTCTAAATAGCTCTGCATAAGATAAGCTAAAGTCTAAAGACTTAATTTTATCTAATCCCCCTTTGGCTAAAGAGGGAGACTTCATAGCCCCTCTCTTTAGATAAAGATTAAATATTCTTAGTTGCAAAACTTAGAATATTTTATGCAGAGCGAGGGGTTGGGGTGAGTTTGAGTTCTTGACTTTTCTTAAGTTGATGACATT
>RRZT010447723.1_pt1 | contig 23273 bp, 25 predicted proteins | sample 2165551 | NCBI WGS metagenome assembly RRZT01 (sample SAMN10456910, study PRJNA506462) | wastewater metagenome | biome: wastewater; feature: sludge; material: wastewater sludge; isolation source: wastewater sludge with Escherichia coli K12::gfp cells carrying plasmid... | place: USA: Moscow, Idaho... | reverse complement strand
AGGGTCGGGCGTTCGAATCGCTCCGGGTGCACCAACACACTGTGACATCACCGCGCCCATCGTCTAGCGGTTAGGACACTGCCCTTTCACGGCGGCAACCGGGGTTCGATTCCCCGTGGGCGTACCAGGATTCCTTAAAACTCTCATACATACCTGTTGTTCATTCAAAGCATTGTTTAGTATACAAGTCACATACAGATCTTAATAAAAAGTCATACCCACAACTACTTAAGTACCGTCTGCAACCATTTTCTGCAAGCGTACTACGCATATCGTTCTTTGCAAAAATAGATTTCAATTCTGAATTGCTAACGATTTCCTTTCAAAGTTCCACACTTATCTCAATAACATTTAAGCCAAATCAAATTAGAGTGACATTCTCTTACTTTCACTGTCTTTACACTAGTTACTCTATTATGATGCAATCTTTACAAATAAAGAGCACTTGCTCTTAATCAAGGTGACAGCGCATCACCACACTTACTCACCATCACTCAGGAGCATCACTATGCTTAAAGCAATCAGTCTTACAATGATTTTGTTGGGCAGCACCTCTGTATTCGCAGCAGGAGCAGCACCTTGGTCTTATCATGGCGAAACCGCGCCTGAACACTGGTCAGAATTGTCGCCAGAATACGCCACTTGTAAAGCGCAAAACCAAACACCTATCAATATCCGCAATGCCGCCAAAACCAATTTGGCCCCGCTTTACATGGCTTACTCTAGCGACGCCCAAAAAATCACCAACACAGGCCACACCGTGCAAATCAGCTACGCTGAAGGCAGCACCATAGAAGTGGATGGTGAAAAGTTCACATTAAAACAAATGCACTTCCATACTCCAAGTGAAAATCAAATTCAGGGCAAGAGCTATCCAATGGAACTGCACTTGGTGCATGCCAATGCCGATGGCGCACTTGCAGTGGTTGGCGTGATGTTTGTGGAAGGAAAAGACAACGCTGACTTGGCTAAATTGTGGCGCGCCATGCCAAAAAAAGCGGGTGAAAGCGTCAATTTACTCAGTGAAAACACTGTTTCTGCTTACAGCTTCTTGCCTAAGAAACAAGAATACTATCGTTTCAGCGGCTCATTGACCACACCACCTTGCTCTGAAGGTGTGCGCTGGCTGGTGATGAAAACCCCTATCGAAGCCTCAACCGCGCAAATCAAAGCATTTACCGATACCATGGGCACCCACACCAATCGCCCTATTCAAGCCTTGAATGGTCGTGTGATCCTAGAATAAAATCCAATCATAAACCGATGTGATTTGAAATGTGCGGCCTGATTACAGGCCGCATTTTTTGTGTTTACCCTCAGTCAAATCAACAATCCTTGGCCTAGCTCATGAAAGCGGTGACGAATGAGCGTATAATGTTAATGATTAGTTTCAATATGATAATAAAGCTCGGAACCCAAACCCATGAATTTCCCACATCGCTACACACCTTCCACCCGCATGCGTCGCATGCGCCGTGATGCATTCTCACGCCAATTGATGCAAGAAAACACTTTGACCGTTAAAGATTTGATTTTGCCTGTCTTCATTTTAGAGGGTAATAATGTCGAACAAGACGTGACTTCCATGCCAGGAGTCAAGCGACTCAGCTTGGACAAATTGTTTTATACCTGTGAAGAGTGTGTAGAACTGGGCATTCCACTGATAGACTTGTTCCCCGCCGACTTAAACAACAAAAGCCTGATGGCAGAAGAAGCCTACAATCCCGATGGTTTGGTACCCACCGCCATTCGTGAAATCCGTGCCCGCTTTCCAGATTTGGGTGTGATGACCGATGTGGCCTTAGACCCCTACACCACCCACGGCCAAGACGGCATCATTGATGCTGATGGCTATGTGATGAACGACATCACCATTGAAGTGTTGATCAAGCAATCATTGTGTCACGCCGATGCGGGCGCACACATCATTTCACCGTCAGACATGATGGACGGTCGCATCGGCGCCATCCGCGAGGCTTTGGAAGATGCAGGCCACGAATTGGTGCGCATCATGTCTTATTCGGCCAAATACGCTTCTTGCTTCTACGGCCCCTTCCGTGAAGCCGTGGGCTCGGCTGGCAGCTTGGGCAAAGCGGATAAGAAAACCTACCAAATGGATCCAGCCAACAGCAACGAAGCCTTACACGAAGTGGCATTGGACATACAAGAAGGCGCCGATATGGTCATGATCAAACCAGGAATGCCGTATTTAGATGTGATACGCCGCGTCAAAGACGAATTTGCCGTACCGACTTATGCTTACCAAGTGTCGGGCGAATATGCCATGCTGATGGCTGCGATTCAAAACGGCTGGCTAGACCGCGACCTATCCATTCTGGAAAGCCTGATGGCTTTCAAACGTGCAGGCGCTGATGGGGTTTTGACCTATTTTGCCATTGAAGCAGCACGCTTGTTGCGTCAGCAAAACTGACTCCCTGATAAAACCCACTGTGGCCGATAAACCTCAAATTTTATCGGCCACAGTCATTTTATACATGTCTTTTAAGCGGCCTGTAACCATTTACAGGCCGCTTAAAATTTTGACTTCACCCAACCCATACAGCTTACTCATTCAATCATGGTACCAGTGATTAATTGCCAAGAAATCCACATTAAGGCACAGCGATTGCAAGGTTTTAAACCATAGCAACACCATGGTTAATCCCAAATCTTTGGTTTTGACTCATGCCACCGAATCACACCCTTTATGCTGGAGGAGCCTGAGCATCATGAGAACCCTGTACACCATCTTAATTGGCTTGGCTTTGGTATTAATACTGCGCTTTGTAGGCAATGAGGTTGCGGGCTTGGAAGGTCAACGCAAAGCCTTGGTGTGGTTTTTCCCCATTTGGTTTGTGGCCATGGCAGGCAATTTAATCAACGGCATGCGACATGGCTATGGCTTTGATGAAGAATTGCTGTTTTTCATGCTAAATTTTGGCTTGCCTTGCTTGTTCGCCGCCTTTTGTCTGCACAAACATAAAACCTAACGAACCTCCAAAAAATGGCAACCCTTACTGGACTCAGATTCCCAGATTGCATGCTTATCGGAACACATTTACAGGCCGCATGTCCTTCATCTTGCCCATCCAAATATGGGCTTACTCCAATCCAATTAACACCTTTTGTCACAAACTTTTCTAATGCTCCATACACGGCTTAGTCAAAGTAGCGGTTTATTGAGCAAAAATACTTGATATTGGCCACGATTCTGCTATCGTCATGTCATCTTGAGATTAACCGTTTGACCACACCATCCATGAGTTTTTTGTTAAGTCCGATCGACACTGTTGAAACCATCAGCCCTGAAGAATTTGCCCTATCGTATTTGCTGCCACGCAAACCTGTGGTCATCAAAAATCTGACCCATAACTGGCCTGCTTTTCAAAAATGGAATTTAGCCTACATGAAGGATGTGGTGGGCGACATCACCGTTCCGTTGTATGACAGTGCCAAAGCTGACCCTGCCGCCCCCATCAATGCCGCCAGCAGTGAAATGCGCTTCAGCGATTACATTGATTTGATTCAACGCGAACCCACCGATTTGCGCATATTTCTGTTTGATCCCATCAAATACGCACCCAAGCTGCTCGATGATTACGTTTTCCCCACCGATTTGATGGGTGGATTTTTAGACAAACACCCAAATTTGTTTTTTGGTGGCCAAGGCTCTGAGACTTTTTTGCATTACGACTTGGATTTGGCCCACATCTTTCACAGCCATTTTGGCGGCCGCAAACGCGTGCTGTTGTTTGCTCCCGAATGGAAACAACGCCTTTATCACATGCCATACGCCACTTATGCCTTAGAAGACTACGACATTGCCAATCCCGATTTCAACCGTTTCCCTGCTCTGAAGCACATTGAAGGCATAGAATGCACTCTCGAACATGGCGACACCTTGTTCATGCCCAGCGCTTGGTGGCATTGGATGCAATACGTCGATTGTGGCTTTTCCATTTCGCTGCGCGCTTGGGACAAATCTTGGCGCATCAAAGCCCAGTCTTTGTGGAATCTAACCGTACAACGCCAATTTGATAACTTCATGAAAGCCAAGTACCAAGGCAAATACATGGCATGGAAAGAACATCAGGCTTGGCAGCGGGCCGATAAGGCTTTGCGCAACCACCAACCCAAGTAATCGTTTCACGGTTGTATATCGCACCAATCAATCGGTATAAATGACTCTTCAACAAACCATGATATGGAGGCATTTAGAAAGCGTGTAAATCCTTACAGGCCGCATAAAACATTGCAGTTCTGTGCTTGAACACCCATCCAATGTGCGCCTTACCAATTCAACGAAGGAAACAGCATGGCACTCAAAACCTACCAAGTGTTTTACCATTTTTATGGCAGCGATACATCCGTTGATTCTGATGCGCCAATTAGCATGAATGTGGCCGATATCTACTCACCTTTACTCGGCCAATTGAGTGAAGATGGGGATTTTATCGGCTTGATAGACGCACAAGGTGAAACCTTGCAAGTGATGTATGAAGCCGAAGATGATGTCTATTGGATTGAAGTGATAAATGTCAGTCAACAAGGCTCGCATGGCAAACACATGGGTTTTGATGAACTGACCGATTTCTTCAAAGCCTTGCCAGAACATTTCCAGCCAGACAGCATTGATGGCAGCGAATTTATTGCTTGGTAACGCGTTATCTCATCATCCTTGTCATTCACAACAATACACCATGCAAGCGGCCTGTAAATGCTGAACTCATTTACAGGCCGCTTGCATATGGCAATTCCGTGATTGGATTACCAATTCATTTGGTCTATTGCCGCATTCATTTTCAAGATTTGCAGCAAATTGTTCTTGACTTTGGTGCCTTGCGCGTTGGTCAACACCTTATCGCCACGCTGCAAAATCAATGCCTGACTTTGCTTTTGATAGGCAAACGTCCATTGGGTATCGCCGCAATTGTGTGGCTGGCAAAACGTGCCCACACTGACGGTTTGACTGGCTTCAAACGTTTTAATCGGCCCTACCACCATATTGCCTGATTTGAAACCCGACAAAACCCAAGCATCGGCCAAACCATGTTCGCCCAATAGTGCCAAAATATTGATTTTCAAGGCAGGAGTCGCCTTCAACACCGCATCGACATACGGCTCGCCCGCCCGTTTGTCCAAATTTGCAGGCAATGTGGTTTCTGCCCATGCCGCGCCCATGCTGCCCAATAATGCCAATGCCAATATGGCTTTTTTCATGCTGTCACCCTTTAATCGCTGTTAATGGCCTAAAAAGCGGCCTGTAAACCACAAACACAGTTTACAGGCCGCTTCAATGTGTGAATTTAATCTTGCTCAACCATAGCGCCTTTGGAATTCTCCCATAAAGTCAATCAAGGCTTCCACGCCTTGCAATGGCATCGCATTGTAAATGCTCGCGCGCATGCCGCCCATGGATTTGTAGCCTTTGAGCAAACGCAAACCGCGTGTGGTGGATTCTTGCGCAAACAATTTATCCAATTCAGGCGTTGGTGCATGGAAAATCACATTCATTTGCGAACGCGCACGCGCAGCCACCTTATTGGTGTAAAAACCACCGCTGCTGTCTATGGCTTCGTAGAGTTTTTTCGCTTTCAAAGCGTTGATGGTCTGCACCGATGCCACGCCACCTTGCGATTGCAACCAGCGGAACACCAAACCAGAAATGTAAATCGGATAGGTTGCGGGCGTGTTGTACATGCCTTGGCGTTCCACATGCGATTTGTAATTCCACACATCGGGAATCGCGTTAGAACAGCGATCAAGCAAATCCTCACGAATGATGACTATGGTCGCACCCGATGGACCGATGTTTTTCTGCGCACCCGCATAAATCAAACCAAAATCGGCCACATTAATCGGGCGTGACAAAATCTCACTCGACATGTCGCACACCATGGGCGGCATTTGATTTGGGAAAGGCTTGGGAACGTCGCGGTATTGCAAACCATGTACGGTCTCGTTAATCACGTAATGCACAAACGCAGAATCTGGGCTGATATCCCAAGTATCAGGAGCTGGCAAATCGGTGTAATCGTATAATTCGCCGCCATGCGCGGCCAAATGGATTTTGGTATCGGTCAGTTTGCCCATTTCATTGTGAGCGATGCGGCTCCAATTGCCCGTTACCACCGAATCCACCCGTTTAAAACCTCTGGCCAAATTCATGGTCACCATGTTGAATTGGGAGCTCGCCCCCCCTTGCATGAACAACACCTTGTAATTATTAGGGATGTTCATTAACTGTCTTAAATCTTGCTCTGCATGGTACAAAATGCTCATGAACACATCGGAACGGTGGCTCATGGTCATTACGGAAAAACCCGTACCGTTGTAATCGAACATCTCTGATTGCGCCTGACGCAACACAGATTCTGGCAACACAGCAGGTCCAGCAGAAAAATTGTAAATAATGGGCATGGTCATGGTGAATCGGCCTTTATTTGGCTTGGTTGGCAAAACTTGGCGCCGCCCTCACGGGTGTAACGTCACACTTTTCTCTCCACCCCAGTATTTTCAGCTGATTGCGACACGGAAAACACCAAAAATGAGGGGTTTATGGATTCTAGTGCGTTGCAACAATAGAGGCAAGCTTAAGTTTGTGCGATTTTCTCTGTGAAAAACACCTTAATACTTTCTTTTCCCACTTAAAGCGGGTAAAATCAGCACGTTTTTCAAATTCGAGAAATGGGCATCTGCCCATTTTTTTATTTCTGGGAGCCAAATGGACGTCCAAACCATATTAGACAAGACCTTACCTGGTTTAGGTTATGAGTTGGTTGATTTCGAATTAACCGCCCAAGGGGATTTGCGAGTTTTCATCGACAGCCCAAACGGCATCACTGTGGAAGATTGTGCCACAGTCAGCAACCACTTGAGCCGAGTGTTTTTGGTTGAAGACATCGATTACAAACGCTTGGAAATTTCCAGCCCAGGTCTAGACCGCCCTTTGAAAAAGGCACAAGACTTTGCGCGCTTTAATGGCCAATTGACCAAGCTAAAAACACGCTTGCCAGTAGACAATCAAAAAAACTTCTTGGGTCGCATCATCGCCAGCAATGACGACAGTGTGACACTGGCTTTTGATGGCAAAGAAGTCACCATACAATTAAGCAATATCGATAAGGCTCGATTGAAGCCAGAATTTTAATCCATCGGAATATCACGTTTGGAGATAACAAAAAAATGAGCAAAGAAATATTAACTTTAGTCGATGCCTTGGCCAGTGAAAAAAACGTAGACCGCGAGACCGTGTTCAGCGCACTGGAGTTTGCCTTGGCGACTGCGGCGAAGAAACGCTTCGAGCAAGACCACATCGAAGTGCGCACTGAAATCAACCGTGAATCAGGGGAATACCAAAACTACCGTCGTTGGTTGATTGTGAAAGACGAAGACTATACCTACCCTGATGTGGAAATGACTGAGGAAGAGATCGAAGAAAAATTCCCAGGCATGCATCTGGATGCAGGTGAGTATTACGAAGAAAAAATTGAAAACGTAGAATTCGGCCGCATTGGTGCCCAAACCGCAAAACAAGTGATTTTGCAACGCATACGTGATGCCGAACGTGAACAAATCTTAAACGAGTTTTTGCAACGCCGTGAAAATCTGATTTATGGCACTGTGAAACGCGTTGAGCGCCATGGTGCGGTGATTGAAGTGGGCCGCTTAGAAGCTTTGCTGCCGCGCGACCAAATGATTCCTAAGGAAAACCTCCGTACAGGTGACCGTGTTCGTGCTTACTTGAAAGAGGTGGTACAACAAGGCAATCGCCCAGTGGTGATGTTGACCCGTACTTCGGGCGAATTCTTAGCCAAATTGTTTGAAATTGAAGTTCCAGAGATTGAAAACGACTTATTGGAAATCAAAGAAGTCGCTCGTGACCCAGGTTTCCGCGCCAAAATTGCAGTCAAAGCCAATGACCCGCGCATAGACCCACAAGGCACTTGTATTGGTGTACGTGGCTCACGCGTGAATGCCGTGACCAATGAATTGGCGGGCGAGCGCATTGACGTGGTGTTGTGGTCACCTGATACCGCTCAATTCATCATCAATGCCTTGTCACCTGCTGATGTGACTCGCATCTTGATTGATGAAGACCGTCATACTGTTGATGTGGTGGTGGCCGAAGACCAATTGGCCTTGGCCATCGGTCGTGGTGGCCAGAACGTGCGTTTGGCAGCTGAGTTAACGGGTTGGAGCCTCAACATCATGACGGTTGAAGAAGCCGATGAGCGCCACCAAGCCCAAGACTCACAAACCCGTGCCCACTTTGAGCAACACTTAAACATCGACACTGAAGTAGCAGAAATCTTGGTACAAGAGGGTTTTGTGACTTTGGAAGAAGTGGCTTACGTCCCTATCAATGAATTGCTTGAAATTGAAGGCTTTGATGAGGAATTGGTCAACCAATTGCGCAGCCGTGCACGCGATGCCATTTTGACTTTGGCCATTGAGTCTGAAGAGCAATTGGAAAAAATCGATGAAGATTTGAAAGCCGTTGCTGGTGTAGACCAAGAGTTACTGCGTGATTTAGCCCAAAACGGCATCACCACGCGTGATGATTTGGCTGAGTTGTCCGTAGACGAATTAATTGAAATTACCGGTGTTAGTACCGATGAGGCAAAAGCCATCATCATGGATGCAAGATCGCACTGGTTTACTGAAGAAGGAGGTGCGAATGAGTAATACGACTGTTGAACAATTTGCCTTAGAACGCAGCATGCCCGCCGAGCGCTTGTTAGAACAATTGCGCGCGGCAGGCGTGAGCAAGCAATCTGGCGCAGACAGCTTGAGCACTGAAGACAAACAAAAATTATTGGCGTACTTAAAGCAATCTCATGGCGAAACTGAGGGTCAAAAAATCACCGTCAGCCGCAAGCAAACCAGCTCTGTGAAAACTGCTGCCGGTACTGTTGAAGTGCAAACCCGCCGCCGTCGCAGCATTCAAATTGATGATGGCGTTAGCGAAGCGGTTGCGCCTGAAGCCGTGGTTGAAGCCACTGTGGCACCTACCCCAGCACCTGTAGTGGAAGTTGCTGAGCCAGTTGCTGAAGTAGCCAGCAACACGGCTCCAGTTGAAGACGATGCAGAAACACGTCGCGCCGCTGCCAAAGCAAAAGCTGAAGCAGAGGCCGAACGCATTTCGCGCGCCAAAAACAAACCAGCCACGCCTTCAAAAGCTGAAGTGGCAGCCGAACCTGTTGCCACAGCGGCACAGGATGAATCCGCCACACCTACCCAACCAGAGCCAGTTGCTGCAACTGTGACGCCTACCGAGGCCCCTAAAGCCGAAGAAGTGCCACAAGCCACTGCTGCTCCAGTTAAAGAAGCCAAACAGGAAGCCACAAAAGAAGTGTCAGTCGAAACCGCAAGCCCTGCTGTTAACAAAACAGCCAAACCAGCCGCTCCAACAGCGCCAGTGAGTGTCATCTCTGCAGAAGAACAAGCTGCACGTGATGCAGAAGCCCAACGTGCCTCAGCTCTGCGTGCGCACCAAGAAGCTTTGTTGCGCGAAAAACAAGAGCGCCAAGCCCGACGTGAAGCTGCTAAATTACAAGCCCAGCAAGAAGCTTTGGCTCAAAAACAGCAAAAAGAAAACCGCTCGGCCAGCCCTTCAGCCAAAAAAGCCGAAGCCAACCAAGCGGCCAAATCTGCCACAGCAGCCAAACCAGCTGCCAATGGTGCTGACAAACCTGCTGAGAAAAAAGCAGTGGTTGCCCGCAATGCTGACAAACCAGCTCGTACCACACAACAGCCACAAAACGAAGACAACCGCGGTGGTAAGCCTAAGTCTAAATTAAAAGGCCGTGGCGAAAACCAACGCGACGACAGCAAATGGCGCTCAGGTAAAAAAGGCAAACGTGGTGGTCGCAATCAAGTTGAAATCGACAACCAACACACCTTCCAAGCACCGACTGAGCCAGTGGTTCACGAAGTATTGGTACCTGAAACCATTACCGTGGCCGAATTGGCGCACAAAATGGCGGTAAAAGCGGTTGAAGTGATCAAAACTCTGATGAAAATGGGTTCTATGGTCACCATCAACCAAGTGTTGGACCAAGAAACCGCCATTATTTTGGTGGAAGAAATGGGCCACATTGCCAAAGCAGCCGAGCCTGATGATCCAGATGCATTCTTGATGGATGGTGAAGTATCACATGCTTCTGAAGCCGAAGCCTTGCCTCGCGCACCAGTAGTCACTGTGATGGGTCACGTTGACCATGGTAAAACCTCTTTACTTGACTCAATACGCAAAGCCAAAGTGGTGGCAGGTGAAGCCGGTGGCATTACCCAACACATCGGTGCTTACCATGTGAAAACCGCTCGCGGCATGGTGACTTTCTTAGACACCCCAGGTCACGAAGCGTTTACCGCCATGCGTGCCCGTGGTGCCAAAGCCACCGACATTGTGGTATTGGTGGTTGCAGCCGACGACGGCGTGATGCCACAAACCATCGAAGCGATTAACCATGCCAAAGCAGCAGGCGTGCCTATGGTCGTTGCGGTGAACAAGATTGATAAAGAAGCCGCCAATCCTGAGAAAATTCGTCAAGAATTGAGCATTCACGGTGTGAATCCAGACTCTTGGGGTGGTGACACGCAGTTTGTTGACATCTCTGCTAAGAAAGGCCTCAACATTGATGGCTTGCTCGAAGCCGTGTTGTTAGAAGCTGAAGTGTTGGAATTGAAAGCCCCAGTTGATGCACCTGCCAAAGGCATCATCGTCGAAGCCCGTTTGGACAAAGGCCGCGGTGCGGTTGCGACCTTATTGGTTCAATCTGGTACTTTGCGCAAAGGCGACATGCTGTTGGCAGGCTCTGTGTTCGGTAAAATCCGTGCCATGACCGATGAAGACGGCAAAACCATCAACGAAGCTGGCCCATCTATTCCAGTGGAAATCTTGGGCTTGTCTGATGTGCCTAACGCAGGTGAAGACGCGATTGTGTTGGCCGATGAGAAAAAAGCGCGTGAAATCGCGTTGTTCCGTCAAGGCAAATACCGCGACGTGCGCTTGGCCAAACAACAAGCAGCCAAATTGGAAAACCTGTTTGCCAACATGGGCGAAGGCGAAGTACAACGCTTGTCTGTCATCATCAAAGCCGACGTACAAGGTTCTTACGAAGCCTTGGCAGGCAGCTTGCGCAAATTGTCTACCGACGAAGTACAAGTCGATGTCTTGCACAGCGGCGTAGGTGGCATTAACGAATCTGACGTGAACTTGGCCATTGCTTCTAACGCCACCATCATCGGCTTTAACACCCGTGCCGATGCTGCAGCGCGCAAATTGGCCGAGAGCGAAGGCATAGATTTGCGCTATTACAACATCATCTACGATGCCATCGACGATGTGAAAGCAGCGATGAGTGGCATGTTGGCACCTGAGAAGAAAGAACAAGTCTTGGGTACTGCCGAGATTCGTCAAGTCATCACCGTGTCTAAAGTCGGCAATATTGCAGGCTGTATGGTGACCGATGGTGTGGTGAAACGCGACTCTTCTGCCCGCTTGATTCGCAACCACGTGGTGATACACACTGGCCCACTCGACTCTTTGAAACGCTTCAAAGACGACGTGAAAGAAGTGAAACAAGGTTACGAATGTGGTTTGATGCTCAAAGGCTTTAACGACATCATCGAAGGCGACACCTTGGAATTCTTCGAAATCGTTGAAGTGGCTCGCAGCTTGTAATCACTTAAGCGGCCTGTAAACATCAGCTGTCTGGATGCTTAAGCCTCTGGACAGCTTTTATATTAGGAAAGCAACATGAAAAAACAACAACGAGGCTATGCCCGCCAAGACCGCGTACAAGAGCAAATCATGCGCGACTTGGCAGAATTAACCCGTACGGGTTTGAAAGACCCACGTGCTGGTTTCATCACCATCACCGAAGTTGAGCTCACGCGCGACTACAGCCACGCCACCGTGTGGTATACCGTGATGGACGAAAAAACCCGCGAAGTCACCGCCGAAGCCTTGGACAATGCCAAAGGCCATTTGCGCTCAGAATTGGCCAAACGCATCAAAGTGTTCAAAACCCCAGAATTGCATTTTGAATACGACGAATCCATCGAACGCGGCATGAACATCTCCAGCTTAATTGACCAAGCCAACAGCGAAAAACCTGTGCAAGACTGATGTGGTAGTCATCATGTATTGAATAGGTTTTAAATGTTTACAGGCCGCTTATATTCCATAAGCGGCCTGTAAACCATAATTAGTCTGATTAAGCTGCTGCGACTTCTCGGTACAAATGCCAATAGTGTTTCAGCTGTCGCATCAGTAAATACTCCTCCACCTTCACATGGCGCAGTGCAATCCACATGATGGCATTGTGTTGCGACTCCATGGCTCTTGGATGTAAATAAAGAGCGATATCAGGAATACGGTGCTCATGTCGATACTGTCGTCCTATTTGTATGCTGGCAATGTCCTTCCAATGCACGACTTGATTTTTGTAAACCACACCTTGCTCATTCAATGTCAATAAGGGCTTGTTATTGCCTGCCAAGCTCAAAATTTCTATGGCACTTTGAATCACCCCCGCAGTCACAGGTAACAAAATAAACACAGCAATAAACATCAGTGAGGTAATGTTACCGCTGCCTTCAGTAAACAAAGACCACAACCAATAGCTCCATGCATACAACACACACACAGCACAAACACCATTACAAATGGCAGCTTCAACAGCGCCAAACCACTTTTGCCAAAATAGTGTATTGGCAAGGTTGTTTGCTGTTCGTGGCTCATACGCCCTTCCTTTTCCATCCTGAAAATATTCTGCACAGGCAGCATACAATGTTAATCAACATGCGTAACAAATCAGGGCAATCAATCCTACCATGCCATAATATAAACTACCTTTATCCCCAGATAATTGACTGTAGTAGCCACATCATCCAGATAAACGTCCAAACTTTTTTGCCCTGAAATGAGCCTAACCTTATCCAAACTTGTCAAAATCATCAACACAGATTAGATTTAAGGCATCTCAAGCCACCACTTTGATTGCACATGTTCTTCAAGCCCAAGCCGACTCACACAGTCTACATGTCAGACACGGACAAAACCTTGGTGCTGCATACCAGTCTCTGGGCTGTTGTGCGTTTCGTCTTGCCAAACCTGTGCTGGATTGTTGCTGCTGTTGTGAGTGCTGGTTTGATTTACAGTGAATTTTCGCGCCATCCGTTTGTGGAAGAAACGCGAAAATATTGGTTGGGATTGTTTGTCTTTGTGTGGTCGGTGACATTTGGCTGTGCAGCATTGCTTAAGACCCGTGTGTTGCTTTACGCATGGCCGCGCTTTTACACCCAAATACAGCTGTCACCTCAAGGTTTACGTTTGCAAAACTGGCCACACAATCAGCATTTCATCGCGTGGACAGACATACAGGCCATCCAAGACATCTATCCACATAAAAAAATGCCTGCAAGATACGCACAGTTAACTGTTGCACCCGAACATTATCACCGCTTACAGCGCGAATCCCATATTGATAAGCCGTATTTCACCCAAGAAGCACAAAATATGTTTATTCTGCTGCCCACTTGGCAATGGCAGGCCAGTGACGTTTCCCAAGCCATCCATACTTATTGGGCCATGCATGTGGAAGGCTTTCCCTTAGCCCACCAAGGCAATGCTTCTAAATTGGCCTAGGTATCCACACAAGCGGCCTATAAATCATTAAACCAGTTAAATGTTCCAGTTCAATGCCAAGCTAAGGCAATCATCAAGCGCGCATACGCCGCTCGCGCCATCTTTTTACTGTAACCACCATCAGCAACACGATTCCAACCTCAATAGCCCAGCGATGCTCATACACCCACATAAACACTTTTTCATCCCATGACAACTTTCGCCACAAAACCGCAGAGAGGGCGCATCCTATGAAACTTGGTATTTGCCTTTCTTTTGCCAAAACCAAAACCTGTTCACCCTCTTTCACCGCAAAACTCGGGTCTTCGTGCAGCAAGTTTGGCTCTTCTGCCACAGCGGTTTGTATGTAAGCCACGCTGTTTTCATTGCCTTTATAGCCTTGTAAGAGCCAAAACGTGTTTTGATACTGCTGCACATTGTTTTGGTCTGTGTGTTGAGAGAAGGTGTGTTGGTACAGACTGTGGCTTACGCATACTGGCTTAACACAGACAACAGCACACCCGCTCCCAATAGCCAAGCCTTGCACTGTTTCTTCATCATATTGCATCTTCCTAAAAGTACCATACCCAGCTCACCTCCAATTAAAGCGGCCTGTAAACCATTTTACCTTGAACAAAACAGGTGGCATCAAAACCCTGACAATTCGCCTTATCAGCGTAGCATTTACTGCGTCACACAATCCAATTACCAATCCATTCATGAACGCTAACAAATCAAAACCTGACTTAGTCATGAAACACGCAGCTTATGCCAATTAAGGACAGGCAACAACGGCAACTAACACAAATCATGCTACACTCTCGCCCACGTAAAACAGTGTAACCAAACCTGCATGACCACAGCAAAACCACCCAAACGCCGCATCAACGGTGTGTTGCTTTTGGACAAACCCAAAGGCAAATCCAGCAATACCGCCTTACAAATCAGCAAACGTCTGTTCCAAGCCGAGAAAGCCGGCCACACTGGCATACTCGACCCTTTGGCAACAGGCTTATTGCCCGTATGTTTTGGTGAAGCCACCAAATACGCACAATACCTGCTCGACTCCGACAAAGCTTATATTGCCGATTTGCAATTGGGCATTGAAACCACCACTGGCGATGTGGAGGGTGAGATCTCCTCTCACAGCGATGCGCGCATCACTGCCGAAGCGTTTCAGTCCGCTTGTGTGGCCTATACCCGCGTGTATGAGCAAATGCCACCGATGTTTTCTGCTTTGAAACACAATGGCAAAGCACTGTACGAATACGCCAGACAAGGCATCAACATTGAGCGCAAACGCCGCACCATCACCATCTTCAGCATAGAAGTATTGGCTTTCGATGAAGCCGCGCAAACCGCCCAAATCGCTGTTTCTTGCTCCAAAGGCACTTACATCCGTACTTTGGCCGAAGACATTGCCCGTGAAGCAGGCACACTCGCCCACTTAACCGATTTGCGCCGCACCGCAACCGCAGGTTTTGACATTAGCCAAAGCCATGACATTGAGGCCATCGAGGGTTTGGAACTGGATGGCCGCGATGCTTTGCTCCTGCCTTGTGAGGTTTTGGTGACACATTTACCAGCCATTACACTGGAAGACGCAGAAATTGTGCGTTTAAGATACGGACAACAGGTGCAAACCGCGGTGAATTATGGAATAATGTCGGCCTTACGGGTTTATGATGCGAATCAGACCTTCATAGGCTTGGTGGAAGCTTTGCCTGAGATGCGTTTAAAAGCCTTGCGCTTGATGAGCACGAATTAAGCACGTAGTTTGGAGACAGCGAGGGTTTCGGCTCTGTTGTCTTGTCGGGTTTGAAAACCCATTTTTATATTTGGAGCATTACAAATGGCATTAACCGTAGAACAAAAAGCGCAAATCGTTAAAGATTTCCAACGCAAAGAAAACGACACTGGCTCAAGCGAAGTGCAAATTGCATTGTTGACTTTCCGCATCAATGACTTGACACCTCACTTCAAAGCCAACTTGAAAGACCACCACAGCCGTCGCGGTTTGTTGAAAATGGTTAGCCAACGTCGTCGCTTGTTAAGCTACTTGCGCCGTACTGATGCGGAAACTTACCGCAACGTGATTACCCGTTTGGGCTTGCGTAAATAAGTTAGGTTTTACCTTAAAGTCGCAGCAGACGCTGCGACTTTGTTCTATCTAGAACGGTTTTTATTCAATTAGGATGCGATTCTGAATAACTAACCATGCACATTGGTGTTAGTTTTTGTGTGCATCATTAGTGATTCAGGTCGGTATCCGACACTTTCCAAAGGATATTCATGTTTAACAAACACGTTAAAACATTCCAGTACGGTAACCAAACCGTCAGCATCGAAACCGGCGAAATCGCTCGCCAAGCCACAGCAGCCGTTAAAGTATCCATGGGTGACACCGTGGTATTGGTGTCTGTGGTCGCTGCCAAAAAAATCAAAGAAGGCCAAGACTTCTTCCCATTGACCGTGGATTATTTCGAGCGCACTTATGCGGCCGGTAAAATCCCTGGTGGCTTCTTCAAACGCGAAGGCAAACAGTCTGAAAAAGAAATTTTGACCAGCCGTTTGATTGACCGTCCGATTCGTCCTTTATTCCCAGAAGGCTTCTACAACGACATCCAAATCATTGCCATGGTCGTGTCTGTAGACCCTGAAATCGATTCTGACATCCCTGCGATGATCGGTGCTTCTGCTGCCTTGGTATTGGGCGGCGTGCCTTTTGCTGGCCCTATCGGCGCAGCACGCGTGGGTTATGTGGATGGCAACTATGTCTTGAACCCTACCAAAGCACAGTTGACCGAAAGCCAATTGGACTTGGTGGTAGCAGGTACTGACAAAGCCGTATTGATGGTGGAATCTGAAGCCAAAGAATTGACTGAAGCGGTGATGTTGGGCGCGGTGGTTTATGGTCATGAGCAAATGCAAACCGTGATTACTGCCATCAACGAATTGGCTGACGAAGTGAACCCTGCGGTTTGGGAATGGACTGCGCCAGTTGAAAACGCTGAATTGAAAGCCAAAGTCAAAGAATTGGCTGGCGGCATCGTGGCTGAAGCCTTCAAAATCCGCTCAAAACAAGAACGCACGGTGAAATTGGGCGAAGCTTGGACAGCACTTGAAGCGGCTTTGATTACCGAAGAAACCAGCACTTTGGAAGTGAACGAAATTCGCACCTTGTTCAAACACTTGGAAGGCGAAGTGGTTCGCGGTCAAATCTTGGATGGTCAACCACGCATTGACGGTCGCGATACCCGCACCGTACGCCCTATCGACATCCAAACCAGCGTGTTGCCACGCACCCACGGTTCTTCTTTGTTTACCCGCGGTGAAACCCAAGCCTTGGCCACAGCCACTTTGGGCACGCAACGCGATGAGCAAATCATTGACGCTTTGAGCGGCGAATACACCGACCGCTTCATCATGCATTACAACTTCCCTCCATACTCAACAGGTGAAGTTGGCCGCGTGGGCATTCCTAAACGCCGCGAAATCGGTCACGGTCGCTTGGCCAAACGTGCCTTGATTGGCGTGTTGCCAGCACAAGAAGATTTCAACTACACCATGCGTGTGGTGTCTGAAATCACCGAGTCTAATGGCTCTTCTTCTATGGCTTCTGTGTGTGGCGGTTGCTTGGCCTTGTTGTCAGCTGGCGTGCCTTTGAAAGCACACGTGGCAGGTATTGCCATGGGCTTGATTTTGGAAGGCTCTAAATTTGCGGTATTGACCGATATTTTGGGCGACGAAGACCACTTGGGCGACATGGACTTTAAAGTAGCGGGTACCGAACACGGCATCACTGCTTTGCAAATGGACATCAAAATCCAAGGCATCACCAAAGAAATCATGCACATCGCTTTGGAACAAGCCAAAGAAGGCCGTGCACACATCTTGGGCTTGATGAAAGAAGCCGTTGAAGGTCCTCAAGAAATGTCTACTCACGCACCGCGTTTGTACACCTTGAAAATCAACCAAGACAAAATCCGCGATGTGATCGGCAAAGGTGGTGAAACCATCCGTGGCATCATCAAAGAATTCGGCACCGAAATCAACATCGATGACGACGGCACCGTGGTGATTGCAGCGACCACTGCTGAAGCAGGCGAAGCCGCGAAAAAACGCATCGAAGAAATCACTGCTGAAGTTGAAGTGGGCAAAACCTACTCTGGCACGGTATTGAAAATCTTGGACAACAACGTTGGCGCCATCGTGTCTGTGATGCCTGGCAAAGACGGCTTGGTACACATCAGCCAAATCGCTCACGAACGCGTGAAAAACGTGTCTGACTACTTGCAAGTGGGTCAAACCGTAGACGTGAAAGCCTTGGAAGTAGACGACCGCGGTCGTGTGCGCTTGTCTATCAAAGCCTTGTTGGAAAAACCAGCAGAGCCTGCAGCAGCAGAATAAGCGGCCTGTAAGGTCAAAAAATGCAACCGCCTGAGTTTTCAGGCGGTTTTTTCATGGCAATTTCATACTGAACACACCATTCTTTGCTAGACTCCAAATACCAAAACACCTTTCAGGAGACGGCAATGTTGCGCTACAAATTTTGGATGTACTGTGTCATCTTGGCTTGGCTCAGTGCGTGCTCGTCCAACCCTGCCAGCAAAAGCCATGACAGCCGCAGCACAACCAATGCCAGTGCCCAAACCGAAGCAGCAGACCAAGCCTATGCCAATGCGCCACGCTCTCAAAGTGCGAAAGGCTCAGAACGCTTGGGCACGCAATGGGGTGACGATGTGGATTCTCACGTGACCAGTGTGGATTTGCGCCGTGTGTCTGAAGCGCCCATCGCTCAAACCAGTGTGCGCTATGCCGACAAACGCTATTCAGGCCGCGCGGTGAACAGCATTTCTTTGGCTGCCGGCAAAATCGAATTCAGCGTGGAGTCCGACCGTGGCCGCAATCTGAGCCTGTACCGTGATGGCAGCCAATACTATTTAAAAGGCGAAGCCGGCCAAGCCTATCGCTTGGTATACCGCAACAACAGCAACAACACCTATGAAATTGTGTCCAGCGTGGATGGCTTAGACGTACTCAATGGCAGCCGTGCCAGCCGCTACAATACTGGTTATGTGCTGCGCCCAAAAGAGCGTTTGGTCATCGAGGGCTTCCGCAAAAGCAACAGCGCCGTTGCCTCATTCATCTTCAGCAAGCCTGACGACTCGTATGCGGCCAACACTCCAAATGGCAATGTCAATAACACAGGCATCATAGGTACGGCGGTTTATGAACTCTACGACCCGCAAGCACGCAAGCGGCCTGTAAGCCGCAGCAGTGATGGTTTGGATGCCTTTCCTGCCGATGAAGGCTACGCCCCAGCTCCACGCTGATGCTTTGTATGCATAGCAAAAAGATATCTGCCTTTACTGGCAGATATCTTTTTTTTGTTTTGGTTACAGCTGAAAATACAGTAAGCTGTTGTTCCTGTTTCACCCTTTGCACAATCAGCATGCGGCGTTTCAACAATACAGGCCGCATGTTAATTGATGACTTGGGACAGATTTTCTCAACAAACACGTAGAGAGGATACACATGAATATTGCACCTTATCTGAATTTCGACGGCACTTGTGCCGAAGCCATGGCTTTTTACGCTCAGGTCTTTCAAGGCACCATCGTGCACCAATCCACGTTTGGCGAAATGCCACCAGACCCCAATATGCCGCCGCTGCCTGAGTCAGCCATGGGCCGCATCATGCACGCCCATTTGCAGTTTGGGCACAATAACATCATGGCCTCAGATTCTTTTCCAAGCATTCCTGGTATGGATGAACAAGCCTGTGTAGGCGGCTACCAAAAGCCACAAGGGCTGTGGGTGTCCATAGGTGTGGACAGCGCCGCAGAAGGCCAACGGATATTTGATGCCTTGGCTGAAGGTGGCACCGTCGCCATGCCTTATGCCGCAACTTTTTGGTCAGAAGGTTTTGGCATGGTCACCGACCGCTTTGCCACCCCTTGGATGGTTAATGTAAGCGACTCAACTAATACAGAACTTTCCTAAAAACACTTACAACACAACCCAAGCAACTTAGCACTCATGAGGTAGCTAAAACAGTAATGACTTCAATCCACAAATGATATTATGCATTTTGAGTTTTAAAACTCATTTTAGATTATTACATTTAGATTTAGTCTACTTTCCAAACCAAACAACGAAAAATGGTTTTACTAGTAATACTTCTTCTACTTAATTTTTGAAGAAACAACTCCAGAATAGGAATTTTATGCATAAAGTAATAGCCATTTCATTGATTCTACTCACCTCAACTTCGTCATTTGCATGGACGAACTCAATACACATCGGAAATAACACTAGCACATATGATTCCGACAATGGCTTCTCTAGTTCTAACCGGATAGGTAACAATACTAGTACATACAATTTGAACTCAACTCAAGACACTAATGATTACAACCAACAAAGAGAATCAAACCGCCCCTCTATAGGATTACCCTCAACTCAAATTGGTAATGGGACGTACAATTCAAATGGCACTTCATGTCAAAGAATTGGAAATATCATGTCATGTATTTAATTCATCTCAATATTAAATACCATTCCATACAATAGTACTTTAAACCAACAAAAAGCCCTCGTGAAACACAAGGGCTTTTGAATGGATATGTATGGCTTACAGTTTGGTGCCTTTGTGCAAAGCCACCACGCCTGCGGACAGGTTGTGGTAATCGACCAAATCAAAACCTGCGTCATACATCATTTGTTGCAAGGTTTCTTGGTCTGGGTGCATGCGTATCGACTCAGCCAAATACTGATAAGAATCGGCATCTTTGGCGATGACTTTGCCGAAAGTCGGCAAGAATTTGAACGAGTAAAAATCGTAAACAGGCGCCAAAGGCTTGGCCACTTTGGAAAATTCCAATACCAACAATTGGCCACCTGGTTTGAGCACGCGGTACATTTCTTTCAAGGCTTGGTCTTTGTGGGTCATGTTGCGCAGGCCGAATGCCACCGATACCAAGTTGAAATAATTGTCTGGGAACGGCAGTTTTTCAGCATCACACAAAGCCACAGGGGTGACTGTGCCTTCGTTGAGCAAACGGTCGCGGCCAACGGTTAACATAGACGAATTGATGTCGGTTAACCACACTTCGCCTTTGTCGCCGACGCGTTTTTTCCAACCGCGTGACAAATCGCCCGTACCACCTGCGATGTCCAATACTTTTTCACCTTTGTGCAAACGTGCGGTATTGATGGTGAAATGTTTCCACACACGGTGCAGGCCGCCCGACATCACGTCGTTCATGATGTCGTATTTTCCCGCAACCGAATGGAATACCTCGGCCACTTTGCCGGCTTTTTCTGTTTCGTCTACGGTCTTGTATCCAAAATGGGTTTGCTTGTCTGTCATTGTCTTGCTTCTTCCAAATGCGGCCTGAAAGCCTGATTGTAACCTACTCTAAAGCATTATGCGTCACGAGATGCGCCCGCTGCCGCCAATCTGGCCAAATAATGCGACCATTTTTCTGGCTCGGTGGTGGCCAATTCATGCAAATATGCCCAATCGTACAAACCCGAATCGTGGCCATCGCTGAATACGATTTTCAAGGCATAATTGCCCACGCCTTCTACCGCCAAAATGCTGACGGCGCGTTTGCCCACTTGCAACACCTCTTGCCCCACGCCGTGTCCACGCACTTCGGCGCTGGGCGAATAGACGCGCAAATACTCGGCGCTGAGAGAGTATTGCGCGTGTTCATAGTCCAAATGCAACACGGTTTTGGATTTGTCCAAACGGATGGCGCTGGGTATCGCTGTCATGTTTAAGTCTCAGAAAAAAGGGTTAAGCCTGTGTGTCTTGGCGCGTCAACACCATGGCATCGCCATAGCTGAAGAAACGGTATTCGTGGTCGATTGCGTGTTGGTACAAAGCCATGATTGCTTCATAACCATGAAACGCCGACACCAACATCATTAAGGTGGATTTGGGCAAATGGAAATTGGTAATCAAGCGGTCCACCACTTTGAATTGGAAACCTGGGGTAATGAAGATGTCGGTGTCTCCTGAGCCGGCCTGTAAACTGCCAGACAAGGCCGCAGACTCCAAGGCGCGCATGCTGGTGGTGCCCACGGCCCACACTTTTTTGCCCGCAGCATGGGCCGTATTGATGGCATCGACAACGCTTTGCGCCACCCAAAAACGCTCGGAATGCATGTGGTGTTCGGCGATGTTGTCCACGCGCACGGGCTGAAACGTGCCCGCACCCACGTGCAAAGTCACGTAATGGATGCTCACGCCTTTGTCTTTTAATGCTTGCATCAGTTCGGGCGTGAAGTGTAAGCCTGCGGTTGGGGCCGCCACGGCGCCATCGTTTTGCGCGTACACGGTTTGGTAGCGTTCATCATCTTCGGCATCATCGGCACGCTCGATATAAGGCGGCAAAGGCATGTGACCTTGCGCTTCCAACACTTCCCACACGGTTTTTTCACCCGTGAATTCCAGCACAAACAATTCGCCTTTGCGCTCGCGCATGATGGCTTGCTCGTCGCCAAACACCACCACAGAGTTTTGCTTCGGTGATTTTGAAGAGCGGATGTGTGCCCACACTTCGTGGTCGTTAATCACACGCTCAACCAACACTTCAATTTTGCCGCCACTTTGTTTTTGACCAAACAAACGCGCTTTGATGACTTTGGTGTCATTCATTACCAACACATCGCCCGCTTCAAAAAATTGACTTATGTCATTGAATTGCAAATCTTGTAAGTCTTGCTGCTGCCACGCAGCCAACAAGCGGCTGCTGCCACGAATCTCGGGAGGATGCTGTGCAATCAGCGCTTCAGGGAGTTCAAAATCAAAATCATTAATGTGCATGGTCACTGCTTTAAAACAACAAAGGGCGCATTATACGCGCATGTAGACAAAATAGCGGCCTGTAAAACTGTAGCGACACTCGAATAATTCATGGCACAGCACCGCACAAAACAGTACAATGCGCATCTTTACAACCGTGGTGTCTTTACTTCAATTTCCCAAAATCAGCATTCCTTTTATCTGCAATACTGGACTGTTAGCCGAAATTGAGTAAAAATGCCGTCATTACTATCACGAAACCACTGTATGAGCGAAATATTGGTCTTGCACGGCCCCAACCTGAATTTATTGGGTAGCCGCGAACCAGAAATCTATGGTGCCACCACTTTGGCAGACATCAATGCCAAACTTACCGACCTGGCCACTTCTGCCAATCTCAGCATAGACACTTTACAAAGCAATGCCGAATACGTGTTGCTTGACCGCATCCATGCTGCGCGCACGGATGGCACACGCATGATTTTAATCAATCCTGGTGCGTTTACCCATACCAGCGTGGCCTTACGTGATGCCTTAACGGGTGTCGCCATACCATTTTTAGAGATTCACTTGTCCAATGTGCATGCACGTGAACCGTTTCGTCAGCACTCATATTTATCAGATGTGGCCAAGGGCGTGATTTGTGGCTTGGGGGTACACAGTTATTACCTCGCCATGCAATACGCCATCGCCACATTAAAAGCATAATAAAAAGGAAGCTTCCATGGATTTACGTAAACTTAAAAAATTAATCGACTTGGTTGAAGAATCAGGCATTGCTGAAATTGAAGTGACCGAAGGCGAAGACAAAGTCCGCGT
>RRZT012354451.1_pt1 | contig 23297 bp, 18 predicted proteins | sample 2165551 | NCBI WGS metagenome assembly RRZT01 (sample SAMN10456910, study PRJNA506462) | wastewater metagenome | biome: wastewater; feature: sludge; material: wastewater sludge; isolation source: wastewater sludge with Escherichia coli K12::gfp cells carrying plasmid... | place: USA: Moscow, Idaho... | reverse complement strand
GACTCGGACCGCAAGCAACTCACCGAGGTGCTGACCGCCGCGATCAACCACCGGGGCGCGTCCATCGTCGAGATCTACCAGAACTGCCCGATCTTCAACGACGGCGCGTTCGAGGGCCTCAAGACCCCCGAGTCTTCGGCGATCATCCCGCTGGTCCACGGCGAGCCGATCACCTTCGCCGGGGGCGAGCTGGGCGTCGTCCGCAAGCCCGACGGTTCGCTCGGCGTCAGCGCGGTCAGCGACGTCGAGCCGGGCGACCTGGTCGTCCACGATGCGCACGCGCACGACGCGACGCTGGCCTTCCAGCTCTCTCAGCTCACCGACACCCAGGGGCTGTCGCTGTCGCCGGTCGGCGTCCTGCGTGACGTGGCGCGTCCGGTGTTCGACGACGAGGCCCGCAATCAGGTGCACATGCCCGCCGACCGGGTCGCCTCCCTGCAGCGCCTGGTGGCCGGGCCGGACACCTGGACCGTCCTGTAGCAGCCAGCAACGCGACGGCCTCCCCACAGTCTGCGGGGAGGCCGTCGCCGTGTCGGTGCGGCGCTGCTCAGGCGACCGGCTCCCCCTCCGCGAGCGCAGCCTCGATCAGCGACTTGAGAGCGTCGGCGTCGTTGGGCAGGTCGATCACGTGACGGGGCAGGTTCTCCAGCCCTGCGAACGCCGCGGGACGCTCGATGTCGTGGCCGAGCGCCTCCACGATCGTCGCGGAGAACTTCACCGGCAGCGCCGTCTCCAGCACGATGACGGGGGGCTCGACCTCGCCTGCGGCCAGCAGCCGCCGGGCCACCGTCACGCCGTCGGCGGTGTGCGGGTCGATGACCACCCCGGTGCGGGCCGCCTCGGCGGCGATGGTGGCCAGCCGGTCGGCGTGGGTGGAGGTGCCCGCCACGAAGCCGTAACGCTCGCCCAGGGCGGCGAACTCGGGGGTGCCGGACAGGTCGATGCGCCCAGTGGCGGCCAACTCCTCGCCGAACAGGCGTCGCACCAGCGCGCCGTCGCGACCGAGCAGGTCGAAGATGAAGCGCTCGAAGTTGGACGCCTTGGAGATGTCCATCGACGGGCTGGACGTGGCGTGCGTCTCCGCCGAGCCGCGCACCCGGTACACGCCCGTGGCGAAGAACTCCGCCAGCACGTTGTTCTCGTTGGTGGCCAGCACCAGGCGGTCGATCGGCAGCCCCATCTCGCGGGCGACATGCCCGGCGCAGATGTTGCCGAAGTTCCCGCTCGGGACGGCGAAGCTGACGCGGTGCTCATCGGAGGTGGTGGCATCCAGGTAGAGGGCCACGTAATAGACGACCTGCGCGACGACGCGGGCCCAGTTGATGGAGTTCACCGCGCCGATGTGGTGGGCGGCCTTGAAGGCGGCGTCGGCGTTGACGGTCTTGACGAGATCCTGGCAGTCGTCGAAGACGCCCTCGACGGCGATGTTGACGATGGCCGGATCGTCGATGCTGAACATCTGCGCCTGCTGGAACGGGCTCATCCTCCCCCGCGGGGTCAGCATGAACACCGTGACGCGGCCCTTGCCCAGCATGGCGTGCTCGGCGGCCGAGCCGGTGTCGCCGCTGGTCGCGCCCACGATCGTGAGGGTGGTGTCGCGGCGCTCCAGCTCGTATTCGAACAGTTGCCCGAGCAACTGCATCGCCATGTCCTTGAACGCGGCCGTGGGCCCATTCGACAGGTGGCCCAGCTCGATCCCGCCGGTCAGGTCGGTGACGCCGACGACCCGGGCGTCCCCGAACGCCGCCGCGGTGTAGGCGCGCTCGCACAGGGCCCGCAGGTCGTCGGCAGGGATGTCTCCGATGAACAGCCCCAGCACGGCCGCCGCCAGCCCCGCGTAGCCCTGCGTGGCCTGGATCTCCCGCCAGGACGCCAGGGTCGTCGCGTCGATGCGCGGGTAGCTCTGCGGGACGTACAGCCCGCCGTCGGGCGCGAGGCCCTCCAGGAGGATGTCGCTGAACGAGCGGGCGGGCGCGTCGGCGGCGCCGCGGGTGGAGACGTACTTCACAAGGCCCGAGCCTACCGGGGTCCCCCTGCGGAGCGCCGTCGCGCCCGCGCCGCTAGGCGTCGAGCACCGTGCGCCGATAGGCGCGGTGGTAGCGGGGCTCGTCCGGGCCCTGGGAATCGCCCAGTTCGAGGGCGGCGCGCCGCGCCCAATGGGGGTCGCGGAGCATGGCGCGCCCCAACAGGATCGCGTCGGCTTGGCCGCGGGCCAGGATCTCCTCAGCCGCGGCGGCCTCAGTGATCAGGCCGACGGCGGCGCTCGGCACCCCCGCGGCGCGGACGGCCGCCGCGCCCTCGACCTGGTACCCGGGCGTCTCGGGGTACTCCGCCCCGGCAACCAGCCCCCCCGAGGAGCAGTCCACCAGGTCGACCCCGCGCGCCGCGAGTCGCAGCGCGAGCCCGGCGGTGTCCTCGTGGCCGAGCCCACCGGGAGCCACATCCGCGGCCGAGACCCGGACCAGCAGGGGCCCGTCCCAGGCCTCCCGCACCGCCGCGACGACCGCCATCAGCAGTGCCTCGCGCCCCTGAGCCGAACCACCCCAGGCGTCCGTGCGCCGGTTCGTCACCGGAGAGAGGAACTCGTGCAGCAGATAGCCGTGAGCCGCGTGCAGTTCGATCACGTCGAACCCGGCCCGCCGGGCGCGACCGGCCGCCTCGACGAAGCCGGCGACCACGGCGTGCAGGTCGGCATCGGTCGCCGCCGCCGGCGAATCGTAGCGGCCGAAGGGCTCCCCGCTCGCGCCCAGCGTCCGCCACCCGCCGAGGGCGAGCGGGACGCTGCGGCCGTGCTCGGCGTCCCCGGGCAGTCCGCGATATTTGCCGCCCTTGCGTCCGGCGTGCGCCAGCTGGACGCCGATGCGGCCGCCACAGGCGTGCACCGCGTCGGTCACCTGACGCCACGGCGTCACGTGGGCGTCCGACCAGAGCCCCGCGTCCTGCGGGGTCACCCGTCCCTCGGGCGTGACCGCGGTCGCCTCGGTCAGCACGAGACCGGCCCCGCCAAGGGCGAACTGCGCGTAGTGGGCGGCGTGCCAGGCGGTGACCTCGCCGGAGCCGTCCTCGCAGGCGTCCATGCACATCGGCGAGACCCAGGCCCGGTTCGCCAGCGTCGTGCCGGCCAGCGTCAACGGGGTGAACAGGGCGCTCATGCCGACCTCCCGCGCACCAGCGCCACGACCGCGGCCAGCAGCAGGCAGCCACCCAGAACGGCGATGCTGCATCCCAGGATCGCGATGCCCCCGTCGCCGCGTCCCGGCGTGAGGGCGCTCGCCGCCAGGACGGCCGCCAGCGCCGCCCCGATGTACTGGGAGGTGCGATACAGGCCGCTGGCCACCCCCGCCTGCTCGCCGTGGACCGACGCGTGGAGGATGAGCTGGTTGCCGAGGTTGTTGAAACCGTTGGGCAGGCCGCACAAGGCGCCGACGAGGACCAGCAGCCAGATGGGGGCGTCGGTGCCCACCACGGTGGCGGCCAGCGTCCCGGCGATCACCATCGCCAGCGAACCGACGAGCAGCAGGACACGGGGAGAGACGCGCGATCCCAGGCGCGACGCCACCAGCGTCGACAGGGCGCCCACCCCGAACACCGGGAACATGAGCAGCCCCGCCTGGGCCGGATCCAACCCGCGGGAGGCCTCCAGCCACTGGGGCAGGCCGTAGAAGATCGTGTAGAAGGACACGTAGGTGACGATGGCCCGCACGCAGGTGCGCCACAGCAGAGGGTTGCCGGACAGCAGCCGGACGTCCAGGAACGGCGACGGGTACCGCACCGACCAGGTCACCAGCACGATCCCCGCCGCCACGGCGCCTGCGAACCAGCCCCACACGCCGCCTTGTTCGAGCGACAGCAGGCCCAGCATCAGCAGCGTCAGCGTGACGACGAAGAGCACCAGTCCGACCGGATCGAGCGCGCGCAGCGTCGAGCGCAGCCCGGTCCGCGTCCGGGCCGGATCCGGCGGGACGTGACGCAGCACCCAGAACAGTGAGTTGGCCACCATGGGGACGTTGACCCAGAAGATGGCCTGCCAGCCCCACAGCACGACGATCGGCCCGCCGACGCTGGGCCCCAGGGCGGCCGTGGTCTGGCCGCACACCGCGATGACCCCGAGTGCCCCGGACGGATTCGCGTCCAGCCGTTCGGCCTGCTGCCGGATGATCGCCATGGCCGTCGGGAACTGCAGGGCCGTTCCCATCCCCAGGAGCAGCCGGTCGGCGACCAGCCACTCCAGCGAGGGCGCGAAGGGGCCCAGCACGGAGGCCAGCAGGGTGATCATCAGCCCCGTGAGGTAGAGGCGTCGGGGGCCGTAGAGGTCGGCGAGCCGCCCCCCTGTGGGGGAACTCACCGCGGCCGACAGGTACAGCGCCGAGACGACCCACGCCATGGCCGGGCCATGCCCGAACTGGTTGCCGATGGACACCAGCGCCACCGCCAGGATGGCCGAGTTCAACCCCTGCAGGATCGTTCCCGATCCCAGCGCCCAGCTCATCGCAGCGGGGAGTCCGGCGGGAGTCCGCACGCGTTCCTCCGACGTCCGGGTCATCACCGTGCGCCCGCGAGGCCCGCCGCCTCGCCCGGCAGCAGCAGGGCAACATCGGGGTGCTTGGCCAGGCGGGTGAGCACGTGCTCGGCGACGTCGGCGAAACAGGCCTGGCCGAGCACCCAGCCGAACCAGCTCAGGCCCAGGAAACGTCCGCCGACCACCTCGGCGTCGGCGACGAGCCGGTCGATCGTCTCGTCGAGCAGCCGGTGGTAGTCGGGGAACGGCAGCCCGCGGGCATACAGCGCGAACATGTCCTCGGTCTCCAGGCCGAACGGCACCGCGGTCAGACTCGCGCTGTCCTCGCCCAGCCGCAGCGGGCGCTCGTCGACCGGCCAGTCGCCGAACCAGGAGAACCCGGACGCCGTCAGCAGGGCGGTCGTGCGCGGCGTCTGCGCCCGCTCGGGGGAGAACCAGCCCCCGACCGGGCGCCCGGCCGCCTCGGCGACGGCCTCCCGGCTGCCAGTGAGGTAGTCGCGTTCCTGTTCCTCGGTCATTCCCGGGTGCAGCAGGATGTTGGCGGCGCGGCCGCGGGCCACGACCTCGCCCGCCCGGACAGCCGCCTGCTGTGCGAGGCCCGGACGCGTGGTCACGCCGTCCGCGTCCAGGGCCACGGCAGCGGGCACCCCGGCCCGCTCGGCGATGTCGAGCAGGCGCCACAGGCCGACCGTGAGCCCGAAGTCCCACTGAGACAGCCGCGCGACCTGTCCGTGGCGCGGCTCGGAGGTGTCCCGGCCGACGCCGCCCTGCATCGCGGACGGCGTCACCGCGTCGGCGGGCACGACGTCGCGGTAGCTGGGGGCGTGCACCAGCAGGCTGACCGCCAGGCGGCGCCCCCAGGGCAGCGGCCAGGGGGTGCGTCCGGCCTCGTGGTCCGGCGTCAGGCCGGGCGCGAACACGGTGGCGTCCGCGTTGGTGACGATGCTCATCGCGTGGCCTCTCCGGCGCGCGTCGCGTGCGCCAGTTGTGCGTCGTAGTGGTGTGCGAGGTAGTGCTCGGCGATGTCACCGGCCCGGGTCACCCAGAGCCGGTCGTCCCCGCGCACGTAGTCGAGGATGCGCTCGATCGCCCCGATGGTGTGGGGTTGTCCCGACAGGAACGGGTGCGTGGCGATGCACGCCACCCTGGCTTGGCCGTCGCGTTCGGCGTCGCGGAGGAGCCGGTCGATTTGGGCCCGCACCATGGCGACGAAGTAGTCGCTGGGGTAGTGCTTGGCGTGCAGCAGCGGCACGTCGTTGAGCATGTAGCTGTACGGCATCGAGATGAGGCGCCCGCCGGACGCCGTCCGCAGCGGGCGGGGCTGCTCGTCGTGGATCCAGTCGGCGTGATAGCTGAAGCCGTGCTCGACCATGAGGTCGCAGGTGTTGTCCGTGCCCGAGATCTTCGGGCCGAGCATCCCCTTCATCCGGCCGCCGTAATACGTCGTGGCCAGGAGCTGGGATTGCCGGAAGAAGTCGTCCTCCTCCTCCCGGGTGAGCCCATAGAGGGGACGCAGGTTCGAGATGCCGTGGCTCATGACCTCCCAGTCGCGCTCGCGCATCGCCTCCCGGATGTCCGGGTCGTCTTCGAGGAGGGTGAGGCTGAGCGAGACGGTGCTGGGGATCGCGTAGGTGTCGATCGCCCGCAGCATCCGCCAGAACCCCACCCGGTTGCCGTAGGCGCGGTGCATGTAGTGCTGGACGTCCGGCGCTGCCACCCTGCCCTGCGGGCTGGCCCCGCCCGGCGGAATGTAGTCGTAGTGCTCGACGTTGGGCGCGTGCCAGACCGCGACCAGCTTGCCGTCCGGCCACGTGACCTGGGGCCGCGTGGGCAGCGGCTCATAGACGAGCCGGTCGTTGTTCTCGATCACGACCGGGCTCCTATGCGGGCGTCCGCGAACCGCTCCAGGACCGACGCCAGCGTCACGACGTCGCCGAACCGGTCCTGCATGTCCCACAGGCTCACCTCACCCGACAACGTCCGGAAGTCGTCGACGCACTCCTCCACGACGCTGACCCGCAGGTTGCGGTAGGCCGCGTCCACCACGGTGGCCCGCACGCAGCCGCTCGTCGAGGTGCCCGCCATGATGACCTCGTCGATGCCCAGTTCCGCGACGACGTCGTCGAGTCGGGTGCGGTAGAACCCGGAGGCGACCGTCTTCTCGACGATGATGTCGCCATCGACGGGGCCCACGACCGGGCTGATCTCCGTCCAGGGGTCGCCGCGCAGGCAGCGGGTGGTCAGCGAGGAGCGGACGCGCTGGGCGAGCATCCGATCGTCGAGGTCGTCCAGGATCATGACCAGGTAGATCACCGGGACGCCGGCGGCGCGCGCCCCCTCCAGGAGTTCCCGGGTGCGGGCCAGCGCGGGCGCCGTGCTCGCCCCCACCTGGTCGTGCTCGGTGAAGGCGCGCTGGAAGTCGACGACCACGACGGCGGGAGAGGTCCCCGGCCCGATCCTGGTGCGACCCGCCCGCAGCGTCCGGATCCGCTCGACCTCGGCATTCCAGTCAGTCATCAGGGTTTCCTTTCTGGTTCGGCCAGCCGGAGGCGGGCCAGCTCGGTTGCGGCGGACGCCGCGGTGGGAAGGGCTGCGACGACGTCGACGACGAGGTCGGGGCCGAAGGGGGCCGGACCGGCGCTGGTGAGAGCGGCGGCCAGCAGGTCGTGGTGGGTGGCGGCGTCGAACGGGGAGTGGTCGCGGTCGCCGAGGCTGTGGGGCACGGCGACCTCGTAGACCGAACCGGTGTCGGTGACGACCCGGACGGTCGCAGGGCGGGCGTCCGGTGTCGCCAGCGGCCCCTCCCGGAGCCGGACCAGGGAGGCGAGCGGTGCCAGCCTGGCGGCCTGGTCGGGGGCGGACCGCTCGTAGGAGACATCCCCGTGCAGCAGGGCGCTGGCGACCGCGAACGGGGTGGAGAAGTAGGCGCCGTGCCGCGTCGTCCAGCTGGTGGCGTCCAGTCGCACCGCAGCGGGTGAGGCGACCACCTCGATGCTGCGGATCCGCTCGGGCGTGATTCCGGACGCCAGCAGGTCGGCGCGCAGCAGCAAGGCGGCGTCGGCCGGGGCGTGCGTGTACGCGCAACTGGAGTGGCGTTTGACGTAGCCGTGGCCCACCATCAGGTCGCTGTCGTCGCCGGTCGGCACGAGCCCGTCGGGCTCCACCGAGCCGACCGCGGGCGACGGCCAGGTCCCGGGGAGGGTCTCCCCCGCGACGGCCAGCCGGGCGGAGGCCAGACCGGCGAGCGCCCCGGCCCCCGCCCACTGATCGCGGACCGGGCTGCCTGCCAACGCCGCGCCCCAGAAGGACGCCACGGGGGAGGCCAGCGCGGCATGCACGGCGCGCGCCACCCCTTCGGCGTCGACCCCGAGCAGCACCGCACACCCGGCTGCCGCCCCCGGGATCCCCAGGGAGCCGTGGTTGTGATGGTCGGGCTCATACGACGTGGCCCGCCCGAGCCGGGCGGCGACCTCGTAGGCCACCACGGCGGCGGTCAGGGTGCTCGGGCCGTCGGTGCCGCGCTGTTCGGCGAGCGCCAGGACGGCGGGGATCGCCAGCGCGGCGGGATGTCCCTTCGCCAGCCGGTGGCCCGAGTCGCGCTCCAGACAGACCCCGGCGACCGTGTTGAGCCAGGCCGCCGCCTCGACCGACGCCGACCCGGCGCCGAAGAGAGTGCAGGGGCCGGGCTCCGGGGCCCACGCGACGACCAGGGCGCGTTGCGCGGGGGTGGATTGCCCTCCGGAGATGACGGCGAACAGTCCGGCGAGCTCCTGCCCGATCGCGTCGGCGACCGGGCCCGGGAGGTTCTCCCAGCGACGGCTCACGGCCCAGCGGGAGAGCCCGAGGATGGCGGCGTCCAGCATGGCCGGCTCAACCTCCCAGGTAGGCCGAGCGGACCCGGTCGTCGGAGGCGAGTTCGGAGGCTGCGCCCTCGAGGGCGACGCTTCCCGACTCCAGGACGTAGGCCCGGTCGGCGATCGCCAGGACCTGCCCGGCGTTCTGCTCGACGATGAGGATGCTGACGCCCTCGTCGCGGATGGCCGGGATGGCCCGGAACACCGCCTCGGTCAGGAGTGGCGACAGCCCGGTGGAGGGTTCGTCGAGCATCAGCAGTTCCGGCGCCGACATGAGGGCCCTCGCGATCGCCAGCATCTGCTGTTGGCCGCCCGACATGGTCTCGGCCAGCTGGGTGCGGCGCTCGGCCAGGATGGGGAACAGGCCGAGGATCCAGTCCTCCTCGAATCGGGTCCGTCCCGATCGCGCTCGCGCCCCCATGCGAAGGTTCTCCATGACGGTGAGCGAGCCGAACAGTTCCCGATGCTCGGGGACCAGCATGAGTCCTCGACGGGCCAGCGCATGGGTCTTGCCGAAGCCGACGGGCTGATCCTGGTAGCGGACCGAGCCGGACTGCACCCGCACCTCGCCGACGATCGTCTTCAAGGTGGTGGACTTGCCTGCCCCGTTGGCCCCGACGATGGCCACGATCTCTGCCGGGCCGACGGTGAGGCTGACCTCGTGGAGGATCTCCAGTCCGTGGTAGCCGCTGGAGACGGACGTCAGTTCAAGCATGCGGGAGCTCCTTGCCGAGGTAGGCCTCGATCACGTGCGGGTCGGACAGGACGGTTTGCGCGTCGCCCGAGGCCAAGACCGCGCCCTGATCCATCATCACGACGTGGTCGCTGAGGGCCCGGATGGCCGCCATGATGTGCTCGACGAAGACCATGGTCATGCCCTCGTCCCGGCGCAGGGAGGAGAGCAGGTCCAGGACGGGGGCGCGTTCGGAGGGCACCAGCCCGGCCAGCACCTCATCCAGCAGGAGGATGCGGGGCCGCAAGGCCAGAGCGCGGGCCAGTTCAAGGCGCTTCTGCATCCCCGCGGGGAGCAGCCCGGACTGATGGCCGGCCCACTCGGACAGGCCGGTCCGCTCGATCGAGCCCACAGCCTCGGCGCGCACCGCTGCGCCGCGAGCGCCCCGGCTCATGGCCGCGACCTCGACGTTTTCGAGCACGGTCATGGTGTGGAAGGGCCGCATCAGCTGGAAAGTCCGCACCATGCCGAGCCGGGCCAGCTGGTGGGCGGGCATGCCGGTGATGTCGCGTCCTTCGAGCAGCACCGTCCCGGAGGTGGGAGGGAAGGCGCCCATGATGCAGTTGAACAGCGTGGTCTTGCCCGCGCCGTTGGCGCCGATGATCCCGAGGATCTTCCCCTCCTCCACCTCGAGATCGACGCCCTTGAGCGCCTGAAGCCCGCTGAAGCTCTTGGTGAGGGCGTGCGCCTCCAAGACGATCACTTCTGCCTCCTGCGCTCGACGATGGTGCCGTAGATGCCCTTGGGGAGCAGGGTGACGACGGCGATGAGGATGACGGCGTACAGCACGATGTCGAGCCCGCCCTGCCCTGAGAGCCACTCGAAGCCGGCAGGCGGGTGGCGCAGCCAGCCGGCCACGAGATCGGACAGGGGCGCCATCACGACGGCACCGATGACCGGCCCCCAGATGGTTCCGGTCCCGCCCACGACGGCGGTGATGATGGCGTCGTTGGACACCGGCGCCCCGAAGGCGAGGTGGGGGTCGATGAACATGTAGTACTGCACGTAGAAGGTCCCGGCGACGGCGGTGATCGCGGCCGAGAGGGCGACGGTCTGCAGCTTGTAACGCAGCACGTTGATGCCGAGGGCGGCGGCCGCCAGGTCGTTGTCGCGCACGGCCAGGGTGAAGCGGCCGTGGCGGCTGTTGAGGAAGGCGATGGAGGCCAGCAGGCACAGGCCCAGCAGGGCGAGACCGATCCAGTAGTACCAGGGCGATCCCGCGCTGAACTGGAAGTCGGCGAACGACTGCCCGGCCTTCACCGGGATGGTGATCCCGACCGTCTTCTTCAGTGGTTCGCTGCCCTGCACGAACAGCCGCAGCGCCTCGGCGAACGCGAAGGTGGACATGGTGTAGTAGGCCCCGGTCAGCTTGTAGCGCAGCGCCAGGTAGGAGATGCCCACGCCTGCGGCGACCGCGAGGACGACGCCGATCAGCAGCCCGACCCAGGGCCCGGTCTTGAGCGTGGCGACGGAGAACGCGGTGGCGTAGGCCCCGACGCCGAAGAAGGCTGCGTGGCCGAAGGAGAACATGCCGCCGAAGCCGGCCATGATGTTCCAGCCGACGCCCATGATCGCGAAGATCAGCACCCGGTTGGCGATGGCCATGTGGGTGGCCGTGAGGAAGAACGGCAACGTGGCGGCGAGGAGCACGAACGCCGCGAGGGCGTAGTAGTCGCGCGGGATGCGGCGCGCGCGGGCCAGGGACGACGCCGCGCCGACCGTTTCGTTGGTGTCTGTGGCGGTGACCACGCTGGTCATGAGGACCTCCCGAAGACTCCCTTGGGGCGCAGGAAGAGGACGACGATGAAGACGATGAAGACGGCCAGCAGCGGGCTCTGGTCGGGGAAGATCAGCCCGGCCAACTGCTCGGTGAGCCCGACGACCAGCCCGCCCACCAGCGCGCCGGGGATGTTGCCCATCCCGCCGAGCACGACCACGACGAAGGCGGTCAGGTTGAAGATGGTGCCGGCGGTCGGCTCGATGGTGGAGAACGGCGAGACCAGGACGCCCGCCGCGCCGGAGGCCATGGATCCCAGGGCGAAGGTGACGATGTAGATGGTGCGGGTGTTGATGCCCACGAGCCGCGCCCCGGCAGGGTTGGCGGCCACGGCGCGGATCTCGGTGCCGATGCGGGTGCGCTGCAGCAGCAGCGCGAACCCTGCCACGAGGATCAGCGCGCCGACGAACGCGTAGATGCGGGACAGCTCGACGGTGGCGCCCAGGATCGGGACGCCGACGTTGCCGGGCAGGGTGACCGAGCGCGGGTTGGGACCGAAGACCAGCAGCAGGATGTTCTCGACCGCGAGGGCGACCCCGATGGTGATCAGGAGCTGGATCTGGATGGGCGCCCGCATCACGGGGTTCAGCAGGCCCGCCTGGAGCAGGGCCCCGATGCAGAACATCGCCGGCATCACGATCACCAAGGCGACGTAGGGGTGCATCCCGGCGTCGACGCAGACGAGGGTGAGGTAGAGCGCCAGCGCCACCATCGCCCCGTTGGCGAAGTTGATGATGTGCAGCACCCCGTAGATCAGGGTCAGACCCATGGCGACCAGGCTGTAGATGCCGCCGGTGAGGATGCCCGTGACGAGGGCTTGGGTCAGGACGACGGGGCTGCCTGTGCGCGCCAGGGCGACCAGTGCGGCGAGCACGAGGGCGCCGATCGTGACGAGGATGACGCGCAGGTTGCCCGAGAGCCGGGGGGCGCGTGGTGGGGCCGTTGCTTCGGCCGGTGCCTGAACACTCATGACCAGGTTGTTCCTTCGAAAGATTGGGTGCGGGCGGGTCCGGCGGGGGCTCCCCTGGTGCGGGAGCCCCCGTGGCCACCTCAGGCGGGGAAGCGGACGGGCGCCTCGGCGACGGCGTCCGGGTAGACCTGCCGCACCGCGCCGTCTTGGATCTGCATGACGACGATCGCCGCGTTGGTGTTCTGCCCGGTCGTGTCGAAGGAGACCGGCCCGTTGCTCACGACCAGCGGCTGATAGGTGCTGGCTGCGATGGCGCTGCGGAGCGCGGCCGATTCGGTGGTGCCGGACGCCTCCAGCGCCTCCGCGATCACCCAGACGGCGTCGTAGGTGAGGACGGCGGAGGTGCGGATCGGCTGGCCGTAGGTCTTCTCGTACAGGTCGGCGAGGGCCTTCGAGTCGGGGTTGGTGACGTCCCAGTGGTAGTTCGCGTCGAAGTACCCCTCGCCCCCATTCGGCGCGTCCTTGATGAAGCTCGCCTGGTCGTAGGCGCCGTTGGCGACGCCGTAGACCGCCTTGAGGTTCGGCTTGACGATGTCGATCGCCTGCGAGATCAGCAGGCTGTCGCGGTAGTAGCCGGCCACGGCCAAGACGTCGGCCCCGGACGCGGCGACCTGCTGGATCTGCGTCGTCATGTCGCTGACCGCGGCCGGGTCATAGCTGATGACGGGGTCGAGCGCGATGCCCGCGGCGTCGGCGGCCTCCTTGAAGCCCGCGTAGGCGGCGCCACCGAAGTTGCCCTGCTCGTACATGAAGGCGACCTTCGTGAGCGGCGTCCCGGAGGCCTTCGCCATGGCGTCGAGCGCCTGTGCGCCCTGGGTGCCCATCAGGCTGGCGTTCGGCTGCAGCCGGAAGGAGTAGGTGTAGCCCTGTTCCAGGATCTCGTCGAGGGCGGAGACGTCCATGACGAAGGGCACCTGATTACGCTCGGCCACCGAGGCGACGTTGGCGCTGGTGCCGCTCTGGAAGGTTCCCACGAGCGCGGCGGCGCCCTCCTCGATGAGGCGGGTCGCCTCGCTTTGCCCCACCTCGGGGCTGCCCTGGGTGTCGGCGGAGGTGAGGGCGAGCTTGGCCCCGCCCATCGAGCTGATGCCACCCGCCGCGTTGACGGCGTCGACGGCGAGCTTGGCCGCGTTCGCCATCTGCTGACCGTCGGCCGCATTGGATCCGGTGAGCGGGTGGAGGGCCCCGATCATGATCTCGCTGGCGGCCGAGGCGGAGCCGCCGGCCGTCTCGGTGGTGGAGTTGAAGGCCGAGCCTGAACAGGCCGACAGGGTCATGGCGAGGGCGGCCGCTCCGGCGACCACCCATCGCGATAGCTTTCGATTCACGAAGACTCCTCAGGATGTTGTTCCACTTATCGGAACGATGACTTTCAGAATAACGTCCCCCGGTGGAGATGAACCTAAGGTTTCCGCTTGTCGTGTGTAGTTACGTCCGCGTAAACGTCCTGTTACAGGCACCCTGAGAGGCTGTATTGTTCCGCTTGTAGGAACAAATCCACCGAAAGGGGCGCCATGACCGACGCGCCGACGCCGGCCTCCACCACACATCGGGTCGCTGAGGTGCTCCTCGCGCTCGGGAGAGGCGACGAGTGGAAGGGGGTCTCCTCGCTGGCGCGCGACCTGGCCCTGGGCAAGGCGGTGGTGCATCGCATCCTGCAGACCCTCGCCGGCAGCGGCCTGGTCAAGTACGACGCCCAGCGACGCCAGTACGCGCTCGGACCCGCCGCGCACGCCTTGGCCGCCGTGGAGTCACGGCGCGATCGGCTGCTGCGGGCAGGATCTCCCGCCATCGCACATCTGGGGCAGCTCACCGGCGAGACGACCACCCTGGTCGAGCGGGTCGGGCACGAGCGGATCTACATCGATCAGGTCGAGTCCTCCCAGCACATCAGGATCTCGATCCGTGTCGGCGACACCTACCCCCTCGCACACGGCGCGAGCGGCCAGAGCATCTTGGCCTTCCTGCCGCCGGACGACATCGACCTGGCGCTCTCCGTCCCGGTACGCCGCTACACCCCCACCACCGTGGTCGACGTGGCCGAGATCCGGGCGCGACTCGCCCTCATCCGGGAGCGCGGGTGGGCTACGACCACGTCGGAGCGGGTGGCGCACTCGGCCAGCATCGCAGCACCGGTCCTCGACCCCTCGGGGCACCCGCTCGGCTCGTTGTCCGTGGCCTACCTGGCTTCCCGATTCGCCGCGGTGGAGGTACCTCGGATCGCCGAGTTGGTCATGGCCGCGAGCCGCCACGTGGAGCGCCGCCTGGCCGCCGACACCGCCCCGGCGGGTCAGGCCCCCGCGGTCGCGTCCAGCATCGTGGCGGCCGAATCGAGGTAGGCCTCCACGTCGAACTCGGCGAGCAGAGTGCGCTGGGCCAGCATGCCCATCATCTGCCCCATCGTCAGCATGGCGATGATCGTGGCCCGACCCTCGGCATCCACGACGCCCTGCGCGCGGAGATACGCGGCCAGTCCGCCGGTGGTGCGCGCACGGACGCCCTCCATCTGATCGCGGATGATCAGCGCCAACTGGGGCTCGTCGGCGGCACCGGCCCACAGCTGGACGATCAGCGAGGAGTGCAGCGTGCCGTCCAGGACGGCTCCGGCCATGAGCCGCAGCAACGCTCCCGGCGCGAGGGCCTCGTCCTCGTGGGCGGCCAGCGCCGCCTCCAAGGGCTCGACGAGCGCCCCACGCGCGACCGCGAGCACGATGTCGTTCTTGCTCTCGAAGTGGTGGTAGACGCTGCCCGCCGAACTCCCGGACGCCGCGATGATCTTCGCGATCGACGCCGCCCGGACCCCGTCGCTGCGAATCAGGTCGGTGGCGGCCGCCACGATCTCGTCACGCTTGGTGGATCGCATGCGCGGACACCCTCCCCTTCTCAGCCGAAAAGCACTACGCTCTGTAGTAACTAGAACGATCGTTCTAACGGAGGTCTCATGACGCACCACCCCCTCAGCCTCGGTCTCGACATCGGTTCGACGACGGTCAAGGCCGTCCTCCTGGACGCCGACCACGTGGCCTTCTCCGATTATCGCCGCCATCACGCCGACGCGCGAGGCGAAGTCCGGCGTCTGCTCGCCGAGATCGCCGAACGCTGGGCGGGCGTGCCGGTCCGCGCGGCCGTCACCGGGTCGGGCGGCCTGCAGGTCGCCTCCATGATGGGCGCCAGCTTCGTCCAGGAGGTGATCGCCGGTACTGAAGCCGTCGAGCAGTTCCACCCCGACGCCGATGTCGTCATCGAGCTGGGCGGCGAGGACGCCAAGATCACCTACCTCAAGCCCACCCCCGAGCAGCGGATGAACGGCACCTGCGCGGGCGGGACGGGCGCGTTCATCGACCAGATGGCCACCCTGCTCGGCACCGACGCGTCCGGCCTGGATGAGCTCGCCTCCCGGTACGCAACCCTGTACCCCATCGCCTCGCGCTGCGGCGTCTTCGCCAAGTCCGACATCCAGCCGCTGCTCAACCAAGGCGCCGCGCACACCGACCTCGCGGCGTCGGTGTTCCAGGCGGTCGCCACCCAGACCATCTCCGGGCTGGCCTGCGGGCGCCCCATCCGCGGCAACCTCGTCTTCCTCGGCGGCCCGCTGCACTTCCTGCCGCAATTGCGCGCTGCCTACGAGCGGACCCTGGCCGACCAGGTCGACAGCTTCACCACCCCGCCCGACGCTCAGCTCTACGTCGCCCGCGGAGCCGCCCTGCTCGCCGACGGCGACCCCACCACCTTGGAGGCGCTCATCGCCGGGCTGGACGCGGGCGCCGGGCAGGCCACCAGCCTGACCGCGACGCTGCGCCCGCTGTTCGCCGACGAGGCGGAACGGGACGCCTTCGCCACCCGGCACGCCGCCGAGACCATCCCGACCGGCGACCTGGCCACCGCGTCCGGCCCGCTGTTTTGGGGCCTGGACGCCGGCTCCACCACCATCAAGTCCGTCGTCATGACCGCCGACGGCGCCATCGTGCACCGTCACTACGCGGGCAACGGCGGCGACCCCGTCAAGGCTGCGCTCGGGATCGTCAAGGAGGTCCGCGAGGCGCTGCCCGCCGACGCCTACCTGGCGCGCTGCTGCGTCACCGGCTACGGGGAAGGCCTCGTCCAGGCCGCCCTGCGGGTCGACCAGGGCGAGATCGAGACGATGGCGCACTACCGCGCCGCCGAGGCGATCGCGCCCGGCGTCACCAGCGTCATCGACATCGGCGGACAGGACATGAAGTACCTGCGGGTGCGCGGCGGCGCCCTGGACTCGATCGCCGTCAACGAGGCCTGCAGCTCGGGCTGCGGCTCCTTCCTGCAGACGTTCGCCGAGACCATGGGCACCGACGTCCGCTCGTTCGCCCAGAAGGCCCTGCAAGCCGACACCCCGGTCGATCTCGGGTCGCGGTGCACCGTGTTCATGAACAGCTCGGTCAAACAGGCCCAGAAGGAAGGCGCCTCCGTCGGCGACATCGCCGCCGGGCTGTCCTACTCGGTCGTCCGCAACGCGCTCTACAAGGTCATCAAGCTCCGCGACGCCGACGCGCTCGGCGACAAGGTCGTCGTCCAGGGCGGCACGTTCCTCAACGACGCCGTCCTGCGAGCCTTCGAGCTCCTCACCGGACGCGAGGTCGTCCGCCCCGACATCGCGGGACTGATGGGCGCCTACGGGGCCGCGCTGACCGCCCAGCGCTCCTGGGAACCCGACCAGGTCAGCTCCCTGATCGAGCTGGACGAACTCGACGACTTCCAGGTCGAGGTCGAGCGCCGCACCTGCAAGCTGTGCCAAAACCACTGCGGCCTGACGGTCAGCAGCTTCCCCGACGGCAGCCGCCACGTCTCCGGCAACCGCTGCGAGCGCGGCGCCTCGCTGGAGGCCAAGCCGCAGCGCAGCGAGATCCCCAACCTGTACGACTTCAAGTACCGGCGGCTGTTCGCCTACCGGCGGCTCACCGACGCGAAGGCCACCCGCGGCGCCATCGGCATCCCCCGGGTCCTCAACATGTACGAGAACTACCCGCTGTGGTTCACGATCCTGACCCACCTGGGGTTCAAGGTGATGCTGTCGGGCCGCTCCAACCACGAGCTGTTCACCGACGGCATGGAGACCATCCCCTCCGAAAACGTCTGCTACCCGGCGAAGCTGGCCCACGGACACATCGAATGGCTGCTGGACCGGGGCGTCACCACGATCTTCTACCCGTGCGTCAGCCTGGAGCAGCCCACCTTCGAGGCGTCCGACCACAACTTCAACTGCCCGGTCGTCGCGTTCTACCCGCAGGTGCTGGCCAAGAACGTCGACCGGCTGCGCGAACCCGGGGTGAAATTCCTGGACCCGTTCGTCAGCCTCGCCGACCCGGCCAAGCTCGCCGAACGGCTCGTGGAGATCTTCGAGAGCGAGGGCGTCACGCTGGCCGAGGCTCAGGAGGCCGTCGCGGCCGGGTTCGCCGAGGACGCCGCCTACAAGGACGACGTCCTCGCCGAGGGCCGCCGCGCCCTGGAGTACATGGCCGAGCACGACCGCAAGGGGATCGTGCTGGCCGGGCGGCCCTACCACGTGGATCCAGAAGTCCACCACGGTATCCCCGAGATGATCAACCAGCTCGGCATGGTCGTCCTGACCGAGGACGCCGTCGCCGACGCGCCACGCCTGGAGCGTCCGCTGCGCGTCCGTGACCAGTGGACCTACCACAGCCGCTTGTACGAGGCCGCGGCCCGGGTCCGGACCGAGCCGGAGCTGCAACTCGTCCAGCTCAACTCGTTCGGGTGCGGCCTGGACGCCGTCACCACCGACCAGGTCCAAGAGATCCTGGAGGCGGCCGGGGACGTCTACACCGCCTTGAAGATCGACGAGGTGTCCAACCTGGGCGCCGCCACGATCCGGTTGCGGTCCCTGAAGGCCGCCACCGCCGAGCGGCGTCCCTCCTCGGCGGAGGTGCTGACCTACGACGCCGCGGCCAAGGAGGGTGGGCACGCGGTCTTCACCAAAGAGGCCAAGCGCACCCACACGCTGTACGCGCCGCAGATGGCCCCCATCCACTTCCGGCTCATCGTCCCGGTGCTGCGGCGGGTCGGCTACGACGTCAAGCTCCTCGAACACGCCTCCCGCGAAGACGTCGAGGTCGGGCTGCGCTACGTCAACAACGACGTCTGCTACCCGGCGATCATGGTGGTCGGCCAGCTCATCAACGCGTTCCTCACCGGCGGCGCCGACCCCGACAACAGCTCGGTGGCGATCACCCAGACCGGCGGCATGTGCCGGGCCACCAACTACGCGGGCATGCTCCGCAAGGGCCTGGCCGACGCCGGTTTCGCCCAGGTCCCGGTGCTGGCGATCAGCGCCCAGGGCCTAGAAGAGAGCCCCGGCTTCAAGCTGACGCCCACCATGATCCACAAGGCGATCCAGGCGATCGTCGTCGGCGACGTGCTGCAGAACGTGCTGCTGCGCACCCGCCCCTACGAGGCGGTTTCCGGGTCGGCGGACGCGCTGTATCGGCACTGGGACGCCGCGGCGTCGGAGTTCTTCACCACCGGCGGCTGGTCCGAAACCCTGAACCGCCGGGTGACGTACCGGTGGCTGATCGACCACATCGTGGCCGAGTTCGACCACCTGGCGCTCCGTGACGAGCCGCGCCGCCCCCGCGTCGGCCTCGTCGGGGAGATCCTGGTGAAGTTCCAGCCCGACGCCAACAACGACGCGGTGCGCACCATCGAGGCCGAGGGCTGCGAGGCCGTCCTGCCGGATTTGTTGCCGTTCTTCATGATGCAGTTGCACACCGCGGGCTGGCGCCTGGACAACCTGGGTGTCGGCAGCACCACCGGCGTCAAGCTGCAGCAAGGCGTCGCCTGGTTGATCGAGCAGTACCAGCGTCCCGCCCGACGCGCGCTCGCCAAGGCGCGCCGCGAGTTCACCGTGTCCCAGCCGCTGGCCGACATCGCGCGCCGCGCGGAATCGGTCATCTCGCTGGGCACCAGCGCCGGGGAGGGCTGGCTGCTCGTCGGGGAGATGATGGAGCTGATCGAGGACGGCTGCCCCAACATCATCGTCGCCCAGCCGTTCGCCTGCCTGCCCAACCACGTCGTCGGCAAGGGCGTGTTCCGCGAACTGCGCCGCCTCTACCCCGAAGCCAATGTGGTCTCCATCGACTACGACCCGGGCGCCTCGGAGGTCAACCAGCTCAACCGGATCAAGCTGATGGTGGCGACCGCGCACAAGAACGCCGGACGCATCCAGGCCGAGAAGGTCGGGCCGCGCCGACTCAGCATCACGCCCGTCAGCGCCCCCGTGGGGGTGTGAGGGGCCACGGGTGGGCCGCCTCCAAGGCGGCCGCCAGCCCGAGCAGGACGGCGTCGCGCCCTCGGACGCCGGTGAGCATGACGCCGATCGGCAGGATCACGCCGTCGACGTCGGCGCGCACCAGCGGGAGGCTGATCGACGGGCGGCCCGTGAGGTTGGCGACGCTGGTCCACGGCGTGTAGTCGATCTGGGCCGCGAAGTCACCGGCCGGGTCGGCGTCGTCGCGGATCGAGCCGACCTTCGCGGGGGGTTGGGCGAGCGTCGGCGTCAGGACGGCGTCCAGGCCCGCCCACTGGCTCTCCACCTCCCATTCGATCCGCTGGATCTCCGCGAGCGCGGCGGCGTACTCCACACCCGTGACGCCGCGTCCGCGTTCGCGCAGCCAGCGGGTGAGCGGCATCAGCGCCGGTTCGGCCTCGGGTGGGAGCGGCAGTCCGGCCGCGCCCGTGGTCCACAGGGCATCGAAGGCCCCCCACCGGCTGGCGGGAAAGGCCCGCGGCGCGTCCACGAGTTCGTGCCCCAGCTCCTCCAGCCAGCCGGCGACCTGCTCGACCGCGGCGACCGCGGCCGGATGCACCTGCGCGGTGTCGGAGATGATCGGCGTGACCGTCACCCCGATGCGCAGCCGGGTCGGCGCGTGCTCCAGGCCGGCCAGGAACCCGCGTCCGGGGGCCAGCACGTCCAGACCCAACGCCGTGTCGGCCACGGTGCGACTCAGCACCCCGTCGCTCACCAGGCCGGGGCCGCTGACCCGGCTGGGGGCCGTGCTCACCAGCCCGCGCGACGGCTTGTGCCCGACGAGACCGCAACTGGCGGCCGGGATGCGGATGCTGCCGCCCCCATCGGAGGCGTGCGCCAGCGGCACGATCCCGGCAGCCACCGCGGCGGCCGCTCCCCCGCTGGATCCGCCCGCGCCGCGGCTGCGATCCCACGGCGTCACGGCGGGCGGGCGTCCGGCAGGCTCGGTGTAGGGCGGAAAGCCGAACTCGGGAGTGGCGGTCTTGCCGACGGTGAGGCTGCCCGCGTCGATCAGGCGTTGTGCCACCGCGTCGGTGCTCTGGGCGAGGGTGCCGCGCAACACCACGGAGCCTGCCTCGAACGGCAGCCCCGCCACCTCGGCGAGGTCCTTGATCGGAACCGGGACGCCCGCCAGCGGGCCGAGCCGCTCACCACGGGCGAGCGCCCCGTCGACGCTGGCCGCCTGCTCGGCGGCGAACTCGGGTGTCAGGGTGGCGAACGCACCCAGGGCGGCATCGGCCCGCGCGGCGTCCAGCGCCTCGGCGAGCACTGCGGCGGCGGTCGTCTCCCCTGCTCGTACGCGACGCGCGGTTTCGAGGGCACTGCGGTGGCGGTAGTCCGGCATGGGCCGAGGCTACCGGCCCGCCTGCCGCGCAGGCAGGCGTCCCGAGTACGCGCCCGCCGCGTCCGCCTCTCTCAGGCGTCCGCCCTGCCCTGTCCGGCGCGGACGGTCAGGCCGAACGGAACGCGACCTGGTCGCACAGCGCAGACAAGGCGTCGCGCGCCGACCCCGCGGGCAGCACCGAGAGGTAGCCACGAGCCAGTTCGGCACGACGCGCCACCTCGGCTCGCGCCTCATCCATGACAGGGTGAGCGCGCAGCAACGTCAGCGCCTCGGCGACCTCCGCTTCCTCGTGCAGGGGCCTCGACGTCAACTCCAGGAGCCGGGCGTCCTCGGCTGTGGCCGACGCCCTCAGCAGGAGCACCGGCAGCGTCGGGACGCCTTCGCGCAGGTCCGTGCCCGGGGTCTTGCCCGAGTCGTCGGAGGCGATGTCCAGCAGGTCGTCGCTCAGCTGGAAGACCAGCCCGATCTCCTCGCCGTAGGCGGCCAGCGCCGCCAGTACGTCCTGTGGCGCCCCGCACACCATGCCGCCGAAGACGGTGGACGCGGCGATGAGCGACCCCGTCTTGTCGGCGATGACGTCCAGGTAGTGCCGCAACGGGTCTTCGCCCTCGGTCAGCCCGCGCGTCTCCGCGATCTGGCCCTGCACGAGCCGGGCGAAGGTCTCGGCCTGCAGCATCACGTACTCGGTGCCGAGCGTGGCCACGGTCGAGGAGGCGCGGGCGAACAGGAAGTCGCCCACCATGATCGCGACCGTGTTCCCCCACCGGCTGTTCGCCGACGGGACGCCGCGGCGCACGTCCGCCTCGTCCATGACGTCGTCGTGGTACAGGCTCGCCACGTGGGTGAGCTCCATCACGATCGCGGCCCGGTCGATGGCGGACTCGTCGGCACCTGGGTACAGCTGGGACGCCAGCACCACCAGTAACGGCCGGAAACGCTTTCCGCCTGCAGCCAGCAGGTGCTGGGCGGCGTCCGAGGTGAACGCGGTCTGTGCCGCAGCTGTCTGTGTGAGACGGCCTTCGATGGCGTCGATCCGTCGCCGGACGAACGCCTCGAAGTCTGCGTCTGCGTGGGTCACCGACGTCACCGCAGGAAGCCGCCCGCGAACGCCGCCAGTTGCATGACCGAATCGGGAAGGAGACCGAGCCACAGCGTGCCCGCCGCGCCGACGATGATCGGGATCCACGTCCAGGCGCTGGCATGGCCCACGAAGGTGCCCTGCGCCGGCGCGCCCGCGAACATGACCACGACGACCCGCAAGTAGAAGTACGCGGCCACCAGCGAGCTCAGCACCGCCACCACGACCAGCCACCAGTAGCCGCCCTGCCAGGCGGAGGTGAACACGGCCCACTTGCCGATGAAGCCGCCGGTCAGGGGGATGCCCGCGAAGCTGAGCATGAACAAGGCGAACAGGCCTGCGACCCACGGATTCTTCGACACCAGGCCGGACCAACCGGCAATGGTGTTGTCTTCACCCGCCTGGTTGCGGACCAGGGTCACGATCGCGAACGCGCCGATCGTGGCGAAGCCGTACGCGGCGAGGTAGAAGAAGACCGCGGAGGCCGAGGAGGCCTGCCCGGCGGCGACCTGCTGGTTGGCCCCGACGATCGCGGTGAGCACGAAGCCCGCGTGGGCGATCGAGCTGTAGGCCAACAGGCGCTTGATGTCGGACTGGGTGAGAGCCCCGATGATGCCGACGGCCATGGTGGCGATGGCGAGCACCGCGAAGATGGGCTGCCACGTCCAGCGCATGCCGTCCAGCGCCACGAAGAAGACCCGCATGAGCGCGACCACGGCCGCGAACTTGGTGCAGATCGCCATGAATCCCGTGACCGGGGTCGGGGCGCCCATGTAGACGTCGGGGGTCCAGTTGTGGAACGGGACGACGCCGGTCTTGAACAGCAGCCCGACCGCGATGAAGGCCAGGCCGATGAAGATCAGACCCGGGCTGCCGACGGCGCCGCCCACGGCCGCATGGATCACGCGCAGGTCGAACGATCCGGAGAACACGTAGAGCATGGCGATGCCGAACAGCATGAACGCCGAGGAGAACGCGCCGAGCAGGAAGTACTTCAGGGCCGCTTCCTGCGACAGCAGCCGACGGCGACGCGCCATGCCGCTGAGCAGGTACAGCGGAAGCGAGAACACCTCCAAGGCCACGAACAGGGTCAGCAGGTCGGACGCCGAGGCGAAGACCATCATCCCGGTGAGGGCGAACATGCCCAGCGGGAAGACTTCCGTGTGCTCGTGGCGTGCCGCCGAGGACTCCGCCTCATCGGCGGATCCCGGCACGGAGGCCGCCGACGCGGCGAACGTGGTGGCGCCGCCGTTCAGGGTGCGCTCACCGAACACCATGAACGCCAGGACGCCGAACACGAGCAAGGCGCCCCAGGCGAAGTAGCTGGGACCGTCCAGCGTGATGGAACCCATGGCGAGACGCCCGGCGTACCCGGCGTGCCAGTTGATCACCAGGAACGCCAGCGATGCCACGACGGTGGCGATGACGAGGCTGATCTGCGCCACGAAACGCAGGTGCCGAGGGAGGACGGCCTCCAGCAGGATGCCCAGGCAGGCCGCCGCGAACACGAGCAGCACCGGAGCCAGCGCACGCCACTCCAGGGTGGGCGCCGCCATCTCCAGGACCGGCATGAGATACGACGACATCTACTTGGCTCCCTTCACGACCGGAGCGGGATCGGTCACACCGACGTACTCCATGGTCGCCTTGGCGGTGGGCTCGACCATCGACACCGCAGGCTGCGGGACGAAGCCGAAGAACAGCAGCATCGCGATGATCGGCACCAT
>RRZT010074190.1_pt1 | contig 23316 bp, 22 predicted proteins | sample 2165551 | NCBI WGS metagenome assembly RRZT01 (sample SAMN10456910, study PRJNA506462) | wastewater metagenome | biome: wastewater; feature: sludge; material: wastewater sludge; isolation source: wastewater sludge with Escherichia coli K12::gfp cells carrying plasmid... | place: USA: Moscow, Idaho... | reverse complement strand
CTCCCAGTTCCAGAACGTTCCGGCCTGCTCCTCGATCAAGTCGACCGGGAACACCACGTCGGCGCGCTCGGTCACCTCGGACTGACGCGACTCGAGGCTGATCACGAAGCCGGCCTTCTCGATGCCGTCACGCGTGGCCTGAGCGTCGGCGAAGTCGGTCGGCTGCAACCCGGCCACCACGAGGGCGTTCAGTTCACCAGCCGCAGTAGCGGCAAGGATCTGGGCCCCGGTCAGGCCAGGAGCGCTCGGCACCTCAGCCCCCCAGGCGGCAGCCAGATCGACGCGCGCGGCGGCGTCCGCCACCGGGCGACCGCCCGGGAGAAGCCCGGGCAGGCATCCGGCCTCGAGAGCGCCACGATCACCGGCGCGGCGCGGGATCCACGCGACGCGCGCCCCCGTCCGCTCGGTGAGGTCGGCCAGCGCGCTGAACGCGCCGGGCAGGCCCGCTGCGCGCTCCCCCACCAGGATGACGGTGTCGGCGTCGGCATCCAGGGTCGAGATGACCGACGCCTCGGTGCCGGGGACGGCGGCGATCAGGTTCGCGTTGAGCTTGGCGAAACCGTTGGACAGGTACGGGGCCACGCTGTGCACCGTGAGCTTGTTCTTCCGCACGCCCTTGCGCAGCCGCAGGAAGACGATCGCGCTTTCTTCCTCGGGCTCGAACGCCACGCAGATTACCGAAGAGGCGCTTTGCAGGTCGGCGAAGGTGACGCCCTCCCCCAGACGCTTGCCCGCCACGGAACTGCCCAGGAACTGGGCCTCCTCATCGCTGGCTTGCCGGGAGCGGAAGTCGATGTTGTTGGTCCCCAGCACCGTGCGGGCGAACTTGGAGTAGCCGTAGGCGTTCTCCAGCGTCAGGCGTCCGCCGGTGAGGACGCCGACGCTCGAGCCAGCGGCCTTCAAGCCGGTGACGGCGGCATCGATGGCCTCAGGCCAGGACGCCACGCGCAGTTCGCCGTTCTCGCGCACGAGCGGTGCGGTGATGCGGTCGTCTTGACGCCCGGAGTAGAAGCCGAAGCGGCCCAAGTCGCAGTTCCACTCTTCGTTGACTTCGGGCTTGTTGCCCGCGAGTCGGCGCTTGACCTGGAAGTGACGGTGATCGGTTCGCAGTTCGCAGCCCGACGCGCACCCCTCGCAGGTGGTGGTCGTGGAGACCAGATCGAACGGGCGCGCCTGGAAGCGGTAGTCGGCACTGGTCAGCGCACCGACCGGGCAGATCTGGATGACGTTGCCGGAGAAGTAGCTGTCGTAGGGGTGGTCCTCGTAGAAGCCCACCTGCTGCAGCGCGCCGCGCTCGACCAGCGCGATGAACGCATCGCCCGAGATCTGCTCGGAGAACCGGGTGCAGCGTGCGCACAAGACGCAGCGCTCGCGGTCGAGGAGGATCTGCGCGGAAACCGAGACGGGCTTGGGGAACGTGCGCTTGACGCCCTCGTACCGCGAGGTGCCCCGACCGTGCGACATGGCCTGGTTCTGCAGGGGGCACTCGCCGCCCTTGTCGCAGATCGGGCAATCAAGCGGGTGGTTGATCAGCAGGAGTTCCAGGATGCCGCGCTGGGCCTTATCGGCCTTCTCGGAGCTGACCTGGGTCTTGACCTGCATGCCGGGAGCGCACTCCAGGGTGCAGGACGCCTGAGGCTTGGGCATGCCGCGCCCATTGCCCATGTCGGGCACCTCGACCATGCACTCGCGGCAGGCCCCGACCGGGTCGAGCAGCGGGTGGTCGCAGAAACGCGGGATGTCGACGCCGATCATCTCGGCGGCGCGGATCACCAGCGTGCCCTTGGGCACCTTGACCTCGGTGTCGTCGATGAAGACGCTGATCAGGTCGCTGGCGACGACATCGCCAGCCTTGGCCTCGACGCTCATGCGTGCGCTCCTTCGGACTGCTTGGCGAACAGGGCGCTGCGCCCGTAGGGGAACAACTCCCATGCAGGCGTGTGGTAGCCCTGTTCGAACTCGGAACGGAAGTGCTTCACGGCGCTGGTGACACACGCCACGGCGCCATCGGCCAGCGCGCAGAACGACTTGCCGCCGATGTTGTCGCACAGGTCGAGCATCTTTTCGATGTCGCCCTCGGACGCCTTCCCGGCCTCGAAGTCGCGCAGCAACTGCACCAGCCACCAGGTACCTTCGCGGCAGGGCGTGCACTTGCCACAGGATTCGTGCTTGTAGAACTCCACCCAGCGCAGCGTGGTGCGAACCACCGAGGTGGTCTCGTCGAAGATTTGCAGCGCCTTGGTCCCCAGCATGGAACCGGCACCGGCCATGCCCTCGTAGTCCAGCGGGAGGTCGATGTCTGCCGGCGTCAGGATCGGGGTGGACGAGCCGCCCGGGGTCCAGAACTTCAGCTCGTGTCCCTCGCGGACGCCCCCGGAGAGTTCCAGCAACTGGCGCAACGTGATGCCCAGAGGTGCCTCGAACTGGCCCGGGCGGGCGACGTGGCCCGACAGCGAGTACAGCGTGTACCCCTTGGACTTCTCCGACCCCATCGAGGAGAACCAGGACGCCCCCTCGCGAATGATGGAGGGCACCGACGAGATCGTCTCGACGTTGTTCACCACGGTCGGCGAGGCGTACAGGCCCGCCACGGCGGGGAACGGGGGCCGCAAGCGCGGTTGCCCGCGGCGGCCTTCGAGGGAATCCAGCAGCGCCGTCTCTTCACCGCAGATGTAGGCGCCCGCACCAGCGTGGACGACGATCTCCAGGTCGTAGCCCGAGCCGAGGATGTTCTTGCCCGCATACCCGGCCGAGTAGGCCTCGCGGACGGCTTGCTGCAGGCGTCGGATCACATGGGCGACCTCACCGCGCACGTAGATGAACGCGTAAGCGCACCCGATGGCGTAGGAGGAGATGATGACGCCCTCCACCAGGGTGTGGGGCGAGGCCATCAGCAGCGGCATGTCCTTGCAGGTGCCCGGCTCCGACTCGTCGGCGTTCACCACGAGGTACTTCGGGTTGGGGTTGTCCTGCGGGACGAAGCTCCACTTCATGCCGGTCGGGAAGCCCGCGCCACCGCGGCCGCGCAGCCCCGAATCCTTCACCACGGAGATCACGTCCGACGGCGAGGTCTTCAGCGCCTTCTTCAGGCCCTGGTAGCCGCCGGTGCGCTCGTAGTTGGCGATCTTCCAGGAGCGCTCCTGGGTCCAGTTCTTGCTCAGGACGGGCGTCAGCAGGTCAGTCACTGGTTCTCCTCCTTCACCGGTGCAGCGATCTCACCGGGGGTCGGCGCCTGCCAACCCCGCTCTTCGGCGATCTGCAGGCCCAGCAGCGAGGCCGGACCGGCGCTGGGGCCCTCGTCGGCGCGGCCGTCGGGGAACCCGGCCAGCAGGCGCTCGGTGTTGCGCCACCCGGTCAGGACCGGGCCACGCGTGGACTGGACGGGACGTCCGGCAGCCAGATCGTCGATCATGGCGGCCGCCTTGACCGGATCCATGTTGTCCATGAACTCCCAGTCGACCATCATCACCGGCGCATAGTCACAGGCCGCGTTGCACTCGATCCGCTCCAGCGTGAACATGCCATCGGGGGTGGTCTCGCCCTCCCCGACGCCCAGCTTCTCGCTCACCTCATCGAGCAGGATGTCGCCGCCCATGACCGCGCACAGCGCGGTGGTGCAGACGCCGACGTGGTGCTTGCCGCCCGGCTTGCGGACGTACATCGTGTAGAAGGTCGCCACGCCCGCAACTTGAGCGGTGGTGATGCCCAAGACGTCGGCGCACACCTCAATGCCGCGGGGAGAGATGCGCCCATCGACGGACTGGACCAGGTGCAGCATCGGCAACAGCGCTGAACGCGGCTCGGGGTAGCGAGCCGCGATCTGGCGCATCTCTTCGACGGTCGCGTCCGTGATCGAGGACGCCGTGTCGGCGTAATCGATGGAACCGGACTCGGGGAAGAACGACTGGAACTCGTGACCGCTCACCGGTCAACACCTCCCATGACGGGGTCGAGCGAACCGACCGCGACGACGACGTCGGAGATCATGCCGCCTTCGCACTGGATCGGGATGGACTGCAGGTGGTTGAACCCTGGGTCCCGCATGTGGACGCGGAAGGGGCGCGTGCCGCCATCGGAGACGACGTGAGCGCCTAGTTCGCCCTTGGGGGACTCGATCGGGACGTAGGCCTGACCGGCGGGTACCTTGAAACCTTCGGTGACCAGCTTGAAGTGGTGGATCAGGGCCTCCATTGAGGTGCCCATGATCTCCTTGATGTGCTCGTGGCTGTTGCCCTGGCCGTCCGGACCGACCGCCAACTGTGCGGGCCAGGCGATCTTCTTGTCGGCCACCATCACGGGCTGCCCGACGGAGGCCTCCAGCCGGTCGGCGCACTGCTTGACGATCTTCAGCGACTCCCACATCTCCGCGAGGCGGACGCGGAAGCGCGCGTAGCCGTCGCTGCTGGGCCACTGCTCGGGCTCGCCCTCGGCCGGTACCGGCCAGGCGCACACGTCGAAGTCGTAGGTCTCGTAACCGCAGTACGGCTGCTGCTTGCGCAGATCCCAGGCGTACCCGGTGGAGCGCAGGACCGGTCCGGTGACCCCGAGCGCCATGCAGGCCGCGAGATCCTGGTGCCCGATCCCCATCATGCGGCCCTTGAAGATCGGGTTCTCGTTGCAGAACGCCGCGTACTCGGGCAGGTGATCGTCCAGCCAGGTGATGAGGTCACGCAACTGGGCCAACCCGTTCTCGGGCAGGTCGTTGGCCACGCCGCCGGGGCGGATGTAGTTGTGGTTCATGCGCAGGCCGGTGAGCGCCTCGAAGAAGTCGAGGATCATTTCGCGCTCACGGAAGCCGATCGTCATGACGGTCAGCGCGCCGATCTCCATGCCGCCGGTGCCGATGGCGACCAGGTGGGAGGCGATCCGGCACAGTTCCATGACCAGCACGCGCAACTCGTTGGCGCGCTCGGGGATCTGGTCTTCGACGCCCAGCAGGCGCTCGACCGACAGACAGTAGGCGGCCTCATTGAACAGCGGCGCCACGTAGTCCATGCGGGTCACGAAGGTGCCGCCCTGAACCCAGCTGCGGTACTCCATGGTCTTCTCGATGCCAGTGTGGAGGAAGCCGATGGCCGGACGGATCTTGACCACGGTCTCCCCGTCACACTCCAACTCCAGGCGAAGGACGCCGTGGGTGGAGGGGTGCTGCGGGCCCATGTTGATGACCATGGTCTCGTCGCTGCGCTCAGCCTGCTCCTGCGCGATCTCGGCCCAGTCGCCACCCATCGCCGTGTAGACGGCGTCGGCAGGCTTGTCGCCGGACCCGGCGTAGAAGTCGCGAGTGGTTGCGCTCATCGGTACGTCCTCCGCTGATCCGGGGGCGGAACAACCGCACCCTTGTATTCCACGGGAATGCCGCCCAGCGGGTAGTCCTTGCGCTGGGGGTGCCCGACCCAGTCATCCGGCATGAGGATGCGGGTCAGTGACGGGTGATCGTCGTAGATGATCCCGAACATGTCCCAGGCTTCCCGCTCATGCCAATCGGCAGCCGGGTAGATGGCGCACACGCTCGGGATGTGCGGGTCGGCGTCGGGGCAGGTGACCTCGACACGCAACCGGCGGTTATGGGTGAAGGACTGCAGGTGGTACACCGAGTGCAGTTCGGCGCCGGCGTCGGTGGGATAGTTCACCCCGGAAACGCTCATGCAGCCCTCGTAGCGCAGGTGGGCGTCGTCGCGCAGCGCGGTGACGACCTCCAGCAGCTTCTCGCGCGGGACGAAGATCGTCAGCTCACCGCGATCCACCAGCACATGGCTGAACGGATCATCGACCAGAGTCTCCAGCCGTGCCACGATCCGCTCATCCGCGTCGTCGAGCGGGCGTGCGCTGTACCGCTTGGGCAGGTACTCGCGCACGATCTCGCCGTAGCCGGACGTGTCGGGAGAGCCGTCGGACCACATGCCACGCCGGGTCACCGGGGGCTGCGGGCTGGGCTGGGCGTCTTCGCGTTCCAGGCCCGCCGACGGCGCCGAGTCGGCACCCTCAACGGGATCAGAGATCGTCTTCTCCTCGCCAGGCAGCTTGTCGCTCATCGCATGAGCCCCTTCTGCTCGAGGGTCGGCGTCGCGATCAAGGCGAGTTCTTCGAGATCCTCCAGCACCTTCGCGCGGTGCGCACCCATGGGATCCTTCAACACGATTTCGCGGAGCTTGAACATGCCGTCGATCAGCATGTCCGGACGCGGCGGGCAACCGGGCACGTACACGTCAACCGGGACGATGTGGTCGCCGCCCTGCACGATCGCATAGTTGTTGAACATGCCGCCCGCGCTGGCGCACACGCCCATCGCCATGACCCACTTCGGGTTCGGCATCTGGTCGTAGACCTGACGCATGACGGGGGCGAACTTTTGGCTGACGCGCCCGGAGATGATCATGAGGTCAGCCTGGCGCGGCGAGGCGCGGAAAACCTCTTGGCCCCAGCGGCCGGCGTCGAAGCGCGGCGTGCCGAAGCTCATCATCTCGATCGCGCAGCAGGCGATGCCGAACGTGGCTGGCCAAAACGACGTGCGCCGCATCCAACCAGCAACGGCTTCCACGGTCGTGGTGAGGATGCCCTCTTCGGGCAGTGCGTCCTCGATACCCATCGGTGAGTCCCTTTCTACCCGGTCAGTCCCACTCCATGCCGCCGCGCTTGTACTCATAGAAGTACGCGATGCACAGCAGCAGGAGGAAGGCGATCATGGCGAAGATGGCGAACAAGCTGAGCTGATCGAAAGCCACCACCCAGGGGTAGAGGAAGGCGATCTCGATGTCGAAGACCAGGAACATCATGGCGGTGATGTAGTACTTGACCGGGAACCGGCCACCGCCCGCCGCTCGCGGGGTGGGGTCGATGCCGCACTCGTACGGCATGTACTTGCTCTTGTTGTAGCGCTTGGGGCCGACGAAGAGCGAAGCCAGGACCATCACCCCCAGCAAAGCAGCTGAGAAGAACAGCACTCCGAGGATCGGAATGTAGGGGCTCATCGCACCCTTCCCTTCTGGTGACGCGTCATGCCGACGGCACCACCTTCGTCATCGCCGTGATGGTCTTGTCCATCCAGTCACCATCAGTGGTGTCGTACAAGTGAGCGAGAAGCTTCATGGTGAACTTCATCAAGGTGGGCCTGGGCAAACCGTATCGCGTACACAGCCTCATGACCTCTGGTCGCTCGATCAAAGCCACGAAGACTTGCCCCAGGCGGTAGTAGCCACCCCATTCGGACTCCAGTCGGGAGCGGTATCCGATCAGCGCCTTTTCCGCGGCCCGCGAGCCGTAACCGCGGCCGTGGGCATCCGCAATCGCGTCGGCGGCCATCTCGGCTGCCTCCAGCGCGTACGGGATGCCCTCCCCGTTGAAGGGGCTCACCATGCCCGCGGCATCTCCCACCAGGACCAGGCCCCGGGTGTAGGCGGGCTTGCGGTTGAAGCTCATCGGCAGCGCCGCCGAACCGATGCCGCCGACCTGGTTCTCGGGGGTGAGGCCCCACTGGCGCGGGGTGGAGCCGTGCAGCCAGGTCTCCAGTTGCTTGCGCACATTGAGCTTTTGGCTTGTGGCAGTGCTGTTGACGGTGCCCAGACCCACGTTGATCAGGCCGTTGCCGAGCGGGAACATCCACGCGTAGCCGGGCAGCAGGTTGGACGCGCCAGGTTCGCCGTCCCACAGTTCCAGACACGACTCGAGGAAGTCACTGTCGCCACTGGGCGCCCGGAAGTAAGCGCGGGCGGCGACACCCATGGGGCGAAGCTTGTTCTTCTCCAAGCCCATGGCGAGCGCGATCCGGCTGGAGTTACCGTCGGCGGCCACGACGATCGGGGCCCGGAACTCGCGGCCGTCCTTGGCACGCACGCCGACGATCCGGTCTGAGGCGGGGTCGAGGATGGGTTCGGATGCGTTGGTGTCCTCGTACAAGGTGGCGCCGGCCGTCACGGCCAGTCGTGCCAGCATCTCGTCGAAGTCGCCACGCTGACGGGTCAAGCCGTAGTTCGGGAAGGAGGCCAACTCGGGCCACAGGAACTCGAACGGCTCGGCTCGCCCGGCGTACGTCCGAAGCCCGATGTTGTGGACCCAGCCCGCTTGCGTCGAAACATCGACGCCCAGGCGAATGAGTTGCTTGGTGGCGCGCGGCGTCAAACCGTCGCCGCACACCTTGTCGCGGGGGAACGTGGACTTTTCCAGAAGACTGACGTTGAGGCCGCGATCGGCCAACCACTTGGCTGTCGCCGATCCGCCAGGACCAGCACCGACGACCACTACATCCGACTCGACCACCGCCGGCGCCGTGCGCTCCTCGGTCATCGAATCCCCACCCTTCCGTCCACACCCACAACAGGTGTGCCTCGCGTCAGTTTAGGCAGTTCAATCCGGTTGCGCCATTTGACGCGGCACACAGCAAACCCCCAAGCCAGAACCGGATAATTACGTCACCTTAGCCTTGCCTAATTGCCTCGTTTGGCGCGCTCTGCGTCCAGCTGTTCTCGCTGCTCCTTGGCTTGTTCGGTCAACTCATCGGTGTTCAGCCCGGAGCGGAGGAAGAGCGCCACCACGACGGCCAGCGCCAACGACCAGATCGGATCCACATTCAGCAGCACCGGGGCGACGATCAGGGTCGCCACGTCGAACCCGCGCACGAGGTTCAGCACCAACGTGGGCGGCAGCGCGCCCGCGGCGGTCGCCATCATCGGGACCCCGAAGTCCACCGGCTTGGCCGTCTGCCAGCGCACCGCGCCCAGCAGCCCGGCCGCACCACACGCGACCGCGGCCATGGACGCCTGCGCCACACCGCGCCCCACACCCCCCACGACGCCAGCAAACGCGGGGGCCACGATCAGCGCCCACACGAACGCCAACACGCCCGGGATGACGAACAACGCGCTGCGGATGGCGCCGGTCGTGAAGGGCAGCGTCCGGGCCAGGCCCTTCGTCCGGGAAAGCACCCGCAGGGCGCCCAGCGTGGGGACCAGCGCCAGCATGAGCGCCACCGCCGCCAGCCAGGGCGTGAGCATGCCCAACCCGACGGCCTCGCAGGCGTACGGGGTCAACGCCGCAGCGGCCACCCCCAGCAGCGGCTGCGGGAACCGCGCCAGGCGTTGGGCGTCGCGCCACACCAGCGCCCACACCCCCGACCAGCGCCCGCGCGCCGGGCGAACGTGACCGCGAGCGATGGCCCGGCGATCCACGACGATGTCGCGCATCAGGCCAAAATCCAGCCCGAACATGGCCCCTTGCAGGCCAGCTACCAGCGAGCCGCCACTGGTCAGCCGCGCACTACGGAACTCCTCCAGCCGACGCCGGGCCATCACCGAGGAGGCCACCAGCAGCACGAGTCCCAGGACGGCGAACCCGTAGGGCACCAGGCTCAGGGCAGCGGGCGGGGACAGGGAAACCCATCCGCCTGCCACGGCCACCATCAGCAGGAAGACCGCCGTGGCGCACGTCGCGAGCACACCCTGAACGACCCGCAGGGCGGTCACCCTTTCAAACGATTGCTCGACGGCAGCCCACGCGACGAGCCCGGCCACGCTGAAGGCCGCCGCGACCGTCCAGGCAGCGACGACGGCCGGGGGCTCTCCCGCGACGCCGACGATGGCTGCCATCGTGATCGCAGACGCGCCGAACGCGATAGCGATGACCGACCACAGGCGCGTCGCCAGGAACGGCGAACGGCGGATCGGCGCCATCAGGAGCCAGAATCCCTCCGCCGAGGAGGCCAGCACCGGGCCCACCAGACGGGCGAGGGAGACGGCCAACGCGGCCAGGGCGAAGTACATCCCCCACGGCACGAGCATGCGGCCGTTCAGACAGGCGGCGGAATCGCAGGCCGCAGCCTTGGCCTGGCTGCCGATCACCACGTTCGTGGCCATCGCGCCGATCATCACGACGCTCAACACGGCGATGTAGGCGTCCGAGAGCACCTGCCACAGCGTCCGTGTCGCGCGGCCCCGCCGCCACTGGCGCACGAGCCCCTGCAGGGCCTCCTCGCTGGCGCGTCCCCCCTCGACGGGTTCGGGAGCGAACGTCCACTCCCGGCCGATGTAAGGCTCATACGGGTCAGTCACCGGCTCGGGTGGCCGCCCCGGCTCGGGAGCGGCCTCCGGCGCCTGGTCGATACGGCGCGCGCGCCGCCTGCTGCTCTTGGCCATCAGGCGATCGTCTCCTCGGTTTCGGCACTGGGACCACCCGTGCCGCCGCCCAAGTGCACCTCACGCGTGGCCACCTCACGCACCAGGTAGGGATCGTGGGACGCGAACACCACGGCCAACCCCTCCTTGCGCTCGGCCTGCAACCGGGCCGCCAGCCAGGCGACGCCCTCGACGTCGAGGCGCTGCTCGGGCTCGTCGAGCACCAGCAGGCGGCGCGGCCGCACGAACGCGGTCGCCAGCGCGAGACGGCGCCGCTGGCCGGAGCTGAGCGTGCCCGGAAGCTGCCCCGACTGGGCCACGAGTTCCACCTCAGCCAAGACGGCGTCCACCAGCGGCTCGGGATCGGCGACGCCGTGGGCGCGGGCCAGCAGGTCCAGATGCTCCACGACGGACAGGTCAGGGAAGAAGTCCAGGTCGTCGATGACTGACGCCATCCCGCGGCGCACCTCGGCGCTGGTCTCGGTGAGGCGCTGGCCGTCGAACTCCACCCGGCCCTCATCCGGACGCACGGCGCCGATCAGCATCCGCAGGATGGTCGACTTGCCCGCGCCGTTGCGTCCGGTCAGGGCAACTGCCTCCCCCGGCCGGACGCTGAGAGAGAAGTCCGAAACGATGGGAACAGGCCCAAACGACTTCGAGATCGAGGTGGCTACAAGGACGGGTGCGCGGGACGCCATGCTCCAAGTCTGGCAGGATCATCAGGTGCAGAAGTTCGATGCCCGAGCCACGCTCGCCAAAAGGCGCGCCGATGTCGCCGAGATGTTTGACGGGGTGGCGGGCCGCTACGACCTGATGAACGACCTCATGACGGGCGGGCTGCAGCGCGCATGGCGCCGGGAGTTGGAGCGAGCGATTGCCCCGCGTCCCGGCCAGCGCATCCTCGACCTGGCGGCGGGCACGGGGACGTCCTCGCGCCGCCTCGCCGATTCCGGCGCGCTGGTGGTCCCTGCCGATTTGTCGTTCAACATGCTGGCCGAGGGGCGTAAGCGTCAGCCCGATCTGCCGTTCGTCAATGCCGATGCCCTGCAACTCCCCTTCGCCGATGGCACCTTCGACGCGGTCACCATCAGCTACGGGTTGCGCAATGTCGAGGACACCGTGGCAGCGTTGACCGAGATGCGGCGCGTCACCGCTGCAGGGGGCGTGATCGTGATCGCGGAGTTCTCCACTCCCACCTGGGCGCCGTTCCGCGCGGTCTACCGCGAGTGGATCATGGCCGCGCTGCCCGCGCTCGCCCGACCGTTCTCGTCCAACCCGCGCGCCTACGATTACCTGGCCGAGTCGATCCTCGCCTGGCCCAACCAGGCGAAGCTGGCTGACCTGTTGCGTGAGGCGGGCTGGAGCGACGTGGAGTGGAAGAACCTGTCCGGTGGCATCGTGGCCCTGCACCGGGCGGTGGCGTAGGAGGTTTCCGGTGGGCTTCGTCCTGGACGCCTACGCCGCCCGCAGCTGCCCGCTGAAGACGGTCTACCGGTTCACACCCGGGCTCGAGCCACCGCGAGACCGGCTGCCGGATCCTCCGTTCTTCCATGATGCCGACGCCATCGAGGCGTCGGTGTTCGCGCGTCTGCTGGCCTCCGACGACGAAGCCGTCGACCTGCGTACGCTCCCTGCCCCCGACGCAGCCACCGCCGAGCGCGCCACCATCGCCGCGATGCGGGCCGGAGCACCGCTCATCCTGGCGCCCGTCCTGCCGCGTGACGAGCGGGGGCACCGCGCCGGGCGTCCCTCCGCGCTCATCCGGGAGGCGGGGGACGGCCCCGGGTATCACCCGGTGCAGATCAAGTTTCATCGCGTGCTGGAATCGGTCCCGATGGACGCGCCGCCGCTCAGCGTGACGGCTTTGGACGCCCCACGGCGGCTCCTCGCCCTCCCCGGGCGCGGTTTCCGGTGGCGGCACCGGCTGCCCGCCGCGTTGCAGTTGGCTCACGACTGGCGGCTCCTGGAGGCCTCCGGGTATGCCGCGGAGCGGTCGTTCGCCGGGATCATCGGGCTGGATCAGATCGCCTGGGACGGCCAGCCACCTCAGCCGCTCATCACCTGGCTGAATCTGTCCGCCGCCCGCGTCCCACCGCACCCCGACACGACCACCATCCCCGCCGAGGCCGCACCCATCAGCACCTTGCAGCGCTACGACGACGATTTCGCTGTGCGCGTCGCGTTGGCCGAGGGTGCGCTCACGGCATCCGCCGCGGCGCCCCCTCCGCTGTTACCCGTCATCACGTCGGAATGCCGGGGGTGCGTATGGCTGCCTCGCTGCACGGCCGTGCTGGATCCCGATGACGTGAGCGTTCGCATCACGAAGTCCCCGCTGGATGCGCACGAGATCACCACGTTGCGCGCTTTTGGGCTGGGCACCGTGACGGCCCTCGCCGCCGTCGACCTCGACACGCTCTTGCCGTCCTACCTCCCGCGGGTGAGTCATCGTGACGACGCCGAGAGCCGCATCCGCCGGGCCCACCATCGCGCCTGCCTACTCGCGGCGGGCGTCGAACTGGAACGCGAGACGTCGGGCCCACTCCCCCTGCCCCGGCACGACCTGGAGATCGACGTCGACATCGAAACCTCCGCCGAGGACCGGGTGTATCTGTGGGGCTTTTGGGTCGACGACCACACCAGCGGCGCATCATATGCGCGGCAGTTCGCCGCCTTCGAAGACTTGGACGCCGCCGGGGAGCAGGCGCTGGCCGGCGAGGCGATGGCGTGGCTGGCCGAGTTGGTCACCGGTCGTGACGCGGCGGTCTACCACTACTCCGACTACGAGGTGGTGCGGCTGGGACGCCTCGCCGGGCACTTGGGTGACCTCGGGGTGTGGGCTCAAGAGTGGGCCTCGGAGCACTTTGTGGATCTCTTCACGGTCGTGCGGCAGAACTATTTCGGCGCGAACGGGCTCGGTTTGAAGGTGGTCGCCTCGGCCGTGGCCGGTTTCGCCTGGCGCGACGAGGATCCGGGCGGGCTTAACTCTCAATCATGGTTTGCCGATGCCGTCCACGCACGCGATGAGATCGCCCGCGAGCAGGCGCGCGTCCGGGTGCTGGAGTACAACGAGGACGATGTCCGGGCCACCTGGCATCTGCGTCGTTGGCTGCGAACCCAGGGGTAGGACGCTGCGCTAGTCGGCCGCGCGTCGCCCTGGGGCGGCTGTCCGCCCTCGCACGACGACCTCACCCAGCCCTCCGGCTTCGGCGAGCCGTTCAGCCAGGCGCTGCGATGTCCGGCGCCCGAACCAGGCAAGGCCACCGAGTTCGACCTCACTGAGGGCGCGCCCCTGACGCACGCTCACCGTGGGAACACTCAACAGGCCTGGCTGTAACTCAATCGAGGCGATATCGCTCCACGGCACCTCGCCGTGACCGGGCAGATGGACGCTGAACGGGCCGTGCCGGACGACCATGCTGAGCGCCAGCCAGGCCGTCCCGGAGGTTCCCGCCAGGCAGACCCCCGCCAGGACCATTCCCGAGGGAGGGCGCAACAGGAGGAAACTGGCTGCGCCGACACCGATCCACACCACACACAAGGCCGCCGTGACCCACACCATGGGGCCGACCAGCATCGTCCGTTTCATGCGCTCACCACCGCCCCGACGAGCATGAGGATCGCGCACACCAACTCCGCGATCCCGGTGGCCTTCAGGATCGGGATCAACGCGCGTCCCTGCGCCCCCTGGAGCACCGCAACCACCGGACGCACGAGAAACCCGAAGCCCACCAAGCCCACCAGCATCCATCCGGTGGTCCACGCCGCGCACGCGATGACGCCGAGCGCACCCAGCACCGTCAGGCCCACGTACAGCCCCCGGGTGCCCCGCTCGCCCAAGCGCACCGCGAGGGTCCGTTTCCCGGCACGCTCATCGCCAGCGCGATCACGAAGGTTGTTGGTCACCAGCACAGCGGAGGCTAAAGAACCGGCGAAGACACCGGCCGCCCACGCTGCAGGCGGACCGGTCAGCGTCTGGACGTACGTTGTCCCGACCGTGGCGACCAGCCCGAAGAACACGAACACAAACGCTTCGCCCAAGCCCGCATAGCCGTAGGGGCGACGCCCGCCCGTGTAATACCAGGCCGCCACCACACAGGCGATCCCCACGGCGAGCAGCCACCATTGGGCCGTCAGCACCACGAGGACCAGTCCGGCAACACCGGCAACACCGAAGGACCCGAACGCTGCACCCTTCACGGCGCCCGGGGTCGCGGCTCGTGAACCCACCAGTCGCATCGGACCCACACGGTCGTCGTCTGTCCCCCGCACGCCGTCGGAGTAGTCGTTGGCGAAATTGACCCCGACCTGCAAGGCAAGCGCGACGACCAGCGCCAAACCCGCTCGGAGGGGATGCGGGGAGCCCTCAGCGACCGCAACGGCCGTGCCCGCCAACACCGGGGCTATCGCTGCCGGAAGGGTGCGCAACCGCGCCCCCTCGATCCACTCGGCCGTGCTCGCCACCAACACTCCCCTCACGTGCCGAGCCGGTTCGGATCACCGCGCGCGACGCCCCCATCCTTCCACGCGGCCTGGGTAGATTGGCCCTATGCCCCGCGTCCTTCTCGTGATCGCTGTGATCGCCGTGATCCTCTACGCCCTGATTGAGGCGATCCAAGCCGACGGAGATCGCGTCCGGCTGATGCCGCGCTGGCTGTGGATCGTAGCGATCGTGCTCCTGCCCGGGATCGGAGCGCTGGGCTGGCTCGTCGTGGGGCGTCCCCCGCGACGCGGAAGCGGTGGTGCGCCTCGGCGTCCGATCGCTCCCGACGACGATCCGGACTTCCTGCGGCGCCTGTGAACTCCTGCCGGATCAGACGCGCGGCTCGACCGGGGGGACGATGCCGTCCTCGACCGCTCGCCGGAACAGTTCCAGCTTGGACGCCGCAGGGCGGTCGACCTGGGTGTACTTGGCGCGAATGCGCTTGAGGTACTCCTTGACGGAGTTTTCGGTGATGTAGAGGGTCCGCCCGATCTGCGGGATCTCCAGCCCCGCGGCGTACAAGCTGAGCACTTCGCGTTCCCGCGGCCCCAGCGCGGCAGCCACATAGCCCGCATCGCCCTCGATCGCGGCCAAGATCTCCTGGCTGATGACCTGGCGGCCATGGGCGACGGCGACGATGGCCTCCACCGTGTCGGCGATGGGATCGGCTTTACGGCACACCCCGTCCGCGCCGCCGGCCAACGCGCGCCGCAGCAAGCGGACGTTGTCGGCGATCGAATAGACCAAGACGCGGTACCCCTCGGCCCGGAGCGCCTCCGCGTTCTCCTTCGGGTCGGACTCGTCACCCAAGTTCAGATCCAGCAGCACGACATCGGCAATGTGGGGCTCGGTCGAGGAGGATCCGCACGCCAGGAACTCGCCGACGGTGGCAGCCCCCTCGCGCACCCCGACAAAGCGCCCACTGGCCCGCAGCGCGGCTGACATGCCCACGCGAATGGCCTCATGGTCGTCGATGATCGCCACCACAATCTCGGGGGCATAACTCATGTCTGGCTCACCACAATCGTTCCGTCGTTGAGGACCTTTGTCAGCGTAGAGCCGTTTGCGTCCGCTTGCACAATAGTGACGGCTTCGTCGTATCCCTCTGGCGCCGTACGGGCCACGATACGGCCCGATGTGGCGTTGGTGACCATGTCCACCAGATGCCGGACAGCGGCTCGGCGCACCGCTTCTCCCAGCGACGAACCACGATTGTCGATGAGCGTCACATCAATGCCGCGAAGCCGTGCCGCCATGACCGCCGCCGACAACGCGGGGGCCGACAGGTTGCTTGATTTAATGCCGTCGCGCAGGCGCCCTTCCAAGGCAAGGCATTCCTCACGATCCTCCTGCGTGATCGGATAGCTCGGATCGCGCAGTTTCTCCAGCATTCCTCCGAACTCATCGCGCATGTCCGCCAGCCACACTTCACGCAACACCAGCGCCGCGAACGCTTCGGCGGTCGCCGCGGCCGCGCTCTCGCTTTGGCGACGGGCCGCGTCCAGGTCTCCTTGAACGTGCACCATCCATCCCAGCAGCATCTCGGCGACGAGGAGCCAGGCGATGGGCTCGGCTGCGATGACGAGTTCGGGCCAGATCGGGACGGCCGCCAGGATCGCCGAAGCGACCAGCAACACTGCCCCCGTGAGCGCGAGCAGCCACGCGGCGAATCGCTGGCCACCGACCAGGAGCAGGACGGCGATCACCGAGATGCCCCCGGCGAGCCACGCTTGGTGGATCGACCACGGCGCGGACGAGGTCAGCAACCCGCAGACGGTGGCCCCCAACCCCAGCCCCACCACCACGACGGTGCGCACCCTCGTGAACGGCTGCCCGAAGCGCAGGAGCGCCACCCATGCAGAAACAAGCAGGCACCCAACAGCGATAGCGGTGGGCACGGGAGCGGCCGGGAACGACGCCAGCAGGCCGCCGACCGAACTCACGAGAACACTGAAGCCAAGGACCCACCCCATGGGTCCCAAGGTGATGGCCGCCAGGATGGGCGGAAGGGTTCCCCCAAGCGCGTCGGCGTCGTCGGCTTCGTCGGCGATCCACTCCAGCACGACCGCCGTGCCGACTCCCGGCTCGCTGGTGATCGTCGCATCACCGCCCGAGGTGCGCATGCGCTCGCGCAGGGACAGCCGGATCCCCAGGCGTCGCTCGGGCACTTTCGCGGTGTCGAAACCGACCCCATCGTCCACGATCTCCACTCTGACCATCACCCGCCCCTCGGTCATGCCGATGGTGGTGGTGACCGCGATCACGTTCGCGCGCGCATGCTTATCGCCGTTGAGGACGGCCTCACGGGTGGCCTGGGCGAGGGCACGGACCGCTTCGGCAGGGATCGCGCTCGCGCCCGATTCCACCGTCCCCGAGACGCGCACCAGCGGGCTGGTCGCCAGGGCCGCCTCGCCGATGAGCTGCTCGACGTGGATCGGGGCGAAGGACACCGCGCCGTCGTCACCGACGACGTGAGCCTGCAGGCGCGCAATGGCGTGGTTGGCCAGTTCCGTCACATGGGGATCGTGAGAGCCCGCACTGCGCGCGGCCCCCACCAGCGTGGTCATGACGTGGTCGTGGATGACGGCGTCCAACTGGCTGCGCTGCGCTTCCAGCGTGGTCTGGATGGCCGCCTCAGATTCGAGCCTGCGGGCCTCGTTCACACGCGCGTCGACCAGCGCTGCCTGGCGCCGCATGTGCGCGAACAGCAACACGGTCAGCAGGGGCTGGACGCCGACCAGGAGCGCGTCCTGCACCGCCACCATGGCCGCGACTCCTCCCCCACTGGGGGAGACCCGGACGGCGATGAACGCGAGCGACATCAGGGTGCTCGCCACGATCGCGACGGCCGTGTTCCACCCGATGCACAGCACCACGGCGGCAGCGCCGATGCACGGCCAAAACCAGGGGGCCTCGGTGGTGGGGCCGCCCTGCCAGGCGAACGGCCAGGTGATCAACCCTCCGGTGACGGCGAGGGCGAAGAGCATGGCCGGAACCTTCACACCACGCTGGCCCCAGGCATAGATCGGCATGAGCGCGCTGGTCCCGGCCAGGGCCCCACCGATGATCGACAGCCACATGACGTTGAGCTGGCCCAACTGTCCCGCAGCGAACGCCATCGCCCCCAGGCTGGTCGCCATCGTGATCAGCGCGCCGACCCGGTCGGTCCACCCCAGGAATCCTGCCTGCGCCAAACCCGACCCCCGGCGCGGGCGTGCAGGTACGGGCTGCTTTGCGGGGGTTGGATCGGCGGCGAGCCTGGTCATCGGGGCGTCAGCTCACGGTCCAGTCGAGCAGACCTTCGGCATCCAGCACTCCCGCCGGCCACACGGCACGGACGATTCCCGCCGCGGCGAGCGCTTTCCGGCATCCCGGACACGGCTGATCGGTGATGTAGGCGCTGGCCCCCGACGTGTCCCGGGTCGCAAACAGCAACGCGTTCACCTCGGCATGGATCGCAATGCAGAATCCGGGCGTCCCGGGGCGGTCGTAGTCCCCCAGCCCCGGGACTTGGTCGTAGTCGAGCGCTCCGCGCGGGCAGGCGCCCTCCAGGCAACTGGGCTGGCCTGAGGCTGCGCCGTTGTACCCCGTCGCGATGATGCGCCGATCAAGGACGAGCACGGCTCCCACGCGCCGCCGCGTGCACTGGGCTCGCCGAGAGACGGCGTTGGCGATGCCCAAAAAGTAGTCGTCCCAGTCCGGGACGGTCACTTTCTCGCCCACTCAACTCCTTCCCTCCGCATGCACCTAGGGCGTCGTAGCGGTGTTATTCATCGCATCCTTGGCCTCGACGGCCGAGGTGATGATCCCCTGCTGGAGCATGAAGGAGCACATGGCCACCCACGCCTCTTCGTCCATGTCTGCGCTCACCGTACCGTCCGGGTGCGTCCACAGGGGAATAGTCGCCTTCAACGTGGCAGAAGCGGCGGATTCGCCGCCTTGATCGGCCAGCGTGGGGATGAACTTCTGGGCCGCGGTGACGGCCGATGCGGGGGCTGCGATGGTGGCACGGATGCCTTCGGTCATGCCCGCGACCACGCGCTTGGCTTCGTCTTGATGCGTCGCCAGACGCTGGGACGTCGTCACCAGGACCGTGCTTTGCAGCGGCACCGTGCCACTGGCGGTGAGCGGAACGGTCCGGGTGGGGATGCCCGCCGCAGCGAACTGCACCTGATCGTTGTTGGAGAACCCGATGATCGCTTCTACGCGCCCCGTGGTGAGGGCTGCGCGTTGCGTGTAGCCGATCTCCACGATCGACACATCCGACTGCGACAATCCGGCCTGAGACAACGCGACCAGCAGGCCGAACCAGCTCTCCCCGAAGCGTCCTGGAACGCCGATGCTGCGCCCGGCCAGGTCGGCTGCGGAGTGGATGTCGGAGTTCTCCGGCACGATGATCGTGATCGGGTAGGTGCGGTAGTACTGGCCGATGGCCACCACATCCATGCCCTCCGAGCGGGCCTGGACGACCTCGTCGCCACCCGCCAGGACGTAGTCCTCCTCGCCAGCGAGCAGGGCCGTGAACAGGCCTTCGTTCGAGCCATGATGGCGCAGGTGGGCGTCGACCCCGGCTTGGGTGAACAGCCCGTTCGACTCGGCGACATAGAACGGGGCGAACTGGATGTCCGGAATGTAGCTCATGCCCAGCGTGACACGCCCCGAGCCGCCCGACGGGCTCTGCGGGGCGCGGGCGCAGCCGCTGAGGGACAATCCCAGCAGGAGACCGATCATCCCGATCATCGCGAGGAATCGACGCATAATGTGACCTTTCTTCAGGTGGCTGACCATGAGGCTCACGGGGCCTCCCCCGTGAGGTCGGCGACGGTGGCGGACCGTCGCTCGATGACCGAGATGACCCCGTACAGCGCTGACGCCATGGCGCACAGCACGAGGATGGTGCCGAACATGCCCGCCGTGTCGACGGAGTCGCGCTGGAGGGTGAGCAACTGCCCCAGACCCTGCCCGCCCATGACCATCTCCCCGACGACGGCGCCCGTCACCGACAAGGCGAACCCGTTGCGGAGCCCGGCGAGGATCGACGGCAGGGCGAGGGGCAACTCGATGGACACCAACAGCGAGAAGGAGCCAGCGCCGTCCATCAAGGCGGCGTCCACCACGAGCGGGTCGACGAGCCTCAGGCCCAACACCGAGGCCACCAGGATGGGGAAGAACACCATGAGCGCGCAGAGCAAGACGATGGGGCCGATGCCGTACCCGACCCAGATGGCCAGCAGCGGGGCGACGGCGATCGCCGGGATGGCCTGCGTGGCACCCAGGAACGGCGAGATCGCAGCCCGCAGGATCCCGACGCGGTGAATCAGCACCGCCAACGGCAGCGCCACCGCGAACCCCAGCAGGCACCCGCCCAGCGCCTCGGCGAACGTCACACCGAACGCGGGCCAAAAGGACGGCTTGGTCAGCAAGGCACCCAGCTTGATCGCCACCGCAGACGGTGAAGGCAAGAAGTAGGCGGGGGGACGCGCCAGCGTCACCGTCAACGACCAGCCCGCCAGCAGGCACACCAGGAAAAGCCACGGCGCAAGCGAGCGCGCGGCGGGGCTTAAGCGACGGTGACGGATGCGCTGCACCCTGGCCTCCCTTTACGAGCGGGGCACGGGACGCAGCAACAGGTGGCGGGCCAGGACGGCACGCCACCAGTGCGTGCTGCCTCCCATCCGGACTTTCACCGTCGGTCCTGGAGTTTCACCAGATCAACCGACCGCCGAGGCGATCGGGTCGCGGACTGTCACCGCCGGTTCGGAATTACACCGACCCCGGAGCACGTCTGTGTTCGGGTTGACTCTACCCCAGTGCCGGACTAGCGCTGCGCGCTGACGGCCCAGCGGTCCAGGTCCTCGGTCGTGCCGAAGAACGTGACGCCGCACGCCCCGTCGGCCTTTTCCTGCAGCCACAACGTGGGTTGCGTCCACCCGGTCGGCAACGCCGGGACGGTGGGCGACTCTGCGGGTTCCCCCGGTTCGGCACGCAACGCGAGGTTCAAGTCGGACAACCGCTCGTCGGAGCCCACACACGTGGCCCACCAGGACGCGCTGGTCGCCAGCACGGGCACGCGCCCGCTGAAGCGCCGGTACTCCGCGGCGAACTCGCTCACCCAGGTGATCATCGCGGCCGGGTCGAGCCCCGAACAGTCGCGCGCCTCGCCCCCGCCGAACTCGACGATGCCAGGCAACGTGCGCCCATCTGGCTTCCAGCCGCCGCCCGAGGACGCGAACAGGCGGCCCTGCGTCTTCCCGGAGGACTGGTCGGGACGCGCCACATGCCAGCCGCCGACGAGCAACCCGGCGGCTCGCGCCTCGGCAGCCTGGTCCGCGAAGGACGCGTTCAGCCGACGGTTCCCCTCCGAGACGTTGATGTAGGCGAACCCGTTGCCGTGGGAAGCGACCTCGATCCAGTCGGGTTCGAGGTCGGCCGGGACGTGCACTCCGTCCAGCCCCAGCCCGGTCGCCCACTGCTCCGAGACGGCTGAACTCAAAGCGGAGGAACCGGGGGCTTCAGCGGTGGACACCGACGCGGGGCCCACGACCACGGGGGCAGGCAGAACGGAACAGCCTGCCGCGGCGAACAGCACGCCGACGAGGCAGGCCACGTTCCGCCCGGTACGTTGTGCCCCCATCGCGCGCCACCCTAGCCGAGGTGCTCGCGCGCGGTAGCGCGTTGCCGCGTACGAGCACTGTTTTCATGCGCGCTCGGGAAGCACCCAGGGCAGGCGGCCCACGAAACTCACCGGTTCGGGCGTCGTCTGCGTCGCCGGACCCCCTGTGAGAACCAGCAACGTCGCGACCGCATCCCCGGTCGCCTCGAGTCGATGGGGGACGCGGGCGGCAACGTTGATGGCCTGCCCGGGCGTGAGCGTCAGGGTCTGGCCGTCGACGCCGAAGTCGATCACCCCGGACTCGGCGATCACGAGGATCGGGGATGCTGCCCGGTGGTCGTCCATCACGTCACCGGCCCGGAAGGTCAGCGCCACGACCGTGACGCCGTCGCCGCGTCCCAGGACGCGAATGTCCGGCTTTCCGGGTTGCGCACCCTGGCGCGCTTGGGGGACGCCGATCCGGTCGATGACCGTCCACCCTTGCCCCGCACGCGGTGCGTCGGAGGCTGCGGGAAGGGGCTGGGAAGGGGCGGGCGTCGCGTCCGTGTGAGGGGTTGTGTCCATGGGGGTCACCTGGTCCTTTCTGACTCCGACGGACAGGGCAGCCGCCGGGCACACCCCGGGATCGTCGGGTTCCTGCGGGAAAATCTCGGCGATCACCAGGGTCGATGCCCTCCATCCTATTCGGCGCGCACCTCACGAACCCTGGTCCCCGCGTGCGGCCCGCCGAGGAGTTCGGGGGGCGCGCCACAATAGTGGTGAAGTCCAGCCGAAGGAGTTGTTCATGCGCGGCGTCATCATGCACGCACCCCGCGATGTGCGGGTCGAGGATCGCCCCGATCCCGTGATCGAAGAGCCCACCGATGCGATCATCCGCACCGTCGCGACCTGCATTTGCGGATCGGACCTGTGGCCCTATCGCGGCGAGGATCGCGTCCACGATCAGCCGATGGGTCACGAGTACGTCGGTGTGGTCGAGCAGGTCGGCGAGGACGTCACCCACATCAAGGTCGGCGACTTCGTCGTCGGATCGTTCTTCGCCTCCGACAACACGTGCCCGATCTGCGTCGCCGGTTACCAGTCGCGTTGCGTCCACGCCGTGCCGATGGGCCCCCTGGGGACGCAGGCGGAGCGCGTCCGCATCCCGCTGGCCGACGGCACGCTCGTGGCGACCCCGGGGTACCCCGATGAGGAGATCATCCCGTCCCTCCTGGCTGCCTCGGACGTCTTGGGGACGGGCTGGTTCGCCGCCGTGGCGGCCGAAGCTGGCCCCGGCAAGACCGTGGTGGTCGTCGGGGACGGGGCGGTCGGGCTCCTCGGCATCTTGGCTGCCAAGCACCTGGGTGCCGCGCGCATCATCGCGATGTCGCGCCATGCGGACCGCCAGGCGTTGGCGCGCCGGTTCGGCGCCACCGACATCGTCGAGGAGCGGGGCGAGGAGGGCGTCGCGAAGATCAAGGAACTCACCGACGGCCTCGGTGCGCACAGCACGATCGAGGCGGTCGGCACCCAGGAATCGATGCTGCAGGCCATCGGCAGCACGCGTCCGGGTGGCCATGTCGGTTTCGTGGGCGTCAGCCATGGGGTGTCGATCCCGGGCCGGGTCCTGTTCCCTGCCGAGGTTCACCTCATGGGCGGCCCAGCCCCCGTGCGGCAGTTCCTCCCGGAACTCATCTCGTTGATCTGGGATCGCGAGATCGACCCGGGCGTCGTGTTCGACCTGACGCTCCCCCTGGAGCGGGCCGCCGAGGGGTATCAGGCGATGGATGAGCGCCGCGCCACCAAGGTGCTCTTGCGCCCCTGACCACCGCGGGAGGTGTCGGAGTGCGGCGTTAGACTCACCGTCGTGCCCCGCTCCGACGCCTCCGCCCCTCGGCCACCCCGTGGCGTGTCGCACGCGGACGCCCCCTGGTTCGATCCGCAGGCGGAGCCCCCCGAGGATCCCTGGGACGAACCGCCTGACGATCCCTACGAGGACGCCGCCCCCGCGTCCCCCCAGTCGGTTCAGGCGGGTGGCGGGGCGCGCGCGGCCCGCGCCCCCCAGTTCCGCACCGCCATCGACGCGTTGCGGTCGGTCTACGGGTTTGATGCTTTCCGGGGCGATCAGGCCGCCGTGG
>RRZT010419067.1_pt1 | contig 23321 bp, 15 predicted proteins | sample 2165551 | NCBI WGS metagenome assembly RRZT01 (sample SAMN10456910, study PRJNA506462) | wastewater metagenome | biome: wastewater; feature: sludge; material: wastewater sludge; isolation source: wastewater sludge with Escherichia coli K12::gfp cells carrying plasmid... | place: USA: Moscow, Idaho... | reverse complement strand
GCGCATCCGGGCGAAGACGTCGGCGGCAGCGGCGGGGGGAGTGGCGCCGTCGTAGAGCCCGTAGGCGACGTGCACCTGCAGGTGCGGGTTGCTGCGCATCGCCTGCTCCAACCGCGGCGAGACGTCGACCGGTTTGCCCTCGAACTCCTTGAACGACCACGGGTGCACCCGGGAGCTGATCTGCTCGTAGTGCAGGTCGCTGCGGTAACCGAGCTCGGCGCGCACGTAGTGGTTCATCGCGGCGGCATACGGCCCGACGATCGCGTCGAACGACGGGTCGGCCTCGGCGATCTCGGCGATCGAGTTCGCGGCCGGGCCGGTGAAACGCGCGTCGAGCCGCCCGACGGTGAGCCGCTGGTCGCGCAGCAACTCGGCGAAGAAGCGCTGATGCTCGATCCGCAGCTCGGCCCGCTCGACGTAGTCCGGCGCCAGCCCGGCCAGCCGAGCCACCGTCGCCACCACCTCAGCACGTTCGGCGGCGGTGAGCAGCCCGGTGCGCGACAGCGCCCACGGGTAGTCGCGCGCGGCATACGCCTCGGCTTCGGCGACGACCTCCTCGATGGTGCGCCCCGGGTGTTTGCCGTGGAAGTGGGCGACCGCGGCATACAGGGGCAGGTATGCCGCGTGCGCGCGGTCGTTGCGCTGCCCCTCGAAGTCCAGCGAGGCCAGGTCCAGGACCGCCGAGACGAGGATGACCCCGTTGAGATACATGCCGTAGCGGGACTGCAGATGGTCGGCCAGCGCCGCGGCCCGCAGCGTGCCGTAGGACTCGCCGATGAGGAACTTCGGCGACATCCACCGCTCGTGCCGGCTGGTCCACAACCGGATCACCTCGGCGATCGACTCGATATCACCCGAATACCCATGGTAGGCAGCGGTCTTGCCGCCCTTGACCGCGCGCGAGTAGCCGGTGGAGACCGGGTCGATGAAGACCAGGTCGCTCTCGGCGAGCAGCGTCTGGGCGTTGTCGGCCAGCGCGTAGGGCGGCGGCAGCAATGCCCCGGCGTCGCCCATGACGACCCGCCGGGGCCCGAGCAGCCCGAGGTGCAGCCAGACGCTGGAGGACCCGGGGCCGCCATTGAAGGCGAAGGTCACCGGCCGCGCCCCCGGGCCCGCCGCCTTCGCGCCGTCCAGGGTGTATGCCGTGAGCGACACCTCCGCCTTGGCCGTGTGCCCGGTGAAGGCGCCGTCCTCGTAGACCTCCTCGCGCAACACGATCCGGCCGGTGTGCGCGGTGTAGCGCAACGTCCGGCGGCCGGCTTTCACGGTATGCCGCGTCGTCACCAGATCATCGGCGGGCTCGGGGGCGGGAGTCTGCGCCGAGGGCTTCGCCGACCCGCCGGCCGGTTGGCCGCCGGCTTTCGGGTCGCCCGGGGTGGTCTGGGCGGCGGGGGCTTGGTCGGCTCGGGTGCTCGGTTCGGTCGTGTCGCTCACGGCCAGCACCCTAGTGCGCTGCTCGCTAGGCTGGCCGTCATGTCAGCCACGTCGAGTGCCGCGGGCACCGATCGGGGTCGCCACCCCGAGCGGGTCACCCAGGTCATCGGCGTGGCCATCCCGATCCCGGAGCCCCATGGTCCGGTGCTGCAGGCCAAGCGTGCCGAGTTCAACGACCCGCTGGCCGACTCCATCCCGGCCCACGTCACCCTGCTCGGTCCGACCGAGGTGACCGACACCGAGCTCGCCGCCTTGGTGGCACACCTGGAACAGATCGGTGCCGACGCGAGCCCGTTCTCGATGGTGTTGCGGGGCACCGGCACCTTCCGGCCGGTGTCGGACGTCGTCTTCGTCCAAGTGGCGCAAGGCATCTCGGACTGTGAGCGCCTTGAGCAGCGGATCCGCTCCGGCCGCTGGGCGCGTGAGTTGGTCTTCCCCTACCACCCGCACGTGACCGTCGCGCACGACGTGAGTGTCGTCGACCTGGACCGCGCGTTCGAGGACCTCGCGGCATACCACGCCGCCTTTGACGTCGAGCGCTTCTGGCTCTACCAGCAGAGTCCGGAGGGGGCCTGGTCTCCGGCGCGTTCCTTCCGGCTGGGGCCGCAGCGGGGGGTCGGATCGAATGCCGGATCGGGTGGGCAACCGGGGGCCGGGCGACCGCGATGACCCAGCGGTTCGCGGCGGTCTTCGAGCGGGTCAAGCGCTGGCACGCCTATCGGGCGTGGCAGCGCTTCGGCGACGCGCGGGGCAACCTGCTCGCGGCGGGCATCGCCTACTTCGCGTTCTTCTCGCTGTTCCCGGCGTTCGCCCTGGCCGCGGTGGTCTTCGGCTTCGTCCTGCAGGGCCGACCCGACCTGCTGGACTCGATCGGTGCGTCGCTCAACCAGGCGCTGCCCGGTTTCGTGCGGACCGCCGACAACCCCGACGGCTTGATCCAGCTCGCGGCACCGGAGACCGCCACGCTCTCCTGGGCCGGGGCGGTGGCCTTCGTCACCCTCGTGGTGGGCGGCCTGGGGTGGATCGGGTCGCTGCGGGAGGGCATCCGGGCCGTCTTCGGGGTCACCGGGTCGGCGGGCAACGTGGTGCTGGCGAAACTGCGCGACCTGGCCGTGCTCGCGTTGTTCGGCGTGGCGGTGGTGGTCTCGGCCGGGCTCACCTCGGTCGCCGGTGCGGCCGCCTCATGGCTGGCCACGCTGCTCGGGCTCGCCGACGTGTCATGGGTGCTTGCCGTGGCCGGCGTGCTCGTGTCGCTGCTGGTCGACACGGCGATCATGGTGCTGCTGCTGCGGGTGCTGTCCGGGGTGCCGCTGCCCTGGCGGGATGTGCGCGGCGGCGCCGTCATCGGCGGGGTCGGGATGACCGTGCTCAAGCTCGTCGGTGCCCAACTCGTGGCGCGGGCCACCGCGAGCCCGCTGTTCGGCTCGATCGTCGTCGTCGTGGGGCTGCTCTTCTGGCTGAACCTCATCTCCCGGCTCGTATTGCTCAGCGCCGCCTGGGCGGCCGACGACATCGACGTCGAGCTGGCCGCCCTGCAGGCTCGGCAACAGCGCATCCGCCCGGCCGAGGCCGACACCTCAGGGGGGACACCGTCGCGAGGCCCGGCACGCCCGGCACGCCCGGCAGGCACGGCAGGCACGGCAGGCCCGGCAGGCCCGGCAGGCCCGGCAGGCACGGCAGGCCCGGCAGGCACGGCAGGCACGGCAGGCAAGGTTGCTCGCGAGAGCTGGGTCGAGGCGACCGATCCGCGGGCTCGGGCTCGGGCCGGCCTGCCGGACCTGTCCGGGGTGTCCCAACGCGACAAGGATCGGGTCGGCGTGGCCGCCGGTGTGGTGGTCGGGCTCGGGGTGGCCGCCGTTATCGGGGCAGCCGCGCGCTCCGCGCGGGCCCTCGTCGGCCGACCCGGCGCCGGTCACCCCACTGGCGAGTAACCGCTTGAGTGGTCACTTTTCCCGTGACTTGGGGGCCAAGTCACGGGATTCGGGGGGTGAGCGTGCGCTTTTCCCGGACGCCCGGACTACTACCAGCCCGATCGGTGCGGTTGCTCCATTCGGCTGACCCCGGCACTCTGGTCGAGTGCGCGGATCCGGTCAGTGGCTCGTCTCCCCATGGCCGCGGCCCAAAGCGTTGCTTCCTCGGGTGTCTCGTTTCGAGACGCTCTTCCGAGGATGCTTCGCCGTTCCGTGCGTGATGGCCGGAATGGCCTTCGTCCTGGAGGGCTCGGCGATCTCCTCGACCTGGTTGGCCGTCTTCGCAGCCTGTTTCCTCTTCGCCATGGCGACGGTGCTCGCGGGCCGGGCGGCGCGCCTGGGAATTCTCGTATTGGCGGCCTTCGGGCTGACCCTGCCGTCGCTGCCGCTGCCGCCGTGGTCGACCGCCGCGGGGAATGTCGTGTTCGTGCTCGGCATCGCCGCAGCCATCGAGTTCCGGCGCCGGACCGCGCTGTCGCTCGCCGTCTGCTGGATCAGCGTGTTCCTCCTGGTGAGCTGGCTCAATCGTGGCACGCCGGGCCTGCTCAAGGCACTCGACGATTCACTCCTGCATCTGTCCCTGTGCAATGCCGGGTCGTTCTTCCTGGCGGTATCGATCCCGGCGGTCGCTGCCGTCGACATCGCCCGGCAGAAGGCCGAGTTCGGCGAGCTGATCCAAGCGGTGAAGGACAGCGAGGGGCACGTCGTGTCTCGCGTGCAGCGGGTGCTGCACGACCGGGTCATCGCCGTGCTGATGACCATCTCGAATTCGGGGGCGGTCGATCAGCGCTCGGTCGATGAGGCGATCGACGAGATCCGTGGCGTCGCCAGTGACGTCGCCCCGGACGCTGCCCGGCCCACTGATCTGGTGGCACTGTTCGGCGGCTTGACGTCACGGACCACTCTGTCGGTCGAGATCAGGCTCCTCGGGCGTCCTGGCGGATGGCCGGCCGTGTCCGCTCACCAGGCCGGGGCCGTCGCCCGAGCGCTCGAGGAGGTCTTGCGCAACGCCGAGCGGCACGGCACTGGTGACGGGCTGCTTCTCACCGCTGCGCACGGCAGCCGGGGCTTCGTGGTCACCGCCGAGAACACCCACCGATCCGGGCCGGCTCAGGCCGGTGGCTGGGGCTGGGTCAATTCGGTCCGGATGCCGATGGAAGCCATCGGCGGGGGCGCGACTCGCACGAGCGGCGCCGAGACCTCTCGGGTGGAGATCTGGTGGCCGGTCACGGCACAGCTGCCCGAGCACCAGCGCGTCTACGCCGAGACGGTCGGCGCGCTGGGCCCCGCCGGGACCGGCGTGATCGCCTTGATCTGGCCGGTCCTGGCGGTCCACACCTACCTCGGGCTGCGCTACACGCCGTCAGGGATGGCCGCCGCGTGGCATGTCCTGTCCTGGGTGATGGTCCTCGGGGTGACCGTTGCGGCAGCGCGGGGGCTGCGCCACGCGCAGCTCGGTGGAGTGGCCCACCTCGGGATCTCGGTGATGCTCGTTGGCGCTTGCTGGCTCTCGTTGCAGGCCCTGCCACCCAGCACCCTGCGCAGCTACGAATCCTGGATCCTCGGGCTGATCAGCGTGCCGCAGTGCCTGCTGGCCTTCTTCTCCCCGGCTCGCCGCGTGGCCCTGTTGGTGATCCCGGTAACGGCCATCGTCGTGTGGTATGCCCGCGCCCAGGATGGGCCGGGGCGGGCCGACTCCGCGGGGGCGCTGGTGGCCGCTGGGGGGCCGTGGTGCGGCGTGCTGCTGGGCTGGTTGTTGCGTAACACCCGACGTCAGGCCCTGGCCCAGGAGGCTCGGCTCCGGGATCAGAGCACCCGGCTCTACGCGAAGTTGACCGACCGGCAGGTCGAGGAGCGGTATCTCTCCGGCACCCGGTCGGTCGTCCTGCCCTGGCTGGCGGCGCTCGCGGACGGATCGCTGTCGGCTGCCGATCCGGCCGTACGCGACGAGGCGCGCCTGCTGGCCATGCGCACCCGCGACGACCTCTACCTGCCGGGTGTCCTGGACCGCCCCCTGCAGGAGCGCATCACCACGGCTCGGCGCCGCGGTGTCACCGTGACGATCCACCCGTTGGAAGGCGACGCCGCGCCGGAGGTGATGCTGGCGTTCCGGCTGCTGGATCGAGCGTTGGATCACCTCGATCCCGGCGGCCGAGCCCTCGTGCACCTGCGCGACGGCGGACGTGCGTTCACCCTGAGCCTCATCGCGCCCACGGAGGTTGATTGGCTCGGGCACCTCACGCCGGCGCTCTCCACGGTGCCGCACTGGACCAGAGCCGACGACTTCGCCACGACCATCGGCGTCGGCCTTCCCGATTCCGGTGATGGCGTCAGCGGGCTGGCTCGGGTAAAAGAGGAGAGTGGGCACTCCCGGGGGACGTCAGCTTGATCTGGTCGCGGTCGACAACCAGCAGGTCGTCCTCGCTGGACTGAAATCGCTCGCCTTCAGCCATCCCGACGTCGTGCGGTCAGTGGCCACCTTCGAGCAGGTCGCCGAGGTGGACGTCTCCCTCCCCCCTCCGGATGTCGTGATCCTCGACTACTGGCTCGGGCGCGACGACCGCGACTCGGTGGACGCCGTCGCGGCGTTCCGGCACTGGGGCGCGCACGTGGTGCTCTACACGACGGAGGAGAAGCCGGTGCCGCTGGCCCGGGCCTTGCGAGCCGGCGTTGACGCGGTGTGCCTGAAGAACGACGGGCTCGAACCCTTGGTCGCCACGCTGGCGCTGGTGGCGCAGGGGCAGCCGGCACTGTCGGGGCCCCTCGCGCGGGTGATCACCGCCAACTCCGGGGCCACGGCACGGCTCACCGAGGCCGAGCAACGGGTGCTCAACGGGTTGGCCTACGGATTGTCCACCGCCGAGATCGCGCACCGTCTCGTGGTGGCCGAGTCGACCGTCGCCGCCCACGAGAAGAACATCCACAACAAATATCGTCAAGCCTACGGGGGAGACCGCATCACTCGGGCCAGAGTGCTTTACGAATCATTGCGCGACGGCTATTGGGACGCGCGAGCCACCGAAGGGGACGAGGAGTGATCCGCGAATTCGACGACGCGCGTATGCCGCGTGATCGGGTCTCGCTGGCAGGGTTTCGCCGGACGGTCGTCATCCTGGATCGGCCCGAGCGCTGGTGGGGTGTCGCGGTTGCGGCACCCCACACTGCAGTCGATCGGGGCGCAGTCGGTCAGGGCGTAGTCGATCAGGGCGTAGTCGATCAGGGCTCGAAACTGCCTCGGGAGCGGCGGCGGGCTCGACGCCGGGCTGCGGCGGTTCCGGCGCCCGCCACCAGCAGCGCCCCGATGCCCGCCCCGACCGGCCCGGCTGCTCCGAGGCCGCCCCACCACGAGCTGACCCGGGCGGCCAGCTGATACTCCAGTGGTTCGCCGCTGGGCGGTCCGGCCGCTTGCGCCGGCGGCCCGGTGCTCCCCTCAGGTGGCGCGGCCGCTGCGGTCGGGTCCGGCCCCTCGGTCTCCGTGCCGGTCGGCTCGTCGGTGGGTGGTGTCACGGTCGCGCCTTGACCGGGAGGACCCCATTCCGGGGGTCGGACGGCGGTGCCCGGGGCGACGAGCTTGCCCACGGGGCGGGCCTGCGCGGCATACGCGAAGCCCCAATCGAGGAGTGCCTTGGTGGGCTCCGTCTGGGGCACCGGGCTGCCGAGCTCGGCCAGCAGCAGGGTGTGCCCCCCGCGGGCTGCCGCGACGATGAGCGTATTGCGGGCCTTCGTCGTGTAGCCGTTCTTGATGCCGACGATGCCCGGGTAGCCCTGCAGCACGGGGTTGTGGTTGCCGATCTGGTAGGGCCCGACGACCGAGGTCGTCGGGGAGTGGCCCCCCGCTGCCACCGTGATGGTCGCGCCGGGGAAGGTGCCGAGCAGCTGTGTCGAACGGCGCCGGAAGTCCGGCAGCGCCATGACGGCCCGGCCGATCAGCGCGAGGTCGTAGGCGCTGACCCGCTGTCCGTCGGCGTCCAACCCGGACGGGTCGACGGCCAGGGTGTCGTAGGCCCCGAGCTGGGCCGCCTTGGCGTTCATGTCGGCGATGAGTCGTTCCCGGCCCCCATAGGCGTGCGCGAGAGCGTATGCCGCGTCGTTGCCACTGACCATGATGAGCCCGTTGAAGAGGTCGTCGACCGTGTAGCGGTTGCCGGCGACGATCCCGACCCGGGTGCCGTCGGCGGCCGCGTCCTCGGCGGTGCCGACGACGACCGTCGCGGGATCGAGCACCGGCAGGGTCACCAGGGCGGTGAGGGTCTTCATCGTGCTGGCCGGGCGCAGCAGCGCATGGGCGGCCTTGGCGACGAGCACGGCGCCGGTGTCGAGGTCGGCGAGCACGTAGGCCACGTGCGGCATCTCGGGTGGGGCCGGGGTGCCCGGTGTCAGGTCGGTGACGACGCCCGACCGGGCCAAGGCCGGCCCGCCGACGGTGTGCTCCGGCGAGATGCTCGGACCTTGGAAGGGCACTGGCGCTACCGGCAGGCACAGCTGGCGGATAGTGCGCCCGTCCGGCAACGTCGTGACCCCCGGCTCGGCCCGAGGTGGCCGGGTCACGGGGGGAGGAGCGGTGACGGACATCGGTGTGGTGCCCGGCGCGCAGGTCGGGGCGGCACGCGAGCTGGGCCGCGGCGGTGTGCTCGCGGCATACCCGGGCGTGGGGGCGAGGACCAGGGCGGTCGCTGCGGCGAGTGCCGCAACTCCGGCCCGGGCCCGCCGACGTGAGGGGGGCGTCGGTGTCATCACTGCGGAGCCTAACCGACCCCGCTGTGCTCGGGTTTGTCGGGTGAAGCGGGGGTTTATCGGGTGACCCGATAAAGGCCGGCTCGACCCCGGAAGGTTTGTCGGGTGGAGCGGGGGTTTATCGGGTGACCCGATAAGGGCCGGCTCGACCCCGGAAGGTTTGTCGGGTGGAGCGGGGGTTTATCGGGTGACCCGATAAACACCGCTGGCCAGGGCAGACAGCGGCCCCGGTATGCCGCGGGCGCGGCATACCGGGGCCGGTGTCGTGGCGCAGGCCGACCGTGACCGCCGGCCGCCGTGCCGGGCGGCTCAGCCGCCGTGCACGAGGGCGGAGCGCAGGTCGCGGTTGAGGGTGTTGATGACGTCGAGCGGGATCTCCTTGGGGCAGGAGGCGGCGCAGGCGCCGGTGTTCGTGCAGCCGCCGAAGCCTTCGTGGTCGTGCTGGGACACCATCGACACGACCCGGGAGAGCCGCTCCGGCTGGCCCTGGGGCAGTTCGGCCAGGTGGGTGACCTTGGCGCCCATGAAGAGCATGCCGGAGGCATTGGGGCAGGCCGCGACGCAGGCCCCGCAGCCGATGCAGGCTGCGGCCATGAAGGCCCGGTCGGCCTTCGGCTTGGGCACCGGCACCGAGTGGGCCTCGGGGGCTGCGCCGGTGTTCACCGAGATGAAGCCGCCGGCCTGGATGATCCGGTCGAAAGCGGAGCGGTCCACGACGAGGTCCTTGATCAGCGGGAACGCATCGGCCCGCCACGGCTCGATGCTGATCGTGTCGCCGTCCTTGAACTCGCGCATGTGCAGCTGGCAGGTCGTCGTCGTGACCGGGCCGTGCGGGTTGCCGTTGATGACCAACCCGCACATGCCGCAGATGCCTTCGCGGCAGTCGCTGTCGAAGGCGACCGGTTCCTCACCCTTGGTGATGAGCGACTCGTTGAGCACGTCGAGCATCTCGAGGAAGGACATGTCGCCGGAGACTCCGGCGAGCTGATAGGTGACCATCCGGCCGGGCTTGCGGGGGCCCTCCTGCCGCCAGATGTTGAGGGTGAGGTTCACTTGTAGCTCCGCTCCTTCAGCTCGATCGCCTCGTAGACGAGCTCTTCCTTGTGCAGGATCGGCAGGCCGGTCTCGCCGAAGGCGTCCTGCGAGCCACCGAACTCCCAGGCTGCGACGTAGCGGAAGTTCGTGTCGTCACGCAACGCCTCGCCGTCGTCGGTCTGGCTCTCACCCCGGAAGTGCCCGCCGCAGGACTCGCGCCGGTGTAGCGCGTCGATGCACATGAGCTCGCCCAGCTCGAGGAAGTCGGCCACCCGGCCGGCCTTCTCGAGGCTCTGGTTGAGCGTGTCACCGGCACCGAGCACGCGCACGTTGCGCCAGAACTCGGCCCGCAGCGCCCGGATGAGGTCGACGGCCTTGAGCAGGCCCTCCTCGGTGCGCTCCATGCCGCAGTACTCCCACATGATGTGGCCAAGCTCCTTGTGGAAGGAGTCCACGGTGCGCTCCCCGTTGATCGACAACAGCTTGTCGACCCGCCGCTGCACCGACTGTTGGGCCTCCAGGACCGCCGGGTGGTTGTCCGGCACCTTCGGGTAGGGCGCGTGCGACAGGTACTCCCGGATGGTGTTCGGTAGCACGAAGTAGCCGTCGGCCAGGCCCTGCATGAGCGCGCTGGCGCCGAGCCGGTTGGCGCCGTGGTCGGAGAAGTTGGCCTCCCCGGCGACGAACAGGCCGGTGATGTTGGACATGAGGTCGTAGTCGACCCACAGCCCACCCATCGTGTAGTGCACCGCGGGATAGATGCGCATCGGCACCTCGTAGGGGTTCTCCCCGGTGATCCGCTGGTACATGTCCAGCAGGTTGCCGTACTTCTCGGCGACCGCTTCGGCGCTCATCCGGTTGAGCGCGTCGGTGAAGTCGAGGTAGACGCCGCGGCGGAAGTCGCCGACCTTCGGGCCCACTCCACGCCCCTCGTCGCAGACGTTCTTGGCCTGCCGGGAGGCGATGTCGCGGGGCACCAGGTTGCCGAAGGAGGGGTAGATCCGCTCCAGGTAGTAGTCGCGGTCGGCCTCGGGGATCTGACGCGGGTCCTTCTCGCAGTCCTCGGCCCGCTTGGGCACCCAGATGCGCCCGTCGTTGCGCAGCGACTCCGACATGAGGGTGAGCTTGGACTGGTGGTCGCCGCTGACCGGGATGCAGGTCGGGTGGATCTGCGTGTAGCAGGGATTGCCGAAGTAGGCACCCTTGCGGTGCGCCCGCCACGTCGCGGTGACGTTGGAGCCCATCGCGTTCGTGGACAGGAAGAAGACGTTGCCGTAGCCGCCGGAGGCCAGCACCACGGCGTCGGCCAGGTGGGTCTGGATCTCGCCGGTCACCAGGTCACGGGCGATGATGCCGCGTGCCTTGCCGTCGACGACGATGAGCTCGAGCATCTCGTGCCGGGCATACATCGTCACGGTGCCGGCGGCGACCTGCCGCTCCAACGCCTGATAGGCGCCGATGAGCAGCTGCTGACCGGTCTGGCCGCGCGCGTAGAAGGTGCGCGACACCTGCACGCCACCGAAGGAGCGGTTGTCCAGCAGCCCGCCGTATTCGCGAGCGAACGGCACGCCCTGGGCGACGCACTGGTCGATGATGTTCGCGCTGACCTCGGCGAGCCGGTAGACGTTGGTCTCGCGGGCGCGGTAGTCACCGCCCTTGACCGTGTCGTAGAACAGCCGGTAGATCGAGTCGCCGTCGCCCTTGTAGTTCTTCGCGGCGTTGATGCCGCCCTGGGCAGCGATCGAGTGGGCCCGGCGCGGGGAGTCCTGGTAGCAGAACGACTTCACCTGATAGCCGCCCTCACCGAGGGCGGCCGCCGCCGCGCCACCGGCCAGGCCGGTGCCGACAATGATGACCGACAGCTTGCGCCGGTTGGCCGGGTTGACCAGGTGGTTGTCGAACTTGTGCTGGGTCCACTTCTTGTCGATCGGGCCGGCCGGTGCCTTCGTGTCGGCGACCGGGCCGCCCTCGCGGTAGACCCCGTGAATGATCTCGCCGACGCCGGTGCTGCCGACGCTCGCGCCGGCCTCGCCAGCAGCAGCGCCGGCTCCGGTGGGGCGGGTGGGGATGGTCTCGGACATCAGCGGCTCACTTCCCGGTCACGAATCCGAAGAGGATGGCCAACGGCGGCACGAGGAACCCGAGCACGACGAGACCCGCGATGACGTGTGCCGCCGAGTGGGCCAGGGCCCGGCTCTTGGCCGTGTTGGTCCAGCCGAGGGTCTGCGCACCGCTCCACACGCCGTGGAACAGGTGCATCCCGAGCGCCACCATGGCCAGCACGTAGATGAGCACGACCCACCACAGCTTGAAGCTGGCGATGACGAGCATGCCGGTGCTGGCCTGCCCGTCGACCTTGAGGGCCGCTTCGGTGAAGGCGCCGTTGAAGTTGACCTTGGCGATGGTGAACTGGATGAGATGGAAGATGAGGAACAGCAGCAGGGCGACGCCGCCCCAGCGCATCATCTTCGAGCGGGCCGCCCCCTTGGCCGCGTTCTTCACGGCATACCGTTGCGGCCGTGCGCCATTGGCGCGGCTCCACAGGGTGAACGCGGCATACGCGTGGACGACGAGGGAGACGACCAGCAGCGCCCGGAACAGCCAGAGGAACCCGGAGTGCGGCAGGATCGGGGTGAGGATCTCGCGCAGATGGTCGGCGTACTCGTCGAACGCCTTCGCCCCGGCGAAGATCTTGAGGTTTCCGTACATGTGCATGAGGACGTAGAAGACGAAGAGCGCACCCGTCGATGCCATGAGGATCTTGAGGAAGACAGAGGTGCGCCGAGCCGACTTCTCACCCTGCAGGAGCGTCTGAGTGGCCACGGGGTCCACCGTAGCGTCTGCCCCCACCGGTCGGACCGACCCCGGTCGACCCGTGGGGTGAGATCGCTCTCTCCCCCGGAGCGGCTGCTCCCGGCTCGCCTCCCAGCCCTGCCCCCACCAGCCGGTATGCCGCGCGCGGCCCCGCGGGTAACGCCGATAAGTTGCGGTGTATGAGCGGCATCGAACACTTCTGGGCGATCATCCCCGCCGGTGGAGCCGGCACCCGGCTGTGGCCGTTGTCACGCCGGTCGGCACCCAAGTTCCTGCACGACCTCACCGGCTCGGGGCGCACCTTGCTGCAGGGCACCTGGGATCGGCTCGGACCGGTTGCGGGGGAGCGGGTGCTGGTCGTGACCGGCGTGCCGCACGCCCCGGCGGTGGCGGCCCAGCTCCCGGGTCTGGACCCGGCATACCTGCTGGCGGAGCCGAGCCCGCGCGACTCGATGCCGGCCATCGCGTTGGCCGCCGCGGTCATCGCCCGACGCGACCCGGACGCGGTGGTCGGCTCGTTCGCGGCCGATCATGTCATCGGGCGGGTCGAGGGCTTCCATGCGGCGGTCGCCGAGGCGGTCGCCGTGGCCCGCACCGGGCTGGTCGTGACGATCGGGGTCACCCCGACGCATCCGGCCACCGGTTTCGGCTACATCAAGGAAGGTATGCCGCTGGCCGTCCCCGGCGCGCCGTCGGCCCGCGCGGTGGCCGGCTTCGTCGAGAAACCCGATGCGGCGACCGCCGCGGCATACCTGGCCGAGGGTGGATATCGCTGGAACGCAGGGATGTTCGTCGTCGGAGCCGCCCGCCTCCTGGAGATCGTGCGGGAGCGTCACCCCGCCCTGGCCGATGGTGCCGAGGCGATCGCTGCCGCCCCCGAGCGCCTCGAGCAGCTGTGGCCGACGCTGACGAGGATCACCATCGACCACGCCGTCGCCGAGCCGGCGGCTGCCGCAGGGCAGGTTGCCGTCGTGCCGGCCGCCTTCGACTGGGACGACGTCGGCGACTTCGACTCGCTCGCCGCGATCCTAGCCGGCGGCCTGCAGGTGCTCGGGTCGGCCGAGCAGGTCATCGGTCTGGACACCAGCGGCCTGGTCTCGGCCGGCGGTGGCCGGCTGGTCGCCGTGATCGGCTTGGACGACATCGTCGTCGTCGACACTCCCGACGCCGTGCTCGTCGTGCCGCGTTCACGCGCTCAGGACGTCAAACGGGTGGTCGATGAGCTCGTCGCCCGGGGTCGCGACGACCTGCGCTGAACGGTGCCGGTCACGAACCATCGGGCCGGGCGGCCCGAGCGGCGGCCTTGGCGGCGCGCCGAGCCTGCTTCCACCGCTTGGTGATACCGCTGGGACGCAGCCCGTAGCCATCCGGCACGTCACCGCCGTCGTCGCCCACCTCGACGATCCGGTTGGCGCCGTCGACGAAGACCACCTTGGGCTGGAAGCTGCGGGCCTCGCGCTCGTCCATCGCGGCATACGCGATGATGATGACGAGGTCGCCGGGGCTCACCAGATGAGCCGCCGCCCCGTTGATGCAGATGATCCCGCTGCCGCGCTCGCCCTCAATGGCATACGTGGTCAACCGGTGACCGTTGGTGACGTCGACGATGTCGACCCGCTGCCCGGGCCACAGGTCCGCGGCGTCGAGCAGGTCGCGGTCGATGGTGACCGACCCGACGTAGTGCAGCTCCGCCTGGGTGACGGTCGCGCGGTGGATCTTGCTGTGGAGCATGAACCGCTGCATGGTCGCTCTGTCTCTCGCGGTCGGTCATCCGGGCAGCGGCAAGCGTAACGAGCGATCCCGCCTCCCGCGCGCCGTCCAGGTCTTGCGCCCGCCGGTCGCGTCCTGCACGACGATCGAGAGGTGCTCGGCCGGCGTGATGCTGTTGCGAACCGGCTGGAGCACTTGGGAGCTCGACCCGGCTTGGTATCTGTTGCCGCCTACGGGCCAGTCGGCAGGCTCCGGCCGGAAGCGGCGCCGATGCCTCGCTGCGTCACCCCGAGGGGCTCACAAGGCGTGTCCCAAGACCCCCACCGAACTCTCTGCTCGTGAGGCGGCCGCAAACTTCAAGACTTCCGACCTTTGGCAATGCGAGCCTCGTCGGGTGTTCATTCTCATTCGTGGCGCGACGATGAGAACGGCGCCTGCTCCTTGACGCTCCGGACACGGTGTCTGGTATCCACGCAGGAGACTGCGTCCGCGGCATACCCGAAGACGCTGTGCCTCCGGAGCGGCCGATGATCGTAGGTCATCGAGGGGACAGTGAGCCCTCCGTCGTGACCGCGGAAGTGCATATTGATGTATTCCGCGCCAGGTGCACCGGTGCGCCGCAATTGGGTGACCCGCTAGGTTGGCCGCATGGGCCTGCCGGGCGGTCCGGGAATGTCCTGTTGTGTCGTTGACGAGGTGAAGTCATGGTGAAACCGAAGCCGGACGGCGGCGTCGCAGCCCCGAAGAGGGGGCATACAACTCTCGTCGTGGGGGTGTTGGTCGCGGTGGCGCTGCTGTCGGGAGGCGTCGTCCTGGGGTGGTGGTTGGGTGCGAGTCGCGACGCTGGGGTCTCCGTGCCAACCCCGTCCACGACCGTCGTCGAGGTGCCGGCCGCGATGCCGCTCGGTGCGGTCATGCCCGACCTGCGCGGCCTGGACTCCCAGGTGGCGATGCAGGTGCTCTCCGACCTGGGGGTGTCGGCGGCCCACGTCAAGACCACGAGCACCCCGGCGGCCGGGTCGGTCGGGCGCGTCTTCACCCAGAACCCGACACGCGGCAGCGCCATCCCGCAGGACGTGTCGCTCGTGCTCTCGAGCGCAGCGACGGTGCCCAAGATCGTCGGTGGAGGGCTCGACGAGGCGAAGCGTCAACTCAGCCTCCTGGGCTGCGAGGTCGCGATCACCCGCATCTACCGGCCGGGGGCAGCCCCCGGGAGTGTGCTGGGCGTGGAGCCGGTCGAAGGGACGACGCTGCCGGAACGTGTGAGCCTCACTGTCGCAGACGCGTCGACGAGTGTCTTCCTTGTGAACGTGCGCACGAAGGACGGCTCCTTGTCCCGGGTCGACGCCTCGCTCGGGGGTCGCGAATACGCGAACTCGGCCTCGGCGTCGTTGCCCAAGGAGGGCCGCAGAGTCACGTGGGTCATCGGGAAGAACGTCGACGGACTCAGCGCGATGGTCGGCGTGCCCGACACCGGTCACCCCGGCGACCAGGTGGAGGTGACCGTCATGGCTGACGGGAAACCCGTCGTCACGGTGACCGCGGCCTTCGGCCAACCGAGCCCGCTCTTCGCCACCCTCACGGGCGTGACCCAGGTCGAGATCGTGGCGAAGCCGCTCGCCTCCGGAAGCCCGGATGCACCCGAGGTGGTGCTCGGTGAGGGCCGCTTCATCGGCGGCCCCGACCTGGCCCGCCGGCTGGGGACACAGCCATGAGCTGGCCCGCGCCGCCCGTGCGTCGGGTGCTGGCGCTGGCAGCCATCGCCGCATCCCTCGTCGTATGCGGCTGCACCAAGGAGTCGAGCACGCCCACGCCGTCGTCCGGGCCTCCGTCGCCGTCGGTCACGCCCGCGAACCCCACAGTCACCACCACCACTCCCACGCTCGAGCTGCCCACCGCTTCGGCCGTCCCACTCCCGCCCGGACGCACCCAGGAGATCGAGACCGCGCTCGCCTCCGGCAACGAGGCTGCGGTCCGGGGCGTTGTCGCGTTACCTGCGGGCGCGGCGCTGAGTCCCGACCTGCTCGCCGGTCTCCAAGGGCTCAAGGGACTGCGGCTCGACCCCACCACCTTCCATCCGATCAGCTCGACGACTGCGCTCATCGACGGCAGCACCGAAGGCCAACAGTGGACCGTCTATCTGACCCTCGACGGCGGGGTCTGGAAGATCGCGGCGACGGAGGCGAAATGAGGACTCCACGCTGGCTCAGTGCCTGGCTCACCCTGTCCATCGCGCTGCTGCTCAGCATGGCTGGCAACGTCCCTGCCGGTGCCGAGCCGCAGGCGAGCTCACCCGGGGAGTGCCCTCGGCCCGCCTCTGCCCCACAGGTGCCCAAGGACCGCCAGCCACTCGTGCTCATCCACGGCTGGACCGGCCACGCCTCCGGCTGGAACGACACGATCGCCGGCCTCAAACAGCGCCTGCCGGAAACCTTCCAGTACATGACCTTCGACTACGAGAACTACAACACCGACTGGGCCGCCGAGCCCACGGTTGCCGACTGCCTCGCGCGCTTCATCAACGACGTCGGCGACCAGCACGAGCGGGCGGGCGGAGACGGCAAGGTCTACATGATCGCCCACTCCATGGGCGGGTTGGCCGTGCTCTTCGCCAGCGACCCGGCATACGCGCGCACGCCCATCAGTGAGGCCCGGTTCGGGGGACTGACCACGATCGGCACCCCGTACCAAGGCTCGCCCTTCGGTGGCACCAGCCTGGCACAGGGCTGGGAGAGCGTGTGGGAGAAGTTCTGGGGGCCCCAGGACGTGCTGCCGGGGCGCACCTCGAACGCCGCCAAATGCCTTGCGCGCCACGACGAGAAGCACTGGCTGCCTGCTGGTTGCGCAAGGCCCCCGGCGGCACCCGGACGGCCGATCACCATGATCTCGTCGACGACGACGATCAGCCGGACGCTCTTCGGCATGAAGCTCTACGACATCCCCTTGAGCACTGACGGAGTCGTCCCCGTGACCTCCGCCAGCGGGTATCTCTCCGCGGAGTACGACCGCAAGGGAGTCAAAGCGCACCTCGGCGTGAGGGACGTGACCTGTCAGACGACGAGCGACCAGACACTCACCCTCTTGCGGGGGGCGCTCAAGGGGCGGTCCGGTGGCGTGGTCGGCGCCATCATCGGCGCCGAGGTCGCCGCGCTCGGGCAGCTGGGGCACGACAACGCCGTCCTCGACCAGATCCTCAGCGGTGAGCCCGGGATGGAGTTGGGCACCATGAGCCTGGTGTCGGCATGGCTCGACTCGTGCGGCCACTCCAACAGCTCGAAGAATCCCCAGGTCATGGATCGGATGTCCGATAGCGTTTTGTCGCAATGGAATCGGGCGCGCACCGCCTCTGCTGGCGGCTCGGCGAGTGGCGCTCGGACGTCCGGCGGAAGCGGCAATCCCGCAGGATCGGCGGCCCTGGCAGTCGTGTTCGATCTGTCCGGATCGATGAACGAGCGTGACAGTGCGGGGACTGTCAAACTTGAGGGCGCGAAGTCGGCGCTGGAGAAGTTCGTCCTCGGGCAACCGTCGTCCTCCGAGATCGGGGTGTGGACCTACCCCGGAGGCGATCAGCTGTTCGGCTGCGCCGCAGGCGACTTCGCTGGGGGCGGAGCGGTCGCGCAGGTGGGTGACGGAAGCCGGCTCACCGCCCTGATCGACGGACTCGAGGCCGACGGCAACACCCCCACGGGACCTGCCCTGCGTGCCGTGGTCGACCGCCTCTCGGCGCAGGGGTATCGAGGGGCGACGATCCTGCTCGTCTCCGACGGCGAATCCAACTGCGGCCCACCGCCCTGCTCCGTGGCTGCTGACGTCGCGAAGGAGGGCTTCAACGTCACCATCAACACGATGGGCTTCCAGCTCTCCGCGGCCGGCCGGGAGGAGCTCAGCTGTGTGGCGAACACCACGGGCGGGGTGTACGTGCCCATCGAGGACACCAGCCAACTCGACGAGAACATCACCCGGCTTGGAGTGCCCAATCTCGAGGTGGACGCGCAAGCCCCGACCCAAGCCATCGTCGGGCAGCAGGTGACGATCACCGGGACCGTGCGCAACCCCTCCTCGCGGACGATCCTCGACACCCAGATCGCCCTGACGTTCACCGACCAGGGCTCGCAGTCCATGTTCCCCGCGGTCCTGCCGCCGAGATTCCACCTGGGCAACATTGCCCCGGGAGAGACCATCACCCGGACCTGGACCATCGCGGCAGGAGTCGACCTCACCGGCGGCACCGCCAACTACCGGGTCAGCACCTGGGCCGCCGATGTCGGTGCCACCGACGCCAAGGGCACCATCACTGTCAACGCCATCGACAACCTCAAGAACGCCGCGGCGCCCTGGCTGCGGACGATCACCGAGAGCGGGCGCGTTGTGGTCATGGGTGATTCGTATTCCGCGGGGGAAGGCGCCGGGGACTACGTCCAGGGCACGGATGTGGCCACCAACCGTTGCCACCGGTCGAACAAGACCCACACGCTGACGCAGTTCGCCGAGGACCGGCGCACCCTGCTCGCATGCTCGGGCGCGGTCATCGAGGACTTCTGGTCGGGCCAGTACGCCCCCAACTCGACCGTCGTGCAGAACGAGCCACAGATCGGTCAACTGCGCAAGCTCACCACCAAGCCCGATGCCGTCGTGCTCACCCTCGGCGGGAACGACATCGGTTTCGGGGACATCGTGCGAGCGTGCGTGGCGCCAACGGAGTGTGATACCCCCGAGTTCCGGGAGGCCGTGTTCGCCAGGATCGCGCAACTCAACGACCCCTCGGTGCCCGGCCAGCTGGGCCGGTTGAGCCGGGTCTACCAATCCGTCTACTCGATCGTCAACGACGACGAGTCCGTCACACGACGCCACGGGGCCGCGCCGGTGCTGGTCCTGGCCTATCCGGCCGTTCTCCCGCGGGACGTGCGCGGCAAGTGCTCGGGCTTCAGCCAGAACGAGATCACGCTGGCGAACACGATCATCGAGCGGCTCAACGCGGCCATCTCCGACGCGGTGGCGAAGGCGGCCAAGGGCGGACGGCACATCTACTTCGTGGACCAGGTGGCGAACGCGGTACAGCCCAACCACACCGCCTGCGACCCGGAGGACTACGTCCGTGGGGTGAACGCCGTGTCCGGCATCGCCACCGCCACCTTCGACCAATGGCTGGCCGCGCAGGCTGCCGAGATGCACACGAGCGACTACCCGTCCTTCACCCAGCAGTTCATGCACCCCAACGCCAAGGGCTACAACGCGATGTCCGTGGCGCTCTACAGCTGGTCCAGCTCGCACCAGCTCGACCTGTCGCAGCACGGGCCGACCACCATCGACCAGGCGGAGCCGTCGGGTATCAACGTCCTCGCTGTGGGCGACCCGGCCGTCATCCAGGTCGGCACCCAGACCACGGTGTCACCCGGCCAGCACGTCATCGTCAAGGCCTCCCAACTGCAGCCCGCGGCCCCCGTCCAGGTCACGCTCAACAGCAGTCGCCGGGTCTTGGCGAACGCCTATACCGACGAGGCCGGCAACCTGGTCCAGGGTGTGACCATCCCGGCCGATGCCGAGATCGGGCGGCATACGGTGCGGGTGGAGTCCGTCAACGGCGCCAGGATCACGAGTCTGGAGATACCCGTGGCAGTACGCACGGGGCTCCCGGTCTGGTTGCTTGCGGTGGCCGCATTGAGCCTGGCGTCCGTAGTCGCCGCGCTGATCGTCTGGGTGGCTCGCCGCCGAAGGCTCCGACCAGTGCACCGACCGGAGTGATGCTCATCCCGAGTTCACCAGCTCCGTCAGCCGATGTCGCGCCGCCGATGCCCGGCAACGCCGACGGCGAGCAGCCCGAACGCCACCACCGACAGCCAGATCGTCGGCTCCCAGGAGAAGGGCTCGACGGGCATCCGGGGCACGTGGGTGAACGGGCCGAGGTTCATCAGCCAACCGGGCAGCCCGAAGATGCCGCCGAACTCGCCGACCACGAGGCACCAGGCCAGGGCCCCCCAGCTGATCGCGGCGGTCCACCGGGGCAGCCACCCGAGGGCGGCGACCGCGACCCCGACGACGACCCACACCGCCGGCAGGCGCACCAGGGCGGCGGGCAGCACCCGGCCCAGCCCGCCGAGGGTGGCGCCATTGGCGGCGTCGCCGGTGGCCGAGCCGAGCCCGAGCAGGGTGAGCAGCACGGCGGTGCCCAGTAGCGCGATGAGCAGGTGGCTCGCGGCATACCGGCCCCGGCTGGTGGCGGTGGCGAGCACCTGCTCGCTGTGCCCATGGGTCTCCTCCGAACGCCAGCGCAGCACCACGGTGATCCCGTATGCCGCGGCGACGATCGCGATGAAGCCCAGCTCAGTGGTGAGGTAGACGTCGCCGAGCAGCCCCTGCCCGCCGCCCATCTTGCGCAGCAGGTCGGCGATCGCCGGATCCTTGAACATGTCCAGGGCGCTGGCGGCGAGCGAGCCGACGACCAGGCCGCCGATGAGCAGGCCGATCGACCAGCCGATGACGCCGGTCCGCCCGAGCCGCCAGGCCAGCCCGACCGGTCCGCGCAGGGTGGCCCCGGCGTGCGTCCGGCCGCGTCGGGCGGGCAGCAGACCAGCACCGAGGTCGCGCCGTTGCAGCAGCACGAAGGCGATCGCGGCTGCGCCGAGCAGGGTGGCCACGCCGAGCAGCACGACCCAGCCGCGGTCACCGGCGAAGGCGTCGGCCTTGCTCGTCCAGGCGACCGGTGACAGCCAGCTCACCCACCCGGGCACCGTGGGCCGCGAGTCGGCGACCGCACGCAGCAGGAAGAAGCCGCCGAGGGCACCCATGGCGAGGCCGGCGCAGCCACGGGCCGTCGAGGCCAGTTGGGCAGCCACGGCAGTGATCCCGACGAAGGCCAATCCGGTTGCCGCCCAGCCCGACACGGAAGCGAGCGAGCCGCGCAGGTCCATCCCCAGCGCGGCATACCCGAGACCGGTGAGCAGACAGGTGAGCAGCACCGCCCCGGCGGCCACCGCGAGCGCTGCGACGAGGGGGGCGGGCCGCCCGACGGTGCCGGCCCCGACCAGCTCGAAGCGCCCGTCCTCCTCCTCGGAGCGGGTGTGTCGGCGCACCACGGCATACCCGAAGATCGCCAGCAGCACGGCACCGAACATCGTCGTCTTGACGACCGCGAGGGCATCCGGATCGGTCGGGTCGGTGATCGGGCCGTAGAGCGCCACCGCGGAGGGGTTGGCGAAGATCGTCTTGATGCCGGCGTCGAGCGACTCGGCCGTCGGGTAGAGCGCGAGGGTGGCCTTGGCGCTGCTCACCGCGAAGAGGGTGATGCCGAGGATGCCGACCGGCAGCAGCACCCGGTCGCGGCGCACGGCCAGTCGGATCAGCTCGCCGGTGCCGGCCAGGGCGCGGCCGCGGGTGGGGGTGTCGCGGCGCGCGGTCGTGGCGGCCGGGGTGGTGGTCGTGGTCATGACGCGTAGCTCCGCAGGAAGAGCTCCTCGAGCGTGGGTGGCTGGCTCACCAGGGTCTGTATGCCGCGCCCGCCCAGCGCCGCGAGGGTGTCGCCGAGGTGCTCGGTGTCGACCGACATGGTGACTCGGTCGCCGATCACGCTCGGGTCGTGCACCCCTGGGAGAGTGGCGAGTTCGGCGGGTGTCGGGGGGTGGGCGACGGTGGCCTGCAGGGAGGTGCGGGTGAGGTGGCGCAGCTGGGCGAGGCTGCCGGTCTGCACGGTGCGCCCGTCCTTGATGATGCTGACCCGGTCGCACAGGGCCTCGACCTCGGAGAGGATGTGGCTGGACAGCAGCACCGTGCGCCCTTGCTCCCGGACCTCGTCGATGTGGTCGCGGAAGACCCGATCCATCAGCGGGTCCAGGCCCGAGGTGGGCTCGTCGAGCAGCAACAGCTCGACGTCGGAGGCCAGCGCGGCCACCAGGGCGACCTTCTGGCGGTTGCCCTTGGAGTAGGTGCGGCCCTTCTTCGTCGGGTCGAGGTCGAAGCGCTCGACGAGCTCGTCGCGGCGCCGCGGGTCGAGCCCGCCGCGCAGCCGCCCGATGAGGTCGATGACCTCGCCGCCGGTGAGATTGGGCCACAGCGACACGTCGCCGGGCACGTAGGCGATCCGCCGGTGCAGGGTGTCGACCTCGCGCCATGGGTCGCCGCCGAGCAGCCGTGCGGTGCCGCCGTCGGCGCGCAACAGGCCCAGTAGGACGCGGATCGTCGTGGACTTGCCGGCCCCGTTGGGGCCGAGGAAGCCGTGGATCTCGCCCTGACTGACGGTGAGGTCGAGCCCGTCGAGGGCGACCGTGGAGCCGAAGGTCTTGCGCAGTCCCTGGATCTCGATCGGGTATGCCGCGGCCTGTCCAGTGCTCATGCTCATGCTTTCATCATGGCACGATCTTCAGAAGTTTGTGAACTATCAGAAGTCTCACTAGGCTATCGGCATGACCTCGCCGGGCGCCGCCCCATCACCCCATGCGCGGCGCGATGCGCGGCGCGATGCGCGGCGCGACGAGCATGCCGTCGCTGCGTTCGTCGAGACCTTCGGCGCGACCCTCACCGCGGCGGGGCTGCAGCGACTGGTGGCCCGGGTCGTCGCCCTCATGCTCGCCGACGATGACGGACGGATGACCGCCGCCGAGATCGGCGCGGCCCTGCACGTCAGCCCGGGCGCGGTGTCCGGGGCGATGAGCTTCCTGCGGGAGTACGGCTTCGTCACCACCGAGCGGGAGCGCGGCAGCCGCCGCGACGTCTACGTGCTGCACACCGACACCTGGCACGACGTCACCCTCGCCAAGACCGCGATGCTCGGCTATCTCGTCGACCAGCTGCAACGCGGTGTCGACGCGGTCGGCGGCGTGCAGACCCGGGCCGGCCGGCGGCTGGCCTACTCCGTGGAGTTCTATCGTTTCGTCGCCGTCGAGATGGACCGGCTCATCGCGAACTGGGAGGCGCGCCGCGAGCAACTGCGGGCGCAGTACCCCGACGAGTAGCCGCGCCAAACCACGGCCATGACGGTCGAGATTGCGGCCCGTTCACCCGGTCGGGTCGGGACCGCGTCCGGTCACGGGGCGGACGTTGGGCGCAGCGCTGTGTGGCTGATCGGCGAAAGTAGCGACACCTGGCACGAAGAGAACAGCTACCACCGCGATCGACAGCACCCCTGCGCAGGTCCAACTCGTCGCATGGAGACCGACCAGGTTCACACCCGCGCCCGCGACGAGTGATCCGACCGGGGCAAAGCCCACTGCGGTGAGGAAGTCCAGCGAGAACACTCGCCCACGCATCTGGTCAGGGACCGTCTTCTGGAGCGTGGTCACCCAGATCACGGCGAAGATCGAGAGGCCGACTCCAGCGACGAAGGCCGCACCAAGGACGATGGGAAGCGGAGCCGATGCGGCTATCGCGACCATCAGTGCGACTTCAAGACACGCAGCCCCGATCGCGACCGCACCCTGGCGCCGATAGATCCGCCGTGAACCGAGCCATGCGCCCACGATGGCGCCCACCGCCTGGGCTGCCACCACCCAGCCAAATGCCCCGTCGCCGCCCAGGGCCAAGGGAAGCAGGACTCCGAGTGGCGCCGTGAGAAACGCAATCTGAACCGTGCCGTCGAGCATCACCGCGAGGATCCACGGGCGTTTCGCGACGTACGCGAATCCGTCTCGTGCG
>RRZT010269572.1_pt1 | contig 23339 bp, 18 predicted proteins | sample 2165551 | NCBI WGS metagenome assembly RRZT01 (sample SAMN10456910, study PRJNA506462) | wastewater metagenome | biome: wastewater; feature: sludge; material: wastewater sludge; isolation source: wastewater sludge with Escherichia coli K12::gfp cells carrying plasmid... | place: USA: Moscow, Idaho... | reverse complement strand
CAAGCATCGAACGCTAAATCATCGTATGTTAAGCACTGCGATTTCATTGGATATGCCAATATCAGATGCTGATAATTGGTGTTTAATGGATACGGTTTCTTCGAATCAAAAGGAGTATGATCCAGCCTATTTAGCACATATAGCATGGGCTCAAGATCAGGTCCCAGTGATTCGAGAAAGTTTAACCGATGCGCATTGGAAAGTTTATCACAAACATCATTTAGGCTATTCCTATCGTGAAATTAGTTTAGAGTTAGGAATTACTGAGAAAGATGTGGATAATATCATACAGAAAATTAAGAAGAAAGTAAGAGTGATGTTTGACACTCAATAATGCTTGTGATAGAGTTATAAAGCAAGAAATGGAGTGATGATATGGCAGACAAAACAAAGCATGTCATTTTAACGTGCACTGTGTGTTTATCTCGTAATTACACCACTTCACGTAATAAAGCCAATGCGACAGAGCGATTAGAATTAATGAAATTTTGTAAGCATTGTAATAAGCAAACTTTACACAAAGAAACGAAGTAGGAGGAGAGAAGATGTTAAAATGGTTCAGTCTCTCAGGGATATTTACAGAAATTAAGCGTATACGTTGGCCAAAGCAAGATGAAGTATTACACAGCAGTTTGGTTGTTGTGGTGTTCATTGTATTCTTTGGAGCGTTTTTCGTTATAAGCGAAGCGACGATAGCCTTCTTTTTAAGACTCATCGGAATTGGGGTTTAAAATGGAAGATATCGTAAAAGAGTGGTATGTCGTTAATACCTACGCAGGTCATGAAAATCGCGTAAAAGAAAATCTAGAACGTCGTGTCGAAACGATGGGTATCGAAAATAACTTATTTCGAATTTTAGTTGCGGAAGAACCTGAAATTGAAATTAAGAATGGTAAAAAAGTTGAAAGAATGAGAAATCTATTTCCAGGTTATTTATTCGTTGAAATGATTATGACGGATGAAGCTTGGTATGTTGTTCGTAATACACCTGGTGTTACAGGATTTATCGGATCTTCAGGGGGTGGTGCTAAGCCTTTCCCAGTTTCTCCAGATGAAATAGAAACAATCTTTAGACGCTTAGGCTTAAGTGAAAATAAAGTATTGGTTAACTTTGCGGTTAATGATCATGTACGTATCTTAAATGGACCTTTCAGTGGTCTAGAAGGTATTGTAGAGAGTATGAATGATGAAGCACAATCCGCAATCGTTCTAACGACTTTATTCGGTCGTGAGACTCCAACTGAAATCTCCTACATGTATTTAGAAAAAATATTATAATATACCCGAAAGGGTATATTTTTTTATAGGACAACAAATGGAAACAATTTTTAAGAAGATGTATATCAAGCCTGGAATGAAATTAGCCTTTGTGGATAAAGATGGGATATTAGAACCTTATCTTAGAAATCAATCAATCGTTGAATTAGTGGAAAAAGATGCAGATGTCGTAATGGGTTTAGTACTCTCACTCAAAGATGTGGATAATTGTATTGAGAGTTTAAAACAAAAACGTAAGAAAGGTTCTAATATTTGGTTGGTTTATCCAAAAGCAACTAAAACGTTAAAACCAGATATTAATAGAGATATTTTGTTTGCCTATACTCAAGATAAACATCAATTAATCGCAAATGGAAACATTGCCTTGGATGAATCATATTCAATGTTAAGATTTAAGGATATCGAATAATGCTTGACTTAGAGTTAACTTCAGGGTTTAAACTATAATCTGTTAAATTGAGGTGATTTATATGAAAAAAGTATTGGTTACGTATTTCACACACTCTGGAAATACAAAGGTTGTGGCAGAGAAGATTAATAAGATTCTTGAAGGTAATCTTTTTGAGATAAAAACAGTTGAAAATTATCCAGTTAAATACAACTTAGTTGTAAATCAAGCTAAACAGGAGTTTAAGGATCAAGTTAGACCAGAGTTAATGAATCAAATTGAGAATTTAGATGATTATGATATTATCGTACTTGGATATCCTATGTGGTGGTATACCTGCCCAATGGCTATATTCACATTCTTAGAATCGTATGATTTTTCAGGGAAAATTATACTTCCATTTTGTACGCATGAAGGAAGTGCGTTAAGTTCAAGTGTAGATGATATCAAAAAGAGTATACCGAATGCGATTGTGAAGGAAGGTTTAGCGATTAGAGGATCTAAGGTTAGTGATTCAGATCAATTAATTAAAACTTGGATTCAAAAAGTACTTTAGATAACTGTTTTCTTGACACTTGAAAATCTAGAGCATATAATGATTAAGCCTATAAAAGGCAAATCCGTGGGAGGGTGAAGTATCATCCACTTTAACCGCGGCTACCATTCAAAAAGGAGGAATGACTAGTGAGTAAGAAAATTGCAAAAGTTGTCAAGCTACAATTCCCTGCTGGCGGAGCACGCCCAGGTCCAGCTTTGGCATCAGCTAGCGTTAATATGCCACAATTCTGTGCAGCATTTAATGACGCAACACGTGATCGTGCTGGGGATATTGTTCCAGTAATCATCACAGCATTTGAAGACAAATCATTTACATTTGTCTTAAAAACAACTCCAGCTGCTAACTTATTAAAGAAGGCTGCTAAAGTTGACAAAGGTTCAGGAAGTTCAAAAGTAAACAAGGTTGGTAAAATCTCTGTTGAAGAATTAAGAAAAATTGCTGAATACAAATTGCCTGATCTTAACGCAAATGACGTTGAGGGTGCAATGGCTATTATTGCGGGTACTGCTCGTAATATGGGTATTGTTATCGAAGGCTACGACAAATAGGAGGTCAACATGGCAAAACAAGGTAAGAAATACGTTGCGGCAGCTCAACTCGTTGACCGTAATATTATGTATTCTGTGACTGATGCGATTGCATTAGCTCGCAAAGCTGATTTCACAAAATTTAATGCATCTGTAGAAATGTCTTTCCGTCTAAACGTGGATCCACGTCATGCGGATCAACAAATCCGTGGTGCAGTTGTATTACCTCACGGTACTGGACGTTCACAACGCGTATTAGTTGTAACTCAAGGTCCTAAGGAAAAAGAAGCACTTGATGCTGGAGCAGATTTCGTTGGAAACAAAGAAATCCTAGAAAAGATCAAAGGCGGTTGGTTTGACTTTGATGTTATCGTTGCTACACCAGACATGATGGCTGAACTTGGTAAATTAGGTAAGATTTTAGGTCCTAAGGGCTTAATGCCAAACCCTAAGACTGGTACAGTTACGATGGATGTTGCTAAGGCAATCAGCGATATCAAAAAAGGTAAAGTTGAATACCGCGTTGACAAGGAAGGTAACATTGGTGTGTTAGTTGGAAAATTATCCTTCACTGATGAACAACTTCAAGAAAACATGAAGACAATCTACGATCTATTATTACGTGCTCGTCCTGCTGCTGTTAAGGGCATCTACATGAAGAATGTCGTATTATCCACAACAATGGGTCCTGGTATTAAATTAGACGTATCAACATTCTAAAAATAAACGTGTCTAATGACACGTTTTTTCTTGACATATAATTTTAGTTTGATAGAATTAAGACTGTTCAATAGACCAAAGACAGCAACGGCCTAGTGCTTAATCAGGTTGCCGAGGTGTAAAAGATAGAAATCTTTTTACTCACGCTGTCAGGTGTGAGTTTTATTTATTTGGGATATTGCGTAAATCAAGGAGGTGCAACAGATGAACCAATCGATTATCGACAGTAAAGTTACGGTTGTTAATGAAGTCAAAGAGAAACTAGAATCTTCTTCTTCAGCAGTCGTCGTCGAGTATCGCGGGCTATCCGTTAAAGAAGTTACCGAATTGCGTCGTTTATTAATGAAGGAAGGTATTGACTTCAAAGTCTACAAGAATTCAATGGTTGAACGTGCAGCAAATGAACTCGGCTATTCTGATTTAGCAGAAAGTCTAAAAGGGCCTAATGCCTTTGCGTTTAGTAAAGATGCAGTAGCGCCAGCGCGTGTATTAGCGAAATTCGCTAAGAAAAATGAATTATTAGTTTTAAAAGGTGGAGTTGTTGAAGGTAAAGTTGTTGATGTAGCAACGATCAAGACACTCGCAAGCTTACCAGGTCGCGAAGGTATGATTTCTATGATCTTGGGTATGTTACAATCCCCAGTTCGTAAATTCGCTTATGCGATTTCACAAGTAGCTGAACAAAAACAAGCGTAATTAAAAGGAGAAAATGAACATGGCAAAATTAAATGCTCAAGATGTGATTGCTTCCCTAAAGGAAATGACAATCCTAGAATTAAATGATTTAGTAAAAGCAATCGAAGAAGAATTCGGTGTATCCGCAGCGGCTCCAGTAGCTGCAGCAGCAGTAGTTGAAGAAGCGGCTCCAGCTGGACCAGTTGAAGTTGATGTAATCTTAAAAGAAGTTGGCGCAAGCAAAGTTGGCGTAATCAAAGTTGTACGCGAATTAACAGGTTTAGGCTTAGTTGAAGCTAAGGCTATCGTTGATGCTGCTCCAAAGGCTATCAAGGAAAAAGTTTCCGAAGAAGTAGCTGCTGAAGTTAAGAAGAAATTAGAAGAAGCTGGCGCAACTGTAGAAATTAAGTAATCCTTTTCACAAACACTTAGTGTTGTGAAGGGGGGGTCAGTTTGACACATTACTTTAAAAACTCTGAAAATTTACCCCATAACCGGAAGGAAATAACTTTCCGGTTTTTGGGCATTTATTACACTTTGCAAGTAGATGCAGGTGTGTTCTCGAAAACCAAGCCAGATGATGGATCGTTGTTGCTTGTCGAGAATGTATTAAATCATTCTGTTCATGGAAAAGTACTGGATATGGGTTGTGGCTATGGATTAATATCAATTCTTCTTAAACATCAAATCAAAGATATTGATGTGACTGGAATGGATGTTAATGAAAGAGCGATTGCTTGTGCTAAAGAAAGTGCACAGAAAATGAATCTTGATATCAAGTTCATTAATCAAGATATCTTATCGGGTTATGATAATCAATTTGATTGTATTGTTACAAACCCGCCAATTCGAGCAGGGAAGAAAGTCGTCTATGGATTCTTCGACTATGCTCAGACACATTTAAATCAGGATGGTCAATTATTTGTGGTCATTCGTCGTCAACAAGGTGCAGCTTCTGCATTCAAAGCGTTACAAGAGCGTTTTATGGTTGTGCAACGTATTGATCTCAAAAAAGGATTTGAAATATTACTTGCTCAAAATCCATTGACATAATACCACCATTTTGGTAGTATTATAAATTGCATAAATGTTAAATGATACGATGGGAAAGAGTGCCCATTTTTGTGTCATTTATATATGAAAGGAAGGCGTATATGGAGAAAAAACAGAATTACCGTGTTGTAGAATTCGGTAAAAAAGCTAAACGCCGCGATTACTCAAAAGTTAGTGGAAGCTTAGAATTACCTAACTTAGTTGAAATTCAAACCGATTCTTTTGATTGGTTTAAACGTGAGGGTATTCGTGAAGTATTTGAAGAAATTTATCCTGTAACCAACTATACAGGAAACATTCGTTTAAACTTCTTAAACTATGAATTTCAAGAACCAAAGTATTCCGTCAGTGAATGTAAGGAACGTGAAGCTAACTATGCGGCGCCATTAAAAGCGACGATGATGTTAGAAATAACTAACCCAACAACGGGTGAAATTACTGAACGTCATGAAGAAGTCTTCTTGGGTGAATTCCCATTGATGACTGATACAGGAACTTTCGTAATTAACGGTGCTGAACGTGTCATCGTTTCACAGATCGTTCGTTCCCCTGGAGCTTACTATGATTCTTTCTATATGAAGGATAAAGAAGCAAGCTTGAACGAAGTATATAAGAGCGAACTTATCCCAAGCCGTGGAACATGGCTTGAGTTTATGACGGCTTATAAAAAAGCAAACAATCCACAAGCGAGCTATTCTGGCGATAATGTGGGACAAAATACATCAGACTTCCACTTTAATGTAAGTATTGATCGTAAACGTAAAATTTTATCTTCCATCCTATTTAAAGCGATTGGTTTCTCTTTAGATATGGAACGTGGTGAAGATGCTTTTGATACGTCTGCATTCAAAGTATTCTTACAAGCATTAAAACTTCCTGTTAATGAAATTGAAATGGAAGTAGAACCAAGAGAATTCTTAAATCTCTATATTTTACTCTATACAGCTTTCTTTGGTCAGTATCCTGAAGTGGTTAATACTTTAGTCTCTGACAAGATCAAAACAACAAAAGAAGCATTATACGAAATCTATAACAACCAACGTTCAGATGAAATCGCAACTGAAGAAGGTGCGATTAACTTAATGCGTGCAAAATTCTTTGATGTACGTCGTTATGACTTAACTAAAGCTGGTCGCTTTAAATTAGGTAAGAAGTTAGGTGTTACTAATCGTTTAATCAATAACATTGTTGCTCAAGATATCGTTAACTCAAAGGGCCAAGTCGTAATTGCGAAAGGCACTAAGATTGAACGTGATGAAAAAGCAATCTTGAATGAAATTATGAATCAAGGCCATTATATGGAAGCATTCCCATTTAATCCTTTATTCTCTTATCCTGAAAATGTAAAAGTAAGTACAGCTTATCCATTCGCATTAATCGGTCGTGTTTTAGCGATTGAATGTGAAGTGAATGGTCAAACCTATGATAAAGGTTTAGTTTTAACATCCAATGATGTCGAAGCTTTAGCATCTGTTTACGAAAACATTGAAATCTATGGTGGAATCATTGCTCGTAGAGTTGTCTTAGATAAGAACAATGTTCGTGCGGTCTTAAACTATGGTCAACGTTTCTTCGTATTAGGTCGTATTACTGCTAAAGATCAAGACGTATTGTTAAGTAACCAAGAACTATTGGTTGATCGTTACTTACCGAGTGAAGCTGTTGCAAAACTAAAATCCGATCAAGAACAAGCATTAGTTAACTTAGTGGGTACAAACAATGGTATCGAAGCTTGGTTGATTGGGGCTGCCGTTCAACAAGTCTTATGTTATGCGAAGGAAAGTACTGAAATCGTTAAAGTAATTGGTACAGATCCATTAATGACTAAGAAAACAGTCACAATGAGTGACATGATTTCATCCTTTGATTACCTACTCAATCTAAATGATGGTGTGGGTGAAACAGATGATATCGACCAATTAGGTAACCGTCGTATTCGTACCGTTGGTGAACTTATTCAAAATCAATTCCGTATCGGTTTATCTCGTATGGAAAGAGTGGTTAAGGAAAGAATGTCTATTACTGACAATACAAACTTAACACCTAAGAACTTGACTAATATTCGTCCATTAACAGCTGCGATTAAAGAATTCTTCTCATCTTCTCAATTATCTCAATTTATGGATCAAACAAATCCATTGGCTGAATTAACCAATAAACGTCGTATTTCTGCTTTAGGACCTGGTGGTCTTACACGTGAACGTGCTGGATTTGAAGTGCGTGACGTACATGCATCCCACTATGGTCGTATTTGTCCGATTGAAACCCCTGAAGGTCCAAACATCGGGTTGATCTCTAACTTAACATCTTATGGACGTGTTAATGAATATGGATTTATCCAAACACCGTACCGTATCGTTAATAAAGATGGAAGTGTTGATGAAAAAGTAGTTTACTTATCATCGGATGATGAAATGGATTACTACATCGCTCAAGCGAATGAAGTTATTGATGGAAGATTAGCTCATGATGAAGTAGTCGTACGTTATAAGGGTGACCACATTCTTGCGAAGCGTGAAATGGTTGAACTAGCGGACGTTTCACCTAAGCAAATTGTTTCTGTTGCGACAGCATGTATTCCTTACTTAGAAAACGATGATGCGTCTCGTGCTCTAATGGGTGCGAACATGCAACGTCAAGCGATTCCTCTATTACGTCCTGTTTCTCCAAATGTTGGGACAGGTATTGAACACCGTATCGCATCTGACTCAGGTTCAGCAGTTATCGCAACTCAACAAGGTATCGTTACATATGTTGATGCGAATAAGATTGTGACGATGGGTGATCTAGGTGAAAAAGTATATGCATTACAAAAATTCAAACGTTCTAACCAAGGAACATGTATCAACCAAAAACCTCTTGTTAGAAAGGGTGAAATGGTTGAACGTGGGGATGTCTTAGCAGATGGACCTGCGATGCAAAATGGTGAATTGGCGTTAGGTCAAAACGTTAAAATTGCATTTATGACTTGGTATGGCTACAACTATGAAGATGCGGTCATCATGTCAGAACGCTTAGTTAAGGAAGACGTTTATACTTCAATTCATATTGAAGAATACGATATCGAAGTTCGTGAAACTAAACTAGGGGCAGAAGAAATCACTCGTGATATTCCGAACGTTTCTCAAGACGCATGCCGTCATTTAGATGCACGCGGTATTGTTATGATTGGGGCAGAAGTTAAAGAAGGCGATATCCTTGTCGGTAAAGTAACACCTAAAGGACAAAGCGAAATCTCTCCAGAAGAAAAATTATTATTAGCGATCTTCGGTGATAAATCACGTGAAGTTCGTGATAATTCTCTTAAAGTTCCTCATGGTGGTAGTGGTATTGTTCAATCTGTTCGTATTTTCAAACGTTCAGAAGGACATGATTTACCTCCTGGAGTCAATGAAGTAGTTAAAGTTTATATCGTTCAAAAACGTAAGATCTCTGAAGGGGATAAGATGGCTGGACGTCACGGTAATAAAGGGGTTATCTCTAAGATTTTACCAGTGGAAGATATGCCATTCCTACCGGATGGATCACAAGTTGATATCATGTTAAACCCATTCGGCGTTCCATCTCGTATGAACATCGGACAAGTACTTGAAATTCACTTAGGTTTAGCAGCTGAAAAATTAGGCGTTAAATTTGCGACTCCAGTCTTTGATGGTATTAACAATGAAGACTTAAAGGATATTCTACGTGAAGCTGAAATGAGTGAAGACGGTAAGACAACTCTATATGATGGTCGTACCGGTGAACCATTTGATGAACGTATTTCTGTTGGTGTCATGTACATGATTAAGTTAGCCCACATGGTTGACGATAAATTACATGCTCGTGCAACAGGTCCTTATTCTCTCGTAACTCAACAACCTTTAGGTGGTAAAGCACAAAATGGTGGACAACGTTTCGGGGAAATGGAAGTTTGGGCGCTTGAAGCTTATGGTGCTGCGCATACATTACAAGAAATCTTAACGATCAAATCCGATGATATCATGGGTCGTACAAAAACCTATGAAGCCATCATTAAGGGTAAAGATATTCCAGAACCTGGAGTACCTGAATCATTCAGAGTTCTTAAACATGAATTAAATGCATTAGGTATCGATGTACGTCTTCTTGATGAACAAGGCGATGAAGTTGGTATGAAGAAAATAGAAGTAGAAGATGCGGTTGCGGTCAATCTTGATGAAGAGTTTGAAGCGGTTGCGGATCTACAAAATGATGATGAATTTATCGCTGAGGCCGCGATCGTCGGAGCCGATGATTACGAAGATCTTGGCGAAGAAGAATAGGAGGAGACCGGCATGAGTATAAACAATTTTGCTGCGATTCAGATTGGATTAGCCTCTCCTGAATTAATTCGTGAATGGTCCCACGGTGAAGTTAAGAAACCAGAAACCATCAACTATCGTTCACAAAAACCTGAACGTGATGGTTTATTCTGCGAACGTATCTTCGGACCTTCCAAGGACTGGGAATGTTACTGTGGAAAATATAAAAAAGTGCGCTACAAAGGGGTTGTTTGTGACCGTTGTGGAGTTGAAGTAACGAAATCATCTGTACGTCGTGAACGTATGGGTCATATTGAACTTGCGGCACCTGTTGCACATATCTGGTATTTACGTGGTATCCCTTCACGTATGAGTTTACTCTTAGGTATTACACCTAAGAACTTAGAAGAAGTTGTATACTTCGTTTCATGGGTTGTTACTGATCCAGGAAGTACACCACTTCAATTCAAACAAATTTTATCTGAACAAGAATACCGTAACTTCTCACGTCGTTACGGATACGGTTCATTCACTGCTAAAACAGGGGCAGAAGCGGTTAAAGAACTTCTTGAACGTGTTGATCTTGAAAAAGAACACAAAGCAGTTATTGATGATTTGAAAGAAGCACAAGGCGACAAACGTAAGAAATTAATCAAGCGTTTAGAAACCATTGATGCATTCAGAAACTCTCATAACCAACCGGAATGGATGGTATTAACCATGCTTCCAGTTATTCCACCTGATTTACGTCCAATGTTGCAATTGGATGGTGGACGTTTCGCGACGAGTGATTTAAATGACTTATATCGTCGTGTTATCACTCGTAATAATCGTTTACGTAAGCTCATTGATATGGGTACACCAGCGATTATCGTACAAAACGAAAAACGTATGCTTCAAGAAGCTGTTGATGCATTGATTGACAATGGACGTCGTTCAAAACCTATTTCAGGAGCTGGCGGTCGTGCATTAAAATCCTTGTCACACAGCTTAAAAGGTAAACAAGGTCGTTTCCGTCAAAACTTATTAGGTAAACGTGTTGACTTCTCCGGTCGTTCCGTTATCGCTGTTGGACCAGATCTAAAAATGTTCCAATGTGGTATTCCACGTGAAATGGCAATCCAATTGTTCAAACCTTTCGTTATTAACGAAATCGTAAATCGTGGTATTTCTTCCAACCCTAAGAGTGCTGAGAAGTTGATTGAACGTCAAGATCCACGCGTTTGGGACGTTGTTGAAGCCGTTATTCAAAACCACCCAGTATTGCTTAACCGTGCGCCTACCCTTCATAGACTTGGTATCCAAGCATTTATGCCAAAACTTGTTGAAGGACGTGCAATTCGTCTACACCCACTTGTTACCCCAGCGTTCAATGCGGACTTTGATGGTGACCAAATGGCAGTACACGTACCACTATCCGAAGCAGCACGTGCTGAAGCTGAAGTGTTGATGTTAGGTTCCAATAATATTCTAGGTCCAAAAGATGGTAAGCCGATCGTTACACCATCCCAAGACATGGTTATGGGTAACTTCTACTTAAACATGGAAGAAAAAGCATCTGAATTCTTTGAAAAAGCTGCGCTATTAGAAGCGTTAGGTGAAAAAGAAGCAGCTAAGATGTGGCGTTTATTTGGTGAAAATGAAGGACATGTTTTCCGTGATATCAATGAAGCAATCATTGCTTACGAAAACAAACAAATTCATTTACACACTCGTATTGCAGTTAAAGCAAGTTCATTAAATAAAGATGCATTTACTGAAACTCAAAACAAGTCATATTTAATTTCAACAGTTGGTAAATTGATTTTCAATGAAATGTTCCCAAGTGACTTCCCATACTTAAATGAAGTTACAAAAGAAAACTTCGAAGCAACTCCAGAACGTTATTTCCTAGAACAAGGTAAGAATGTTAAGGAATATGTTGCTCAATTACCAGTAAGTAAAGACTATAAGAAGAAAGACTTAGGAACTATTATTTCCGAAGTGTTCAATCGTTACGGTACGTCTCGTACGTCTCAAATCTTAGATAAGATTAAAGACAATGGATTTAAGTACTCAACCATTGCAGGTATGACCGTTGCGTTAAGTGACATCGTTGTATCTCCAAATACGGCTAACTTTGTAGAACAAGGTAAGATTCAAGAAGCACGTTTGATGGATCTACGTCAACGTGGACGTTTAACTCCACGTGAGTGGGAACGTCATGTCACATTATTATGGGATCGTATTAAATCTGAAATTGGAAAAGACTTGGAAGCACATTTACCTCGTAAGAATCCAATTAATATGATGAAAACATCCGGTGCTCGTGGTAATGCATCTCACTTTACTCAATTAGCTGGTACTCGTGGATTGATGGGTAAACCGTTCAAAGCAGCAACTACAGGTGACGTATTACAACAATACGAATCAGAAGACGTTACTAAGAACAAAGAGCCATTGATTGAAAAAGTATCTGATTTAATTCCTTGGGGTGTATTAGATTACCTCATTCCAAGTGATGATTTACAAAAAATTGAAACCATTGAAGATCCAATGCAAAAATCTGACTTCATTCGTAGCGTTGCGGATAGCATCGTAGAACGTAAGAAGAAAGAAGGCTTGGATGATATCTTGCGTAAAGCAACTTCATCATGGCAGAAACAAAGTTTAATTCTTGATTTACTCAAAGAAGAATCCAAAGAAATCTTCGGTGAATTGCATGCGAATGAAATCAAGACATTGAAGTCAATCAAAGACTTAAAAGAAAAATCAGAAGTCTTAAGAGCATTAGCTCGTCGCTTAGTTGAAGAAAACCGTGTTACAGAAGAAACCTTACATAAGGCAGAAATCTCACGTCAATTACGCGTTACAGTGATGGAACTCTTAAGTAAAGAATCTGAAATGATTGTGGATTTATTGAATCCTGATCAAAAATTAGAACTTCATACGATTAATCGTACAAAGAATCATGAAGCATTGCGTAATTTCGCGTTAACTTTGATGGATGATAGTTCATTGAATTTAAAACGTGTTCAACAAGCGCATATGTTATTGTTGGTTCCTGAATTTATTAAGAAACACTTAGAAAAAGAAAGTAGTTTCATTAAGAACGCAACTTCAGCAAGAGATATTGATTCACTACGTTTAAAACGTACCAATAAAGAAGAATACATCAATGTATTATCTGAACACTTGGTCGATGAAAACCGTGTATCCATGTCGATGTTACAAAAACTAGAAAGTGATATTCGTAAGGAAAAATCTTCCTTATTAGCGGAACACTTATCTCTAGCTACACCTGAAATCGTTGATCTATTGAGTGATGATGATAAGATTATTCTTAAAAACATCAAAGGTAAGAAACAACGTTCAGAAGAATTAAAACCACTTGTAGAAAGCTTAATGAATGATTTACGTCTTGACGATGAATTATTACATAAAGCTGAACTACGTAAAGTCATTGTGGAAGGCTTAAAGAACCAAGATGATTTCATCATTGAATTACTCAGTGCGGAAGAAATCTTGACTTTAAATGAACACAAAGATAAGAAGTTAAAAGCTGATTCATACAAATCAATCAGTGATGCAATTATTGAAGATGGTCGTTTCTCTCAGACTCAATTAGATGAATACTTAGCACTTAAGGCAATGGTTTCTAAAACTGTTAGCTATTTAGAAGAAGGTGCTAAAGAAGTATTAAATCTAGTTAGTGAATCGTATGAACTCGATCAAATCGAACGTAAACAATTCTCCAGTATCGCTTTAGAACTTATTAAGGCAAATCGTATTGATCAAGCGTTTTTAGATCGTTTAGATACTAAGAAATTGATTATCGAAATGTTGGTTTCTGATGCGACTGAAATTCGTAGCTCGTTAACAGGTATTCAAGCAGAAATCTTAGCAGAAGCTAAGGGCAAGAACCTTGAATTAATCCGTGGTGTTGCGGACAACTTGATTGCAGAAAATAAAGTAACCGAAGAACATATCACAAAATGGCAACGTCGTGAATTAATTTCTAAGACACGTAAGTTGATCCAATCTGATTCAGAAAAGATTCTTCAATACTTAAGTCCTGATGAATTGAAACAATTAAAAGACAATAGTGCAGATCTTGAAAAAGCTTACTTCGATCTAGCGAAGAAGTTAGTGGATTCCAACAAGATCACTTACAAGCGCTTCTTAGAAATTAAAGATAACGAAGTTGCTTACCAACCTGAAGCGGTTGGAACAGAAGTTAGAGATGCCGTTAAGGTTGAAGCATTACGTGAACGTAAATATGCAACATCCATATTCGAAGTTCCTATCTACTCTTCATTCCGTAAGGGATTAAACGTGTCTGAGTTCTTTATCTCTACACACGGTGTTCGTAAGGGTCTAACCGATACAGCGTTAAAGACTGCTGAATCTGGATACTTAACTCGTCGTTTAGTTGACGTTGCTCAAGATGTACTTGTCTCTGAAGAGGATTGTGGTACAGATCGTGCTTATGTAATGGAAGACATTGTTGATCGTAAGACGAACTCAATTATTGAAAGTTTATACGATCGTCTTGTTGGACGTTATATTAAAGAAGATATCTATGATCCTAAGACAAATGAATTAATCATTGAAAGTGATGAACTTGTCACTGAAGATATTGCTCGTCGAATTGTAGAAGCTGGTATTAAGAAAGTTCTCATTCGTACGGTATTTAGTTGTGAATCCATTTACGGTGTATGTAAGAAGTGTTATGGCCGTAATATGGCAACTGGTAAAGAAGTTGAAGTTGGAGAAGCAATCGGTATTATGGCCGCTCAATCCATTGGTGAACCTGGTACTCAGTTAACCATGCGTACCTTCCATACTGGTGGGGTTGCGGCAGCTGAAGGGGGAGATATCACCCAAGGTTTACCACGTGTTGAAGAATTGTTTGAAGCACGTCGTCCTAAGAAACCAGCTCTACTTGCTAAGATTTCTGGAACAGTAACCAAAATTGAAGGGGTTGACCCAAATATCTATTCCTACTTGCTATCTGTTGTAAATACAGAAGAACAAAAGTTCAAGAAAATTCGTGATTTAGAATCATTCAAGACTCAAGAAGGTTCAGATGAATCTCGTGGTAACAAAGACTTACTAATGAGAATTGTTATCTCGAATGAAAAAGAAGATGTTGAACACTTTGCATCCTTGACACAACATATTAGACCATGGATTAAAGAAGGTACTGTCATTGAAGCAGGGGATAAACTAACGGAAGATCATATTGATCCTAAGGAACTTCTTGAAGTTGGTGGTGTACACAGTGTACAAAACTACATCATGAAGGAAGTTAAGAAAGTATACCAAAGCCAAGGTATTGAAATTTCTGATAAGCATATTGAAGTTATGATTAAGCAAATGTTACGTAAAGTTGTAGTAACCGATGGACGCGATACACACTTAAGTGCTGGTGTTCAATTAAGCTTACCAAACATTACGAATATCAATAAGAAAGTCTTATTGAGTGGAAAACGTCCTGCAACCTTCAAACCTGTCTTATTAGGTATTTCTAAGTCTTCGGTTGAAACAGATTCCTTCTTATCTGCAGCATCCTTCCAAGAAACAACAAAAGTATTAACTGATGCATCGATTAAGGGCAAAGTTGACCACTTATTGGGTCTAAAGGAAAACGTTATTATCGGTAAATTGATTCCTGCTGGAACGGGTTCACATACAAGTCGTGAAAGCTCGATCGAAATTATGAGAATGGCAGCTGAAATGAAAGAAAAGCGCGAAGAAGTTAATCGCAGATTACAAGAAGAACTTACTTTACCACCTGAAATGATTCGTGATGGTAAAGAAGAAGAAACAGAATATTAAGATACGCTAGAAATTCTAGCGTATCTTGCTAGATTTTGTTGACAAGAGAATTAAAAGGATTTATTATTTATAAGCCTATGAAATGACATTTCCTGAAAAGGAAATATCATTTTGTTGAAAAGTTAGACACACCCGGAAGTGTGTGCAATGAAAGGAAGGAGTAGCGTATGCCTACAATTAACCAATTAATCAGCCAAGGCCGTGTTGATAAAACGTACAAATCAAAATCTCCAGCTCTTAACAGAGGTTTGAATACATTACAACGTCGTCCAACTGATATTTCATCCCCTCAAAAGAGAGGTGTTTGTACACGTGTTGGTACGATGACACCAAAGAAACCAAACTCAGCATTACGTAAGTATGCTCGTGTTCGTTTAAGCAACGGAATGGAAGTAACAGCTTATATTCCAGGAATCGGACACAATCTACAAGAACACAGCGTTGTTTTAATCAGAGGAGGTCGTGTTAAGGATCTTCCTGGGGTTCGTTACCACATTATCCGTGGAACACTCGACTGTGCTGGTGTAGCAAATCGTAAACAAGGTCGTTCACTTTATGGCGCTAAGCGTCCTAAAGCTGGGAAGTAAGGAGGTCACACATCATGCCAAGAAAAGGTTATATAGCTAAAAGAGATGTATTAGTTGATCCAATTTACAACTCTAAACTTGTTACTCGTTTGATTAACAAAATTATGATTGATGGTAAGCGCGGTATCGCACAAACTATCTTATATGATGCATTCGATTTAATTGAAGCAAAAACTGGACGTAATCCAATGGAAGTGTTTGAACAAGCATTATCCAACATTATGCCAATGTTAGAACTTAAAGCACGTCGTGTTGGTGGATCTAACTACCAAGTACCAGTTGAAGTTTCAGCAGAAAGACGTTTAACTTTAGGTTTACGTTGGTTAGTCAACTATGCTCGTTTACGTAACGAGAAGACAATGGAACAACGCTTAGCAAACGAAATTATGGATGCGGCGAATGGAACAGGTGCTTCTGTTAAGAAACGTGACGATGTACATAGAATGGCTGAAGCGAATAAAGCATTTGCACATTACCGTTGGTAAGATGCAGATAATTAATAACTAGGAAAGGAGGCTACTCACACATGGCACGTGAATATTCATTAGCGAATACTCGTAATATTGGTATTATGGCGCATATCGATGCTGGTAAAACAACTACTACGGAACGTATTCTCTTTTATACCGGTAAAACACACAAGATTGGTGAGGTTCATGATGGTGCTGCTACCATGGACTGGATGGCCCAAGAACAAGAACGCGGTATTACCATTACATCTGCGGCTACTACAGCTGCATGGAAAGGTCACCGTATCAATGTCATCGATACCCCAGGTCACGTTGACTTCACAGTTGAAGTTGAACGTTCACTTCGTGTATTAGATGGTGCAGTTACTGTACTCGATGGTAAATCTGGTGTTGAACCACAAACTGAAACTGTTTGGAGACAAGCAAGTAAGTACCGAGTACCTCGTATCGTTTATGTTAATAAATTAGATGCGACTGGTGCTGATTTCTATATGTCTTATAAGTCTTTATTAACTCGTTTAGGTGCGAAAGCAGCGCCTATTCAATTACCAATTGGAGTTGAAAACTACTTTGATGGTTTAGTTGATATTATTGAACGTAAGGCACGTATCTTCTCTGGTGATAAAGCAAAAGAAGATACATTCACTGATGTACCTGAAGAAATGAAGGAATCCGTTGAATCATACCGTAATCAATTAATTGAAATGGTAGCTGATTTCGATGATGATCTTATGATGAAGGTTTTAGAAGGTGAAGAACCTACAGTTGCAGAAATCAAAGCTGCAATTCGTAAGGCAACTGTTACAGGTGATTTCCACCCAGTATTGTGTGGCGCTTCTTATAAAAATAAGGGTGTTACTGCAATGTTAGATGCAGTTGTTGATTACTTACCATCCCCACTTGATGTTCCTGCAATTGCTGGTGTTAAGATGGATGGAACAGAAGATGTACGTCACAGCAGTGATGAAGAACCATTCTCTGCTTTAGCATTTAAGGTTATGACTGACCCATTCGTTGGACGTCTAACTTATTTCCGTGTTTACTCTGGAACTATTACTTCTGGATCTTATGTATTTAACTCTACAAAAGATACTCGTGAACGTTTTGGACGTCTAATGCAAATGCATGCAAATCACCGTGCTGAAATTGAACAAGTTTACTCTGGTGACATTGCGGCTGCAGTTGGATTAAAGAACACAACAACAGGTGATACTCTATGTGATGAAAAGAATGCAATCATTCTTGAATCCATGACATTCCCTGAACCAGTTATCAACATCGCGATTGAACCAAAATCAAAAGGCGATCAAGATAAGATGGGCTTAGCATTAAGTAAATTAGCTGAAGAAGATCCAACATTCAAAACTTACACAGACCAAGAAACAGGTCAAACAATCATCGCTGGTATGGGTGAATTACACTTAGATATCATCGTTGATCGTATGAGACGTGAATTCAAGGTTGAAGCGAATATTGGTGCTCCTCAAGTTGCTTACCGTGAAACAATCCGCAAGATGGCTGAATGTGAAGGTAAGTTTGTACGTCAATCCGGTGGTCGTGGACAATACGGTCACGTATGGGTTAAGTTTGAACCAAACGAAAAAGGTAAAGGCTTTACATTCGTTGATGCGATTGTGGGTGGTACAGTTCCTCGTGAATATATCAAACCTACAATGGAAGGTATCGAAGCTGCATTAAACAACGGTTTAATCGCTGGATTCCCAGTTATCGATGTTAAGGCTACATTATTTGATGGTTCTTACCATGATGTCGACTCATCTGAAATGGCTTATAAAGTTGCTGGTTCATTAGCGTTTAAACAAGCTGCTACTAAGTGTGATCCAGTTCTATTAGAACCAATCATGTCAGTTGAAGTTACAGCACCAAATGAATATTTAGGCTCAGTTATGGGCGATATCTCTAGTCGTCGTGGAACAATTAAAGATCAAGAAGAACGTGGAAATGCGATTATCGTTAAATCCGAAGTACCACTTTCTGAAATGTTCGGTTATGCGACTGACTTACGTTCCTTTACTCAAGGACGTGGTACTTATGCAATGACATTTGATCATTACACTGAAGTTCCGAAGTCTATTGCAGAAAAGGTTGCTAAAAAGAACTCAAGCAATAACTAATCCTTGATTTATAAGGTGGATTAGCATAAAATAGAATTGCATTTTATCAATAACCAATTAGGAGGAAAATACGCATTATGGCAAAAGAAAAATTTGACCGATCAAAGACCCACGTAAATATTGGTACCATTGGACACGTTGACCATGGTAAAACTACTTTAACGGCTGCGATCACACACTACCTTGCAAAAACTGGTGGTGCTAAAGTTATGGCATACGACCAAATCGACGGAGCGCCTGAAGAAAAGGCACGTGGTATCACCATTAATACTGCTCACGTTGAATACCAAACAGCAAAACGTCACTACGCTCACGTTGACTGCCCAGGCCATGCTGACTATGTTAAGAACATGATCACTGGTGCTGCTCAAATGGACGGTGCTATCCTAGTAGTTGCTGCTACTGACGGACCAATGCCACAAACACGCGAACACATCTTGTTGGCTCACCAAGTTGGTGTACCATACATGGTTGTATTCTTGAACAAATGTGACATGGTTGATGATGAAGAATTAATCGACTTAGTTGAAATGGAAGTTCGTGAATTATTAACAGATAATGGATTTGATGGAGACAATGCTCCAGTTATCCGTGGTTCTGCACTTAAAGGTGGAGAAGGCGATCCTAAATGGGAAGCTAAACTTCAAGAACTTATGGATGCAGTTGATGCTTACATTCCTGATCCAGTTCGTGAAACAGACAAGCCTTTCTTGATGAGCGTTGAAGACGTATTCACAATTACAGGTCGTGGTACTGTTGCTACAGGACGTGTTGAACGTGGTATGTTAAAACTTTCTGAAGAAGTTGAAATCGTTGGTTTACATGACACTAAGAAAACTGTTGTTACAGGTATCGAAATGTTCCGTAAATTATTAGACTTTGCTTCAGCTGGTGACAACATTGGTGCACTATTACGTGGTGTTAACCGTGATGAAATCGAACGTGGACAAGTTTTAGCTAAACCTGGTTCAGTTAAACCTCACACACAATTCAAAGCACAAGTTTACGTATTAAGTAAAGAAGAAGGAGGACGTCATACTCCATTCGTGGCTAACTACCGTCCACAATTCTACTTCCGTACGACAGACGTAACTGGTGTTATCAAACTACCTGCAGGCGTTGAAATGGTTATGCCAGGTGACAACGTTGAAATGGAAGTTACATTGATTGCTCCTATCGCTGTTGAACAAGGTACTACTTTCTCCATCCGTGAAGGTGGACGTACAGTAGGTGCTGGAAACGTTATTTCCATCATTGCTTAATTAAACAATTAAAGCCAGAAATTATTCTGGCTTTTTTATGCAATAAAAAACTGATTGTTATTTTTCAATCAGTTTTAGTTTATCTTTAATTATATTTCCTAATCGTTTTATACCTTCGCTAATTTCTTTGCTGGATGCGTTCGAATAGTTTAATCTAAAGGTATTTACATGTTTCTTAGATACATAGAATGGATCACCAGGAACAAACACAACTTTTGCTTTAACAGCTTCATAGAATAGATCTAATGATGAAATATGTTTGGGCAACTCTACCCATAAGAACATTCCACCTTCAGAATGATATACTTTAACACTTTGAGGAAAGTATTCATTAATAGCAAGTAACATTTCTCTTTGTTTGTTTGAATACAGACTTCGTATATTACTCAAATGTTCATCATAGTTGTTATCCATAAGATATTGATGAATAATACGTTGATCTAGATAACTACTATGTAAATCAGACGCTTCTTTACACGTAAATAACTTCTGATAGATTGGTTTAGGTGCACAAACCCAACCTAATCGTAATCCAGGAGATATTGTCTTAGAGAAGCTACCCATTAAAAGAACTTGTTCAGGTAAATACGATTTTAGATGTGTTCGCTTCTTCTTAGTAAAATAGAGTTCACCATAAGGATCATCCTCCACTACTATCATATTGTGCTCTTTCACAATCTTCATAAATTCTTTACGATTCTCTTCTGAATAAGAAACACCACTCGGATTTTGAAAATTAGGAATAACATAGATAAGCTTTGGATGATATTGATTAATCAATGTTTGTACTTGATCGCAATTAATTCCATTCTCATCCAATTGAACTGTAATTAGGTTCGCTTCATAACTATTAAACGTTTGTATTGCGCCGAGATAACTCGGTTCTTCGATAATGACAGTATCCTTTGGATCTAAAAAAGTCTTGGAGATAAAATCTAAAGCTTGTTGAGAACCGCTTGTAATGAGGATTTCATCAGGTGAAATGTCTAAGTCATAAACCATTTTATATCGATCTGAAATAAGTTGTCTTAATGGTAAATAACCTTCGGTAAGAGAATATTGTAAAACTGATTTACCATCGAGTTCAAATACCTTATTAGATGCATTCTTTAATTCATTAACTGGAAAAGAATTCGGATTTGGAAAACCACCTGAAAAAGAGATCATTTCGGGATCCTCAAGATACTTAAATACTTCTACAATAAATGAATCTTCTACACAGTTTGATCTCTTGGAAAAATGATAATTCATAGGTTACCTCTTTATACTGTTCAATTAAAACACATCATGAGAGGATAAACAATATTTTTCAGAAAATTTTCAGAAAGAAATATTGAATATTATATGTCTATGAACTAGAATAAAGTAATCCTGGAGATCCTATGAAAAAAACACTGACCACAAAACTATTTGAACAACATTTACGGGCTGGCGAATTAAAGGCTGGGCAAGAAATAAGATTACAAGTAAATCAAACATTAACACAAGATACAACAGGCACAATGGCCTATCTACAGTTTCTAGCGATGGATGTAGATCGAGTAAAAACAGATTGTAGTGTAGCGTATATTGACCATAATATGTTACAAACCGGATTTGAAAATGCGGATGACCATGCCTTTATTCAATCTGTTGCACAGAAATATGGAATTATCTTTAGTAAACCTGGAGCAGGTATATGCCATCAGGTTCATTTAGAACGATTCGCAAAACCAGGGACTATTTTATTGGGCTCAGATAGTCATACTCCAACTGCAGGAGGATTAGGAGCGATAGCGATTGGTATGGGTGGATTGGATGTTGCGGTGGCAATGGCGACTGGACTAACCACGATCGTAATGCCAAAGATATACAATGTTAGATTAATCAATAAACCTAAATCAATTATTAATGGGAAAGATATTATCTTAAAAGTACTACAAAACCTCAGTGTAACCGGAGGAGTTGGATTTGTGATGGAGTATACGGGAGATGGCATACAGTATCTCAGTGTTACTGATCGAGCAACGATATGTAACATGGGAGCTGAACTTGGCGCAACAACTTCCATTTTCCCGAGTGATAAAAATACATTAAAATATCTAACTCAACAAGGTAGAGCAGAAGACTATGTGGAATTATACCCTGATGAAGATGCGATCTATGATAATCAAATGATTATTGATTTAAGTGTATTAAATCCAATGGTGGCTCAACCACATATGCCAGACAATGTCGTAGAAGTTAAATCAATCCAAGGTTTAAAGGTTGATCAAGTTGCGGTGGGCAGTTGTACGAACTCATCTTATACAGACATGATGAAAGTTGTCTCGATATTAAAAGGCAAAACGATCCATCCAGATGTTAGTTTAGTTATCTCCCCTGGTTCTGCCAATATTTTAAGATTACTATCTGAAAATGGTGGTTTATCCACACTCATTTCCGCAGGAGCTCGTATTCTTGAATCATCATGTGGACCTTGTATTGGTATGGGACAAGCGCCTCGTTCCAATGGTATTTCAGTGCGATCCTTTAATCGTAACTTTAAGGGAAGATCGGGTACGGCAAATGCACAAGTATATTTAGTGTCTCCAGAGACAGCTGCCACATCGGCACTTATGGGAGTACTAACGGATCCAAGTGATTTAAATCTTGATTTTAATATCCAAGAACCAGAATCATTTGGTCATGTGGATGGTTATTTTGTCTATCCAAGTGAACATCCTGAATTGATACAAATTGCATTAGGACCTAACATTCAACCATTCCCTAAGGCAAGTCCATTAGAAGATAAGTTTTCTAGTAAGGTAGCACTCATTACACACGATAACATTACGACCGATGATATTGTTCCATCGTATGCTAAATTATTACCATATCGATCCAATATCCCTTATTTAGCAGATTACTGTTTCCATGGGGTAGATTTAGAATTCGTTCCACGTATTAAAGAATTAGGTGGAGGTATTATTATTGGTGGTGAAAACTATGGACAAGGCTCATCGCGTGAACATGCGGCTCTTATTCCATTGTATTTAGGGGTTAAAGCGGTTATTGCAAAAAGTTATGCACGTATTCATCGTTCTAATTTAATTAATGTTGGTATTCTACCTTTAATACTAGTGGATGGTGAATTCGATTTATTGGATGAACTAGATTTTGTACAACTCCTTGAACATGCATCTAAGAACGAAGAATTTAGTATCTATAATAAAACGAAGAATAAGAAGATTGTGGTTAAGTTAATCGCAATCCCAAGAGAACGTGAAATCCTAATTAAAGGGGGGTATCTCAATTATGCAAAATCATTATCATGATGAAAGGGTTGTGACCTTAATTGCTGGAGATGGAATTGGACCTGAGATAACAGAATCAATGAAACAAGTTATCATTGAGTTAGGTTTAAATATAACTTGGGAAGAGTTTGAGGTTGGGTTAAGTTCATATGAAAAGACAGGTGTACTCATACCTGAAGAAGTGTACCAAAGTTTTGAGAAGAATAAGGTTGCACTAAAAGGCCCAGTCACAACACCCATTGGTACAGGATTTAGAAGTATAAATGTCGAGTTACGCAAACGATATGATTTATACGCTTGTATTCGACCAATTCAATCCATAGGAACT
>RRZT012061434.1_pt1 | contig 23340 bp, 15 predicted proteins | sample 2165551 | NCBI WGS metagenome assembly RRZT01 (sample SAMN10456910, study PRJNA506462) | wastewater metagenome | biome: wastewater; feature: sludge; material: wastewater sludge; isolation source: wastewater sludge with Escherichia coli K12::gfp cells carrying plasmid... | place: USA: Moscow, Idaho... | reverse complement strand
TGCGATAAAGGAACACACACGCCATGGAGCACGACGACCAGAACAGTCCTCGACCGTTCACTCCGGCATTCCCGGCAGACAATTCCTTTGACGGTATCAGCTTCGACGCGGCAGGAACCTACCAAGGAGATGCCTCGGCTTCACCGACGACCATGACGCAACCACCTGTATTGCCCTCCCCCACACCGCAGACACCGCAGACTTCCCCGTCGCAGCCCCTTACACCGCAGGCGTCCCCGACGGTTTCCGCACAGCAATCCACGATGACGCAGATGCCGATCATCCCGATTATCGCGCCATACCCGCAATCCGCAGCGCAACAACCCCCTGTGCAGCAAACTCCGCTTGCCCCTGCGTCCCAGCAGCCTCTTCAATCTTCCGCGTCGAGCGCGCAACAACGTATCCAGCCTATGTCGCCCGCCAATCCGCAATCCCCTGCAGATCCGTACGCCGGGTATGCCCGTCAAGCCCGTCAGCCATTGCCCCCGATTGCGCCGTACAAGGGCAGGAAGGCCGCACGGTACTGGGAGAAAGCGCCGGACGACAATTACACCAATCCCAACTATCACAAGATATTCGACTGGTCGTGCTTCGGGCGCATCCTGCTGGTCACCGTGGTCATAACAGCAGTGATGTATGTCCTGTATCTCGCATACTACTGCGGCATGCTGATGCTGTTCCGCGGCCGCAGCATCCAGGAAATCTACTCCTCGCAGTTGCCCGAAGTCACCACAGACGGCCTCGATTACCTGTTCTTCATCGTCGGCCTCATCAACATCCTGATCGCCGCACCGATATGTCAAGCGGTCGGCATGCGCGGACGCCACCCGTCGAAAGTGACCTACTGGCGCGACCGGCCGGAAATCGAACCGATGGTGGCGGCATGGGGCTTCGGCAAACGGACCTACCTCGGCTCCGGTATCGCCTCGCTCATCGACAAGGGGGCCGTCGGCGTCGATCCGCAAGGCCACATCTACCTGCGCGGCACACCTTCGTGCCCATTGACGCCTCCGGAAATCAAGCTTATGGACTTCCTTGCCGTCGCCTTCGGGGATTTCTATCGCGAACACCCTGATTTCGCCGGGGCTCCCGACGGTTCCGGCGCCCGGGTCAACCCGAGCGTCGCCGAACTGACTGACCATCTTTCCCGCAACGGCTTGAAGGCGTTGTCCGACGTCCAATCCGAGACCAGCCGGGCAGCGAATACCATCATGTATTCCATGGGCACACCGCGCATTTTCATGCTGCTCGGATGCGCATTCGTCTCCGGGGTATCCAGCATGTTCGCCGGGACATCGATATTCACCGAAGCCGGCGGGTGCGCGAGCCTGACACAGATCCTCATCCGATATGAGGGATTCACCTGGCTCGGCATCATGGCACCCATCGCAAACCTGCTGTCCGTCGTCTATGCGGTCGCAGCCGCTGCAGTGCTGATTATCAACCAACGCAGGCTGCAAAGCATCAGAACCACCGCCTCCGACGGCAAACGGCAGATTGACATCCTTCGCATCTTCCTCGTGGTGTACTGCCTGATCACCCTGCCGCTATCCCCCGTCCGCGCGGTCGGCATGGTGCTGGCCTGGTATCTGCTCATCGACGCGAACATCCCCACCAATCGCATCAACCTGCCGATGATGCGGCTGTACCATCATGTGCTCGGACTGGGCAAGTATCTCAAGGACTACAGCGACTTAAGCGAGCGCGGCACCACGAGGGACGCCCAACTTTACGGCTGGAACCTCGCGTACGCGGTGGGGCTCGGTCTGGCGAAAGGCGAGCTCGCGTCGGTCGATCGCGTCGTGTGGAAGCTCTCCACCTCCACCGCGCAGAGCGAACCCGTGGGCCGTCACGCATCTGCCAGCTCCAAAGAACCCGATCCCTTCGATAACTTGCGACGGTTGGGAATCCCAATCAATATCACAACGGAAGAGCCGAGCCACAAGATAGACAACGTGGTTGTGCAGACCGCGGAAAAACACGGTATCAAGACGGCGGCGTACAACAGCGATCGCGAAGCGTATGCTGCTCTAGTATCGGAAGCGACAGAGCCCAGGCCCGATGACAATATGGCGCAGAAGTCGGTAAGGGCTTACGTGCGTTGGCTCAATGAGGAATTGGAGAAGCGGGACCATGACGAATCTTAATGATTTGGCGCACACCCATGATGACGACGATATGCCCGGCGATGGCGCGGATTCCACGCCGGCGCCGGACGCGTTGATGGCAGCGCTCAAGGCGGCGAATAATCCTGCTGCGTTGTTCGGCGCAAGGCCGTGCACCGCAGCCGATGACGAAGATTGCGAAGCCTCGGATGATGCCGGAACCGCCGATTCCCAAGATTCCAACGATGCCGGCAATCACGCCTCAGACGGCCATCACCCCCGATTTGACGTAGACACGTTCCTCGCCGGTCTGGACGCCATCTATGACAAGCATCGCGCGGGTCAAGACGCCGAAGCCTACTTGCAACAGGCAATGACCGATGCCGAAAACGCCGGCGACAACGCCGGATTGTTGACCGTCCTCAACGAAACGATGGGATTCTACCGTTCCCAGGGACGGCACGAGGACAACCAGTGGATTGTGCAACGGGCGCTCGAACTGGGCATCCGCATGGGAATCGCCGGAAGCGAGGCATGGACGACGACGCTCGTCAACGCCGCCACTGCCATGCGCGCCGCACGGCAATACGACCAAGCGGAAGACCTGTACCGCCAGGCGCTTGACAACGCGAAAACAACCTACGGACCCCGCGACAGGCGGCTTGCCGCGCTGCATAACAACCTGTCCATGCTCTACAGCGAGACGAACCGTCTGGGCGAGGCGCGCGACCAGCTCGTGCAGGCAATGGGCATCCTCGAGGATTCGGGCGCGGACCGGCACACGGACCCCGACATCGCATCCACCTACGTCAATCTTGCGCTAGTCGAACTGGAATTGTGGCATGAGGCGTGCAAGAACGAGGCCGCGGGCAGGAGCGAAGCGAATGCGCAATCCCCTGCCGTGTTACTTGACCAAGCCGACGACGACGCTCAGCATGCGTTGACAATCTACGATGAAGGCGATCTGACCCACAGCGCGCACTATGCGTCCGCATTGGCCGCAGCCGCGCAGGTGCGTTTCATGCACGGCGCATTCGCAGATGCCGCGGCCTTGTACGGCAAGGCGCTCGACGTCATCGCCGAATGCTACGGCACCGACACGGAGTATTACCGGACTACCAGCGAGAATCTCCAGGCCGCCAAAGACGCGCTTGCCGAGCAATCGACATCCGCCGCACATGCCGCCGATCCGGCAACGCAAGGGCAACATGATGCACGACCTAACCACCGGCACGCCGGCAAGCGGAACATCCCTTCGGACAGTGCTGATCTCAAACCGGACATCACCGGCCTGCAACTGGCTCGGCGCACTTGGACGGAATTCGGCAAGCCGCTAATCGCGGAACGCTACCCGGAGTATCAAGGTCGCATCGCCGCCGGACTGGTCGGGCACGGCTCGGAATGCTACGGTTTTGACGACCTGCTCTCCCACGACCATGATTTCGGCCCCGGTTTTTGCATGTGGCTGACCGACGAGGATTACGAGGACATCGGCGAGCGCCTGCAAGCGGACTATGACGCGCTGCCTGAACGATTCCTCGGGTTCGGTCCACGCCAGTCCACACCGCGAGCGCAAGGTGCTGGCAGGCGGGTGGGAGTATTCCGTATCGGTGACTTCTTCGAATCCCTGACCGGATACCGCCAAGCCCCTAGTGCCAATCATCCGCATGAATGGCTGATGCTGGACGAGGCGACTCTCGCCACAGCGACCAACGGCCAGGTGTTCGCCGACCCGCTGGGCGCATTCTCCAAGACTCGCCAAGGTTTCAAACTCATGCCTGACGATGTGCGGTTGTCGCTGATTTCACGCCGATTGGGCATGATCAGCCAAGCCGGACAATACAATCTGCCCCGGATGCTGCGCCGCGGTGATGGCGGCGCGGCATGGCTGTCCATCAGCGAATTCGCGGACGCGGTCTCCTCGCTGGTGTTCCTCATCAACACGCCGGTTTCTGCCGGATACGCACCCTATTACAAGTGGCGATTCGCCGCCCTGCGCCGCCTCAGCGCCCGCATGGGTACGCGGCTCGCCGGCGTTTGCGAACAGCTGGAACAGGTTCTTCGCCTCTCAAGCGACGCCTGCTATGGCGAAGGGGCATCATCGCGTGAAGCCGCCGGTGAAATCAGCACTGTGGTCAATGCCATATGCTCGGATATCGTCGCCGAACTCCAACGTGAAGGATTGACGCACAGCAACGAACGCTTCCTCGAATGGCAGCGACCGCATGTCGAGGCGCATATCGTCAGCGATGCCGCCTGTTTGCATAGCATCTAGGTGGGAGTTCGACGAACCGCCGGCAATGTGCCGAATGGTCGGCATTCGGTACTGGGCAGTAGACGGTTCAGCGGCTGCGCGATTGTTTTCCAGCGGTTTCGTCTGCACAGTTGCGTCTGCACAGTTGCATCCGTACAGCCCCGTCTGCACAGTCGCGCTCAGCGTGTCGCAATAGCGCCGGCGGCGAATCAGGCCATGCATAGCGGGATGGGCATGCATATCATGGCAAATGTTCGCACTGCGAATCAGATAGAATCCGACAGAAAGAGGATGCCATGTCCCAACAGCCGCCGATGGTCACGGTCCGTGCCGACGATCCGATGGTTGAAACGGTGATTCGGCTGGAATGGGACCAGTTCCAACGCACGGACAATGAGGGCGGCCGGGCGGCATGCCAAGGCAACTGGCCGATGTTTCACGAGATGCGGCTGAGCCAGTTCCTCACCTGGACCCCGGCGCTGCTGGCAAGCTACGAGAACGATTTACGGCAGACGGACCGCGTCGGGCGCAATCTGGTCACCGAAAAATACGCACGGATGATGGCCTCCACGGCGCCTGACATCTACCGCGAACGCATCGAACCGTATATTCCCCGACTTTCCGCACAACGGGTGGCACGCCAGGAGCAGGTAATCGCCCGGCAAGTCGCATGGGCGCGCGAATTCGCGGGCCGCTGGCCGGCGCTCGGGGAGGCGATGCGCGTGCTCACCACCGCCGAGGATACGCCTGAGCAGACGTCGTTCGAGACCTATCTGCGCGGCGAATTGGGCACGTATTCGGATGCCACTTTCGACGAATACGAGCGTCTGGTGGCGCATATCATCGAACAAGACGGCAACCTGACCGAGCAGACCGTACGCAACACGGTCCGGCTGGAGGGATATCCGGGGCTTGACGAAGCGCAGGCAGCACAGGCGCGACAGGCGGCGGCACAGGGCGCGAACTACCAGCAAGGCAGGCAAGAACCGCGCAATCCGCAAGATTCTCCATCCGGTGCGAAGGCATGAAAGGCGACGGGAAACCGGGAAATCAGGACAATCCAAGAATCATGACAATCCAGACCACGAAGGCAGGAACGGCATTTGGACACCACAACGGAAGACCATGAAGAACGCGAAACAGCGGCCGGAACCGCAACCACCGGAACCGCAACGGCCGCGGAAACCCGGAAGGAGCGCGGACGTCACCGGCTCATGATTATCGAAGGCGCGGCGCTCGTGGTTCTCATCATCCTCGCGGGCATCGGTTCTGCAATCGGCGCAAACTGGCGGGTGGAACCGTATACGGACCATATCACTGTCGGTTCGTCCAGCACCGCAATCGCGGTGAATGGCCTGTCAACCGTGCAAGAAGGCACCTACAAAGTCAAAACGACGAAACTCACCATCAAACTCACCGACACGGTCAGTGTGAATGCGATCTTGCGCGAACCGATCGGCGCCCCCGGCAAACGCCCCGCGTGCGTGTTCGTGCATGGCGCCGGGACTGGCAAGGCGTCTGAAGTGTACGGCGATATCGCCCCCGCGATGGCGTCCGCGGGCATCGTCACGTTGGTGCCGGACAAGCGGCTGGACAACTATTCATGGACAAGCCGCGACTATCAGGCCATGGCCCGCGACTATCTTGCCTCATGGAAGCTGCTGGCCGGATTGAACGACGTCAACCCCTCGCAGGTGGGCGTGTATGCGGAATCGGAAGGCACGTGGATCGCCACCGTCATGGCGAAACGACAGCCGGATATCGCGTTCATGATCCTCACATCCCCGCCGGTGGTGCCCGGGCGTGACCAGATGGCGATGGCGGCGACCTCATATGCGACCATCGCGGGTGCGCCTCAAAGCGTGGTCGATGAGCTGCCGACACTGATCAGCCTTGATTCCTCGCTTGTCGGGCTGGAGTATGCGGATTTCCCGGCACAGGATTATTACTCTGCGCTCACCATGCCGCTGCTCATCAATTACGGGACCATCGACCCGTCCATGCCCATCGAGCAGGGCGCGCGCACGCTAATCGATGCAGCGAAACGTAACGGCAATGCGAATGTGACGGTACGGTACTACCCGACGAATCACCAGATGCGTACCGGCTCATCGCTGTCATTGCCCGGATTGCCGTTGGAACAGCATTACACGCATAATCTCGAGGATTGGGCCAACGCCATCGCCGCCGGCGCCACGGCTACGGACTGGGCCACGCCGATGATCGCCGGGAGTCAGCCACATCAACGGTTTGCGGCTCCTTCCAAAACACCGCATGGCATCATCGGGTCGGTTTCTCTGGCGCTCGCGTTGATGGTGGCGCAAATCCTATGCGTGATTGCCGCTGTCATCGGGGCGGTTGCACTGTGGGTCAGTGGACGACTGCGCACATCGAGAACGCAGACGCCGATGGGGCATAATCATCAGTCCGAAGGCACGCCGGCGGGTACTCCGCGATTCGGGCGCGGCACGGCTCCCCTACTCGCCGCAAGCGTCATAGTTCCCGTATTGGTCGCCGGCGGACTCGGCTGGTATCTGGTCACGCTCGGGAAAGCGGCGTTGTCGCTGACGAATCGCGCCGACATACTGCGGCCTGGTTGGACGGTGTTGCAAATCGGCGCCGCCGTCTGCCTGTTGTTGCTGTTCCTGGTGTTCACCATGGTGATGCGCAATGTCCGCAGATATCCCGACGAGCCGTCTATCGCGACCGGCACCGGGCATGTTATCGTCGCCGCGCTCGTGCTCGCCGCGTTGACGTTGTCCATCATCGTATTCATGTTCTGGGGCCTGCGATAGCCCGTCCCCCTGTTTCTGCCGACGCTCAGCAAGTCGTCAGCGTCGGCAGAAGCTGGGAGCCCTACAGGGTGTCGGGTTTTGTGGCGGCGTCGCCATGCCATGTGTGTCGCTATGTCACGGGCGACCTTGAGCGTGGCTGGGGATGCGTCAGCCCATCCGGGCCACTATGCCGCGCGTATCGCGCGCTTCACGAGCGATACCGCGTGGCTAGCGATACCGTGTGGAGGGCGATACCGTATTGCGGACGTGGACACGTCGCGTGTTCCCGCGTTGTACGCTACTTGCGTTCGCGCCGACGGCTGGACACCGCGTTGGTCACCGCCCAAATGATGGCGATAACCACGAGCGTGACCCCGACCGCACCAATGCTGACCGCCGCGGCGACCCACGGATCCACTGCACCGAACGGCCAATTGGGAACCATGCCAGCCATGACAATCGCCACTGCGCCGAGCAAGACCAGTAACACGCCGAGTACCACAGTTCCGGCGCTGACGCCCGTCGGGGCCGGGGTATGAATGACAGACGCCGGCTCGACGGGGGCAGTTGCCTCGGCAGACCTGAAGGGTGTGCCCGTGTACATCGGCACGGTGTTGTCGCCGAGCGGATGTGACTGGCGATGCGCCTCATCCGCCGCCTGCTGCCGGCGGCGCGCCAACTCATCGAGCGGAATACCACCACGCGGAACGGACGACCCGGACGGTTCATGCGAGTCAGAGGTCTCTGAGGGTTCAGACTGTTCAACCGGTTCAGGCCGCCGGGCCACCGGCTGGGTGGCGTCCTCCCGCGAAACCGCTTGCGGTACAACCTGCGTCTGAGCGGCATCCATCGAGGAGGTCTGTTGCATGACCTTGGTCTCCGCGACCGGTTCGTCCACGTTGACGTGCTGCATGGTTACGGTTTCGACCGTATCCTGTTCCTTGACTTCACTCATTTCGTACCCTCTTTCTTGACGTTGTCAGATGAGATGCGGACATACCCCTTGCCGTTGCCCCCGTAGCTCACGCCGACCCATCCCTGAATCGTCGAAGCGTCGATGGTCAGTTCCGGCGTGGATACGAAGTCGAAATCATCGTCATTGAAATCATCGTCGTCATCCTCATCATCGCTGTCGCTGTCCGAATCGGACTTCGACAAATGAGAGGATTTGCTGTCAGACCCCGAAGAGGCGGACGGCTCAGGATTGGCCACATGACCTTGATCCGACGCCGACATATCGATGTACACGCCGTCGTCGAATCCCACCTGGACAAATCGGGAGTCAACCAGCAGATATTCGCCACCCACTCCGTTGGTGCCCATGTAACCGGCGTGTTTGAACTGGTAGGTGCAGTATTTGGGCAGTTTCACATCCACCTTGACGTCGCTCGCAATAATCCGGTAGGTGCCCGTCGGGCAGTACGACTCATAGTCATGCTCCACGTCGGTCATCTTGTGGGTGCCGTAGCGCTCACCGTAATCGCTCAGGTCGATGGTCACCTTGTCGCCGGAATAGCTGTCGCCAACGAAATAGATGCCGTCATTGAGGCGTTTGAGCGTCGTCTTGGTCGCGGTCAGGGTCGTCGAACCGTTGACATCCACCCGTTCGTAGTCTTCCGCCTGCCGGTTGATGTCAGTCAGGCAATACCCGGTGGCGCCCGCGGTGAACACCATGACTACCGTGATGAACACCGACATCCACACCAGCGGGTGCAAACCGCCGGTACGGCGTCCTTTGGCACCAAGCACGACCAGCAGAACGCCGAGTGCGACGCAGACGCATCCGATCCAACCGGTTGCCGATGCGACCATGCTGACCATTCGGGGTTCGCCATGATTATGGCTTATGACCCAGAACACCATCAGCGCCGCCGACAACAGCACCAGGCCGAACGAGGCGAGCACCACGAGCGGCCCTGCGGGCTTGCGGCGAGTGCGTACCGTGCGAGGTTGCGCGGCTTCGACCGGACGCGCAGGCTGAGCCACATACCGCGGGTACGGCTGGGGCTGCACCGGCGGGACAGGTCCCTGCCCTTGCATCGGCATCGCAGGACTGCCCGGCATGGGCGCCCCCGGCATCGGCGTTGGCGGCGCAATCGGCCTTACGCGCCCGGAACGATACGTCGTTGCGTTGAACATCACCAAGACCAACGCAAGCGCAACAAGCGAGACCCACCCGGTGATATCCCAACGCCAGCGGTCACTCATCAACCACGATATGACCGTGCTGACGACGATGAACATAGCGATTGGGGCGAACACCCACTGCCAGCCGTCACCGCCGTGCAGAACATCCTCGGCGATGATATGGCCGTCGTTGGTGACATCCGGCATCAGCAGCCACGCGAAAATGTAGGCATACACGCCGAAACCGCCGAAGAAGGCAAGGATGATGACGATGGCGCGCACCAAGGCGGGGCTCCAGCCCAGCCGATGGGCGACACCTGCGCACACACCGCCGATATACCGGTCTTCGGTACGGACCAGGCCGCTTTGCCTGACCCACCCGAAGAACATGTCGCGCCAGTCGCGTTTCGTTGTTTCGTGCGGTTCGGGCTGGCTGGAAGGATACCAATTGCCGTTGCTGGAGCCGGACTGTCCTGCCGCCGTGGAATTGGCGTATTGGCGTTGGGCGTTGTCGTCACGGCCTTGTCGGCCGCTGCGACCTTGCGCTTCGCCGGGTTGCGGCTGCCATGTAGATTGAGTTGATTGGGTTGATTGCGCAGATTGCCCAGGCTGCGTTGATTGCAACGGCTGTGCCGTCGCATCGCCGGGCTGCCGCTGCGGCATCGGCTGTTGCGATTGATCATGTGTATTGCTCATGCCTCCATTACAGCAAGCTCCCGCAGCCGAACGTATCGGGGAAACACCCGATTTATCCCTGAAAACAGGGTATGAACCCCGATGACATGCCCCAAGGGGCGCACAATGGAATCATGATGCAAACCACGAACGCCCCTCGGCGGACGAACACTCCGCCCGCCGACGCGCGGCCATATCAGGCGCCGGCTCCGCTTGCGCCGGCGAAACTGCCGCTGCTCAGGCCCAAATACGGCAGGATGCTCTGCGGTGTCTGCCGGGGCATCAGCATGCATCTGGGCATCCCCGTGTGGCTGGTCCGGCTCGCGTTCATCTGTTCCTCGTTTGTCTTCGGCGCAGGCATCATCGCCTATATCTTCCTGTGGCTGACCGTGCCGGTCGGCGATCCGGTGCGTGAGGCGCAGCGTATCAGCCCTGTCAGCCAATCGCCGCTGTCTCGCGGCAACGCCCCCTACCCGATACCCGGCGCCTCGGCCGCTGCTATGCCGCAGCCGGTCACGGTTGTTCCTGGGTATGTGCCGGGACAAGCGGGCGCCCCATCACGAACGCCTGCGCCGACTCCCGCTCCTGCTGTTTCGGTTCCGGCGACGAGTCTTCCGACCGCACAGAATACTGCCACACTGAATACTGCCACGCCAGACACAGCCATACCCGGTGCAGCCGCGGCCGGTGCGGCAACGCCATCCGCCGCCGCACCGCCGAGCACATCCTACGCACCGGCCGATGAGCGCGCGATTCCTGCCGCCGAATCGACGGAGAACGGCGAAAGTCTGCTGGACGCCATCCGCCGCGCCCCCAAACCGGCAATCATCGCCCTGTCAGGCGTCATCATGCTGATTATCAGCGGTGTCATGCTCTATACCGGGGAAACCGCAATGATCCTCCCGGCAATTATGACCGTCAGCGGCGTGCTCATCGCTTGGCTGCGATTCAACGATGGACAACGTCAGTGGCCCACCGCGATACTCGGGCTGGCGCTCCTCGTCGGCGCGTTCTGCATCACCATACTTTTGGAACCCGCCACTCCTCAGGTGCACGGCGAAACCATCCTCGCCGCAGTCGCCCTGCTGGTGGCCACCGCACTCGCCATCATCCCGTGGATCATGTCATTGGCGCGTTCCCTGAGCACCGAGCGCGCACTCAAAGAACGCGAGGAAGAACGCGCGGATATGACCGCGCACCTACACGACGGCGTATTGCAAACGCTGGCACTCATCCAGCTGCACAGCAGTGAACCGCAGACCGTGCTCGCACTGGCGCGTCAGCAGGAGCGCGAACTGCGCAACTGGCTGTATCAGGAGCGTACTCCACCCGACAAATCCGTCAGCGCAGGCATCAAGGACATCGCCGCCGAAGTCGAAGACGAATCAGGCAAAGCGATTGAGGTGGTGACGGTCGGCGACGCGCAGCCATGCACCCAGACCGACGCGCTGCTGAACGCCACCCGGCAGGCGCTGGTCAACGCGGTCACGCACGGCGGGGAGCCGATTTCCGTCTATTGCGAGGCGGGAGCAACCACCGTGGACGTCTACGTGCGCGACCACGGCGAAGGCTTCGATGTGAACGCCATACCCGAAGGCCGGCTCGGCATCCGCGAATCCATCATCGGCCGCATCAAACGCCGTGGAGGCACAGTGCAGATCGTGTCCCGGCCGCATTGGGGCACCGAAGTGCGTATGCACATGCCCATCGGCGGTACGGCGAGTCCTGCCGGCGCTCGCACGCATATCATGGACAGCGCAGGCAACGACCAGCACAGGACATCAGGAATCGAGGAGCAATGAGTCATAGCGAACAAGACGGCAACGTGGACGGCAGCGACATCCGCATCGCCGTCGTCGACGACCACGAGATGTTCAGGGCTGGCGTTATCGCCACCTTGCAAACAGATTTCGATATCGTCGGGCAGGCGGGTGATGTCGAGGGTGCCATCGAGATGATTGCGCAGACCAAGCCCGATGTCGTGCTCCTCGACGTGCATGTGCCTGGCGGCGCAGGTGGTGGAGGTACGGAAATCCTCACCCGTTCGCACCCGCTCTCCCCTGATTCCGTGTTCCTGGCGTTGAGCGTCTCGGATTCGCCTCAGGATGTCGGCTCGGTGATCCGGGCAGGGGCTCGCGGATATGTGACCAAGACGATAACCGGCGATGATTTGGCCAGCTCCATCAGACAAGTGCACGAAGGATACGCCGTGTTCTCCCCCAAACTCGCCGGATTCGTGCTATCCGCCTTCCAAAACGGCGGCATCGCGCCCGAAGGCGAAATCCACGACGATGAGCTCGACAGGCTGTCGGCGCGCGAACAGGAAGTCATGCGGCTGATTGCCCGCGGATACACGTACAAGGAAGTCGCAGCTGAGCTGTTCATCTCGGTGAAAACTGTGGAAACCCACGTCAGCGCAGTGCTGCGTAAACTCCAGTTGTCCAACAGGACCGAGCTGACGCGTTGGGCGGCGGACCGGCGCATTGTGTGAATGGCGGACGATGGCGGTCCGATTGTCCGATTGAGCTGCCCGCTTGAACCGGCTGATTGAACCGCATCGTCGGGATAATCAGGACAAGCCGAGCACTGCGCGCGCCTGGTCAGCGGATATGAACGTCACCCCGCGCAAACCGGCTATTCTTGCACCACGCGCGTTACGGGGATTGTCGTCGAAAAACACCGTGGACTGCGGGTCGACACCGAAGCGATCAATCGCGCGCAGATAAATCACCGGGTCAGGCTTGAGCAGACGCTCCTGCGACGAAACAAGCGTGTCTTGCAATCGGCTGAACACATCGAATCGCGAATGCGCGATATCAACCGCCTCCGTGGTGAAATTCGTCAGGCCCCACACCCCGACGCCGGCAGATTGCAAGTCATCGACCAGCTGCTCCATACCGTCCAACACGCCGAAAATCGCCCGTTCCTCATGCTCGAGCCACATCCGCAGCACCCACGTGACCGCCGGACCGTGGTGGCGTGAGTATTCGGCAAGGACATCCTGCGTCGGGACGCCGGAATCGAGCAAGCGGTCGATGAAATCGTAGCCCCATTCGTCCGCGGGATCGAAGAACATGTCGATCACGCCCTGGGGATACAAGCCCTCAAGTGCGCGCCACGGACGCCAATCCAGCAGAACATCGCAATAATCGAAGATGACGTCGGTGATCGGGCCGCCGTGCGGGGCGATGATGGTCTCGCCTGCATGGAATGGCGACTCTTGATTGTTGATGTTGACAATGTTCTCGTGATTACGCTCGCTCATGACTCTTATTGTCGCGCACAGCGGTGTCAATGATTGTTGATGTGTCAGCTGGTGGCATCGAGTGGCGCTATCGGGCGATGCTGCTGGGCGACACTGCAGAACGACGCTCCCGGGTGGTATGGCCGAGTGATTTGGCCGAGTGTCTGAGCTTGATGAGGCAGCCGTTGTATCGTGTCAATCTGGCTTAAGCGGTGCCATCACTGTTTCCGGGCTGCCTCGGCGTTCAATCTGTATGGTTTGAGGGGCAGGGCCGATAGAGGATGGTGGCTGCTGGATGAAGGATGGGATTTGACGGGCAATCGGACATCATCACGTCCCTGCACCGAATCGGAGCACGCCGGGCGGAATAGGAATCAGTTCACGCCGGCACCGGGCCGCACCCGGCCGCCAGCTGGGATGCGGTCGTGAACCCGCGGAATCCCAAGGATTTGCTTGCACCACAACAATCAACCACCGCCCGGACCGCCCCGGGGTACCCGAAATGCGGACTAGATCGGAGAATACGAGTCGAAAACCGATCCAGTCCACAAAGGTGCACGCCATCACGCACCCCGCAACCATGGCCGCACCGCGAATCCGCAGCACATCAACAATCTGCCAGCACCACGAAGACTAGCCGCCGGCGCACCGGCTGCGCAACCGTCCAGCCCCACGGACCGAATCGGGAATCGCATGACGATATCGGAACCAGTCCGCACAGGGATCGGAACGCCCTCGGCCACCAGCCACGGCACCACCACAGAACCGCGGAATTCCGACAACCCACTCACACCATCACCATCAGCCGCCGGCTGGCCGACCACCCCGACCATCCGAGTCGCGGACCAAATCGGAAAACGCAAGCCAAAGACCAATCCAGTCCACAAAGGCATCCGCCGTCAACCCTCCATGCAACCACGGCCACACCGCAAACCGCGGCACATCAACGATCCGCCGACGCCAAAAAGACCAGCCGCCGGCGCACCGGCCGCGCAACCACCCAGCCCCACGGACCAAACTGGAAATCGCACGACGACATCGGAGCCAGTCCACGCCGGCATCGGGACACACCCGGCCGCGCAAACTGTTCACGCCAATCAAGTCAGCATCGGCAAGCGCGGTCATCTCTCCGCTTCTACCGACACTGAGACACTCTCAGCGTCTGTAGAGGGTTACGGGATACACGACACGGGGTTCCCGAGGTCGGACAACACATGATGCGTTGCCCGGAATCCGATCTCACGATACGTCCGTCGGAACTCAATCGCATGACATGTCGACCGAAACCCAATCGCGAGGTTTTCGGCTTGGTAACAAGAAACCCCGCGGGTTGAACCCACGGGGTATTGCGGACAGGGCGAGATTCGAACTCGCGGTGGCTTGCACCACAACGGTTTTCAAGACCGTCTCCATAGACCGCTCGGACACCTGTCCATGCGTTTGCACGCACAAACGGTTATGTTACCACAAGGTCTGCATCAGACTGCGGACCAGCGAAAACATACCTGCACGATACGCGTGCAAACGCGAATCAAAAGAAAGGCTCAGGCCTCCCACTTGCGCGGTTCGATGACTTCCTTGCCGCCCATGTACGGACGCATGGCCTTCGGGATCTCGATGGAACCGTCAGCCTGCTGATGGTTTTCGAGAATCGCGACCAGCCAGCGGGTGGTGGCCAGCGTGCCGTTCAACGTAGACACCGCGCGGGTGGAGCCGTCCTCGGTACGCTCACGGATGTTCAAACGACGCGCCTGATACTCGGTGCAGTTCGAAGTGGACGTGAGCTCGCGGTAGCGGTTCTGCGTCGGCACCCAGGCCGCGCAGTCGAACTTGCGAGCAGCGGAAGCGCCCAGATCGCCGGCGGCGGTGTCGATGATGCGGTACGGCACCTCGACCTTGCCCAGCATCTCCTGCTCCATCTGCAACAGATGCTGATGCTCGGCGCGGGAGTTCTCCTGCTTGCAGTAGACGAACATCTCAACCTTGTCGAACTGGTGGACGCGGATGATGCCCATCGTATCCTTGCCGGCGGCACCCGCCTCGCGACGGTAGCAGCTGGACCAGCCGCAGTAGCGCAGCGGGCCGTTGTCAAGATCAAGAATCTCGTTTTCGTGCATGCCGGCGAGCGCGACTTCAGACGTACCGACCAGATACTGGTCATCCGGCTCACGCAGACGGTAGATTTCGTCCGCATGGGAGTTGAGGAAGCCGGTGCCGGCCATGACTTCGGGGCGCACGAGCGTCGGGGTGATGGCGAGCGTGAAGCCGTGCTCCTCAGCCTGGTCGACGGCCATGGTGAGCATGGCTATCTGCAGTCGGGCGACCGCACCACGCAGGAAGTAGAAGCGGGAGCCGGAGACCTTGACGCCACGCTTCATATCGATGCCGGCAACGCCTTCACCGAGCTCGAGGTGGTTCTTCGGTTCGAAGCCTTCCGCGGCGAAATCGCGGATGGTGCCGACCTTCTTGACGACCACGTAGTCATCCTCGCCGCCTTCCGGGGCTTCCGGCTCGACGATGTTGCTGAGCTTCCACATCGCGGTCGTGTACTCGGCCGCGGCCTGGTCTGCAGTGTCCTTGTATTCGGAGACCTTATTGGACAGCTCCTTGGTCTGGGCGATGATCTTCGCCTTCTCCTCAGGAGCGGCGGTGGCGATCTTCTTGCCCATGTCCTTCTGTTCGGCGCGCGCGGCTTCGAACGCCTTGAGCGACTCGCGACGGGTTTCGTCGGAGCGGAGCACCTCGTCGACAAGTTCCACGGATTCCCCGCGCTTGCGCTGGGATTCCTTCACGATGTCCGGATGTTCACGGATGAATTGAATATCAAGCATAGTTCAAGACTAATGCGGCAAGCCGACACGTGACTGCTGGCAGTAGGTGCCGGCGCCGGCAACGCGAAACAATTCGTGGAGGGACCGTCAAATTCTCGAGATTTGCCCATGGACATCCCAGCGAAACAGGTAAGAATGGAACCTATGCAGTCGTCCAAGATGCCTATAGCGGTTGTTGTTATCGCAATCATCGTCGCGGTCGTAGCGATTGGTGTCGCCGTGTTCTTCCTTGTCCGCCATCTGCGTCGCCAGCATGTCGCCAAGGTACTTGAACAGCGGGAAGACGACCAAGTCCATTACGCGTTCATCATCAATCCATCCAAACCGCAGGCCAATGAACGGCGTCGCCAAATCAAGTCGTTCTGCGAAAGCAAAGGCATCAAACAAATCGAGTTCATCGACACGCAGCTTGACAAGGACGGCCGCGCGTGCGCACTCGAAGCACTCGGACATGGCGCTGACGTCGTGGTCGCGGTAGGCGGCGACGGCACGGTGCGTACGGTGGCGAGCGCGATGTCGGGCAGCGGACACGCGATGGGCATCCTGCCGATCGGGACGGGCAATCTGTTCGCCCGCAATCTCAACATTCCCGTGGATGACTTCGAGGCGGCCCTGACCATCGCCACATCGCACGGTTCGAGGAAGGTCGACGTCGGACGCCTATCCCTGCTGGACGACCCGAACGAAGACCACCCGCATGCGTTCATGATTATCGGCGGTGTCGGCTTCGACGCGCAGATGATCGAGGAGACCGATCCGCAACTCAAGAAGAACATCAGCTGGCTGGCCTACTTCGTCAGCGGGGCGAAGAACCTGTTCACGCCGAAATTCAAGGCGGATGTGACCGTGACCGACGCACACGGCAACACGCACACGGTTGACGGACTCGTGTTCCGCACGTTCATGGCCGGCAATTGCGGCGAAATACCGGTGTTTTCGCTGATGCCCAGCGCGTCCTATGATGACGGGCTGCTTGATTTCGAGATTATCGACACGACCGGCGGCCTGCTCGGCTGGGCGAACCTGTTCAATGACGTGGTCCATCAGACCATCACCAAGAAGCCGCAGCAAAGCCCGCTGTCCACGAATTCGACCATCGAGCAGATGCAGGGCGTCAGCGCCGAAATCAAGCTGGAAGAGTCGGCACTTGCGGAGGTGGACGGCGACATGCTCGGCCGTACACGGCATATCCTCATCACCGTTGATCGGCAATCGCTGACCGTGCGCGCCCCGGAAAGCGACCCGGCCAAAGCGAGCGCAGCGGCGCCGGCATCCGCAGCGGCAACAGCGTCAGGAACGGCCTCCGTCTCCACGGCCGCGCCCGTGATCGTGACCGTGCCAGCATCGGCACCGCAGTCTGAGTCTGGCTCCGCACCCAAGTCGCCATCAGTACGCGCCTCCGCCCCCGCAACTGCACCTGCGACAGCGCCCGGCAACAGCAATCTGAATCAATCGCGCTGAGCATCCGCCGGCAACACGTCGTCTTGTTCGCGTTCATCGACGTCGGATACCACACGGGCGACATGCAACGCCAGATAAGCGATTTCCGCGGGGGTCAGCTCCGCGCCCAATCGGATTGCGACGACATCGGCGATTTTCCGTGCGCACCGCACCTGATCGGGATAGGATTGCTTGATCGCCTCGATTACCGGCTCGGGCTCGCCGTCCAATTGGCGGCCTTGATAGATGCGCACGAACAGGTAGCGCAGATGCGTGATGAACCGGCCGACACTGACATTGTGCTGGCCGAGCGAAATATTGTAAGTCTTCTCGATGATGACAAGCATCTGCTGGATGACGCCCGTCATGGTATAGGTATACGACAAATCCCCGTTGGAAAAGCCCGCATTGACCAGATGCAACGCGAACGCCATCGCCTCGCTGCGGGGCAGGACATCATGCAGACTGTCATTGAGCGCTGAAACCAGCGCTTCCCCTTGGACGTACTCCTTGGCGTACAAGGAACGGACCTCCGCGTCGAGCGGATATTCCACGGAGGTGCCGCGCTTGGCCCGACGCAACGCGCCGACCACGTGGTCGGCGAGCGCCATGACGAGCGTAGGCGTCTGTTCGGCTTGTTGGCCGAGTCCCACGCGCGTCATGGCGTCGGTGACCAGCCGAATCGTCTCCGGAGGAATATCCGCGAGCAATTCGGCTACATGATCGGGATCGCGGCCGTCGGAAGGAACGAATTTCCGCACGACTTTGGAGTCGTCAACCCTCTGGCCGGGCTTGGCTTTGAAACCAAGGCCCCGGCCGGTGAGAATGACCTCCTGGTCGCCGTCGCGCGCAAGCACGACATTGTTGTTGAAAACGCGGAGAATGTCCACGACGTTCCTTCCGATCAGCCCGCGATTCAGCGGGAGATCTCCAGGACGGCGTCTCCCGGCTTGACGTCGATGCCCGTCTTCGGGGTCACGCCGCCAAGCGCCGCGGTGTTCAGAACCGTCATCAAAGTGACGGTGTTAAAACCTGCCGCCTTGACTTTATCAAAGTCCACGGTCACCAGCTTGTCGCCGGCGTTGACGCGTTGACCCTTGGTGACGGCCGGGGTGAAGCCCTCGCCGTTCATCTTGACCGTATCGATGCCGACGTGCACGAGCACTTCGACCCCGTCATCGGTCTTGATGCCGAAGGCGTGACCGGTTTCGGCCACCGTCGACAGCTCGCCGGACACCGGGGCGTACACGGTGGAGTCAGTGGGCTGGATGCCGACGCCCTCGCCAAGCGCGCGGGAGGCGAACACCGGGTCGCCTGCTTCATCCAAGGAAATGACGTGGCCGGCAACCGGAGCGACAACCGTATCGGTCGCGGTCTTGGTCGCGGTAGCGGTAGCAGTTGCGACAGTATTGTTGCTCGCGGCGGCCGGGGCTGCCGGGGCTTCGACCTCGTCCATCGCCTGCTGGGCTTCCACCGCATGATCGGCGGCCTTCTGCTCCGGGGTGCGGTAGTCGAGCGTGATAATCAGGAACATGGACACGAAGAACGCCACGGCGATGGCGATCGCATAGACCCACATCTGGCTGAACACCGGGATGGTCAGCAGCGAGGTGAAGGCGAAGGCCGTGGTGGTCACGCCGTGCACGACCTGGCCGTTGGCGAGCGTAGACGGGAAGATCCAGCCGAGAATCGCGATGACCACACCACCGATGAAGCAGCCGATGAGCATGCGCTTGTACACCAGCTTGTAGCGCAGGTGGATGCCGTACAGGCTCGGCTCGGACACACCGCCGAGCAGGCCTGCCATGAGCGCGCCGAACGCGGTCTGACGCATGTCGACGTTCTTCTCGCGCATCGCGATGACCAGCACGCCGGCGGTCGCGCCGAAGCAGGCGAAGTTCCACACGCCCATCGGGCCCTGAATGAAGTCGTAGCCCAGCGTGTTGATGTTGACCAGCATGAGGGCGTTGAGCGGCCAGTGCAGACCAAGCGGCACGAGGAACGGATAAAGCATAGGAATGAGGATCGCGAAGATGAACGGCGCGTTGTTGTTCAGCCATGCCAGGCCGACGCCGAGGCCGTTGCCGACCCACACGCCCAACGGGCCGAGCAGGAAGGCGGTGACCGGGATCATGATGACCATGGACAGGAACGGCACGAACACCATCTGCACGCTGTCGGGGATGATCCGCTCGAGGCCCTTGTACACGAGCGCGAGCACGGCGACCATGAACAGCGGCACGAACACGGAGCCGGAGTAGTCGTTGAGCTGCAACGGCAGGCCGAACACCTTGGTGGTGCACGACTGGGTGCCCAGCGTGGCGTTGGTCACGCAGTTGAGGGCGCCCTTGGCCGCGGCCAGACCGCTCTTGTCACCGAAGATGCCCGACCACTTGTCAGGCGCGGACAAGGCCATGAACTGCGGGGTCATGAGGGCCGCCATGATGGTGGCGCCGACCCAGCCGTCGACCTTGAGCTTCTTCGCGCCGTTGTAGGCGATCATGATCGGCAGGAAGTAGAACACGCCCTCATACGCGGCCTTGCACAGCAGCAGGGTCGGGCTTTCCGTGTCGTTGGAGATGACATGGCAGGCGATGAGCACGTTGAGGATCGCGATGATCAGCGACGCACCAAGCAGCACGTTGATGATCGGACGGAACGTGTCGGACAGGAACTCGAAGAAGTTGTCCACCCACGCGTGCTTGCCCTTGACCTTGGAACGCTCCTGGGCCTTGACTTCGGCGTTGGACAGCTTCTTGGAGCCGTCGTTGTTGACTTCGCCGCCGCCGATATTGGCCATTTGCGGCAGCTGCATAATCTTGTCGTACATGGAGGCGACACCGCCGCCGATGACGACCTGATACCGGTTGCCGCTCTGCGGAACAGCGCCAAGCACGCCCTTCATGTGCTCGAGTCGGTTCTGGTCTACCTTGCCTGCGTCGACAAGCTCGAAACGCAGACGGGTGGCGCAATGCGTCAGGCTCTTGATATTGCCCGGACCACCGACCGCGTCGATGATCTGCGAGGCAGTTGATTCAGCCATCGTTTTTCCTTCCTTGGGCTGTTCTTCCACTTCGTATTCACAAGGCGTCAACAAAAAAGACCCGAGGCTCGGCGGCAGATATGACAGTACCACCATGTCTCAGGTCTTGCGTCTTGTTTGACTTGCAACCCTGCAATAAACGAATCGGTTACACTATAGCGCCGCACTTCGTTTCTTGCAAGCATCTTCGCGGGCATTTGCGGATTGAATCATCCCAAGCCGCGGATTTTCAAGGAAGATGCCGCGTTGGCGCGTGGCTACTGGTACGAGGTCGCGGGTGCGCGGAGCGCGGGTGCCTGGTCACAGACACGTGGACGCGGGCGGACCGGCGAGACGATGCCGGTTGCCGCAATCACCGAATCGGCCCCGACGCCCGTATGTCGCCAATCGTATGCAAACGATAGCAATCAAGAGGAATACGATGATTCCGCCAATGCAAACGTTTCATTCCTGACGCGAGAAGCGAAAATCAGCGATCGTTGCCGTATGTCGGGACGCCTCCGGGCGAACATCCAAACGACGTGGCACAATTGAAGACATGGTAGCAAAAAATGCGGGTCTTCCCGCCACCCCAGCTGATCTGATTGATGTCGACGAGGTCATCAGCGAGTACTATGACATCGTTCCCGACGTCAACGTCCCCGAGCAGCGCGTGAGCTTCGGCACGTCCGGCCACCGCGGCTCCTCCCTGAAGACCTCGTTCAACGAGGCCCACATCGTCGCCATCTCCCAGGCCATCGCCGAGCACCGCAAGGCCTCCGGCATCACCGGCCCGCTGTACCTCGGCCGCGATACCCACGCCCTGTCCTTGCCGGCGTGGAAGACCGCTATCGAGGTGCTGGTCGCCAACGGTGTGCGTGTGCGCATCGATTCGCGCGACGATTTCACCCCGACGCCGGTCGTCTCCCAGGCTATCCTGACGCACAACCGTGCGGCTGACGGCACGCAGCGCTTCTCCGGCGACGACCTCGCCGACGGCATCGTCGTCACCCCGTCGCACAACCCGCCCACCGACGGCGGCTTCAAGTACGATCCGCCGACCGGCGGCCCGGCCCCGGCTGAGACGACGAATGCAATCGCCAAGCGCGCCAACGAGCTGCTGCCTGATTTCAAGAACGTCAAGCGCGTTCCGTTTGAGCAGGCCGTCAAATCCGATCTCGTCGAGCGTTTCGACTTCCGCAAGCATTACGTCGAGGATCTGGGCAACGTCATCGACTTCGACGTGATCAAGTCCTCCGGCGTGCGTCTGGGCATCGACCCGCTGGGTGGCGCGTCCGTCAACTACTGGCCGCTGGTCAACGAAGTGTACGGCACCTCCATTGAGGTTGTGCGCCCGCAGGTCGACCCGACCTGGCGCTTCATGACCATCGATCACGACGGCAAGATCCGTATGGATCCGTCCTCGCCGTACGCGATGAAGGGTCTCGTCGACTCGCTCAACAACGGAGCTTGGGACAAGTACGATCTCGTCGGCGGCACCGACCCGGACGCCGATCGTCACGGCATCGTGTGCCCTGACTGGGGCGTCATGAACCCGAACCATTACATCGCCGTCGTTGTCGAATACCTGTTCGGCAAAGACAAGAACGGCAACCCGAACCGTCCGGATTGGCCCGAAGGCACCGGCATCGGCAAGACCCTCGTGTCTTCCTCGCTGATCGACCGCGTGGCCGCCTCCATCGGTGCCAAGCTCGTCGAGGTGCCGGTCGGCTTCAAGTGGTTCGTCGATCCGCTGTTCACCGGCGAAGTCGCCTTCGGCGGCGAGGAAAGCTCCGGCATGAGCTTCCTGCGCAAGGACGGCCGCGTGTGGACCACCGATAAGGACGGCCTGATCCCCGACCTGCTCGCCGCGGAAATCACCGGCAAGATGGGCAAGAACCCGGCAGAACTGCACAAGGACCAGGTCGCGCGCTTCGGCGAGAGCTGGTACAAGCGTATCGACACGCCGACCACTCTCGAGCAGAAGCAGAAGTTCGCCAAGCTCACCGGCGACGACGTGACCGCCACCACCCTGGGCGGCGAGGAAATCACTGCGAAGCTCACCAAGGCTCCAGGCAATGACGCGCCGATCGGCGGTCTCAAGGTGACGACCAAGAACAACTGGTTCGCCGCCCGCCCGTCCGGCACCGAAAACATCTACAAGGTGTACGCCGAATCCTTCGACTCCCCCGAAACCCTCGACAAAGTACTCGAGGAAGCGACCGAAGTCGTGGACAAGGCGCTGGCCGAGTGACACCGCGCTGATCGCCGCGGCCCGATCGCGGCGGCTTGAGCAGTCCAAGACCCCGTTGCGGAATGTCTCCGCAGCGGGGTCCTTGCGTTGCCTGCAAACGAGAGAAAGCTCACTGCCGAATTACTGGATTTACGGAATGTCCTTGTGACGGGCCTTTTACGTTACCGGCGGATTGTTTTTCATGTATGAGGCGCGTTGTGCGACCACCCAGTCGCGCAACGAGCCAGTGGATGGCCGAATCAACCGTTTCAGCGGTCCACACGGCTGCAGTGTGAGGATTCGCCCACACAACGACCGGTCGACAACCCCGGATCGATGATTCAACGCCGTCCGCGCTCCATCGTGTGAGAATCCGCTCACACACAGACCCGTCAGGCAATCCCGACCGGCGATATGGAACGAGCCTTGCCTTCCTGTGATGAGAAAAGCAAGGCTCGAATAGAAGGGGACTCTGATCGCCCCGAGGCACTGTCACTGCACAACAGCATCCTCAGTAGCCATCACCTCGGATTCCACCTGCGAGCTTTCAGCAGCCGGCAGCATGGAACGCCGAGCGGACGCGACTTCGAACAGTTCATCGACATGGTCGATTTCCTGCTTGCTCATGCGATTGC
>RRZT010046038.1_pt1 | contig 23341 bp, 21 predicted proteins | sample 2165551 | NCBI WGS metagenome assembly RRZT01 (sample SAMN10456910, study PRJNA506462) | wastewater metagenome | biome: wastewater; feature: sludge; material: wastewater sludge; isolation source: wastewater sludge with Escherichia coli K12::gfp cells carrying plasmid... | place: USA: Moscow, Idaho... | reverse complement strand
TGAACGGGAGTACTTAAAAAAAGTTTTTGCTGGATCCGATATGTCATATCGACTTCATGTAGAGAAGGGTAAGTATCAACTTTATTTTCCAGCAACCATAGGTGGCAATAAAATCGTCATTTATTTGTCAGATTATCAACGTTATGGAAAGTATGGCTCTTAGTCCAATTAAAATAGGATGGATCGCTAATGCGAGTCGGCGTTGATTGTTCGTAGAGTGGGTAACTTCGTTTAAATTTATTAGAGAGTTTGGGGCAATTTCGCTAAGTTAGTTGTTGGTAGAGAGTAAGTTGCGTCGCGTGCGGTTTGAAAAAGGCCACGTTTTGCGTGGCCTTTTATGTGGTGAAAATTGGGCTGTTAAAAGGGAAGTTTGAAGCCCGGGGGGAGACTTAGACCAGAGGCGGCTGAGCCCATTTTTTCTGCGGTGGCAGCTTCAACTTTGCGGTTTGCATCGTTAATGGCTGCGGCGATAAGATCTTCGAGCATATCTTTGTCGTCCATGGTCGCGGGGTCTATTTTTACCCGACGTACGTCATGTTTGCAGGTCATGGTGATGCTCACCATCCCAGCGCCGGATTGGCCTTCAACTTCAATTTTGCCCAATTCTTCTTGAGCTTTTGCGACGTTTTCTTGCACCTGTTGTGCTTGTTTCATGAGGCCTGCAATACCGCCTTTGAGCATGTGGTTCTCCTTGTAGTTAAGCGGGTTGAATAGTATGTGGGAGTATTTGCGCACCAAAGTGCGAGATAAGCCCTTGTACAAACGGGTCATTTTGAAGTGATTCTGTTGCTTTGGCTAGTGTTTCGTTCCGCTCGGCTTGGTTGAGTTGCTCGGCGGAATATTGGGTAGGGGCGCTTAGAATTTCGAGCTGGATTGTTTGCCCTTGATGCTGACTGAGCGCAGTTTTGAGTTTTTCGTGCGTGCCGGGGTTTAGGAGGTGGGCGTGCTGGGGGGCAAGCTTTAGGCAGATGTGTTCTGGCGTGCTTTGGGCTTGCCATTCGCAGCGGCGTGCCATTTCCCTGGCAACGGGGGAAATGTCGAGTGCTTCGACAATTTTTCGCCAATTTTCATGAATATCTTGCGGTGTGCTGGTATGGGTTGCGACTGGTGGCGAGGTAGTGACCGGCGCATCTTCCCACGGAGGGGCGGGGGGAACGCTTTCGGGCAGTGATTGCGTGACTTCTTCTAGTATTTGAGGCGGTGGGGCCGGGGGGGTGATGGCTTGCGCTGGTGGGGTAGCCGGTGTGAGGATGGCCGCAGGCGCCGCGTCAGACTTTGGGCGTGGGGCGGCACCGCCTAGGGCCGCTGCGTTGGGGGGTGTTTGCCCGGGGTTGGTTTCGGGGTAAAAGGCGGCGAGGCGAAGCAGACTCATGCAAAAGCCTGCGTAATCGTCCGGGGCTAAAGCTAGATCTTCTCGACCGTGAATGGCGATTTGGTAGGCCATTTGGACAAATTCGGGGCTAAAGGTTTGGGCGTAGGGGGCCAGGCGGGCGCGTTCAAATTCATCGCTAATGGCTTCTGGCGCAAATTGGGCGACGGCCAGGCGTTGCAGCAAACTGGCGAGGCTTTGAAGGGCAGTGTGAAAGGCCAGGCTGCGCGTTTGCATGGTGTCTGCAATGGCGAGCAGGGCGGCGACATCTTTTTGCGACAAGGCGTCGAGTAGGGCGAAGAGGTAGTCGTCCCCCACGGTGCCAAGCATGGTTTGAACGCCTTCGTTTTCGACTTTGCCGGCCCCGTGGGCGATGGCTTGGTCCAGAAGCGAGAGGGCATCTCGCATGGAACCAGCGGCGGCTTTGGCGATGTGGCGCAGGGCGGCGGGTTCGAAAGGGACTTGTTCTGCTTCTAACAGGCGCGTGGCGTGTTCGATGATGTGCCCGGGCGGCATTTGCTTGAGGTTAAATTGCAAGCAGCGCGAGAGCACGGTAACGGGGATTTTTTGTGGGTCGGTTGTGGCCAGAATAAATTTAATATGCTCGGGCGGCTCTTCCAGCGTTTTAAGCATGGCGTTAAAGGCGGCGTTTGAGAGCATGTGAACTTCGTCGATCACGTAGACTTTATAGCGGCCTCGGGTGGGAGCATAGCTTGCGTTTTCGAGCAGCTGGCGCATTTCGTCGACGCGGGTGTTGGTGGCGGCGTCGACTTCTAGGAGGTCGATAAACCGACCTTCGTCAATTTCTTTGCAGGAGGTGCATTGGCCGCAGGGGGTAGGGGTGAGGCCGGTCTCGCAATTGAGCGATTTGGCCAAGATGCGGGCAATGGTGGTTTTACCCACGCCCCGTGTGCCGGTAAAAAGATAGGCGTGATGCAGGTGGCCTGTTTGTAGTGCGTGGGTGAGTGCGCGCACAACATGTTCTTGTCCCACGAGGGTTTCAAACGTTTTGGGGCGCCACTTGCGGGCGAGGACTTGGTAGCTCATAGCGGGCGGTTTGGTGGGGGCATGAAGTTAGGCGTTTGAGGCCGGGGTATAAGGCAGGTTTTCGATGCTTAAGGGCGGCCCTTCTGGGTGTTGAAGGTGTAGGCTTTGGGCTTCCAAGGCACTGATTTGGGCGGAGATGAGCATCTGTATGCCTCCTGCCGGGTGCGGTGCGCAAAGCACAACATGTCCGGCGGCTTGTTCGCCAAATTCTGGGGCAAACAGTTCTGTACCGGGAGGGCAGATTTCTTGGCTTGCGGCGCGTGCGCGGCACGTGCGTTTTTTGAGTTTCCCCAGGTATTTTGTGCGGGCGATAACTTCCTGACCGGGGTAGCAGCCTTTGTTAAAGCAAACACCCTCTAAAAGGTCTAGATTGAGCATCTGCGGTATAAATAAATCTTGGGTGGAGGTGCTGACCCACGGCCAGCCAGCTTGGATGCACGCTTGTGTAAAGGCGTGTGGATCTGCTTCTAGCCCGGCCGGAGGCGTGGGGGTGCAGAGCAAATAAGCCTCTTGAGAAAGCGCTAAGTAAGTGCCTTCGTCGCGCTGTGCCCAGTGCATGTTGGCGATGGCCTCACCCAGTGTTTGAATGTTGGTGCTGCCAAGGCAAGCGAACAGCTGTTGTTCGACGGGTTCCGAGAGGCTGACTTTGCTGCGTAGTACATACATACGCAGTTTTTTGACGATGCCCGGTGCAATGTCGCGAGGTAGAGCGAGTCGAAAGCCATTTTCAATACGCCATACCAAAAAAATGCCAAGCGTCCGGCCTTTGGGTGTGTTGAAGCTGCTCCAGCTCAGGCCATTTTCTGGCAGGTGAGTGATTTGGCTAGAGAGCAGATTTTGTAGAAAAGTGGCTGCATCGGCGCCTTGTGCATCAAAGTAGGCTAAGTCGGTAGGAAAGTATGCGGGCATAGGGGGACTCAAAGAAAGCTTGGGTAATGAAGTATTATAGGAGCTTATGAATTTGACAGCGTTCGATTGTGGTTTAAATGAAAAAAATACTCTTTGGCATGCTGCTGGCCTTGGTGTTTGCCGGGGCCGGTTTGGTTTGGTTGGCCCAGCGGCCCATGCAATTTCAAAACGACTTACTGGTTGTGCGTATTACGCCCGGTGCCGGTATTGAGCAGGTGGGCGAGGCGCTACACCAAGCCGGCTTGCCTCTGCCCGTGTGGGTGCAAATGTTGATTGGGCGCGCCAAGGGCTATAACGGCAAGTTGCGGGCGGGGTACTACGAATTCAAGAGCGGGCTGTCTTTTTTAGAGATTTTAGGCAAGATTGCACGCGGTGAAACAACGCAGGTTAAAGTCCGCATTATTGAAGGCTGGACGTTTGCCAAAATCCGTCAGAGTTTGGAGCAAAACTCGGCTTTGACGATTGATACGGTTGGCATGTCTGAGGCAGATTTGCTCAGCGCGGTGGGCTCTCAGGCCAAGCAGGCGGAGGGTTTGTTTTTTCCGGCCACTTACACGGTCGATAAGCTCACCAGCACGCGGGAGGTGTTTCGTCAAGCTTATGAAGTGGGGCGGCAGCGTTTGGCTAAAGCTTGGGCGCAGCGCACGCCGGGTTTGCCCTTGGCAAATGCGTATGAAGCGTTAATTTTGGCTTCGCTCATCGAAAAAGAAACCGGCTTGGCCGCAGACCGGGGCAAAATCGGTTCCGTTTTTATCAACCGTCTGCGTTTGGATATGCCTTTGCAAACGGATCCTACGCTTATTTACGGGATGGGTGATATGTATGATGGCAAGTTGGGCCGGGAAGATAAGTACATCGACCATCCCTACAATACCTATAAATATAAAGGTTTGCCGCCCACGCCCATTGCTGCCGCCGGGGATGCGGCTTTGCTTGCCGCAACACAGCCACCGAAAACAGATTTTTTATATTTTGTGGCCCGTGGTGACGGTTCGAGCCAGTTCTCACAAAATTTAGATCAACATAACCGGGCGGTGAATACTTATTTGAAAGGTGCGCCATGAGTGTACGCGGACGGTTTATTAGCTTTGAGGGCATTGATGGGGCCGGCAAATCAAGCCAAATTCAGGCATTGGTTACGGCTTTGGAAGCCGCAGGACACCCGGTGCTGGTGACGCGTGAGCCGGGGGGCACGCCTCTGGGTGAGCGTTTGCGAGAGTTGTTATTACACCAGTCGATGCATTTAGAAACAGAAGCCTTGTTGATGTTTGCCGCGCGGCGCGAGCATTTGGCACAGGTGATTGAGCCCGCTTTGTCGCGTGGGACTTGGGTTGTTTCCGATCGTTTTAGTGATGCCAGCTATGCGTATCAAGTGGGGGGCCGGGGTTTGGATGTGCTGAAATTTGAAGCGCTGGAAGCTTGGGTGCACCCGGGGTTTGCGCCGGATTTATGTCTTTTGTTCGATGTTCCCGCTCAGCTTGCCGCAGAACGCGTGGCGGCTGGGGCTCAGCAAGACCGGGCGGCGCCAGACCGATTTGAGCAAGAGAATCTGGCCTTTTTTGAACGCGTTCGCCACGCCTATTTAACGCGAGCTAAGGCGCACGCCGCACGTTTTGCTGTGATTGATGCTTGTGTGGATAAAGCAAGCGTCACTCAAGCCATGCTTGAACATGTACGCAGCCGGGGATGGTTGTGATGAGCGTGTTACCTTGGTTGCAGCAGGATTGGGCGGATCTTCAGACTCGGCGGGGACGTTTGCCGCATGCGTTGCTATTTTCTGGCCCGGCGGGGATGGGCAAGCGTGATTTTGCACAACAGCTTGCGGCCAGTTTGTTATGCGTGGCGCCTGGTGCGGATGGTTTGGCTTGTGAGCAGTGTGTGGGCTGTCGCTTGCGCCAAGCGGGCAATCATCCGGATCTTTTTTATTTAGTGCCCGCTAGCGATGAGGAAACGTCAGAGAGCCCGGCCTCTGAGGTCAGTGAGACGTCTGACAAAGCAGAAAAAGCAAAATCTAAGCAGATTGTGATTGAGCAAATTCGTCAGCTGCAGAGTGCTTTGACGCTCAAAGGGCATCAGAGTGCTTGCCGAGTGGTTGTGATCGACCCGGTGGAGGCGATGAATACGCACACGGCCAATGCGCTTTTGAAATTGCTGGAGGAGCCCCCATTTGGGGTGCAGTTTTTGCTGATTTCTGCCCAAGCATGGCGGATTTTGCCTACTATTTTAAGTCGCTCCCAACGGGTGAATTTACGTCAGCCTCAAAAAGAGGAGGCGCTGGCATGGTTAAAAACGCAAGGGGTAGAGGCTCCTGAAATGTTGGCCGTGGTGGGAGGGCAGCCGCTGGAGGCTGCTTTACGCGTGGAGCAGGGCGCGCAGGTGTGGTTGCGTACAGTGGTAGAGGATTTACAGGTGCATGCGCATCAGTCACCCCTGCAAGTGGCTGAGCGTTGGGAAAAATGGTTAAAGTCAAAGGAAATGAGTCAAACAAATTTTGCTTTGCCTCAGCTCACAGATTGGGTGCTGCGCTGGCTTTATGATTTATCTGTTTTGTGTTTGGGGGGGACTGTGCGTTATTTCCCTAATCAAAACGATAATTTGCGTAACTTAGCACAGCGGGCTGATTCTGAAGCACTTTTGAACTGTTACAATGACGTGGCTAGAATGCGACGCGTGGCTCAGCACCCGCTGAATACCCGTCTATTCTTGGAAGATATGCTTTTGCGCTATGCGCGCGCATTGAAGGATTAAGGAATGAGCACCGATACATCAATTCGTCCCAGTGTTTTGTCGCTGAATATTTCTTCTAAGTCAGCGTTATATGCTTCTTATATGTCGTTTGTTAAAAATGGGGGATTGTTTATTCCTACCACGAGGCAGTACGCGCTGGGTGACCAAGTTTATATGCTGCTTCAGATTATGAATGAGCCCAATAAATATCCCGTTGCCGGCCAGGTGATGTGGATTACGCCAGAACATGCGCAAGGTGGTAAAGCGCAAGGGGTGGGGGTGCAATTTAGTGATGATGAAGCCGGCCAAACGGTTAAAGTGCTGATTGAACGCATATTGGGGCCGCACTTGGCTTCCATTCGTCCAACGCATACGATTTGAGTGAATATATTGTGTTGTCTTTGGAGTTGATTGATTCACACTGCCATCTGGATTTTCCCGGCTTGAAGGAGCGCCTGCCTGACGTTTTGGCGGAGATGGCAAAAAATAAGGTGCAACAGGCTTTATGTGCAGGCGTTCGTTTGGAAGATTTTCCGGCGATGCTCCATTTGGTTGAACAAGATGCGCGCCTGTGGGCGGCGGTTGGTGTACATCCAGAAAATACAGACTGCCAGGAACCTGATGTTCAAACGCTCGTTCAGCTTTCGCAGCACCCTAAAGTATTGGCGATTGGTGAGACCGGGCTGGATTATTATTGGCACAAAGATAAGCCTGCGTGGCAGCGGGAGCGGTTTCGGATACATATCCAGGCGGCACGCCAAGCGGGTAAACCGCTTATCGTGCATACGCGTGAGGCTGCGCATGATACGCTCAGCGTAATGCAGGAAGAAAACGCGGCCCAGGTGGGTGGTGTGATGCACTGTTTTACAGAAACAAAGGAGGTTGCTAAAGCGGCATTAGATCAGAATTTTTATATCTCCCTGTCTGGTATCGTGACGTTTAAAGCGGCAACACAAGTCAAGGAGCTTGCGCGTTATGTGCCGCTTGATCGGTTGCTAATTGAAACGGATTCTCCTTATCTTTCACCTGTACCTTATCGTGGCAAACCAAATCAACCGGCTTATGTGGTTTATGTAGCACAGGAAATTGCGTGGTTGCGCGGCATTTCGACTGAGGCGCTTGCGCAGGCAACATGCGATAATTTTTATCGGCTTTTCCCCTCAGCACAACCTTTTTAAAGAAAGATGAAAAAGATGAATAAATCAACGTTAATTAAATTTTTGAGCGTCAGCGCCTTGGCTTTGTCTTTGGGGGCTTGTGGCACGACCGGTAGCCCCAGCAATAACCAAGCAAATGCTTCGGCAACCAAAGCCGGTGTGACTGAAGCCCAGCGTACCGAAGCACTGGAAGCCGCTCGTTTGAATAAGGCTGATGCGCTGACAGCGCTTTTGGCACAAGGGGTAGAAGTTAATGCCAAAACAGAAAAAGGCACGACGCTACTGATTGCTGCTGCACAAGAAAATGCCTTGGATACGGTTAAGGTTTTACTCAATGCTAAGGCTGATTTGGCTGCGCGTGAGAAATCGGGTGACAGTGCATTGATGAAAGCCATTATGCGTGAGAATGATCCTCAAAATGGCGGTGGCCTTGAAAAATCAGTACCTTATAAGGCAGGTGGGGTGGTAGAGGCTTTACTGAAAGCTGGGGCACCGGTTAATTATGAGAGTGGTTGGACACCTGTGTTGTATGCGGCATATGTGGGTAATGATGCACTTTTAGAGCGCTTGATTGCTGCGGGTGGCAACGTTAAAGCAGTTGCTCCGAATGGCGGAACAACTCTAATGTTCGCTGCACGTAATGGCCACATGAGTGTTGTACAGCGTTTGCTCAAAATGGGAGTGGATGTTAACGCCAAAAATTCGAGTGGACAAACAGCTGAAGTGTTAGCACGCCAAGCTAAAAATACAGAAATTGCAGACCTGATTAAATCAGGTGGTATGCGTAAGTAATTTTTAGTTTTTGTGTTTTCCTAAAACGCCTGCGTATGCGGGCGTTTTTTGTTTACTGTGTATATTTTCAGGCAAAAAAAAGGGTGCGAATTTTCATCGCACCCTTAACCCCAACAGAGAGACATTCGATTTTGCCTGCTGCTTTGCAACAGACAAGGCAAAACCCTGGGGCGCATTCTGTATGTTTATGCTTGTTTTGCTTTTGATATAAGTCAATGATGGGCTGATTTATTGGTTTCGGTGGAGGATGGGTTCGCAGAATCTTCATTATCTTGGTCATCCATCAGCATTTGGTAAGCCGGGCCTTCTAGATCATCATATTGGCCATTTCGGATGGACCACCAAAATAGGGCGCCTATGATAAATACGAGAATAACGGACAAGGGAACGAGTAGGTAGAGGCTTTCAGTCATGGGCGTCTTTGCGATGAGGGCCGGTTTGCAGGCGTAGTGCGTTGAGTATGACCAATAATGAGCTGGCGGACATGCCGATAGCGGCCATCCATGGCGTGAGCCAGCCGCTCATGGCCAGTGGAATGGCTGCTGCATTATAAATGAAAGACCAAATGAGGTTTTGGTGAACAATTTGGGTGATGCGGCGTGCGTAAAGAATGCCTTCATGAAGGGTGAGCAGCTTATCTTGCAGCAATACGATATCGGCTTGATTGCGCGCCAAATCAGTCGCACCGCCCATGGCAATGGATACATGGGCCTGGGCCAGCACCGGGGCATCATTGACGCCATCGCCCACCATGGCAACCACTTGCCCGGCTTGGGCTTGTATGTTTAGCAAGGCCTGGCGTTTGTCCTCGGGGCTGAGCCCGGCCCGTACATCTTCAATGCCCAGTTGCTTGCCAATGGCTTGAGCGGCGGCGGGGTTGTCACCACTTAAAATGAGAAGCTGGCTAGTGGGTTTTAGGTGCTGGATAAGGCTGGGGGCATCGCTTCGCAGATTGTCGTCGAGCAGGAAAAAGGCCATCCATTCTTGTTCAGAGGCCAAGGCTACTAGGGTGTTATTTTGCGCCTGTAAGTGCGCTAGTTCGGGTGGAAGGGTTTGCTGGAGTACATCTGCAACGTAGCTAGGGCGGCCGATGGTGTAAGTTTTGTTGTTGAAACGGGCTTGTAGACCTTGCCCGGCTAAGGCCCGGACTTCTTGCACCGGGCTAGGAGAGATGTTTTGAGTTTGGGCTGCGGCTTGTAAGGCTTTGGCAATGGGGTGTTCGGAATGGGCTTCTAGCCCGGCGGCGAGAGCAAAGATTGTTGCCTCAGTATGCGGGGGGAAAATATGTGTATGAACCAGCTTGAGTTTGCCATACGTGAGGGTGCCGGTTTTATCGAAGGCAAACACATTGGCTTTGGCGAGGGTTTCGATGGCATGGCCGCGTGTGACTAACACGCCCATCCGGGCAAGGCGCTCGGTGCCAACGGTGAGGGCGGCCGGGGTGGCTAAGGATAGGGCGCAGGGGCAGCTGACGACTAAAACGGCAACAAACATTTCCAGCATGCGGCTGGGGTCGTGAAAATACCAGACGGCGGCGCAGCCGAAGGCGCATAGTAGTAGGAAGATGACAAAGTATTGCGCAATGTGATCGGCTTGTGTCACCAGCCGGGGCTTTTCTTGCGCGGCGCGGTCCATGAGGCGGGTGATGGCGGCAAGACGTGTGGAGTCGCCCACTTGCGTGAGCTTTGCGATTAAGGGGCTGTCTTGGTTTAAGGTGCCGCCGGTGAGGGTGTCGCCGTTGGTTTTAGGAATCGGGCGGCTTTCGCCGGTGAGTAAAGATTCATCGACTTGGCTTTGTCCTTCTATTACCACGCCATCGGCGGGCACGATCTGGCCGGGTTTGATGCGGACGGTGTCGCCTTGGCAGAGGGTACTCACCGGCACATCTTCTGTGCGCCCGTCCGTGTGGAGGCGTTTCGCAAAGGCGGGCAGAATTTTGCCGACTTCTTCAACGCCACGCCGGGCCCGTTGGCGTGCTAGCATTTCTAGGTAGCGACCGCCCAGCAGAAAAAAAACAAACATACTGACGGAATCAAAATATACCTGTCCGGTGCCGGTGATTGTGGCCCAGACGCTGGCGAGAAAGGCCGTGCCAACGCCTAGGGCGACCGGGATATCCATGCCCAGCCGCTTTAAGCGAATATCTCGCAGTGCTCGCGTAAAAAAAGGCGCGGCGGAGTAGAGCACAACTGGCAGCGTCAGCACGAGGCTGGCCCAGTGCAAAATGGCTTGGTCTTTTGCGTTCATGTCGCCGCTGTGCGATAGATACACCGGGAAGGCGTACATCATGACTTGCATCATCCCAAACCCGGCCACAAAAACGCGCCAAAGCATGTTACGGCGTTCTTTTTGAGCCAGTTGTTCGGATCGTGTTTCATCAAACGGGTGCGCCCGGTAACCGATGGCCGCGATCGAGGCCAAAATGTCGGACAGTTTAGTTATTCTGGCATCCCAGCGCACTTTGGCTCGCCGGGTGACGTAGTTGATGTGCACGCCCACCACGCCGGGTTGTTTGGCAAGGTGATTTTCATTAAGCCATACGCAAGCGGAGCAGGTGATGCCTTCTAGGATGAGGGCGGCTTCATTTTCATGCTCGGCCACCGGGCGCACAAAGGATTTTTGAAAGTCGGGGTGGTCGTACAGGGGGAGGGATTTGAGTGCATCCGGCACAGCATTTTGAGCTGATTCAGGCAGGGCAGAGCGGTGTTGGTAGTAGCTTTCTAAACCATTTTCAACAATAGCCTGTGCCACGGCTTGGCAGCCCATGCAGCACATGGCGCGCGAAACAGATTGAATTTGTGCGCGGTAGTGCGTATTGGGTGGAATGGGTAAACCACAGTGGTAGCAAGTGTTCTCAGAGGAGGGGGGAACTGGGGCATAAGTGGGCATACGTTTTGATTTAGAACAAAACTGAATGCAGAGGTTGTATCACAAAGCGGCTTGTGGGCCCAAGTTTTCTGCAAAGGCGGTAAGTATTAGCGTTGATGCTCAGGGGGCCGCGAGCGAGCGCAGCCTGAGCAGTTATGGCACTCACTCGAGGAGCAGGCGTCTTGGTCTCTTTTTTTTGAAGATTTGAAGTAAGTTTTTTTGAGCACGTAAAGCGCGTAAAGCAGTACAAGCGCGAGCCCGACGTATTCCAAAATGTTGTTTACCATAGGTAGTCTGCCACCTCATGAACGATGAAGGCTGCTAAGTAAGCGAGTCCAAATAAATATGCTGTGCTGAGCACCATATTGCGCCAGCTGTTTGTTTCCCTTTTGATCGCTGCCAAGGTGGAAATGCACTGCGGTGCAAAGACAAACCAAGCTAATAAAGCCAAGGCTGCGGGCAGACTCCATTCTTGCGCGATGAGCTGACTTAAGCCCTCTTCATTGCCGGATAAAGCATAGACGGTGGCTAAAGATGATACGACCACTTCACGTGCGGCCATGCCAGGTACGAGCGCAATACAGGTTTGCCAGCCAAAGCCAAGGGGGGCAAATAGAGGCTGCATCGCGTGCCCAAGCATGCCGGCAAAGCTGTAGTAAATAGCCGGTTGTGTCGCATCCTCCGGGGCACCAGGGAAATTACACAGGAACCAGAGCAAAATAGTGAGCGCCATGATGACGCCTGCAACGCGCATGAGGAAAATGCGTGCTCTTTCCCATAGCCCTAAGAGAACGTCCATTGGGTTGGGCAGACGATAGGGGGGGAGTTCCATAATCAGAATGTGTTCGGCTGTATTGCTGCGCCAGTGTTTAAAAACCCATGCGACAGCCATGGCACTGAGAATGCCGAAAAAATAGAGTCCAGAAAGCACAATGCCTTGCAGGTTAAAGCCGCCCCAGACGGTTTGTGAGGGAATAAAAGCACCAATTAAGAGGGCGTAAACAGGTAAGCGTGCAGAGCATGTCATGAGGGGGGCAACTAAAATGGTTGCCAGCCGGTCACGCGCATTGGGAATGCTACGCGTGGCCATAATGCCAGGAATGGCGCATGCAAAGCTAGAGAGCAGGGGAATGAAGGCCCGGCCGCTTAAGCCTACGCCCAACATAATGCGATCTAGCAAGAAAGCAGCGCGTGGCAAGTAGCCCGACTCTTCCAGCACCAGAATAAAGAAGAACAAAATCAGAATTTGCGGTAAAAAGACGAGTACGCCCCCGGCCCCGGCGATAACGCCATCGGTGAGTAGGCTGCGTAAAGCGCCGTCTGGTAGGTTGTCTTGTACGAAGGTATTGATGTGCGCGATGCCAGCTTCAATTAAGCCGTTAATGGGTTCGGCCCAAGAGAAAACGGCTTGGAAAACCAAGAACATAAGCGTCACAAATAACACCCAGCCCAATACCGGGTGTAGTACCCAAGCATCTAAGCGATCATCTGCACTGCGAAGTTGTGCAGGCATTTTGACGGCTTTTGTTAGCAGCATGCGTACGCTTTGGTGCAGATCTTCTTGCAGATTTAAACTGGGCGCCGGGGGAGTGGGAACCGGGTTTTCTAGTAGGGACAGGAGCGAGGCTACGCCTTCTTTTTTAACGGCAATGGTTTCTAGCACCGGTATACCCAGTGCTTGAGATAAGGCCGGTACGTCAATGTGAATACCTCGGCGCTTGGCTTCATCCATCATGTTCAGTACTAAAACCGTTGGGCGCTGAAGTTTTAAGATTTCCAGTGTAAAGCGAAGGTTTAAGCGAAGGTTTGTTGCATCGACAACACACACGAGTAAATCGGGTTGTGTTTCAGAGGCGTGTTGCCCTGTGCAAACTTCGCGCGTAATGCGCTCATCCGGACTATTGGTTGCCAGACTGTAAGCGCCTGGTAGGTCTAAAACACGCACAGCCCGGCCTTGCGGGGTGGAGAATCGCCCTTCTTTACGCTCAACGGTTACGCCGGCGTAGTTCGCCACTTTTTGGCGTCCCCCGGTTAAGCGGTTAAACAAGGCGGTTTTGCCGCAGTTTGGGTTACCGACCAGGGCGATATTGAGTGCTGCAGTGCTCATGCTTTTTCTTCTTTTTCAATAGGATGTACCAGAATTCGCGCGGCTTCGTTCTTACGGAGTGCAAAGCGGGTAAAACCAATTTCTACCAGTATTGGGTCTTTCCAGAGGGGGGCTTTAGCCACCACGCGCAGACGCTCTCCTGGCACAAAGCCGACGTCTTCTAGGCGTTTTGCCAGCGTGTCGTCTGAGGCGTTGGAGAGGACTTCTGTAATGCGTGCCGGGGTGTTTTTTTGAAGCTGGAAGAGGTTCATCGTCAAAACTTCTTAAATGAGAATTGTTTGCATTGTAGGCCAATTAAAAGAAAAATACAAAGCTGTTTTAGTATTATTTTTTTAGGCGCCGAATAAAAGCTGAAGGTTGGCCAGCTTACATAAAGGCCGGGCCCCATTCAAGACGCAAAGGTGCGTTATGAAAAGCTGTATGTGCGAGTTGTCCGGGGATTGTGGCATGTGCTGGCGGGTTTAGGTCAATGTGCTTCGTCCCAGTTTTGGCCGGTGCCGACTTCAACAATCAAGGGGACTTTGAGTTGGGCGGCATGTTCCATGAGTTTGGGCAGGGTGCTTTGAACGAGGGCGAGTTCTGCCGGGGGGCATTCTAGGATCAGCTCGTCATGCACTTGTAGCAAAAGCCGGGTTTGGAGCTTTTCTTTTTGCAGCCAGGCCAGGACATCAATCATGGCGCGTTTAATGAGATCGGCCGCAGTGCCTTGCATGGGGGCATTGATGGCGGCTCGTTCGGCGCCTTGGCGGCGGCTGGCTTGGCTGTTGCGCAGTTCTGGCAGGTAGAGCCGGCGGCCCCAGACGGTTTCAACATAGCCATGTTGGCGGGCAAATTGGCGGATATCTTCCATGTAGCGAGCTACGCCGGGGTAGCGGGCAAAGTAGCGCTCGATCCATGTTTGGGCGGCTTGGCGTTCGATGCCCAGATTTTTCGCCAGGCCATGGGCGCTCATGCCGTAGATGAGGCCAAAGTTAATGACTTTGGCGTAGCGCCGCTGTTCGTTTGAAACCGCGTCTGGCGAGAGGCCGAACACTTGCGCTGCGGTGGCGCGGTGCACGTCTTGCCCTTGTTCAAAAGCGCTGAGCAGCCCGGGGTCGTCCGACAAATGGGCCATGATGCGAAGTTCTATTTGCGAATAGTCGGCCGAGATCATGATCCAGCCCGGCTCGGGCACAAAGGCGGTGCGAATGCGTCGGCCTTCTTCGGTGCGGATGGGGATGTTTTGTAGATTGGGTTCTGTGCTGGAGAGCCGGCCGGTGACGGCGGTGGCTTGTGAAAAATTCGTATGCACGCGTCCGGTTTGGGGGTTTTGCATGCGGGGGAGTTTGTCGGTGTAGGTGCTTTTGAGTTTGCTGATACTGCGATATTCCAGCAGAGCCTTGGGCAGCGGGTAGTCTTCGGCCAGTTTTTCAAGCACTTCTTCATCGGTTGAAGGCTGGCCGGTGCTGGTTTTTTTGACGATGGGCAGACCTTGTTTGTCCGGGGAAAATAAAATTTCACCCAGCTGTTTGGGGGAGCCTAAATTAAAAGGCTGCCCGGCCAGCGTGTGGGCTTGTTGTTCGAGTTCGTGCATGCGCAAACCCAGGGTTTGGCTTTGTTGGGCGAGTTTGGCGTTGTCAATGCGCACGCCACAGCGTTCCATGTTAAAGAGCACACCCAGCGTCGGCATTTCGATGTCTTGGTAGAGGGCGGCGAGTTTGGGTTCCGCTTGCAAGCGTGGCCACAAATGCTGGTGCAGGCGTAGGGTGATGTCGGCGTCTTCCGCAGCGTATTCCGTGGCTTGTTCTATAGACACTTGTTCAAAGCCAATTTGCTTGGCGCCCTTGCCGCAGACTTCGCTATAGCTAATGGTGCGAATGCCGAGGTGGCGCCGGGCCAGGCTGTCCATGTCATGCGTTTTGTCGCTTTCCAGAATGTAGGACTGCAGCATGGTGTCATGCGCCAAACCTTTGAGCGCGATGCCGTGGTTGGCAAAGATATGGGCATCGTATTTGAGGTTTTGCCCTACTTTGTGTGCGGACTCATCTTCCAGCCAAGGGCGCAGCATGGCGAGGGCGGTTTCGAGCGGAATTTGAGTTGGGGCGCCTGGGGCGGTGTGGGCAAGCGGTAAATAGGCTGCTTGGCCGGGGGCGCTTGCAAAGGAAATGCCGACAAGCTGGGCGCTCATGGGGTCGAGGCCGGTGGTTTCTGTGTCCAGCGCCACCAGCGGTGTGCTTTGGAGCCGGGCGATCCAAGCTTCCAGCGCGGGTAGGCTGAGAATGCACTCGTAGTGGGCCCTGTGTGCGCCGTCTTCCAACAAGGTGAGCTGGGCTTGTGGAGTGCCGGGGTCTGGCGTAAAGGATGTTTGTGGCAATTGCCCGCTCTGTACGGTTTGGAGCCAGCTTTTAAATTCAAAGCGCTTGTAAAGCGTTGCCAGTGTTTCAATATTGGGGGGTCGGGGTGTTAAGGCATCTAGCGTTGTGGGTAGGGGAATGTCCGTGGCCACGGTGACCAGTTGTTTTGCAATGGGTAAAAAGGGTAAATGGTTACGTAAGTTTTCCCCAATTTTGCCGCCAATTTGATCGGCATGGGCCACAATTTCATCGAGAGAGCCATATTCTGTCAGCCACTTTGCCGCTGTTTTGGGGCCGCATTTTGGAATGCCCGGCACGTTGTCTACGGTGTCGCCCATCAGGGCCAGATAGTCGATGATGCGCGTGGGGGGAACGCCAAATTTAGCCTCCACCCCGGCTTCATCCAGCACTTCTTCGCTCATGGTGTTGACCCAGCGCACGCCGGGGCCCACGAGCTGGGTTAAGTCTTTGTCGCCGGTGGAAATCACCACGTCCCAGTTGCGTGCACGTGCCTGCCGGGTAAGCGTGCCGATTACATCGTCTGCTTCCACACCTTCTTGCATGAGTAGGGGCCAACCTTCGGCGGCAATGGCTTCATGCAAAGGTGCAATCTGAGTGCGTAATTCTTCCGGCATGGGAGGACGCTGCGCTTTATAATCCGGGTAGATGTCATCTCGAAACGTTTTTCCCTTGGCATCAAATATGCAGGCGATGTATTCTGCATGGTAGTCGTTCTTCAAACGCCGCAGCATTGAAAGTACGCCGCGGATGGCGCCGGTGGGTTCGCCTGCGCTGTTGCGAAGATCGGGTAGTGCATGAAAGGCGCGGTATAGATAACTAGAACCATCGACAAGTAGTAACGTAGGCATATTTTTGACTCGATAAAGGCAGCATAGAATGAATCCCAGCCACAAACTCCCTGAACCTCAACCGGGTACACCTGCTTATCAATACAATGCGCGAGAGTCGTGGCGGATTTTTGGCATTATGGCAGAGTTCGTTGAAGCGACCGAGCGGCTTCAGACAATTCGTCCGGCTGTGTCCATTTTTGGCAGCGCACGCACGGCACCGAATCATCCTTATTATGTATTGACGGAAAAGCTGGCCCGGCTTTTGTCGGATTCTGGTTTTTCGGTTATTTCAGGCGGTGGGCCGGGGATTATGGAGGCTGCCAACAAAGGGGCTTACTTTGGTAAAAGTCCTTCGGTGGGGCTGAATATTCGTTTGCCGCATGAGCAAATGGGCAACCCTTACCAAAATATCTCACAAACTTTTCAGCATTTTTTTGCACGTAAAGTCATGTTCGTCAAATATGCCAGCGCTTATGTGGTGATGCCCGGTGGCTTTGGCACGCTGGATGAGGTGATGGAAGCGCTCACGCTGATTCAAACTGGCAAAAGCCGAAAAATGCCGGTGATTTTGGTGCATCGCCCGTTTTGGGAGGGCTTGATTACCTGGTTTAAAGACCGGCTGGTCGCTGAGGGGATGATTCATGCTGAGGATCTGGATTTGATTCAGATTATTGATGAGCCTGAGCAGGTGGTTGAGGCCATCTTTAAGCATTATGAAGCCCGAGGTTTTCTGCCTTTGCCGCAAGAGCATGAATTAATGTTGAATTTGTAAAGTGGTTCAGCTGGGGCGTTGCTTACTTCGAAATAAAGCGAGCTAAGCAGGTTTTGCCTTGAAGGCAAGTTATAGAGAGAAGTGGGGCGTGCCGGTTTTGTGTGACGAATCCGGCATTAAGAAGGGTTAAGACAAAGTGTCGAGTTCGGGGGGAGATTCTAGTGGTTCCCCCGCAATCACATAATCCCCCCGGGCCCAGGCCCCGAGGTCGATCATACGGCAGCGTTCGGAGCAAAAAGGGCGATAAGGGTTTTGGGGCGACCATTCAGAGGGTTGTTTACATTGTGGGCATTTAATATGGCGTATGGGCGTATTCATTTTTAATAAGCGTGTTAAAAAGGCTTAAAGCGAACAAAAACTGATTTGAAATGCGAGCTCTGAAGAGAGTCTGACCGGGCGTGTGTTGACGGCAGCTTCTTGAAACCGAATATTAATGGCATATTTGTTAGCAGAGACTTCTGGCACGATAGGGCGCAAGCTCTCTTTCAAAAAAATGCGAATCATTTGGGCGGTTTGATTTGTTAGGCTGGTTTGAAAAATACCGTTGGGTGTAACTACATCGCGTACATGTCCACTTTCGCGCAGTAGGCGTAGCACAATGGCCAGCGCATTATTAACGGGGGTGATGGGTTGAATCCATTGTTTTAAAGTTTTTCTTCGTTCTGATTCTGGGCAGTTGAGCCAGTAATGGTAAGCCGGTATATCAAATTGGCATGCGCCGCCGGGGATGGCATTTCGGTTGCGAATTAAGGTCAGCCAGTCGTTATCTCGAATATGCTGGCCAACTTTTCCGGGTAAGGCGAGCAAGCCGTTGCTGGCAGATTCAATTTCAAGCAAAGCTTGGTTAAGCACTTTTACTTGTACATCCGGGCAATCTTTAAAGCCTAGCAGGACTTGTTTTTGTCGTTCTAATTCTTGTAGAAGATCCACTTTGATGTCGGTACGTACGCCCAGTTCTGCAATCTCAAAGAGTACCGCAACAGCCGCCTGGTGTTCATTGGGGCTTGCGCCGTCGACGAATTGAAAATACTTGGTAAAAGCATCTTCAAGCCGAAGTAGCGTGCGAATCTTTTCGTTGAGGGGGAATTCGTAAGTAATCAATCTAGCCAAACTTTTGAGTAGCTCAAGTTGGGGCGAGTGTATCACGTGTGTTAATTTTGATTGCGGCGTGTGTCATGGCGGCCTGATGGTATTGCTTGTGTAGCCTTTCAACTTGCTGCAGAAGGGCGCTAAAGTCTTTGCTGTTGTCGAGCACATCATCTGCTTTTGCTAGGCGGGCAGCACGTGAGGCTTGGGCACTGAGCATTTGCTGGATAAGTGCGTCACTAAAACCTGATCTAGCTTTGAGGCGTGCCCATTGTAGAGCTTCTGGAATATCGACAACGCAAACTCTTTGAGCCAGGGGATGGTAGAGGGGGTTTTCGACCCATAAGGGCACGACCAATATGGCGTAGGTTTGGGCCGGGGTTTTCGCACACGCTAGTTTGGCTTGTTCAAAAATAAGTGGGTGGACAATGTTTTCAAGTTTTGCCCGGGCTTGGGGATGATTAAAGATGTGTTCGCGCATCCAAGCGCGGTTTAAATGGCCGTCTTTGTCCACGCTTTGTGGGCCAAATGCGGCTTCAATGGTTTTTAGAGCCGGGCTACCGGGGGGCGTACATTGGCGTGAGATTAGGTCTGTGTCTACGATATGAGCCCCGAGCTTTTCAAAGTGGCTTGAGGCGGCGGTTTTACCCGAGGCAATGCCGCCTGTGAGCGCCACAATGTAGGGGGAGGAGCTTATTTGCATGGTGTGTGACGTGCGTTGCGGTATTTGCGCTTGAGCTCTTTTAGCAAGGGTTTCATTAAATCTGGCGTGGCACGTAGCTCAATGCTAACACCCGTAGGACTATTACGCGGCACAATGGCCGCATCGTGAATGCCTTTTAGCTTGATATTGGCTAAGTGCGTTTGGGCAGAGGTCTCGTTTTTAAATAGTCCCAGTGAGATGGCGTATTGATTTGCTCCTGCTTCTTGAACGATAAAGTATTCAGAAATGTCTTTCTCTTTGAGTTCAGCAACGCGTTTTTCTGCTGCCATTTTGGAGCCGGTTGGTGCAATACGAACCCACCAGGTTGAGGGTTTTGCGTTGTCAGTGAGCTTGGCCTTTATTTTGCTGGATGCTGCCCGGGCTTGAGCGAGCATAGCGTCGGCATCCGCTTGGTTAAGCTCTGTGATTTGTGTGCACACGGGGGGAGCTTTAGACTCTTCCGGCTCGGGTGCTGCTTTGGTGGTGGTCGGTTTGGCCTCTATCGGGGGAAAGTCCATGATGGTGGGTTGTGTAGGCCTTTGTGTTTGAACCGGGGGAAGATTTTCCGGCTGGATTAAGCGAATGGCTTCAGGCTTGATTTGTGCTTGTAATCGTTGATGCTCGCTCGTGGGCGAAGACGCTGGAATCCAGCCCATTAAAAAAGCCAGCAGCACCAAGTTTACGAGTAGCAGTAGAGGGATAAGTATTTTAGGAGATCGCATTCCGATAGTTTATCCCACTCTGCCGTATGACACGAATCACAGAAGTATTTTTGCGCTTATGGGATAATTCTGGACTATGGTTGCGACGACTCCTCCTGAACTTTTACCTTTTTCTTCTTCCACCGAGCCTTGGCTTGTGTGGTGCCATGACTTGCCGCAAGAGGCGTGCGAGCAGTTTCAGCGTACCTGGCAGAAGGTGTTGCCTCATATAGAAAGCAGTTTGCGTAAAAATGGTGAGCCTTGGATGCAACATATTCAAGGCGTGCTGCAATCAGTTCAGGTTTTGCGTTTAGATTTAGACGTGCGCTGCGCGGCTTTGTGCATGGCTTTACCGCGCGTGTTACCCCATTGGGAAGATGAAGCGCGTTCAATTTTAAGCGAGTCAGCATTTGCATTGCTTGAAGGTTTGGATCGTTTAGGTCAGTTGCGAATAGATTCCTTGCTAAGTCAAGACGCTAAAATTAAGGGCGTGCAGCCTCAAACAGAAGTGCTGCGCAAAATGTTGCTGGGTATGGTGCAAGATGTGCGTGTGGTCATTTTATTTTTGGCTTCCCAAACCCAAACTTTGCGTTTTTATACGCAGACACCTAGTGAAGAGCGGGAGCGTTTTGCGCAGCTGTGTTTGCTGCTTTACGCTTCGTTGGCCAATCGTTTAGGGATCTGGCAGCTTAAATGGGAATTAGAAGATCTTTCTTTTCGTTTTTTAGAGCCTGATGCTTATAAAGAAATTGCTCGTATGTTGGATGAGCGGCGTGTTGCCCGGGAAGCGTTTATTGATGCAAGCATCGCACGTTTAAAAGCGGCCTTAAATGAATTGGGAATTGAGGCTCAGATTTATGGCCGTCCCAAGCATATTTACAGCATTTATAACAAAATGCGCCAAAAAAAATTGGCGTTTTCTCAGTTGTTTGATATTCGTGCATTGCGTGTTTTGGTGCAGGAGGAGCGAGATTGTTATACGGTGCTTGGGGTTGTTCATCAAATGTGGCAGCCGATTGCCCGGGAGTTTGATGATTACATTATTCGCCCCAAAAATAATGATTACCGTTCTTTACACACGGCGGTTTTGGCTGATGATGGCCGGTCCATGGAAGTACAGATCCGCACATATCAAATGCACCAGCATGCAGAATTGGGCGTGGCTGCACATTGGCGTTATAAAGAAAATGCCGGCTTTAAGGGCGGGGAGTACGATGAAAAAATTGCGTTGTTGCGTAATCTTCTAGCTTGGCGGGATGAAATTACGGACAGTTCCCAGTGGGTGGAACATGCAAAACGTGCTGCTTTGGATGACACGATTTATGTTTTCTCTCCGCAAGGTCGTGTGGTGGATTTGCCGCAAGGGGCAACTGCTTTGGATTTTGCGTATCGCCTGCATACACAGCTAGGGCATCGATGCCGAGGCGCAAAGGTGCAAGGGCAGTTAGTTGCGCTTAATACGGCCTTAGAAAATGGGCAGACAGTTGAAATTTTGACCGCAAAAGAGGGTGGACCTTCACGTGATTGGTTGGATGTGCGGGCGGGCTATTTAAAAAGTCGTCGAGCCCGGCAAAAAGTGCGGCAGTATTTTACTCAGCAAGAAGAAGAGGTACTGATTGCCCGGGGTCGTAGCGTTATTCTCAAAGAGTTGCAGCGGGAAGGTCGCTCACAAGCCAACCTGGAAGATTTAGCAGCCAAACTGGGTTTAAAAGACGTACCGTCTTTGTTTATTCACACTGGGCGAGGGGATTTGAGTGCGCATGCGGTGCAGCAGGCTTTGCGCCCGGGCGAGGAGAATTCGCCACAAACTCAAGATAACGTACCTATTTTTACAACAAAAGCGCCTAGCGCGCATGGGCAAGATAAAGTATTGGTCGAAGGGGTGGGCAAAGTGCTAAATAGTCTATCCCGGTGCTGTAAGCCTGTGCCGCCGGATGCTATTGCTGGTTTTATTACTCGCGGCCGGGGCATTTCAATTCATCGACTCGATTGCAAAGGATTCGTGCATCTTGCACAGAAAAATCCTGAGCGTATTGTGAAGGCCAGTTGGGGGAGTAATGCCTCTACACAGCGTGAAGGTGGGCGATTTGCGGTGGATATTCTTGTGAAGGCGGATGATCGCCAAGGACTTTTGCGGGATATTTCAGATGTCTTAGCGCGGGAAAAGTTTAATGTGACTGCGGTGAATACATTAACGAAAAAAGGACAGGCGCAGATGCGTTTTACTTTGATGGTTGAGGGCGTGCCGGCGTTAGAGCGTGCGTTGAAACATATCAAACAGGTTAAAGGGGTGTTTGAAGCGGTGCGTGGGTAGGGGCTTTGCGTCCTAGCCCCCGGGAAATACGATAAGGGTTTGCCGAATTTAAAATCTTTTTGAATCAAAGTAAAAACGGCCCTAAAGGGCCGTTTTGTATTTTATTGAGTAGGTTTAAATAAGTAATTAGAAATATGGCCTATTTAAAGAATTCAACAAAATAGGTAATGATTAATGCATTAAAAAAGTCAATAAAAAGTGAGCCTACGAGCGGTACGACAAAAAATGCTTTTAAAGATATGCCATGAACAGCTGTAAATGCTTCCATATTGGCCATAGCATTGGGGGTGGCACCTAAGCCGAAACCGCAGTGTCCGGCTGAGATAACGGCCGCATCATAATCTTTTCCCATGATCCTGAAGGTCACAAAGTACGCAAAAAATGCCATGATGATGGTTTGTATGACCAAGATAATGAGCAGCGGACCTGCAATAGAAGCCAATTCCCAGAGCTTCATGGACATGAGCGCCATCGTCAAGAAAAATGAGAGCGATACGGTTCCCATGATATTAAATTGTTGGAGCGGTAAATGCCAATCTTTTGCATCAATGACATTGCGAACACATGCTGCAACAAGCATAGGGCCAAGGTAAGCCGGTATTGTTATGCCAAAATATTTGAGCACATCTACAACGATTGTTCCAAAACCAATGCAAATGGTGATGAGCAAGGTTGCATACATAATGCTGTCTTGGTTGTTTTCTTTTACTAAAATGCTGGTTTCGACTTCTTGTTCTTTGGGAACGTTAATAGCGATTTTGCTGGTGTCGATTTTGTAGCGTTTTAGCAAGGCTAAGCCCACTGGGCCACCAATAGCGCAGCCCGCCACTAGACCCCAAGTTGATGCCGCGATGGAAGCCGGTAGCGCACCCACTGCGCCGGCCTTTTCTAGGATGGGGCCGAAAGCAGCAGAAGTGCCGTGTCCTCCGGTTAATGAAATGGAGCCTGCCGCAAGGCCGAGTAAAGGGTGTATTTCAAGTGTTTTGGCCAGAAAAACGCCAACAGTATTTTGAATTAAGACTAAAACAATCGCACAGCCTAGAAATAAAGCAACCCCGACGCCCCCTTTTTTTAATAATTCAAAAGAAGCTAAAAAACCGACGCTTGTGAAGAATACTAATAGCAAAAATTTTTGCATATCCGTATAAAACACAATATTAAACCAACCCATTTCGTAGTTGACTAGGTTGAATATTGAAAAAATTAAACCGCCAATAACGGGTGCCGGGATGAAGTATTTTTTAAATATTCCAACCCTATTTTTTGTCCATTCCCCAAGAAGCAAAAGTATTGCGGCGATAGCTACTGTGCTAGGCATATCTAGCGCGATCTTTGTCATGCCTTCCATCAACAAAATCTCCCTAAATTTACTGTGTTACGTACAAGTCAGTAGCATAAATTCAATATGCTTACTTATTTTTGTTGGTTTTGAATCTTGGCTGAAAGTGCTAAATGTATCGCCCATGTTATAGGCGTTTGCATGTTATATGAGCGTTGAGAATGAAGTCAACAAAAATTTATGGAGGTATTAATTTAAGTTTTGTTTTGGATTAAATTTCAGTTGCTTGAAGATGAGGTCTGCATATATTTGATTGTTTTATATAG